>Ga0209777_10000062_pt1 | contig 178070 bp, 169 predicted proteins | sample FrelakmetHBP12HB_FD_187147 | JGI IMG/M metagenome (GOLD analysis project Ga0209777, IMG submission 187147) | Freshwater lake sediment microbial communities from the University of Notre Dame, USA, for methane emissions studies -HBP12 HB (SPAdes)... | ecosystem: Environmental > Aquatic >...
CTGATACGACTTCTCTGGACTCTGTTTACCACGATCGCGTGGCTTTTCCCACCGATCACCACCATCCAGCCCAAATACCCTCAAAACACTCCCGCCTCAGCATGAAACCAGGTTTTTCAACAGTCCCCTTCGCGGGAATGACAAAAGGGGGCGGGAATGACACACTCCTTAGCCCCTCTCAAAAAGTGTTGTCGTTTGGCTGTGGTGTGCGTAAGCTATTGCGGGGCCACATAGAGGAAGAGACTGTGGCAGCGAATAAGAATGACATAGAGCAGAAGACACAAGGCGTCCCCAAGGACACACCCGAGCGCAATTGCCTTGATGCGGTGAAGAACTGTCTGACCGGGGCAATCGGTCAAGAAAAAGCGAGCGCGTTTGTTGCAGGGGTTGTCAAAGACGGGTATTTTGATCTGGCCTTGCTGGATCAAGGCAGGTTGCTCACGCGGAAGCTGGCGGCAATCCCCGAGGCCGAGAAGGTCATCACTGCCCTGCTGAATTCCGAGGTCGACAGACTGAGGGCTCTTGCTATCACAGTGCAGTTTGAACTCCACGGCAGCAAGCTTGATGTAATGATCAGATTTCTGTATCGGACGGGGGCGATGCCGGGAACCTGGACGCAGGAAACCAGCCAGAGTGTGCTCAAGGATGTCATTCACAAGCATGGTTTGGAAAAGGTGCTGAACAAGGTCTATCGCTGGGGGACCAACAACGATCCGGCGATCAGAAGAATGCTGATTGAGGCAATCAGACCACGCGGAGTTTGGTGCCGACATATCGACGAACTCAAGCGCGATCCGTCGATCTTGAAGGAGATTCTTGAACAGGTGCTGGATGACCCTTCCGAGTATGTCCGCAAGGCGGCGGCCAACAATCTCAACGACATTTCCAAGGACAATCCGGAGTTGGTCTGCCGATGGGTGAAAGAATGGATGAAGGGGAAAATCACACAGGAACGGGAATGGATTATTCAGCGCGGCTTGCGAGGACTGGTCAGAAATGGCGACCCAGTGGCGTTGAAACTGCTAAAATTTGAGGGGACCGATAGAATCGAAGTCGTCTGGCAAAAGGGCATACCGGAGACGGTCAGCATAAACGACGCAATTACGTTCAACATTGCGGTGACCAACGGCGACAACAAGACACTCAAAGCGCGGCTGCAGGTGACAATGATCGGTCCCGGCAAAGGGGGCAAGGCCAGCAAACGGCGGATCAGCAAGTATTTGTTGGGGACGGTGTCGATAGCGAAAGGCGAATCGAAAGAGTTGGTCAAGTCGGTCAAGTTCGCGCACAAAAATTCGGTTCAGAAAGTCGCCGGGAATTACGAGTTACAGCTTTCGTGCAACGGCAGAGATATTGACAAGCGGTCGTTTGATTATGAGGGGGAGGGGTTGTAGGGGGGCGCAAAGGGGCAAGCTACAGAACTAGTCTGGACAATTTTGTCTTGACATAAACGGGGAATGATTGCATACTGGTCATAAGCGATTATGTTCGGTGAGGGGTGGGCATGGCTGTTGGGAGCGATATTAGGCTCGCGAGCCAGGAGCGCGGGAAAGAACTGGAAGCAGAACGCGTCAAAGAGTTAATCTGTAGACCATATGAACAGAAGCTGTTTCATGAAAAGAGAAGAAAAGGGAGGTGACAACCGTGGCAAAGCCGCGCGTGTTTGTTAGTTCAACGTATTACGATCTCAAGCATGTGAGGTCTTCTCTCGATCTCTTCATCGAGTCGCTCGGCTTTGAGCCGGTGCTGTCCGAAAAGGGGGACATCGCCTTCACACCCGATACCCCATTGGATGAATCCTGTTACCGTGAGGCGTCAAGTGCCGATATTTTCGTCTTGATCATTGGAGGTCGATATGGCACAGAGGCCAGCGGGAAACAGAAGACGCCGAATCGCACATTCTTCGACCGCTACGAGAGCATCACCAAGAAGGAGTACGACAGCGCATTAGCACGTGACATTCCGGTGTATGTTCTCGTCGAGAACAATGTTTATTCGGAGTACCAGACATATCTGCGCAACAAAGACAGTAAGGACATTACGTACGCGCACGTTGACTCGGTCAATGTATTCCGGTTGATAGAGGAGATCCTGTCGAAGCCAAGAAACAACCCAACGCATACCTTTGAGCGATTTTCGGACATTGAGACTTGGTTGCGCGAGCAATGGGCCGGCTTATTCCGAGAATTGCTGCAAAGGCAGTCTCAGCAACAGCAGCTCTCGGCTCTCGGGGCACAGGTCACAGAACTCAGAGCGATTAACGAGACCCTTAGGAAGTATCTCGAAGCGGTAATGAAGGGTATCACGCCTGCTGACTCAAACCGCCTTATCCAGTCGGAGCAGCGTCGCCTGCAAGAACTCGAGCGGAATGAGCGAATCAAGGCGAATGACTGGTGTCTCTACGTTACCAAAGGGCTACGTGTTCCTTTTGAATACTTCCTTGACTCGATGACGAAGGCGGGCTCCTTCTCCGACTTTACAAAACGTATTGAGGCACGGGATAAGTCCGTCGCAGTGCGTGATCTGCTCAGAACGCTTGAAGGCAGTGATATTGCGCGTCGTGACTTTAATGGAGTGAGGAAACTACTAGGACTCCAGCCTCTCAGACTCCCGAAGAGTAAGAAACCCAACTCCGAGGGAAGCGCTGGTGAGAAGCAAGCATCAAATGTTATCGAGAAGAAGTAGCTGGATAGGAGCTTCGTGCTATCTGGAAAAACAACGCGTCAATGGGTCTACCGGGAAAACACATCAGCAGAAGTTAGGAGAAGCGTCATGAATCGCAATTTGCTGGAAACGTGGTACAAGAGAGCCGAGGCGTGCCATAAGTGTCATTTCCTCGCATCTCACCGCTATTCTAAGTACAACTATGTGATCGGGATTCCCACGATCCTGTTCACAACCGTTGTCGGAACCACTGTCTTCGCCTCCCTGTCTACAGAGTCGCGATCAGTAGTAGCCACGGTCGCGATCGGTTTCATAAGCATAATGGCCGCAATTCTGGCGAGTCTTCAAACCTTCTTGGGGTTTTCCGAGCGTGCTGACCGGCACAGGGATGCCGGAGTCAAGTATGGGACGATAGGGAGGAGCATGGAATTGTTTCTCAACGACAACGTGATGCCAAACGGTCCCGTGGCAGTAGATCTGAAGAAGGTATTGGATGACCTTGCGGCGGCAAGTCCGAAGATACCCTTGGACATCCTCAAGAGCTTCGGTACTCTGTATACAGATGAATCATTAGACTTCGACGTGAACAAGGACTTGACTAATAACAAAACGGCTTCAAGCAACGGTAAGTAGTTTTATAGTTCAAAACCGCTTCGGTTTGATATATGACTACGAACGCTCTTGACCGCGCTTCGTGATAATGGTGTTTCAGATTCAACTTAAGATGAATGTAGGGACACGGGCGGCAGATGGCAAGAAAAAACGCACCCGACGCTGCGGGTTGGGGGGGGGCAGTCTCGCAATGCCTTACACCCTCACCCCCTTCCCCTCTCCCACTGGGAGAGGGGTGTAGGGGTGAGGGGAATAAATCGCGGCGCACGGGGACGTACGCCGCGCACGAACAAAGGCAAACCCACCGCAACAGGAATGCCTAACCTACCGAGGGCACGACGCGCGCTTCGACAGTGCTCCCTTCGACAGGCTCAGGGCGAACGGGCAAACCCACCGCAAGCGGTGGGGCACCCAGCGGTTTTGAATAAGCCTGGATTCCCGCCTGCGGGACTGTTGAAAAAGTCCAGTGGTCTGTCATTCTGAGCGCAGCGAAGAATCTGGCGCACTTGTCCTGTAAGGAATTAGAGATTCTTCGTCGCGCTTCGCGCTCCTCAGAATGACTCGCGCGGAGGTTTTTCAACAGTCCCCTGCGGGGGAATGACAGAAGGGGGTGGGAATGACAAAAGTGTCTATCCCAATCTTCGCACTGCATCAATCGCCAGCAAAAGCAGTTTCTGTCGCGCGGTGGGACGATCAGCCCAGCGGCGAGTATCCCATTCGCTGCCGCTGACATCATCTCCAGCGTAAAGAACCTGAGCAAAAACAACTTTGCGAAAGCGCGCCACGGCAAAAAAGGCAGCCGCCTCCATCTCCACGGTGAGACAGCCTTCCCGTTTTCGAGCACGGATCTTTCGTGGCGTTTCGCGAAAGACACCATCAGTTGTCCAAGTCAGCCCCGTTTGGAAAGGAGTCCCATGATGCCTACAGGCCGATTTGATGGCTGCGACAGCTTGCGGATGCGGGCGGTTGATGCGGCAACGCGGCTGATAATGCAAGCTGGTGCCTTCATCACGAATAGCGCCGGTGGGAATGATCACGGCACCCGGTTGCAGGTTCTTGTCCAAGACCCCTGCTCCTCCACAGGCAATAATATATCTTACGCCGAGAGCGATTAACTCCTCCATGAATGCTGCGGTCATAGAAGCGCCCAAACCGGGATGGCAAAGAGCGATTTGATTCTTTCCTTTGCCAAACGTGTAGACCGGGTGTTTGCCCATCTCGCTGGTGAGATGGTGAACAATCGTGATCTCCTTCCGTTTCTCCAGCTTCTTCAGTACGTCGCCAAAGAAGCAGAGAACCGCTCGTGACGGAAGGCGCACACCCGGAGCTTTGGTCTTGGATGGTTCTATTATTGCCGGTCCGGTTCCAGCATACTCCGGCAGCAATGATCCTCGCGATTTTGTCATGTCATGCCTCTATGGTGCTTCATATGACCACACTTCGGGATTATGGTGTTTCAGATTCATCTTGAGATGAATGTAGGAACATAGTTGCCAGGTGGCAAGGGAAAACTGGTCAGGCAGGAAGAGGTTGTCTCACAAGTTGGAGTATGATTATGAACAGCGATCGCAATGGTTGTGAATGTTGAGTGAGGTCATCGCGTCGCAACACCTTACACCCTCACCCCCTTCCCCTCTCCCGCTGGGAGAGGGGTGTAGGGGTGAGGGAAAGTAACTTACGAGACAACCTCGGAATGCCTAACCTACCAAATCGCGGGCACGTGGCAACGTGCCCCTACGATGATTTGCGGGTTGGCTTGACTGAGTAATCGCGGGTGACAGTGGTTTGGATGCCGCCGCGGGAGCTAAAGCGACCTTCGAGCCGAGCGCGTCGGGGTTTGATCGCCGCGACGATGTCATCAAGAATTTTGTTGACCGCATTTTCGTGGAAGATGCCCTGATCGCGGTAAGCAAGCAAGTATTCCTTTAAGCTTTTCAACTCAACACAGAGTTTGTCGGGAACATAAGTCAGGACCAACTGGGCAAAGTCGGGCAGGCCGGTTTTCGGGCAGACGCAGGTGAACTCGGACGTTTCCATGTGAATTTCGAAGTCGCGGTCGGCATAGATGTTCTTGAAGGTCTCGATCGCGGGGGTCTTCCAGGCGCGGATATGATCCTGGCGGCCTTCGTAGGAGGATTTCTTCATGAAGATATAATATGACATTACAAGGAAAATGCCAGTAGAAATACGGATCGCGGCGCACGAGGACGTACGCCGCGCACAAGACACCCTCACCCCAACCCCTCTCCCTCGAAGGGAGAGGGGTCAAGGGAAAGGGTGAGCAACTTGTGGGACAACGTCAAGATTTCTGACGGTGCGGACAGATGGTTGGCACAGATGTCGGGTTCGGCGCTTCGCTGCGAACCCGACCCTGTATCTTGCTGTTGAGACTCTTTTCTTGGAACGAAGCGGGATGAAACTGTACCCGACCTCAGGGCAACAAGCCTGTTGCGTAGATAGGTTCTCCCGCTGCGTTCCCTTGATCGCCAGACGCCGAACGCTATCTGAGGCGAAAGACTTGATCTTCCAGCCTGCATTGACAAGGTTGGCGCACGGCGATCCATTCTCAGACTCCTTTGTTAACATAACAAAGAGCCCTCTGAGAAACAAATGCACTTTTCTCGTTCAAAACTCCCTCAGGGAGCAGATGAACGATTCTGCCATTGACAGTCAAGACGCTATCTACGGAACTGAACTCCGCCATTACAGCCAGCAAGAAAGAACCCACCCGGCGCTGCTGGGTGAGGTACCGAATCGACGGCACGCGGAAGACCGTCAAGAAAGGATTCCTGACGGCGCAGCCAGATTCGAGTAAAGTAGTTTGACAGCGATTTGCAGACCTGTATATTCGGCAGAGCAGGGAGCGCAAGAGAATGGAATCTGCGATTAAATCGGATAAGGCGGTAGTGCTGCTGAGCGGCGGTATCGACTCGGCGACAACTCTGGCATTCGCCAAACATGAGGGCTATCGCCTCTATGCGATTAGCTTCGATTACAAACAGCGGCACCGTGTCGAATTGTCGTCCGCGCGACGAATGGCTGCGTTCGTCGGAGTCGAGAAGCATTTGATCTTTCCTATCGACCTGACTGAAGTCAGCGGTTCCGCTTTGACTGCGAACATCAAAGTGCCAAAACACCGCCCGGAATCCGAATGGGCTACGGAGATTCCGATCACCTACGTACCCGCGCGCAATACGATTTTTCTTTCAATTGCGCTGGCATGGGCGGAGACACTTGACGCCCGGATGATTTTCATCGGCGCCAACGCCGTCGACTACTCCGGCTATCCTGATTGTCGTCCGGAATTCATCGTGGAGTTTCAGAGGATGGCGAACCTCGCCACCAAGGCCGGTGTCGAAGGACGACCGATCATGGTGCAGGCGCCGCTGATTGATCTGACCAAAGCAGAGATCATCCGCATAGGGGTTGAGTATGGGCTTGACTATTCCCTCACGAGCAGTTGTTACGATCCGGCGTTTGACGGCCGCGCTTGCGGCGGGTGTGATAGTTGCCTGATTCGCAGGAAGGGCTTTGTCGAAGCCGGAGTCGCTGACCCGACCCACTACGTGTAACCGTAACCGCTGATGCCGTACCACCCCAAAATCGCGTCATGGCCTGAGGAATTCGCAGGTTTGCTGCCTGTTAGCGAAGTCTTCTATTCGCTACAAGGCGAAGGGAGGTTCGCCGGTGTGCCGGCGGTCTTCATCCGGTTGAAATACTGCAACCTCGGCTGTAGCTGGTGCGACACGCGTTTCACCTGGGAGGAAGGTGAGATTGAGGAGAGCGAGCTATTCTCGGCGTCTGATCTTGCCGATCGAGCGGCTGATCTGATTGCTTCATCAGAGGCGACGCCAAGGAATGTGCACATCGTTCTGACCGGAGGGGAACCGATGTTGCATCAGGATCGTCTGCCGGCGCTGATCGACGAATTAGGCAGACGCGGATTCGGGTTCTTCGAAATTGAGACCAATGGGATGTTTGTGCCGAGTCGGGAGATGGTTGAGAGGATATCCTGGTGGAATTGTTCGCCGAAGCTGACGAACAATGGTCTGGCGAGAGAGGTCAACATTGTCCCTAAGGCGCTACACGCCATCGCCGCCACGGGGCGTGCTGATTTCAAGTTTGTCGTACAGACGCGCACTGACTTGGATGAAATCGCAGGCGACTTTACCCCGTTAGTTGGAGCGGAGAATATCATGCTGATGGCGGAAGGCATCACACCGCAGAGCCAGCTTGCCATCATGCCGTGGTTGATGGAGGAATGTGCGCGGCGGTGGTTTCGCTTTTCGCCAAGATTACAAGTATTGGCCTGGGGCAACCAGCGGGGGAGATAGGGCACAGATTCGAGGGCGCACTGCCGTGCGCCCCTACAGATGACGTTTGTGGAATACACCTGCAATCTCGTTTGGCCCGGTTTTTTGTTTGATCGGGGGCACCAATTCCCTATTGTTGACTCATGTATAAGAGCATCGCCAAGTACTACGACTTGCTGGGATGGAATGAATTCCACGATGTTGCCTGGCCACGACTGAAGCCGCTGCTGGAACGACATAAGTCCAAGTCGTATTTGGATCTCGCCTGCGGTACCGGCTCGCTGGCGTTTACAGTTTCTCGATTAGGCATCGACGTCGTTGGTTTAGATAAGTCAACAGAGATGCTGCAAATGGCAGCACGGCGATTACGTCTGTTCAGCGGCAGGATGAAACCGCGATTTATCAAAGGCGATATGACCCGGTTCGACCTTGGCCGGCAATTTGATGCCGTCAGCTGTTTCTATGACGCTGCGAATCACATTCTAACCGAGGGCGGATTCTTTAGGTTCATAAAGAATGCGGCGCGCCATCTCAAGCCGGGAGGGTTCTTCATTTTCGACGTAAACACCGCAGCCGGGTTACGACATTGGGACGCAGTACTGTTTAGCGAGCGGGGCAAACATGCGATCTTGATGAAAGGTTCCTATGACCGGCACACGCGGTTTGCGTCGATAACGATCGCAGGATTTGTCAGTCTCTCGGGTGGCAAGAAGGATGAGTTCAGGGAAACCTTTCACGAAAAAGCCTACCCGCACAAGTACATCTTGTCGTGCTTGAAGAAGGCCGGTTTCCGTGGTATTGAAGCTTCGCCCGCCAGGGAAGGTTCAAGCTTGCGCAGAACCGGGCGAGTGTTTTATACCGCTTACAAATCGACAGGTGAAAAATGAAACTTACTGACAAAGAACTGACCCAACTCGCTCTGGCTGCGGCCGAGCAGTCACATTCCCCCTACTCACATTTTCGCGTCGGTGCCGCGTTGATCGCCAACGGCGAGGTTTTTTTCGGCACCAATATCGAGAACCGGTCCTATGGCGTCACGGTTTGCGCAGAACGAACGGCGGTGTTTACAGCGGTCGCGGCGGGCAAGACTCATTTCGAAAGACTGGCGGTGGCATCGCCCAACAAGGAATTCATCACCCCTTGCGGCATCTGTCGACAGGTGCTTTCGGAGTTCTGCGACGATTTGAAGATTCTGCTGGTGAATTCAGAAGGGGAAGTCCAGAAAACGACTCTCAAGAGACTTTATCCGAGGCCGTTCGCTCGAAAAAAGTGATTCCCGCCCATCGTTAAAATCGTACCTTTGTTCGAGGGGTACAGGAAGGAATGTGTCTGTGCCGGATGACAAGAATCGTGACAACTCGTCGAGCCGAATCAGAAACGAGATTGACCTCGCCGGTTACATTGATGCGGCTCTCCTAAAGACCGAGACAACAGCCGAGCAGATTGAGGAGTTTTGCCAGGAAGCTGCGCGATATCACTACAAAGCGATCTTCATAAACCCAGCTTATGTGAGACTGTGCCGGGGGTTACTCGAAGGAACGGGAGTGCGCGTGGGGAGTGTCGCCGGATTTCCATTAGGCGCCACAACCACGGAGGTCAAGGTCTATGAGGCACAGGAAAACGAAAACCACGGTGCGGAGGAGATTGATATGGTCGCCAATATCGGCGCCATCAAATCGGGGGATTTCGGACTGGTGGAGAGAGACATCGCCGGCGTGCGCAAGGCGCTGTCGCATGACGCGACTTTCAAAGTCATCATCGAGACAACGCTCTTGACTCGAGAGGAGAAGATCACTACTGCCAAGATCGTCGCCGACTGCGGCGCTGATTTTGTCAAGACCTCAACCGGGATGTTTGCTCAGGCGACTATCGAGGATGTAACGCTGCTCTTCGAGACGGTCGGTCGCAAAATCGGTGTCAAAGCTTCCGGAGGCATTCGGACTTTGCAGCAGATGTTAGCGATGATCGAGGCCGGCGCTTCGCGTATTGGCACCAGTGCCGGCGCGCACATCATTGAGGCACTAAAGAGCCGTCGATGAAGAGCATTTACGAATTGATCGCCACCAAACGAGACAGAGGCGAGCTATCTGAAGATGAGATCACATTCCTCGTAAACGGGTTCACCAACGGGAACATACAAGACTACCAGATGTCGTCTTTTCTGATGGCTGCCTTCATCAACGGTCTTTCTGCCGCCGAAACGGCAGCACTGACGCGGGTCATGCTGCACTCCGGTGAAATCGTCACAGTGCCAGGGCTTGACCGTCCCCTGCTTGACAAACATTCGACCGGTGGCGTGGGCGACAAGCTGTCATTGACGATGGCACCGTTGCTGGCGAATTGCGGTGTGGCAGTTGGGATGTTTTCCGGTCGCGGTCTCGGTCACACCGGCGGTACGCTGGACAAATTGGAATCAATACCCGGCATGCGAGTGTTTCATTCCCGCTCTGAGTTTGCACGGCTGCTGAAAGAGCACCATTTTGCGATTTGCGGCCAAACTGACAAAATCGCTCCCGCCGACAAGAAGATCTATGCCCTGCGGGATGCTACCGGCACGGTTGAATCGATACCGTTGATTGTTGCCAGCATTATGTCCAAGAAATTAGCTCTCAAATCGGACGGCATTCTCTTTGACGTCAAGACCGGTTCCGGTGCATTCATGAAAACAAATAAGCGGTCGCAACAACTGGCTGAGGCTCTGCTGGCGGTTGCGAGGGGCTCCGAACTCCCTGCACGCGCGGTTATCACGAACATGAATCAGCCAACCGGCAGAATGATCGGCAACTTCCTTGAGGTTTCAGAAACCGTGGACGTTCTCCGCGGCGAGGGACCGGCAGATACGGTTGCATTGACCTTGGAGTTGTCTGCCGAGATGCTACTTCTGGCGGGGATCGAGAAGGATGTCGCAAGTGCCAAGAGACTGCTAAAGCGCGAATTAAGAACGGGACGTGCTTATGAGTCGTTCCTCCGTTATGTAACCGCTTGCGGCGGTCAGGCAAAGGAGGTAGAAGAACCTGATCGGCTCAGCCGTCGCGCCCACAAATCGGTTGTCAAATCGCCACGGTCAGGATACATTGAATCGATGGCCACGGACCGGCTTGGGTATCTCGCCGGCAAGCTGGGAGCGGGTCGGTCTGCCATTTCTGATCGGGTTGATCCACTGGCGGGAATCGAGATCATGGTGCGAGTCGGGAGCGAAGTGTCGGCGGGTGAGCCGCTCGGAACAGGATACACACAGAAGCAGGCAAAACTCGCCGGCTTTGACCGCGACTTCATCAACTGTCTAACGTTCTCCGATCAGCCGTCGCGACCGGAACGACTGATATTGAGACGTCTGTGACATGGATAGGAAAGATGATCGGCCGTTTATCGGCGTGATGTTCAAGTGCTGCAAGGTTTACAGCCGCATCTATCTGAACAAGCAGAGTACGGCCTTTGTAGGTTGGTGCCCGCGCTGCGCAGCACAGATTCGAATCAAGGTCTCACCGGACGGGACAGACTCAAGATTTTTTGAGATGACATGAAACGACATCGCGTTGGAAACGTGTTGGGTGCCCCACCGCTTGCGGTGGGTAGACCGCAGCAAGGCGACAGTCAAAAACCTACCCACAGCAAGCTGTGGGCCACCAATGATCATGAGCTTCCTACAGCAACTTGGTGCAGATGACATGAAACGACATCGGGCCAAGATCGTGGTTGTACCCCTGGGAGATGTTGACTACTTCCAGATTAACAAGCTGTCGACCACGCTTTCCAGCCGTTTCGGACACTCCGTCGACATCCTGCAGGGGATCAAGATACCCAACGAGGCGTATGATTTGGTCAAGGGGCAGTACTTTTCGACGATGATCCTGCAGAAGCTGGAACTGCTCAAGGCAACCGACAAAGAGAGGATCCTCGGTGTGATCGAGGACGATATCTATAATGCGCGACACCACTTGCTGGTGTCGGAGGTCGATGCCGTCGGGGGGACGGGACTGGTATCACTCTTCCAACTCAAACAGCAGTTCTATGGTCTGCCGGACGATGAAAAACTGATTTACCAGCGACTCGTGAAAGAAGCGACCCGTGTCGTGGGGGCGCTGTTCTCGATCCCCTATTGCCGCAATCCCAAGTGCGTGATGTACAATTCCGATGAGATGTTCGATATCGACGAAAAATCAGAGAAGTTCTGCGACATCTGCCGTCGCACTTACATGAAGGTAATGTAACGTGCTGACGGTTTCGCAAGTCCTCGATCAGTTGCGCGCTGATGACGCCTTCATGCGCAACGTCACCGAGTGGCACGTCGAACCGCCGAAAGCCGCCGTCTATGCCGATTTCCCCGCCTCCGTTCCGGCACTGCTAAAAGAGTCGCTCAACAAGCGTGGTGTTCATAAACTCTATTGCCATCAGGCTGAGGTCTTCAGTGCCGTTCAGCGCGGCGAGAACGTGACGGTTGTTACACCGACGGCTTCGGGCAAGACCCTCTGTTACAACCTGCCGATATTGGCGCGGACAATTGCCGAACCGGAAGCGCGCGCGCTATACCTCTTCCCTACCAAAGCGCTGTCGCAGGACCAGATGCTCGAGTTGCACGGCGTCATCGAGGATCTCAAACTCGAAATCAATACGTTTACGTTCGATGGTGACACGCCGGCAGAGATCAGGCGCAAGGTTCGCAAGGCCGGACATATCGTCGTGACTAATCCCGATATGCTGCACACCGGTATCCTGCCACATCATACCAAGTGGATCAAGCTGTTCGAGAATCTGAAGTTCATTGTGATTGATGAAATCCACACCTATCGCGGCGTCTTCGGTTCTCATCTGGCGAATGTGATTCGGCGGTTGGATCGCATCTGTCGCTTCTATGGTTCGACGCCTCAGTTCATCTGCTGTTCGGCTACGATCCGCAACCCCAAGGAGCTGGCGGAAAATGTTACCGGTCGACCGATGACGCTGGTTGACAAGAATGGTGCGCCATCGGGTGAAAAGCATTTCGTGTTCTACAATCCTCCGGTCATCAACAGCCAACTGGGTATACGCAAATCATCGCTAAAGGAAGCGGGTCGTATCGCGCAACGCTTCATCACCAACAAAGTGCAGACGATCGTCTTCGCCCCCTACCGGCTTATGGTCGAGCTGCTGTTGATTTATCTCAAACGCGATTGCCAAGGGGCGCGCGTCGAGGGTTACCGTGGCGGCTATCTGCCGAACGAACGACGCGCCATCGAACGCGGACTGAAGTCTGGGGAAATCACCGCGGTGGTCGCGACGAACGCGCTGGAATTGGGGATTGATATCGGCACTCTCGATGTCTCGATCATTACCGGCTACCCCGGCACTGTCGCGTCAACGCGCCAACAGGCAGGACGCGCGGGACGCAAAGGGGGCGTAAGTGTGTCGATCATGGTGGCATCCAGCTCAGCGCTAAATCAATATGTCGTCAACAATCCCGACTATTTCTTCGGTTCTCCCGCCGAGATGGGGATTGTTGATCCGAACAACTTCGTGATTTTGACATCGCACTTAAAATGCGCGGCGTTCGAGTTGCCATTTCAGAAGAATGAGAAGTTTGGCGTCGAAACCACCCAGGAAATTCTGGAATACTTGCAGGGCAAAGGCATACTGCGGTTCTCCGGCGACCGCTGGCATTGGTCATCGGAAATCTATCCGGCGACGGAAGTGTCGTTGCGGTCGGCATCGCCGGAGAATTTCGTCATCTTGAATACAAGCGATAACAACCGCGTGATTGGCGAGGTGGATTATTTCGCCGCGCCCATGTTGATACACCCCGAGGCGATTTACATACATCTCGGCAACCAGTTTCAAGTGATGGAACTCGACTGGCAAGGCAAAAAGGCGTACGTGAAGGAAGACAAGGTCGACTACTACACGGACGCCGAAACCAAAGCAGACTTGCGCGTACTCGAAACCATTCAGGATGAGGGGGCGCTCAATTGGGGCGAGGTTTCGATTACCAATGTGACGGTGCTGTTCAAGAAGATCAAGTTTGATACGCATGAAAACGTGGGGTCGGGGAAGTTGGCGCTTCCGGAGATAGAGATGCACACTACCAGCTTCTGGTACGAGTTCGAACAGACTATTGGCGAGCAACTTGGATTCGGGCATGAAAATCTCGGCGCCTCGCTACGCGGTCTGGCGAACGTTCTCGGCATCGTGACGCCACTCTGGCTGATGTGCGATCCGCGCGACATCAGATCGATCTCACAGGTGAAGTCGTCCTTCACCGAGAAACCAACGATCTACATCTATGAAAGCGTCCCCGGTGGAGTCGGCTATGCGCAGAAGCTGTTTCGTATCGCGCCGGAGATTTTTGCCGCCGCCGGTCGACTGATCAAGGAGTGCCCCTGCGAATCGGGTTGCCCGTCATGTGTTGGGCCGGAGATTGAGGTTGGCGCGAAGGGGAAGAAGAATGTGCTGAAGATGTTGGGGTGGGCGCTGGAAGCTATGACGCTTGAGACGGTTTAGAACTGCACGTTATACCAAAGGAGAATAATGTGAGACGGTTTGCTATCGCCATGTCAATCTTGGCATTGGTTCTGTCGGCTTCGGCGTCAGCAGCTACCAAGGTCAGAAACACCGATCATCGTGGATTCTATGTCGGGTTTGGCCTCGGCTACGGTGATCAGGGCATGGATTTCAAAAACAGCACCTGGGAACTCGACCGCGAAGATGGCGGGGCCGTCGTGTTCTTCATTGGCGGAGCACTAAGGCCCAACCTGCTACTTGGTTTGGACGTAAACGCCTGGACGAAGCAAGATGATAACATCACCCGCACAATCTCGACTTCAACCCTTTGCCTGACCTACTACCTGTCCCCCAAGTTCTTCGTCAAAGGCGGGATCGGGTGGGCAAACGCGAATGTTGAAATTGAGATTCATCACGGACGTTACAATTACACTGAATCGGGCTTTGGACTGACGGTGGGCACTGGTATGGAGTTTCGGCTGACGCGGCGTTTCGCACTAGTGCCGTCGGCTCAGTGGTCGTATCAGAATTTCGACGAGTTCAAGGCGAATACCTTATCACTGACGTTTGGGATCGGTTGGTTTTGGTAGGGATTTGATTCTTCCTTTCCGAAGAAGCCAATTAGATCGTAGGGGCACGCTGCCGCGTGCCCGCGGGCGCAGCATGCTGCGCCCCTACAATCCATACGCTGCTTTGGCGAGACAATATAAGCATTGGGGAGCTAAAGGACAATCTACTTGGTCGGCTCGATCAGCTGCAGCAGTCCCGACGGATAGAGGATCAGTTCTCCACGGCGGAAGGCATCCAGCGGAAGCCACATTGCCTTAAACTGTGTTCCCTCTTCGTTGCCGGTTACGATGCGATTGAGATCGTTCATAGCTGGGGCTACGTATTTTCCCTCATAGGCCTGCACGATTTCGTGCATGCGCTCCCCCCTGTGGATGAAAATGCTCTCTATCGTACCGACATAATAGAGTCTATCAATTTCGGCGCAGATTTCCTCATTGATCTCCCGAATTACAGCGGCGCGACTTGTTTCCCAAAATTCGATCTCGCCCCCGATTGGTCGCTAGAAGGTCTCACGTTTGATTTCGTCATGCCCTTCGAGAACAAAGAGATGTCCGTCAACTCGAAAGACACAGATGGCGATTGGGCGGATGTGTTGTTTGGACGTGTCATACGCAGTTGCATTCAAAATGATACTTACTCCGTTCTCGATATTGCGAGTGGCCGCGGGCGTGGCGTGCTGCGCCCCTACGGCTGACGGTATGATTCGTGTGCCGTATCTGCCAATGCAACTCGGTGTCAGGCATGGAAGCAGGCTATGCGATCATCCTCTCTGTGTCAAGGGCACATTGCCGTGTCGATCAAACAAAAACGCCCTGTCCGGCAGTTGCCGGACAGGGCGATTTGGTCTTCACAATGTTTCGCTAAAACTTCCCGCCTTAGCTGAACCGATGGTGAATTACTTCAGCAACAACATCTTTTTCGTGCTGGAGAAATCTCCGGCACGAATCTTGTAGAAATACACGCCTGAAGCAACAGAATTGCCGCCGTTGTCAGTTCCGTCCCAGGTGACGGTCTGTCTGCCGGCGCGCTGCATGTCATCCACCAATGTCTTCACATGCTGACCGAGCACGTTATAGATGGAGAGATTGACCTGCGCATCCATTGGCAGCGCGTATTCGACGATGGTGCTGGGGTTAAATGGGTTGGGCACGTTCTGCGACAGACCGAACTCCGTCGGGATGTTGCCGGCCGGTGTCCGGGATTCAAGAGTGATGGTGCCACCCTGGAATTCGGGATTCAGCGACTGCACATGCGGAACGCCATCAATCCACTCATTATAAACGTACATGAGTTCATGCTTCGGATCAGCATTGCTGAAAGGAACGATCTCAATCGTCTTGAGATCCGGGTCATTCAGCGTAAAATGCAGCACGGCCACGGTGTTGTCACCGTTCGGAGCCGGCTTCAGATTAGCATTCTCCTTGAGAGAATAAACCATGCCGATCAGACCGATCACGACGCAGTTCTTCTCGTTCTCGATTCCGGCGATTTTCACGTCAAAATCTTTGACGGCAGTACCCTCAAAAGTCACACTATTGAGAGTCAAACCTTTGGAGAATGACAGGGGGATGTCCATCGCAGCCAAGTCTTCGTCATGGATCACCTGTAGTGACACCGAGAACTCGGTGGGGGAGGTAAACTCCGCCTTGCCCACTCTAAAAACATCACGATTGCCGGCATCCTTTGCCACAAGCATCGCAGGCACAATGAGCATCAAGATTGCGAGAGTAAGAGCGATTAAACGCTTCATCCAAAATCACCCCCTCACAGGGCTAATGGGTTAAAATTGACTACTACGCTACTCATATAATGAAAACAGATGGTTAATTTGCCAAGTCATTGCGGGTGGTCCGTGTAAGGTCCTATCTTCATCAAAACCAGTTATCTGCATCCCACCGATGCCGGGTGGAGAGGCTAACCCGTAACCAATAACAATTTAAGCTTTTCCTCAATCCTGTCAAGTCCTATTTTCTATCCAAACCCGAGCGCTTTACGGGCATTTTCGGACATCCGGTCCGGAGTCCAGGCCGGTTCCCAGACAATGTTCACTATAACATCGCCAATGCCGTTTATAGCGCTCAGTTTGGCGTGAATGTCATCCTTGATTGCGTATGCCATGCCGCATCCGGGCGCCGTCAAGGTGAAGTCGACCTCCACTTTGGAGTCGTCAAGACGAATATCGTAGACAAGACCGAGATCGACAATGTTCACGGGAATTTCCGGGTCGTAGCACTCTTCCAGCGCCTCGATCACCGCTTCGCGTGTCAGCATTCTTCCTCCTGAGGAGAGATTAACCAATCCTGTCGCTTTACGCCATGCATTTGTCCGTTGCCGGTCGACAACTTCCTCGCAGGTCGTACTCAATGTCATTACGCGGGGAACCGCCAGAGACTTGGTCATTTTTTCTCCCATTCGGAAGATTGTGTTGCTGAGAAACGTGCGCTTTCCGGAGTGGCTATCCTTAATACAAACTCTGGAATTGAATGTTCCCGGGAAAGGAAAAAATATTGATTTCGGCGTTTCTCCTGCTGAGATGTTGCGGAACTATATGCCTTGGCAGTGAGGCGGTAGGCCGCCTGAGAAGATGCGGGCAATCAAGTACACCACATCGGAAATATCCACGTTGCCATCGCCATTGGCGTCTCCCTTGCCCTTCGCATAGTTGCACTCAGCCGGGGCTACGCCTCCGGAGAAGATGTGCGCAATCAAGAACACCACGTCGGAAATGTCAACCGAGCCATCATTGTTGGCATCACCGCAGGAGACGCACGGGCACAAAGTCACCGGGCATTGGTCAATGTCGACGCTTCGGTAGTCAGAATACTGCCCATAGTTGTCGGTGACTCGGACGCGAACAAATCGTTCGTTTATCAATTTATCCGACGATGGATAGACAGTGAGATAAGTCGGGTTGGCATACGGATTCGAGAAATCACCGGTATTTGCCGGGTCACAACTCCAAAAGTAGTTGGCGATGGAACCGTCGGCGTCATGAGCTATGGCGCTAATCGGTTGCCAGACGTCCGGTTGAAAGCAAGTGTCGCCGTTGGGGAAATAGATGCAGCTAACGACAGGCAGTTGGTTCACGGCCGATGTGTCGACGCTGATCGACAAAGTAATGCTATCGGTATTGGAATTCTGATAGATCGACTGCGCTGTGATCTTGACCCGATAGGTACCGCTTGGTGAACCGGTGGGGAGAGTGAAGTTGAAGGGTTGCAGGCCGGAAGCGCGCATGTTGAACGTATTTGTATAGGTGGTTCCACTCGGCGTAATGTACTGCTCAGTCAGGTTCGAATAGCCGGTAATGAAGTAGTCCCCGCTGAGACGGGCGGGCGTTCCGTCGGCCAGCTTCGGATAGTAGTACAAGTGAGGGTCGAAAATCTCCGTACCGGAAACCAGCCGCCTGATGCCGGTATCTTCTCCCCATTCTTCTCCCAGTACGACTTCACCGAGATTGGCGATGGGTCCAACGCCATATTCATAGCCCTCGGTGAACGAGATCGAGGTTGGATGGAGGTACTCACCATCGGCGGTACCGGTCATGCCGTGGGTGGCGATTGGAACAAGGTTCCACGTGAACTTGTAGATTCTTCCTAGTCCGCGGTCGACGACCCATACTTCTCCCTTGTTGTCGACGCCGATTCCGGAAAGGTCAGTTCGGGGATCGGGGAAATCATCGTAGACCTCGTAGTAGCTCGGAGCATTGAAGACGTTGCCAATCATGACGATTCGCTTGTTGCCACTGTCGACAAAATAGCACCAGCCTGTTTTCTCGCTGGTCAACTGATCTCGTCCGAAGGCAATGGAGGTTGGTCTGCTGAATGCGCCGACGGAACTGCCGATGCCGGTATGAACGGTGACCGCGCCATGTCCGAGCGGCTCCTCATCGGTAAAGGCGAGTATGTTATTGCCGCCCGTGTTGGCTACGACGACTGTCCGCTTGTAGCTGTACTGATTGGGCAACGAAACATCCAAATCCTGCGGATGGTTGAACTGCGACATGGTGATGAATTTGAACAGGTCGACGTGGTCGTTGCTCTGTGTCGACACTAGAAGAATCTTGATCCGGTTGTTGCTATCTTCGGCGATATAGAGCAGACTGGGGCCGCAGAATTCCATGCCGCGGGGGGCGCAGAACTCATCGGCGGTCGCGCTGAAACCGTGGTGCCCTTTCGATGTTATGTAGCTGTGGTCGGGATGATCGTCGACGACGACGATCCGACGCCAGCACTCGTCCGACGCTGCGATCAGGTCGGCGGCAAAGTCGGCAGCATCGAGAAACACATACGAGGAGACGGAAGAAACACAGCCAAAGAGCTTCTGGCCACTGAGATGCTGCCGACTCTGTGACCAGGTGGCGCGGGGGATGGAGTAGGTGGTGCTCCAGGGAACGGGTCTGAGGAGAAGCGGAGAGAGTCTCGCGGAAGACGAAGAAGAGGAAGCGGAAGCTGGTCGCCTCAGTGTTTGAGCCGCGGATTCGGGGCTATTGAGTTGGGATTCCGTACGGAGATACTGGTCCAGAAGCTCAAGCAGTTGCTTCGGTGGACTGAAGTACCATCTGACGCCATCTCGTTTCAATCGCACCATGAAGATACGATTCGGTTGCTCTGAATTACCGGCGTTGGTCCAAGTGCTGCGCATACTGACGGACGCCGAATCGCCAGTAATGTTCACGGAATCAATCAGAAACCGGAAGTTGCGAAAGCCGGCAAGCTTCCATCCGGAACCGGAGTTGGCCTCAAGACCGGCGGCCTTTTCGCCTGCTATGAGTCGTTGAGAGGGCTGGGACTCAAGATCGCCACCAGAACCGGTAACATCGGCTCTCTCGCTGAGCAGAAGTGAAAGCAGTTGCTGATCGTTCTGTTGAACCGCTCGCTCGAGGAGACTGATTGCTTCACATATCCCCGTTCTGCCATCTTCTGTTGGCGCGTAGCTATATCCTTTGCTAAGGAATCGTTTGTCGCGGCTTGTGCCGGTCGCAGTGCAAACCGCAGCCAGCAACATCAAACAAATCAGATAGCGTCTCATCATCCACCTCCGAGATATCATTTTTTCATCTTGTCCAGGAGCTTCTGTGCCCATTGTTCATACTGACTGTTGGGGAAGGTCTCCCGAACAATCCGCAGTTTCTCTGCGAGGACTGTTTGTTTGCTGCTGTCGAGCGCTGAAGCATCTATTTCCACCAGGGCTTCCCACACAAAACCGCATGACGGATACTTTCGCAACAACTCCAGGGCCAGCGACTGAGTATTCGCGGTGCTCGCATTCTTGATGAAACTGGCGGACACGAGAAGCTCACGCTGTGCAATGGATGTATAGGGGGAATTGGGATATCTCAGGACAAACTCTGCGAACGCGTCATAGAGACGGTCGGCTGCCTTATAGGCCGGTAGACTGAGTGTCTGCTCCATGAGTTGATCTGCCTCAATGTCTTCGGCCTTGCTTGGTCGAGCTATCGTGAGCGAAATCGTATCACTCTGGATCCCGAGACCGGCAATCCTGTAGGTTCCTGCAGGCAAGCGAAAATTTAGCCACCTATAGCCCAAGCCATAGAAGTCCAGCACACACATGACGAATCTCCCACTGAGACATCCCGGCAAAATCTCGTTGTAGTCGTGATACTCAATGAGTTTCCCCGAGTCGGTGACTATCACTGGATCGCCATAAACTTCCGGGCCTCGGTACCGCATGAGTGTGTCGGATTGATCGCGGATAGCGAGCTGGTTTATCTCTTCCGTCCGGAAGTACTGTGGTTCGTTTCCGACATTCTCCACCCAGTAAGTGAGAAAGATTGGCTCGAGTTCGAGATAGTTGGTTTTGGCCGTGGTCAGCCTCAGTTTCAAAGACCGCTCGTTGAGAGGTTTCAGCTTCGCCTGATCAAGCACGACTGCCTCAGACGCGGAGCGGACAATTGCTCCGGCCCAGATTGCCACCAATAATATCAAACAAATCAGGTAGTGTCTCATCATCCACCTCCGAGATATCATTTTTTCATCTTGTCCAGGAGCTTCTGCGCCCATTGTTCATACTGACTGTTGGGGAAGGTCTCCCGAACAATCCGCAGTTTCTCTGCGAGGACTGTTTGTTTGATGCTGTCGAGCTTACTCGGATCCAGTACCGTCAGTGCTTCCCACGCAAAGCCGGATGTCGGATACTGCTTCAGCAATTCCAAAGCCAGCGACTGTGTATTGGCGGCAGTAGCATTCTTGATGAAAGTGCTCCACAAGAGGATTTCCCGCCGTGCCAAAGACGTGTAAGGGGAGTTCGGAAACCTGCGAAGAAAATCTGCGAACGCGTCATAGAGACGGTCGGCTGCCTTATAGCCCGGCAGGCTGAGTGTCTGCTCCATGAGCTGATATGCCTCGATGTCGTCCGTCTTGCTTGGATGAGCTATCGTGAGTGAGATGGTATCGCTCTTGATCCCAAGTCCTGTGACCGTGTATAAACCGGCGGGGAGGCGGCGATTTGCGAAGCGTTGGCCGCCCAAGCCGTAGTTGTCCAGCACACACATGACGAATCGCTCACTGGAGTGTCCCGGCAAGATATCGATGTAGTTGTGATACTCAATCAACCCTCCTGAGTCGGTGACTATTACTGGATCGCCAAACACCTCTGGACCGCGGTACCACATTAGTGTGTCAGATTGATCTCGGACAGCGAGCTGGTTTGTCTCTTCTATCCGAAAGTACTGAGGTTCGCTTCCGGTATTTTCCACCCAATAGGTGATGAAGATTGGCTCGAGTTCGAGGTAGTCGGTTTTGGCCGTGGTTAGCCTGAATTTCAAAGATCGCTCGTTGAGAGGTTTCAGCTTCGCCTGATCAAGTACGACTGCCTGCGACGAGGAGAGGGCAACTACTCCAATATGGACTGCCACCAATAATATCAGATTAACCAGCTTCGACAGCCGATTCACGACACAAGTCTCACTTTCTTATTTCTCGCTCTAATGAGTCGATTTCTGCGCCCGTCGCAGGATTAAGGATATTGGCTCTTACATTCGGAAGAGCACGCAATAGCTGCTGCTTCTGTTCCTCGGAAAGGAGATTTGGCTGGATGTCACGCAGAACTCGCCTTGCGAAAGTTGAAGAAGGATACCCCGTAATTAGCCGAAAGACATAGGTATGCTTGATAGGCAGACTGTCTCTATTTACAACAAGCAGGCGAAACAGCAAGCGCGGCTCGTAGACAGAGCCACGGCCGATTTCGGCTAGCTCCGAGTACACCTGATGGATGGAGTCAAGATCCAACCACATTGTCTTGCTGTCCATCATTGCCCGTAGTCTCTGCGCAATCAACTGGTCAACGGGCAATTCCGGTTCTCGTACCGTGAAACTAACCGTGTCTGAACGACCCTCGGCGCAGAAGATCATGTAAGCGCCCGGCGGCAGGTAGAAATCGAACATCCCGTTCCCCTTGCCATAGTGATCCAAGACGTTGTCTACATATATCCCGGTTGCGGTCTTGGCTTTGAGTGCATGAATTTCGGCATCTCCCTTTTCTGGCACGAACTCTGAGACAACATAGGAGACCTCAGGCCAACCCATTGCGCGGCGAACAGACTCGCCCGATGATGTCACAACTCGAAACCGCCAGGTCTCTTCTTGCGCAAAATACTCCGTGTGTGTGCCGGTGTTCTCAACCCAAGATCGAAGCAGAATTGGTTCCGCTACGACGTAGTCTGCTTTCGGTAACTGATACCTGATGCGGATGCTCCGTTCTCGCAACGGAGGAATTTGGCTGCGCTGAGTCACTGTCGCACACGCTGACACAGCCGTGACCAGCAGGCAGGCAAAGACGATTAGACCGATTCTCGTTCTGAGCATTGTTCTCTATCTCCTCTCGTAGCACTACCAAGTGACACTTACGATCTTCGACATGCAATAGGCACAAAACCACTGGTATCCGGTCACCAAATTGCCGTATACGTCCTTTTTAAGTCGGTCCATAACACACTGGAAGCCGGCTTGGTGTCCGGTCGAGTCCTTCCAGACATCGGTTAGAGCTGCCCGTATGTGGCCCATCTCGTGTGTACCGTTTCGAAGCACGGCTTCTTCAATATCATCAGAGGAAAAGGTGTAATTGAACCAATCCCTGAACACGACACAATAACCACCCGGATCGCCTATGTTGCCATCGGGTGGCGGGAAACTCAGCGCGGCCGCACTCGAATCCAGATTTCTACCCTCGCCGTAGAAATTGACTCGAGGAAACGCATCTTTCGTTCCTGCGAGGTACAACACGGCAGTAGTTTGATGTAAGAAGTACCCCGACCACCAGTTGCTCTGCACCCAGGCGTTAAGCGTGTCAATGTTCGGGAATATCTTGGCGGGTAGATTCACTTCGTCTGAGACTATGCTGATGTCGGTTCGGCCTGACTGCCCAAAGGCCTCAGCGAGACGTGCCCGCAACGCGTTGCCATAGCGAGTGTCGTAACCCTGCATGCAGTCATACTCTACCACCACTGACCTTCGCGGCCAATAGGCCGTCCCGACGGAGATGGTCACTGGCCCTTCGAGATCGGTCGCCGAATCGGGAATGCACTCGTCGGAGGACCACTTGCACAGGCCTGCTTTCAGCCCGTAGATGCCTTCCGATCTCAAGAATGGGTGGAAGACCAGGTTACAGGAGCGATCGTAGAGTTGATAATTGCACCAGACGGGCTGGGAACTGTAGCCTTGTGACAAGTCCCAAAGGCCGACCCAACAGGCTTCATTCATCGACAGTACACCATTCACGACGATACCAACTTCCACGCTGTCAAGATACGCGGGATCGGCGTAGACGGTCGTTCCTATTAGCATGTAGTCGATGCTCTTGGCCGGGTCGTCCGACTGCTTGTCACACGAGACAATAGCGATACACAGCAACAGGAGCAGCAGTTCGCCAATTCCGAGTGTTCTCATCATTTTGATTGCCCTTTCTATATTATTGCCCTGCCAAACCATGCCTGCTCTCGCATGGTGATTTTTCGAATGATGCTCGGTACATTCGGATGTATTGACAGAATACTCATATATCAATCTCCTGTCAAGCGAATTCTTCTGTTATTGCTACTATCATAGACGCGATAGGCTGAAATCCGTTTAACATACAAACGGCGGACGGTGGTATTCCCGGGTGCGGGAGAAAAGTTGGGGGGGGATGGCGATAGTCGTTGCATCATCGTACGAGCCGACAGAAATCCTTTTCTGTCGGGCGGCCTTTCATCGCAGAGTCGTCAGGAAGGGGTTCCTGACAACGCGCTGAATGAGATCAGTGGGCGCACTGCCGTGCGCCCCTACCCACTATCATGGACGGCGGTCTGGAAAGTTTTGTCCTTGGCGGGATAGCCGTTGCGAAGCGGCGTTGGATTTTGGATATTGGCGGTGATGTCACGTCATTAACCTGTATGAGCGGATATTATGTCACAACCTGAATTCAAGCCATTCGTTTCGCCGTACGAAACCCAGCGCGAGTTCACGCTGCGCGCGGTTTTGATCGGCGCCGTTCTGGGGATTGTCTTCGCCGCGTCATCGGTCTATCTGGCGCTCAAGGTCGGCATGACCGTCAGCGCCTCGATTCCGGTGGCGGTGCTTTCGATCACTCTCTTCCGAATCTTTGGTCGTCCGACGATTCTCGAAAACAACATCGTGCAGACAACCGGCTCGGCGGGGGAGTCCATCGCGTTTGGTGTCGCCACCACAATGCCGGTGTTCCTGCTGCTCGGTATGGAGATGCAGTTGCTGCCGATTCTGGTGATGTCGCTTTTGGGCGGCATGCTGGGTGTGCTGATGATGATACCCTTGCGGCAGGGATTGATCGTCAAAGAGCACGGCAAGCTCACATATCCCGAGGGAACCGCCTGCGCCGATGTGTTGATCGTCGGTGAGCAAGGGGGCACGACCGCTAAGACCGTGTTTCTTGGATTCGGCATCGGTGCTCTCTACAAGTTCCTAAACGCCGGCACCAAACTTTGGGCGGAGATTCCCAATCGCATGCTGACATTTTTCAAAGGCGCATCGGTGTCGGCAGAGATTTCGCCGGAGCTGCTCGGCGTCGGATATATCATCGGCCCCAAAGTGGCTGCCAACATGCTCGCTGGTGGCATGCTCTCATATCTGATCCTTATTCCGGCAATCAAAATCTTTGGCGAAGGTATCGACACCGTGATGTTTCCCGCCACCGATCTGATTCGCAATATGCGGCCGGATCAGGTTCGCAACGCTTATGTGCTGTATATCGGCGCGGGGGCGGTAGCTACCGGAGGGATCATCAGTTTGATCAAGTCGTTCCCGACGATTATATCCGCGTTCCGCAGAGGATTCAGCAACTTCCTGGAATCGCGCAAAGGCAAGGTTAATCAGGAAAAGGTTCTGCGCACCGAGCAGGATTTACCAATGTCCGTCGTCGTGTTTGGGTCAATTGGACTCGTGGCGGCGATCTGGTTGGCGCCGATTCTGCACATCAACGCGATCTCGGCAATACTTATTGTGCTCTTCGGATTCTTCTTCGTCACCGTTTCCAGTCGCATCACCGGCGAGATCGGTTCATCCTCCAACCCGATCTCCGGCATGACGGTCGCAACACTGTTGATTACCTGCCTGCTTTTCCTCGCCGTCGGTTGGACCGGAGTCTCGCATCGCGCAATGGCGCTGTGTACGGCGGCGATAGTTTGCATAGCGGCATCAAATGGCGGCACAATCAGTCAGGACCTCAAGACCGGCTATCTTGTCGGCGCCACTCCCAGACTGCAGCAGATTGCCATCATGATCGGCGTAATCTCCAGTGCGCTGGTGATCGGTTGGATCGTGATCGCTCTCAACAACGCCTACACAACGGTGGTTCCTTCAGAGCATCCCGGATATGTTGCCGTCATGCCCTCGGATGCGCCAACTCAGGTTGCGCCGGATGGACAGACCTATCGCGTGCACTATGTCTCGGAACAGACCGGTGATGTGCTGGCCGGTAAGTACCTCGTTGATCAGAGCAATCAGATTCGATACATGGTCGATCCGGGCATCGCTGGAACCGTCTCTCAGGTTAATGGCCGACCGGTCACGAAATTCGATGCACCGAAGGCGCGTTTATTCAGCATGATTATCGATGGTATCTTGACGCAGAAGCTCCCGTGGGGTTTGGTCTTGATCGGCGTATTTCTCGCGCTGCTTATGGAGCTCGTGGGGGTGTCGTCGCTGCCATTTGCAGTCGGGCTATACCTGCCAATTTCCGCCTCGGTGCCAATCATGGCGGGAGGCGTTATCCGCACGCTGGTTGACAAAAAACGCAAGACTTCGGCTACTGAGGCGGAGTTCTCGCCGGGCGTGCTGATGTCTTCCGGTTTCATCGCCGGCGGCGCGATCATGGGGGTCTGTCTGGCTGGATTAGCCGGTGCTGAATTGGATTCGAGCCTAAATCTCTCGAGCTACATCGGTAGTCTGGCAGAAGCTGACTGGTGGGCGCTGATACCGTTTGCGGTGCTGATGTATGCGCTGTATCGGATCGGCACTAAGGAGAAGTAGACAGGCCGGAGCCATTGCGACTTCGCGCGCAATAAGAAAGAGTCGGGACTCAGACGGGTTCCGACTTTCCATTTTGGGTTGTCGGCTAATACTTCTTGCGGCGTTCGATCACGTAGTTGGAGCCGGACAGGCTCTTGATGTAGGACTTGAGATCAGCAAGCATGTGCGCCATTTCGCCGAGATGCGTGAAGGCGCCATTGGCAATCAGCACGGCAATGGATATGGTCAGGAGACCGTAGACTTCCGTTTCGCCCCGTCGATTCGTAGTCACAATCTGGCCGCGATTGCGGTCGTCCTCCTCGTAACGGTACGGAATGATTCGATCAAAGGTCTTGATGATACCAGTGCAAACAGAATCAACCTGTGCGGTCGGGAGCAGAAAGATGAAGTCATCGCCGCCGATATGTCCGACAAAGCTTCCGGGGGTTAGATCCGACACAATATCGCGAACGATACGCGCGACCAGACGGATTGTGCGATCGCCGTAGAAGTAGCCGCGATAATCATTATAGGCCTTAAAATTGTCGATGTCCAGATAGCAGACGGCGAATTCCCGTTTGTCGGTGAGACGCTGTTTGATTTCCTGTTCGATCAGGATCGGTCCCGGCAACTCGGAAGTCGGATTGATGCCAATATCGCGTTTGGAATTCTCACTGATCATCTTGATGCGCAACTGAAACAGTTCGCCGTCCCACTCGCCCCAAAGATAGTCGTCGGCGCCTGATTGCAGACCGAGCTTGATCTCATCTCGCGTCGGCTCTTTGTGGAAGATGACTGTAGGTATCGTGGCGAGCGACATGTGACTGTTTATAGCGCGCACGATGTCGATTGTATGAGGCAATCCCTGCTTTGGACAGAGTAGAACGAAGTCGATCTTGTGACGCAGCGCGATCTTGAACAGGTCGTCCAATTCATGAAAGTTGAAGATTAGCGTCTCTTCCCAGCCCGGGACTCCCAACACCAGCGAGGTTGCCTCTCCGACTTCGTCGAACAAAGCAATGCTGTTCGCGGCACGCCTGACCGGTTTGTTCAGAGGAAAAGTGGTCAGAAAATTCTGTTTGTTAGTGACGACCTCCACTTGTCTTCCTCTCGCGCGGGTGGCATTCCCTATGCACGGACTTCAAGTACGACCGATCCAATTGGGTGTAGATCTGCGTAGTACTTATATCGGCATGTCCGAGCATTTCCTGCACAGCGCGCAAAGAGGCGCCGCCGTCAACCAGATGGCTGGCAAAGCTGTGGCGAAATGTATGGGGCGTCACGGGTTTGCCGATTCCCGCCGCCATGACCCGTTTGCGGATCAACTTGAACATCCCCATGCTGGAAAACGACTTCCCGAAACGGTTGAGGAACAGCACGTCGTGAGAGGTGTCGCCCGCATACTTGGGTCTCGCCTCGTCGAGATAGCGTTTCACATAGTGGGACGCTTCCTCGCCGACCGGCACCAAACGCTCCTTGCCGCCTTTTCCCATGACACGCAAATGTCCGACTTCAAGATACAGATTACTCCCCTTCAGGTTGATCACCTCGGACAATCGCAATCCAGAGCCGTACAGCAATTCGAGAATCGCGCGATCCCGCAGACCACCCCGTTCCTTGAGATCGATCTTTGTCAGAATACGATCAATCTCGCGCACTGACAGGATCACCGGCAAGTTTCTAAACAGCCGGGGCGATTGGATATGCGCCGCCGGGTTACCGGTTATGATTCGCTCCCGGATTAGAAACCGGAAGAATCCGCGCAAAGATGACAGCCGCCGTGCTATGGATGACGGCGCCAAGCCCAGTTGGCTCTGGGTGGCAACATATTCGACAACCGCCGAGCGGGAGACTTCGCTCCACCGCTTGAATCCCAACTGCCGCATAAACTGCGCGAGTTGTTCGGTATCGTGGCGATAAGCAATAATGCTCTTCTCCCTGAGGTTCTTTTCCAGAGCAAGGTAGTTCAGGAACAGGCCGACTTCTTCGATCATGCTTAGAAGTCCTCCCACATGAGCTGATAGAGAGCCACGGGATCGAGGCCGTCCTCGAGCGCCATCGCCAACGTTGCCGCCGCTACTGATCTTGCGCCTGCTGTCAGTAAAGCCGCCGCCGCCGAATTGAGAGTCGCACCTGACGTTGTGACGTCATCAATCAGCAAGACTGATTTGTCCCTGAGGACGAAGTCCTCCGTCACGGTATACATCCCTTGAACGTTTCGGAACCGCTCCTCCAGATTCAGCCCAATCTGATCGCGATTGCGGCTGATCTGCACGAGTTGACCCGGCAGGTATTGCAGTTCAAGCTGCTGCGCAACTTCACGCGCTATGATCTCCGCCTGATTGAAACCGCGTATTGCTTCTTTGTGTCGAAAAATCGGCACGGCACAGACCGACTCGATTCCTCTCATGTGCGGGAATTCGCGCAAACTGTCGGCCAACATTTTCGCCAGATACTTGCCAAGATCGGGTCTGGGCGCGTACTTGAAGGCCTTGATCAGATGCGACCAGTATTCGTCATACATGCCCAACGAATAGAGCCACTTAATCGTCACGAGTTTGCGGCACTTGTTGCAGGAACGGTCGGGATCGGGGAGCGGCGTTCGGCAAACCGGGCAAACCGGCAATGGCAATACCTGCATCAATTTGCGACAGGTTTCGCAAAGCCAGATGTTGCCGTCGATCGCTTCAAATCCCAGTTTGCAGATCTGACACTGCGGCGGATAGACAAAATCAAGCAGATCGGAAAGGAGTGACCTGAGCGTTATTTCGCGGGAGTCAGACAAGGTGTTACATTTTGCCGAGTCGCTCGCGCACAGCCTGCATCTGCTGCGAGTCGGTGGCAACATCCAGATATTTTGTCCACCAGTTCCGGGCTGAGGTGGTATCGCCGATGGTGAGGCTGACGACGCCCATGTTGAACAATGCCACCGGATGCTTAGGATTGATTGCCAAAGCCCGGCGGAACTGAAAGTCGGCCTTGTCGTTCTCACCAATTGCATGGTAGCATGCCCCGAGATCAACCATGACGTCCGGTAGCAGCGAGTCCATCGCCAGCGCTTGTTCGTACTGCAGAATCGCTTTGTCGTACATCTCCTGATCCATAAAACCGTGTCCCGCCTGGATCACGCTTTGCAGAATGGGGGTCGCGGCTGAGGTCGCGGAAGCAACCGGCCGATCACCTCTGACCAGCACCGCCACGACATTGTAGACAACCGCCGTAGCGATAACAACCAATGCAAGGATAATGATCTCGCGGCGACGATCGCGACGCGACTGTCGCAAAACTGCCGGTTCATCGATTCTCGTTTGGCGGTAATCAAATCCGCAGTTTGGGCAGAACTGGTGCTGAACTTCGCGCGGGGCACCGCATTTAGGGCACTGGGTTTGAGTCATATCAACTGCCTTCGTCCGTCGGTTCAATATCGCCACCAAGGGCGCGCTCAATTTTGATGACGCCCTTGATCTTCTTGCGGATATTCTCGGTGACACGATGCAGGTGCGAGATATTCTTGATCTCCACCACAAAATGCGCCACAGAGGCGGCTTCACCCGACTTCAACTCGGCGCCGCGCACTTCAGCGTCGGTGTTAGAGATGACTTGCGTGATATCATAGAGAATGTTTTTGCGGTACTCCAACACAACCATAATACGAACCAGAAACCCCTGCCCGGGACCGACATCCCAAGATACCTCCACGCGTCGTTCCGGCTCCTGCGCAGCAATGATGGCGTTGACGCAATCCTGCCGATGGATCGTGATTCCGCGACCGCGGGTGATAAAGCCGATGATTTTCTCACCCGGTACCGGCTGGCAGCAGAGGGCAAAACGAAACATCATGTTGCTCAAGCCCTCGACTTTGATCCCCTTGCCGACGCGTGCGCGGTCGACGAATTTCTGGATGATCGACTTTTCCTCCGGCGCCTCGGCCTCCGGCGGATAAAGCTTGGCCATGATGGCAGTAATGGTCAGATTGCTGCTACCAAGTGCCGCAAGCATCTGATCGACGGAAGTATACGATAAGGCCATGGCCGCATCGAGAATCGACTCGTCTCCCGGAGCTTTAGTGGCTCGTTTCTTGATAGCGCGGTCAAAGATTTCTTTGCCCAGAGCCAGAGCGTGCTCGAATCCCTTTTGTTTCATATACTTCTTGATCTTAGAGCGCGCCGACGTCGTTCTGCAGATCTTGAGCCAATCCAATGCCGGCTCGCAGTGCGGCGACGTCATCACCGCCACTTCGTCACCCGATTTCAGCGGCGTATCAAACGGCACAAGACGACCGTTGATCTTGGTGCCACTGCAGTGGATGCCGACATTGCTATGAATCGCAAAGGCAAAATCGAGAGCGGTTGCCCCTTGTGGGAGATGTTTTAATTCACCGTTAGGTGTAAATATGTACACCTCATCATGGAACAGGTCGGTCTTGAGGTATTCCATAAACTCAGCCGGATTGGTCATATCTTTTTGCCAATCGAGCACCTCACGTAACCATGACAACTGGCGGTCGGAATCAGCCAGCGTGTGTTTGCCTTCTTTGTAGAGCCAATGCGCCGCAATTCCAAACTCGGCGACATAGTGCATTGCCTGCGTACGTATCTGAATTTCAACCATCCTACCGTCGGGACCGACCACTGTCGTATGTAACGATTGATACATGTTTTGCTTGGGTGTAGCGATGTAGTCATGGAACCGATCAGACACAGGCGTCCAGAGATTGTGAATGACGCCGAGTGCGTGATAGCAGTCCTTAATCGACCGTGTTACCACGCGCATTGCGATCAGGTCATAGATTTCCTCAAACGGTTTGCCACGCTTTAGCATCTTGCGATAAATCGAATCAAAGTGCTTGGCGCGACCCGTCACTTCAGCTACCAGCCCGTCGGCTTGCAGCGAACTGCTGAGAATCTCGGCGATTTCCTTGATATATTCTTCGCGCTGCGTGCGGGTGAGATCAATCCGTTCCATCAGATAGTGGTAGACGTCAGGTTTGATGTACTTGAGGGCTAGATCTTCCAGCTCCCACTTGATCTTCGCCATGCCGAATCGGTGCGCCAGTGGTGCGTAGATGTCACGTGTTTCCATCGCGATTTCGATCTGACGCTCCTTGTCGAGATACTCCAATGTCCGCATGTTGTGTAGCCGGTCGGCGAGCTTGATCATGATCACGCGAATATCCCGTGACATCGAAATTAGCATCTTGCGGAAGTAGTCCGCCTGATCCTCTTCCTTGCTCTTGAATTTGTAGGCGCTGATCTTGGTCACGCCGTCTACGAGCTGTGCAATTTCGGGGGAGAATTCCTTCGCGATGTCCTCGATCTTGACGTCGCTGTCTTCAACTACATCATGCAGCAATCCGGCTGCGACCGTAACGCCGTCGAGATGCTGCTCAGCGAGAACGAACGCGACATTGAGAGCATGTTCGACGTAGGGCTCGCCGGATTTGCGTTTCTGCCCCTTATGCGCCCAGTTGGAGAACTCAAACGCTTTGCGGACGACTGGAATGGTGATATTGGCGTTCATCGCCTCGACGTGGATGATGAACTCAGCGAGGTTCATCTCCCCCGGCGGCAGGTGATACTTGGTTAGGTCGTTGGACACACTGGGAAACACTTCATCGACTCCACACGGGTTTTACTGCTTCCTTAATCTAATATCGGCTTGCAGTTTCGCCAAAATGAAAGCTAACACATTCTCAACTTTGATTCCGTCCATTGAACTCCCGGTTTGCCCGTCATTAGGAGTTACCGACGGGACAAACAGCTTGTTTGCGCCACTTCGCGGTCCCCAGCGTACTGGTGACAAAGCGGCCACTGGCGGATAAATACCAACCGCGAAAGTCTCGACAGCCGTAGCGACATGGATCGGCCCGGTACTGGACGTGACCACCATTGCCGCTGCTTTGATTAGACCCTTCAATTGACGCAAGTCAGTTTCTCCGGCAACATTGACAACGCCCGGAGTGTCCGTGAATAAGCTGCCGAGTTGCCGGCGGTCTTGCGGCGAACCGGTAACCAATACCGTGACACCCGACGCCACAAGTCCCTGTGCCAAGGACACGTAGTTTTCCAACTTCCAATTCGGCGCCGACCCACGTGAAAAGGGATGCATGATGACATATGGTTCGCCGAAATTAACACGATGCCCGGCCAATAGCGCCTGCGCCGAACAAATCTCCTGTTCCAGCACCGCAAGATGCGGCTCATGACGCGGAAGTCCTGGAAATGCGGATTCCACCAGATCGTAATTCAGGTCAAGTTCGTGCTTACCCGACTTCTTACGATGCAGCATGACCCGTTCGTTAAGCAAGAGGCTGTAGCTTCGATAGCCGGTTCCGATTCGTCTGTTAATGCGCGCCATCCGTGCCGCCAGCGCCAGCAAAAAGCGCGGGTAGAAAAACACGACCGTATCGAAGTCGCCGGCCCTCAACAAATGGCTTAGCTCTTTTGCTTCGACGTAGCTGCCCAATTCCCGACCGGGAATCGTCATGACACCGTCGATGTACTCCTCCCCCTCCAGAAGCTGCTCGGTGTATTCCGACACCAGCATCGTGATGTGATAATTCGGATAAGCTTCTTTGATTGAGCGCGCTACCGGCAGTGTGAGTATCAGATCACCGATGGCATCCGTACGGCTCAGCAGTATCCTCTTCATCGCCGCTGCCGTTCCCAAAGCTTGACATACTTGCAGAAAACATGAAAGGATGACAGAAGCGCGAGTATCAATCCCTGGATACCGTCGCGGAAGCCGCTCTTGAGAAGATACATCTTGATGAAGGTCGCCGGTGGCTTGACCAAGATATCGAATGTTTTGAATCGTCTCTCCTGCCGCTGCAAGCTGTCCGCCGACAGAGTAGTGTAGCGATTCAGTTTTTCGAGATAGTGCTCAATGTCGGGATCAGTGTAATGCAGAATGTGACCTTCAAGCTTTCCCAAGGCGCCATCGATCTCGATCCGCTCATGTACAGCGTCATCTGTAAATCGCCCCCGGTCGCGTCGGAACAAGCGGGGCAGATAATCGGGATACCAACCCGAATGCAGCATCCACCGACCGAGAAACTGCGATTTGCGGTTGATTTCGTAGCCATCGAAAAGTGGCGAGGCGATTGCATTCTTGATTGAATCTGCTAATGTCGCGTCGACTTCTTCGTCAGCATCGATCGACAACACCCAGTCCGACTTTGCCGCATTCAGCGCCGTTTGTTTGGCAACCCCGAATCCGGCGAATTCGCTCCGAATGATCCTGCAGCCGTAAGCCTGTGCGATCTCAAGAGTTCCGTCGGTTGAACCGGAATCGTTGATGATGATTTCATCGGCAAACTTGACTGAGTCAAGCGCCCTACGGATGTTGTTCGCTTCGTTGTTTGTAATGAGTATCACTGACAATGTCGGCATCGGCTCACCTATGGCGTCACAGCAAGATCGAATAGTTCATGCACCATGTTGTCAAATGCGGCGGCATAGTCATCGACGGTGATGCCAGCGATCGAATCCGGTGTGTTGGCCCGCACCGTCCAGACGCGCTTGCCGAGGGGATGGAAGCGGTTGAAGTTGTGCTCGTTGCCGGAATAGAATCCCAACAGGGGCACCCCCAAACCGGCGGCGATGTGGCAGATAGAAGTGTCAGGTGACAAAATGCACTCAAGCTTGCTGTAGACCGCGATAACTTCGGCCAGCGATAATCCCGGCGGGATAATTGCCACATTGCCACCACCGGCCTTCGCAACCGTGACACCTCGGCTGTAATCACTCGGGTCACACAATATGACAAACTGCATTTGGGGATAACTGCGGGACAATCGCGCCACCGCCGCCGCATAACGCACTTGATCCCAAGAACGATTAACTCTACCGGCGGAGATATTGATGCCGACCATCCTCTCATATCTGTTGTTGCGCAGTTTGGCGACGATTTGCGCTCCCTTCTCCCATTGCGCCTCTGACAGGCGCACTGCGCCATCAAGCGGTTCCTCAGTCAGGTCAATGCCAAACGAAAGCAGCGTCGCGCCGACTTGGTAAGCAATATGCTCTTCGCCGAGCATGTCCTCGCGCGTATAGTAATCGTAATATCGTCGAAACGCTTCCTTGCTCAATCCGATCTTGAAACTCCTCTTGGCCAGTAAAAGCGTCAGAATCAGCGACGTGATGGATGTGCCGGTTATCAGATCGATGACGACATCATATCTTTGTCGCCGGATATGGCGCAACGTGCGCAGAGTGCCACCGAGACGCCTTTTGTTGTAGAGATGAATTTCACTTACAGCCGTGTCGTGTTCGATCACCGACAAATTGGCCGGCGATGCCAGTACACCGATTTCGATATGCGGGTATCTTCGCTTAAGAGCATGTATTGTCGGCAGAGTTACGACCATGTCGCCGATACGGTCCTGCCGTAGAAAGAGAACCCGGCGGACCTTTGTCGGTTCGAGTCTTCCTCCCCGCCGCAGATGTCGGCCTCGGAAGGGAAGCAAAAACAGCCAAATCGCCAACCACTTGAACTGGGTTTCAAACTCTTTCAGAGTTCTCGCCAGCCGTGGTGTTTTCCGTTCCAGTCGGGAGTGCATTGTTCCTTTCGAACTGCAGGTCGTAAAGACGCCGGTAAACGCCGTTCAAACGCAGTAAGTCTTCGTGTCGTCCGCGTTCGACAATTCTGCCATCTTTCATCACCAGAATCTGATCGGCGTGCAGAATCGTCGACAGACGATGTGCAATCACAATCGTCGTGCGTCCAACCATCAGACGGTCGATGGCCTCCTGTACCAAACGCTCCGACTCCGTATCCAACGACGACGTCGCTTCATCAAAAATCAATATCTGCGGGTCCTTCATCAACGCCCGCGCAATTGCCAGCCGCTGCCGCTCACCTCCGGAGACCATCATGCCTCGGTTGCCGATAACGGTATCGTAGCCTTTCGGCATGTCGCTAATGAATTGGTGTGCGTTGGCAGCCTCCGCCGCTTTTCGGACACGCACGTGATCGGGCGCCAGTGAGGGGTACGCAATGTTGCTGGCGACGGTGTCGTTAAACAGAATCGTCTCCTGCGTCACAACGCCAAGCAACTTCCGCAGCGAGATGAATGACGCGTCCCGCAAATCAACTCCATCTATCTTAATCGTTCCCTGCAAAGGATCGTGAAAACGGCAGACCATATCGATGAGAGTTGATTTGCCCGATCCGGACGGCCCGACAATCGCCACTATCTGCCCCTTCCTGACGCTGAAATTGACTTCGTCCAAGACAATATCCCCCGTGTCATACTTGAAGGAGACGCGGTCAAACACGATTTCTTTCTTGAATTCGAGCAATTCCACCGGTTGTGCCGCTTCAACGGTTTGCGCCTTGGTATCAAGCAGATCGAAGATTCTCCGAGCCGCCGCCAAACCCTCACTGATCTTCACATGAATACTCGACACCGATTTGGCCGGAGCAATGATCGAGTACATCGAGAACAGGTAAAGCAAGAACTGCTGTGGCTCCAAGAACTGCTGATGCAAGACCTTGCTCCCTCCCCAGATCAAAATGATGACTACCGCCACGACACCGAGCAATTCATTGATGGGGGTTGAGGTCAAGCGCAGGCGGTTGATCTTGAGCATCGTGCGAAAATAGTCACCGGTACGCTTCATAAATCTGTGCGCCTCATGCTCCTCCGCCGAGTATGCTCGCACGATCCTGATATTGTTGATCGTCTCTTCAAGTGAACTGGAAACATCGGCAATCGCTTCCTGCGCACGCGCGCTATGACGACGAATTACCTTACCAAGCTCATAGATCAGAAAATAGACAACCGGTAAGACCGCCAGCGTCACGAGGGTCAATTGCCAGTTCACGATTACCATGATGACGAGATAAACCACGATCAGTAGCGGATCGCGAATCAGACTGTTGATCGTGTTGTTGAATGTCTCATGAATTTTGGCGACGTCGTTGATAGCGCACGATATCAAGTGCCCGGTGCGACTGCGGTGAAAGTACTGTAGCGATAGCGTCAGCAAATGCTGGTAGATCTGGTCGCGCAGCGACTTCGTAATGCCCTGCTCGACATAAGCCGCATAGAACCCCTGCAGGAAAAAGAACAGATTTTTGAACAGCGTAATAATGACCAACGCGATACAAAGATTTCGCAAATCGACAAACCGATCGCCGGTCAGCAGCCAGGCTTCGACCAGTTTAGAAATGGAAGCCTTGATATTATCCAAGAATCCGGTCGACGTAACAACGGCTGTCACGCTTGCTGTCGGTGTGCCTGTCGTAAATAGAGAACCAATCAAGGAGGTTGCCAGATAGACCATGGCTGCCGAAGTGACCACGAATAGCAGCACAAAAATCAGCGACAGCGCCAACTGTTTCCAGTAAGGCGCAAAGTATTTCAGCAGACGGATAACCATAATCTCGTTTCAATTACTCCATAACTCAATTAGAAAGCTATGACAATGCGGAGGCTTTGTCAAACTGCTTCACAGTGTCGCCCCTACGGCGCAACACCCGTAAGCAACTCGACAAGATCGTCTTTGCTGATCCTGATAGTCGCCGGAGGAAGATCGATACCGTACTTCTCAGCCGGAATCTGTCGATTGTAATGGGAGCTTTGCACCTGAACGTTGATCCGCAATTTGCCGCTGACGGAGCGAAGTTCCAATGACTGCAATCGTTGATATGGAAATTTCCGCCTGTCGATCGAAAGATCAATGCGTAATACGCAGCGGTGCGCACGATCATCGGTTACCAGTTGCATTCTGTCGTTTCTTTCGACAACGTGATTTGACCACAGATTGCTGTCAGGCAAGGCAACATGCCCCTGCAAGAGAGCAAACAGGTAGTCCACAATATAACGCGTATTCTGCAATTCGCCGGTCTCAATATCATGGCGCCAGCCTGAGAAGTATTTGCGTTCTGATGGAAAGTATATCAGAAGAGAGTCACCGCGGAGTAGCGCCTTAAACGCCGATTTGCCAAGAGATCCGCGCACGTACACCGACAGCAGCGAATCGGCGTCAGTAAAGACCTCGGCGCGGAAGTCATCGATTCTTCCTTCATGTCGCATCTTGACGCGCAGCAGCGCTGCATAGCTCGTCAACTCCGATTGCTGTTGTTGCGCCAGTTCCGTGAGCAGGTTGACACCCCTACTTGCATCCGACATCGCCGCTCCGGCGGCACATCCGTCAATCACAGCTATCATCGCAATGACAAGCGCGAGTACTACCCTTAACACGTAGACTTGTAGGTCAGGCCTTCTTGAGGTCTGACGAATCGTGTCAAGCCCCAAGAGGGCTTGACCTACGTAACTTGAATGTTTCATTGCGGGATTGTTCGGATTGCCCGGCATTTATGAAATTCCGGTGAATACCGAGACAGCCAACTCGACAAATGGTCCGATCACGATCCAGATCGGCTTTATCGGCGTAAAGAAACCGAACGCAATGATCGCAAGCAGTATCATCGGGCCATAGCGCTCCAACGAGTCGGCAAGCACCTCCATGTGTGGTGGCAGAAGCGAGATAAGCACTTTCGAGCCGTCCAGCGGAGGCAGGGGAATCAAATTAAAAAACGCCAGTGCGCAGTTGATAAAGATCATCGAATAGAGGAATTGATAGAGGACGGTAGCGTCGGAAGCTCCCAGATGGGTGTAGGCAACGGCATGGAACACAACCGAAGTCGCAGTCGCTATCATGAGATTCGAAACCGGTCCGGCGATACTGACCAGAAACATCCCTTGGCGCCAATCCCGGAAATTGGCGGGATTGATCGGCACCGGTTTTGCCCAGCCGAATCGGAAATTAGAAGCCACCATCATCAGGAGCCCCATGAGGTCGAGATGAACCATCGGGTTAAGCGATAGCCGACCCATGTGTTTCGCCGTCGGATCACCGAGACGGTTCGCCGTCCAAGCATGCGAGAACTCATGCACTGTCAGCGAGAAAAACAGGATCGGCAGGCCGATCAGTATTTGTTGTAGGTTCGTGGTTCCTCCGTCTCAAACGACTTTCAGGCGTCGTCAGGAATCCCTTTCTGACGACGTTGACTGGCCTGCTGATCCGGCAGGAAAGGATTCCTGCCGGCGCGCGTCAGCGGCTTTTTTCAGGCGTCGTCGGGAATCCCGAGGTTGTCTCATAAGTTCCTTTCTTTCACCCCTACACCCCTCTCCCAGTGGGAGAGGGGAAGGGGGTGAGGGTGTAAGGCGTTGCAACGCCACGATCTCGCTCAACATTCTCAACCATCGCGATCGCTGTTCACAACTGTACTCCAACTTGTGGGACAACCTCTCCCTTCCTGACGACGTTGACTGGCCTGCTGATCCGGCAGGAAAGGATTCCTGCCGGCGCGCGTCAGCGGCTTTTTCAACAGTCCCTTCTGGACGGGCGCACTACCGTGCGCCCCTACCCTACGCGCAGATTCCGCGCAGAAGAATTACATCCACCACCCGCCAAATGGCAAGCATAAATGCCGCCACTCTTATATTTACTTTATACGCATGTGGCACGCGAAAGACGATCTCGTTTTCTCTTTCTGCTCCTATTTGCCGGATACAAATCTGTTCTCGGCTTCATAGAATCGCCAGAGCATCTCTTGTCCATCTTTAACGCCAATACGAGATGTTTGGGCAATCTTGTGGGGACGATAGCCGCTATCGATCATATAGGCGATATCGCCAGTCAGATTGATGCCGGTGTCTTTGACAGTAATACCAAATGCCTGACACAGCTTCCCGGGGCCGTTCGTCAACTGCAGCGTGTCTTCGCACTTACGGAGCGCTTTCATAATCCCCGCTCCTTCCAGCGGTTCCAGCGCGCGAATCAGCACCGCCGCCGGTGAATTTGCCTTCTCTGTGACGAAGTTGAGCATGTTGTGCATGCCGTACACGAAGTAGACGTAAGTGAAGCCACCAACACCGTACATGATGGCGTTGCGTTTGGTTAGCCCGTAACGCGCATGGCAGGCCGGATCGTTTTCCCCGATATACCCCTCGGTTTCGACAATTCTACCCGAGAGAGTTCTCCCGCCCCGCGAGAGAATAAATTCTTTGCCTATCAGTGCTTTGGCGACGACCAGAGTCGGTTGAAGATAGAAATCACGCCCCAGCTTACTGCTCATATTCATCTTCGGGGCCGCACGGCAACAACTCGTGGACAAGCTGTGAAGCATTCTCGAAGTCAAACGCCAACTGCTCGGGGTTGTGCGCATCCGAGCCGAGCGAAGAGACTCTCACCCCCGCGCGACGTGCGGCATTGATGATCGCCATCGACGGGTAGTGCTCGTCAAGCCCCTGCCGCATTCCCGCGGTGTTCAATTCTATGAAGAGCATATGCTTCTTCATCTTGGCGAACAGACTGTCAAGATGGGGCTCGGCTGCGGTCTGGAGCGCCCCGCCGTAGATCGCTTGCCCGTAACGCTTGTAACCGTCGAAATGCCCGAGCACATCGAACAGCTCGGATTCGGCGATTTCTTCCGCCCGTTTGAAGTAATCGCCGATCCAGTAGTCAATTGGATGGCTCGCGAAAAACGCCGGGGTGAATTCTCGTTCGAGAATCGGCATATCGCATACATCATGAATCGAGCCGATCACGAAATCAAGATCAAAGCTCTCCAATTCCTTTGCCAGACGGTCATAGAGAGTCTTATCCCACCCCACTTCCAAACCACAGCCAACCTTGAGTCCGGTTGGAAAAAACTCCTCGCCGACCGTGCGCACTTCCTCGATATAGCGCTTAACTGCATCGGGTCCTGCCGGCACTTTCAACCCGTCGATCGTGAAAAAACCCATCCGGTCTTTGCGCTCCAGCAGGATTTCGTAATGGGTTGTGAAGGTGATCTCGAATAGCCCTATCTCAAATGCACGCTGACAGTAATCGCGAATCGAGCCTTTGGCATCGACAGAAAAATCGGGGTGAACGTGACTATCACCAATCGGATATTGCATTATCTCGGTCTCACAAACGGGTTGACTGTTTTCTCAAGACCGATGTTGGTCGATTCGCCGTGACCCGGCAGCACCAACGTGTCATCCGGCAGAGTGTAAAGCTTGTCGCGAATAGACCGCTCCAACTGTGCCGTGTTCCCGCCCGGCAGGTCGGTTCTACCGATTCCCGAGTTGAACAGCGTGTCTCCGCAAAACAGCAGACCGTCATATTTGAAGCAGACCCCTCCACGGGTATGTCCCGGCGTAAACAGCACTTCCAGAGTAAGCTTACCCAACAAAATTCGATCACCATCTTTGAGAAGCTTCTCCGCCTCGGTTGAGACAATACTGTTGCCGGTCAGGGCGCTGAGATTGATCATCGGATTGGTGAGGGCGTTGGCATCCGCGGAGTGGATAAACACCGGACTTCCGAACTCCTTTCGGATCTTGTCAAGCGCCCCGATATGATCGAAATGCCCGTGAGTCAGCAGGATCATTTTGACGATTGCCTGTCTTTCGGTTACCTTGGCGATGATCAATTGACTGTCGCCGCCCGGGTCGATAATGGCAGTTTCCCGCGTGGCGCGACAACCAAGGAGATAGCAATTGATCTGCAGGTCGCTGACAATCAGCGTATCAAGAAAATATGGTTTATCTTCGTTCATCGCGGCGTTTATGATATTATGCCCTCACATAGGAGTCAACCCGAATCTTGGCGCGCCGGTTCCACCACACGGTCAGCGGCACACACGCTCTCAAGGAGATAAGACGGCAATGGCAACAAAAGCATTTGGAATCAATGTCAGCACTTCCGGCGATGGGGACGTTATCGATCTTACGCCAAAGGTCGCCGAGTCGGTCGGTCAGTCAGAGATCAGGAATGGTATCGTGTTGGTTTTCGTCCCCGGAGCAACGGCCGCCATCACAACCATTGAATACGAGCCGGGTCTCCTCGCCGATCTACCCGAGTTCTTCGAGCGCATCCTTCCCTCCGGCAAGCCATATCATCACGATCGCACGTGGGGGGATGGCAACGGCTACGCTCATCTCCGGTCGGCGTTGGTCGGCGCGTCATTCACCTGCCCGCTCATCTCCGGAAGGCTGGTTCTTGGGACTTGGCAGCAAGTTGTCCTGCTCGAATTCGACAATCGACCTCGCCAGAGAGAAATCGTTGTGCAGATTCAGGGAGAGTAATTGTGAGCGATCCCGGAGTGGTTTCGGGAACTCCTGACCGGAATTATCAGTTTTAGACAGACAGATGAGTGATTGGCTAACAATTGTCCTGCTTGCGGTTGTCATTGCCGTGTACGTCTACCGAATGCGTAGCGGTCATGGCTGAAGATAGCGTCTCCGGCTGAGTTCAGCCGAATATCTTAAACCATTATAAATCAAGATGTTACCGCCGACAACACGGACGCGAAAAGGGTTTGACATTCGGCATTTACCACGTATATTACTATGCTATATTCTATGCAGATGTCCGTTGGGCATCTTAGGTTTTTTTCGCGGAGTACTACTATGGCATACGAGACAATCAACAGCAAGCCGGCCGGTACGCATGGCTATTCCCACGTGACAGACGATCAGATTTACCATCTGGAGACGATTTACGGCGCCAACCACTACCGTCGTTTGCGATCGGTTATCCGCAGAACCGAAGGAGCTTGGCTGTACATGGACGACGGCACGAAGATCCTTGACTGCCTCGCCGCCTACAGCGCCGCGAATCCCGGACATCATCATCCGAAGATCGTGGCGGCGCTGGTTCATGCGCTGCAGCATGGCTATGGCTCGGTGATCTCCAACGTGATCTATACTGATACGCGGGCTCTTTTCTTGGAGAAGCTCTGCCAGATGGTGCCGCAGCTTGGCTTGAGATTCGGCAGCAAAGGCAATAAGGCACTCCTGAAGAACGGCGGCGTCGAATCGGTCGAGACCGGGATCAAGCTGATGCGATATTACGGATACAAAAAGAAAGGTATTCCCGACGGCAAGCAAGAGATAATTGTCTTTACGACAAACTTTCACGGCCGCATGATAGCAGTAATCTCTTTCTCCGACTCTAAAAGTTACAAAGAAGGCTTCGGCCCGCTGACGCCCGGATATGTCACTGCCAAGTACGGTGACATAGAGGACGTAAAGCGTCTGATCACAAAGAACACGTGTGGCATTCTGGTTGAGCCGATGCAGGGGGAAGGCGGAATGTTCATCCCTCCAGATGGCTTTATGACCGGACTGCGTGAATTGTGCAATCAGCACGACCTGCTGTTAGTAGCCGACGAGATTCAGGTCGGGCTCGGACGTACCGGCAAGGACTTCTGTTTTCAGCATGAGGATGCCGTTCCCGATGCAATTATTGTTGGCAAAGCCATTTCCGGAGGCCTGGTGCCTCTGTCGGGAATGGTAACGAATACCGAGTTGATGGACATGGTGTTCCATCCGGGCTCGGACGGATCGACTTACGGCGGATACTCTCTGGCTTGTGCCGCCGGTCTGGCGGCCATCGACGTGTTCAAAGAAGAGCACCTTACCGAAAAATCGGCCAAAACCGGCAAATACCTCAAAGATCGGATCACGGAAATTGCCGCCCGCTCTCCCCATGTAAAGGAAGTTCGCGGCCGAGGCCTTTTCATCGGTATTGAAGTCAAGAACGGTGACGCTATGGTGTACTGCGAGAAGTTACTCAGTCTGGGGATGCTGGCAAATGACAGCCATCACCACACCATTCGCATCAGTCCACCGCTGATAATCAATCGGAGTGAAGCGGACTATATTCTGGAGCGATTGGAAAAAGTCCTGGTTGATTAGGACATATTGATAACGCAGTATGTCATGCGTCTCGGCGACTAACAACGAAGTCACAAATCGCTTGCCCAACAAGCCATCAGAGAGTTGACGGGATTCTCGACAGATTCGCGATGCAGTTCAGCGTTTTTGAGTGTTATTTGCAACGTGAACATCCTTCTTCTTTCACCCGACCTGTCATCGTTTGTCGCGCGTGATCTCAAGATTCTGCGTGAGCGGCATAATGTAGTTGTCCGCTTCATTCATCATGTCAACCTGTTCCGTTTCCTCGGTGACGTACATACACTCTGGAAGTCCGATTTACTCTTTGTCTGGTTTGCCAGTGGTTTTGCACTTCCGCTGGTGATTGTCGCGAGAGTGCTCGGCAAACGGATTGTCACGGTTATCGGCGGCTACGAGGCAGCAAACGAGCCGGAAATCGGATATGGTTCCGCTCGATCACCGCTTCTACGGACGCTCGTTCGTTGGATTCTGACCCTGTCTGATAAGATTCTCGCCGTCTCCCACTCATCCGAACTCCTCATCCAAAGGAATCTGGCTGTAGCTTCTAACAAGATTCGCATGGTGCATCACGGCTTCGAGCACATTTCCTTCGACTCAGACTATCCGAAAACCCCGAAAGCTATCAATGTGGGTCAAGTATCGGATGAGACGTGGAAGACAAAGGGCATTTACGATTTCGTCCTCGCGGCAGAACAGATGCGCGACATCCAGTTCATCCACATAGGCAGTCTGCGGATCAACGTCACCGCTAAATTCGGTCGACCGCTGCCGCCCAATCTCACTTTTATCGGGCAGGTTCCGTTCGAGCAACTTGGCCAATACTTGTCAACCACAAAAGTGTACGTGCAGCTTTCCCGACATGAAAGCTTTGGCTGCTCAGTTGCCGAGGCGATGCTTTTCCGCTGCATCCCTGTAGTGTCAAATGCCGCAGCCTTACCGGAAGTGGTTGGCGACTGCGGCATCATCATCGAGTCGAGGGAGACGTCTCAAGTTGTCGATGCGGTCAGACGTGCTTTGGCGATGCCCGACACCGAAGGCGAGCGGGCGCGCCAACGGATTCTGACGCACTTTCCTTATGAACGCAGAAGGGATGGCCTGCTGCAGATCATCGACGAACTCGGCGCGACATAACGACTGGTCTGGCTAAACCAGAATGTCCACCGTCTGTCCGGAAAGCGACATCGCCGTCTTGAGCACTCCGAGATTGGCCTCCACACCTTTCTGCGCCATTATCATATTAACCGTTTCTCGCGGCTGATCGACAGGTTGCGATGTTTGGCTGCGAGTGCCCGGATCGTTGGCGGTCTCCTTAGTCGCATTGGGGTCCTGTGCCTTCGTCGGTGTCCGAATCATCGACGTTTTGTCCAATACCTTGCCGGCTGTCGAGGCAGCTTTCCGATAATCCGTCTGCGCCTTGGTGGATTGGTCGGCGGTCTGGGACGCTGCGCGGTTCGTTGACGGCACAAGAGTGAGTTGTGGTCCGCCTGCGCGCGAGGATTGCCTCTCTAACTTGCCTGCAGGCGCTTCCGTCGTCTGTGGCTGCGCGATCTTGACAGCAGCCTGATTAAATGCCTCAAGATTGGACCTGATTCCCGAAATTGACTGATTGTACATACTGCTCCTCCTGATCATTGTATCGTCGTAGGTTCGATTTGGTTTGTGGAAATCAGTGAATTGTGCAATAATGAAACAGCAGACAGAATATCACTCCAAACCTAAGAGGAAAACAATGGCCACCAACACTAAACCTTGGATCGCCACGATCTACTTCTATCTCATTAGCACCGTGTGCATTATCACGATGATCTTTGGGCTGGGCGTCGGACTGATGGCACTCTATACGTTAATAGACCCCGAAACAGGTCTCGACAAGTACGAATGGAAAACCTACGCAGATATTGATGAATTCAAGCGCGCCGAGGCGAATCAGGAGGGTGCGCGAACGAAGTCGGCCGTTATGGCTCCGGTAGACAGCACTGCCAAGTCCGTAGTCTACTCCGAAGAGGAATGGCAGCGACGCTGGAACTCCCATCGAACCACTACTATCCGCGCTGAGAAGATGGTTGCGAGACGAAATCTGGTCAACCAGTTGATAATTGTCCTTGTTTGTCTACCGATCTTTCTGATTCATTGGCGTTTTGCGCGCAAAACCACGGGAATCGGGCGCGCGGATGGCGATAATTCGGTTGACAAGAGCTGATCTGTTTGGTAATGTGAAGGACTATGTTTGCCTTGATTCTACTCGATAGGAGAGCTTGCTTTGAAAGAATACTTAGCTGATCAGATTCGCAATATCGCTTTAGTCGGCCACGGAGGAAGCGGTAAGACCTCACTTGCCGAATCGCTTTTGTTTTCCGCCAAAGCAGTCTCGCGACTCGGAAAAGTCGACGACGGTTCAACGGCTTCCGACTATACGGAAGAGGAGATCAGACGCAGAATCTCGATCTCCGGCGTTTTCCTCCATTGCGAATACAAGAGTTACAAGATCAACATTCTGGATCTGCCGGGCTATTCCGACTTTGCCGGCGAAGTGGTTAGCGGTATGCGCGTAGTTGACACTGCCCTGTTGGTCGTCGACGGTTTTGGTGGGCCGGAATCGGGTTCCGAGTATGCATTTGAGGTGGCCGAGAAGTACCATTGCCCGATGGCGATCGTGATTAACAAAATCGAAAAGGAACACGTAAAGCATGACCACGTTCTGGCCAGAATTCAGGACTTGCTCAGCGCACGCGCGTTGCCGGTACAAATTCCGATCGGGGAAGCCCTCACCTTCAAGGGATTTGTCGACGTGCTCAAGATGAAGGGCTACGAATTCGCCGCCGATGGCTCAGTCAACGAGATTCCCATTCCCGACGACATGGAGGCCAAGTGCAAAGAGGCCAAGGAAAAGCTTACGGAAGCTGCCGCGGAAGCCGACGATGCGTTACTGGAGAAGTTTTTCGAGGCCGGTGAGTTGTCACCGGATGAAATCAAGATGGGTTTGAAAAAGGCCATTGGCAAGCGCCTGCTTTTCCCAGTGTTCGTGACCTCCTCCACGACCAACAGGGGCGCTGTGCCGCTGCTTGATTTTGCCATTCAGTTCTTCTCGTCACCTGCCGACACTACCGAATTCAGCGTCATGAAAGGTGACAAGGTTGTTTCGCTCAAGACCGTAGACAACCAGCCGGTCTGTGCCTTTGTATTCAAGACTATCGCTGAGCGGCACGTCGGCGAGTTAAATCTGTTTCGAATCTATTCTGGCGTTATCCACGTTGGTGACGAGGTCTTCAATTCGACGCGTAATTCCGGCGAGAAAATTGGCCAGATATTCGCGCTCAGGGGCAAGGAGCGTATTGACATGGGAATCGTCCACGCCGGCGACATTGGCGCGCTGGTCAAACTCAAAGATACTCACACAGGCGATACCCTCTGCGACAGGAAAGAGCCGGTGCAAATATCACCAACGGAATTCCCGGCGCCGACGATTGACTTCGCCATTCACACCACATCCAAGGGTGATGAGGAAAAGATGGCTACCGGCTTGGCGACGCTTCGCACTGAAGATCCGACCTTCGTAGTGGAGGTCAATCCGGAATTGAAGCAAACCATCTTGCACGGCCAAGGCGAACTGCATCTGGATGTCATCATCAAGAAGCTAAAGAACGCCTATGGTATAGACGTCGAGCTAGAGCAACCCAAAATCCCGTATCGCGAGACAATCAGCAAGAAGACCGAAATCCAGCATCGCTATAAGAAGCAGAGCGGAGGTCGCGGACAATATGGCGACGTTTCGATTCGCATTGAACCGCTGCCGCGCGGCAAGGGCTTTGAGTTTGTAGATGCCATCACCGGCGGCGTGATTCCCGCGAAGTTCGTGCCATCGGTCGAAAAGGGCGTTATTGAGTCAATGACTGAGGGTGCACTTTCCGGTAATCAGGTTGTCGACTTGAAGGTCACGTTGTTCTACGGTTCATATCACACGGTCGATTCCTCCGACATGGCATTCAAGATTGCGGGTTCGATCGCCTTTAAGAACGGATTCCTGGAGTGTAGTCCGATCTTGTTGGAGCCGATTTACGATCTCGAAATCGTGGCGCCCGACGCCAACACCGGCGACGTCATGGGAGACATGTCTTCCCGACGCGGAAAGATCATGGGTATGGAGCCAGCCGGCAGATACCAACGGATCAAGGCGCAAGCGCCCTTGGCGGAGTTATTCAAGTATTCGACATCGCTGCGCTCTATGACCGGTGGGCGTGGACGACACAGTCAGAAGTTCAGCCATTACGAGACGGTTCCGAAGGAATATGCGGAGAAGGTGATGGCCGCCTATCAGGCCACCCGCAAGGGCGAAGAATAGGTCATCTTCATGTAATACTTCAACGGGCGCCCGCCATCGCGGCCGCCCGTTTTTTATTGTACGTCAAAGAGAGAAACCTATTAAACATTCATACTTCCATTCGGCTGCGCATTGCGTGCCCGAGCCTATGACCGCTGGCTTCTCGACATTCCGAAAGTTTTTTGTTGACTGAATGCTGCCATTTGCTTAACACGTAGTGAATTTTAGGGTGAGTCGTTCCCGAATTCGTTATTTGACAAAGAGATAGCGTTCGGGGTTGATCCAGATGATAACAGATTTGGCAAGAACTAGAGGTTTTGAAACATAGGATTTGAGAGGTATTTGCATGAGGAAACTTGCAGCAGTAATTATAGTTCTGAGTTTGATGTCAGCGGTCTCAGCGTCAGCGAAAACGGGCGTCGGCGGGACATCGGTAGGGCAATGGTCAGCCGGAGCGCATTTGGGCTATTCACTCGGGTTGAGCGGTTTCGACAGTTGGTCGGGCAGTGGTTGGTACGGCGAAAGATGGGATTGGAGCTACAGGCCGAGTTTAGCCTTTGACATTTTCGGCCAATATCAGTGGAAAAAACCTCTCGCGATCGGCGCTGAGCTCTATTGGCAGGGAACCAGAGTCAGCACTCCCGCTGGCTGGGGCGGCTCGGCCGGCCGTTTCACCAATATTCTGGCTTTGGGAACATATGAACTAAGCCCGGGCAAACCGGCTTCCATACTCTTTATCTTTGGCGCCGGTATCTACGAAAGTGATTTTGGAGCCAATGCCGGCATTGGTTACCGCAAGTTCATGAGTCCGCAGTTAGCGCTGGCGGGTGGAGCAAGAGCACATTTGGTGCTCAGCGACCCGACATTTGCCTGGCTGCATCTGTTTTTTGGCGCGCAATACTTTTTTGGTAAGTAGCAAATGAGTGGAGTTAAGTAAACGTAAATGGAGTTAAACTTTTGGAATTGGACCAAAAGAAACAGAAAGGATGCATTAATGAACAAAACATTCACAATCATCATGGCGATCTTGCTGACAGTGCTGCTGGTTGTCTCAGCCTTTGGCGCTGAGAAGGGCACCATGAAGAAGGGTAGCTGGTTTATGGCCGGCGGCTGGACGGCCGGATTCTCGAGTACCGGCGGTGATACTTATCTCGATTCAACGGGTGCCAAAAAGAGAGAGTCGCATTTCCAGATTAGTCCAAGTGCGGGTTACTTCTTTATGGATGGTCTCGGAGTGGGAGCATTGATAAGCTTCGACCATACCAAGTTTCTGGAAGTGAAGAACACTGACATGGCCTTTGGACCGAAGGTCTACTACTATATCGGCGCGAACAAGAAGGAAGTCGCAAAGGGTATGGCTGTGCCGTACGGAACGGTCTCGTTCACCTATAAGACGGGCAAGATCACCGTTGGTAGTGGCGCCGACAATGAAGCCAAGACTAAAGGTTACGACGTGATGTTCGGTGTGGGTGGCGTATACCTCCTGGCAAATAGCGTCGGAGTATTTGGCGAAGTCTATTATGATTTGGGTAGCGAGAAATCGAAGGTTGGCAGTCTCGACTGGAGCAAATCAGCGAAGGAAAATCAGTTCGGGCTGAAGATCGGCGTGAACGCTTTCTTCTCATTCGGCAAGTAATCAGCCAGTCTACTGATATGGCATTCTCGGGCGGGTCGATGACCCGCCCTTTTTCTTTCTCCGCTGGTTCGGCAACCTCAGCGGGAGATTCGACAGAATCCGTGCTGAGAGAGTGCGTGTAGCCTTATCCCAAGTCACCTCGGATTGAGTCTTGCTACAACTGGCCGAGCGTTTTCAGATTTTCGATCAATACGTGGCGTTTGACCTTGCGGGTGGAGGTCTTGGGGAGTTCTTCCGTCATGACGATAACGTCTTTGACGCGCTTGAATTCCGCGAGCTGCTCGCAGATACTATTAACTTCCGCCTTCATTACCATGCGGATGTCTTCGTCTTGTAGCTTCTCCCCCTCATAGGAGGCATTGATCGCTTCAAAGTCCGGCACGACCACAGCCACAGGCTCCTCGCCGGTCTTGCGCTTCCTCGGCAGCACGGCGCACTCGGAAACAAACGGCGAACTCTCAAGCAGTGCTTCGATTTCTTCGGGGTAGATGTTCTTGCCTGCCGGAGTTATGATGACGTTTTTCTTTCTGCCCGTGATATGGAGATGCCCGTCGTTGTCAACATATCCCAGATCACCCGTGCGAAAGAAGCCGTCCTGCATTGCCGACCGCGTGGCATCCTCGTTGCCGTAGTAACCCAGCATGACCATTTTCCCTCGGGCGGCGATCTCCCCAATTCCGGCCTCATTTTTGTCCAGAATTCTCACTTCCACGCCTTCCAGTGGTTTGCCTACGGAATGGTAGTTGTTGTCCCGTTCGCTGTTCACCGCCAGTACCGGCGCAGTCTCGCTCAGGCCGTACCCCTGCAGCAGAACAATGCCCAAATTGTCGAAGAAACGCGACACTTCGGGATTGATTGCCGCGCCACCGGAGACGAACAAACGAATGCTATCAAGTCCCGCGCTTTCCCGCAACGCTCTGAACAATACCTTTCCGACAGAGATATCTAAAACCCACTTTGATAGTCCCGCTATTCGCCGCCCCAGATCAACATACAACTGCGCAGGTAGCGCTTTCTTGGAGACCTGTCGATGGATTCCGGCGCACATTTTCTCGAACAACAACGGCACTCCTATCATCACCGTGATCTTGAGCGCGCGGACGTCGGCCAGGATATCGACTGATTTCAGAGACCGGCCGTATGCAATTGATGCGCCACAGGAGAGAGGATAGATAAACCCACATGTCGCCTCGAGGGTATGGTGCAGGGGCAGCACCGATAGAAACCGATCCTCTTCCGTCATCGGCAGACGCGGTCGAATGGCTTCGAGATCGGCAACGATATTCGCATGCGACAGCATAACGCCCTTAGCCTCTGACAACGTGCCGGAAGTGTAGATAAGCACGGCCAGCGATTCAGGATCAATCTCCGGAAGCATGATGCCTTCGTCCCTGCCGACTCTTTCCAGTTTGGCAGTTGTCATTATTGGCGAGTCTTCTCCATCGATGCTGTCGATACAAATCACGTCGGGGAATTGTGAAGAGATCAGTTCCAACTCCAGAATGTCCTGATAGTGGGAAGGGTCGCAGAAGAGCACGCTGATCCCCGCTCGATTGATGACCGATCGCAACTCCAAGTACTTCGACTGCTGGTCAAGCGGAACCACCACTCCACCTGCAGCCAGAATCGCCATGTAGGTGATTCCCCAATCGGGCGAGTCAGGAGCATAGATGCCGGCCTTTGTCTGCGGTTTGAAGCCGCTCCTGATCATTCCCCGTGCGAGGGCAGTGATTTTTACCGCCAGCTCGGCATAGGTTAGCGGTGCGAAGCCCTCCAGAGTCCGCTGCCAGTAAGCTGGACGGTTTCCATTACGCGTTGCGCTCGCGAGCACCAACTCATGAATCAAACGCTCTGCCATAGGGGTAATTATACGTGCACAATAATCAGAGACAACACTTTTACTCCAAAAAACGGGGTCCCCACTCGCGCGGAGACCCCTTACAGACAGGAATTATAGACGAAGCTATTACAGTTCCGCGATCTTGACTTTGACTTTCTTCGCGAAGCTAACGCTGCCGCGCGGGTCGGTGTCGGTCACGGTAATTAGGTACGTGCCTTCCGCTCCCGGCGCCGTATAGAACAGACTGATTTCGCCGTATTCGTCAGTCACATAGTTGCTACCGGTGATGGTACCGCCATTCGGGAAGAGCGTCAAACGATGCCCACCGAGCGGGTTGTTACCGCGGTCCTTGACAACGACCGTGAATGGAGTCACCGTGCCCGGCTCGACTTCCGCTTCAATATCAATGGATGAATTCTTGACGTACGTCCCGGTTGTCAAAAAGAGAGTGGTGAAACCGGTACTAACTCCACCCATACCACCGGCTCTTACCGAGACAAAGGAAATGGCGCCGATGCCGTCATCCGGCGAAGCCGGCGAATAATCCTTCTTCAACTGCGCCGCCGTATATTTAGTCTTGTAAATAGATGCGTGACAGCCATCGACCGTTCCACCGTTAGGGATGGTGCCGAACTGTGCTTCGAATTCCACTTGAGTATTGTCGATCACGAAGTTGTTGTTGATGTCATATACAGACACCGTTATGTTTCCTTTTTCATCACCCTGTGCATACAGCGCACTCGGGTACTCAAGAATCTCGATATAGACCGACGGACCGGAACTCAAGAACATGGCGGAATCTTCTACCGTGCCCCCCGCAGTTTCAGCGTAGACCCAGACTCTTCCGTTAATGTGAGTACATGACCACCAATTCACACTGGCCATGCCGGGGTGCGTTCCGCCCAAAGCCGCGACGCCGGTCAGACTGTAACCATCGATGCAACCCTCGCTGGTCCAGAAATAGACGGCGGTCGAGTCCGGAACCGGATTGGTATAAATGTCGCAAACAATTGCCGTGACCTTGTTCTCGAAATTGACATACTCCCAACTGGCCTGATTGCAGTCCACACCGGCAAGTCGAATCGTGTAGGGCGGGCCTGAGTTGATCGCAAATGGCGTGGCCGCGGAGACCACTGCTCCGGATGACGCTCTCAGTCGCACTGTGCCGGAGATCGTGCCGGAATAAACTATGACGGATGCCTGACCATTGCTATTGGTGTTAACTTCGACGGGTCCGTACCCCTGCCCTTGGATGTTTTCGCCGCCGTTCGGACCGCTGGCAATCGTGAATGCTATTGGAATGCCTTCGGGAACCGGATTGCCGAATTCGTCATAGGCCGTAGCAACGAGGTCGCCGAATTCGATACCACCGACACCCTTCACCTTCAGATTTTCGAAATTGGTCCTCATCGTGATCGACGCCACCTTGGTGTTCGGATTTAGTTTTGCAGAGACTTCGGCGAAACACACATTGCCGCTGTCGATCATAGTCGCCCGAATATACACCGTTGTTGCCTGATTTCCAGCCCTATAGTAGACCGATGCCGTACCGCCAGACGTCGTGGTCGAGGTCGGAATGGAGCCAATCGGGTCCCACTGATCATTCGCATTGACGTCATAAATCAAACTGTCTACTCCCCTGGTAAAGTAACCATCCTTATCGCGATCTTCAAAACGCTCTCCCGCGCAAAGGAAGATCGTCATGCCATCGCCAATCGGAGTACCGTCCTTCTTGGTGGCGGTAATGAGCACGTTGGCTGAATCCGCGCTATTCGCAGTCATTAACAGCGGCGTAACGGAAACGGTGATTCGTCCGGAGCCGCTGGTATTGTCATTGATCAATAGACTAGCAGTCAATGTCGTGCCGCTGACAGTTGCTTGCAGTGTCGCCGTCCCCGACGACGTAGCCGTGAACACTGATGCCACGGTTCCGTCCGCGTCAGTAGTGTCTGACGTCGGCGTAAAATAGCCGAGCGCCGTGGGCGTTACAGTGAACGTTACCCGCTGACCCGACAACGCCGTACCTGTCGCATCAATAACCCTGGCCTCCACAATGGCCGTCGAGCCAGCGTCGATTTGTCCGCTGGGAGACGAGGCAACATACTGAAAATGGGCGCTGCCGCTGCCGGACAGTGTACTGTCACCGCAGCCGGCAATCAGCGAAGCACCCAGCAACATCATTGCTACCAGGCCGATCAAGGCGAATTTATTGCTGAAAAGTGCTGGCTTATTCACGGCAGACTCCTTCTCCTGAGATTTTCCGCTATTCCTCATCATTCGCCTCTCTACTTCTTGTCCTGGTTGTCGGTCCCACGAGGCGAATTGGCAAGACTGCCTTCGACAATCGTCGGCGTGACGAAGATGATCAGATCACGGCTCTCAACCTTTTTCTGAGTGTAGCTGAAGAGATAGCCCAGGAACGGAATATCCTTCAACACCGGAATTCCGCTGCGACTGCTGAGCACGTCCTGAGTTGTGAGACCACCGATAACCGCCGTCTGACCGTTTTCTACCACGACGTTTGTCTCGGCATTGCTCGTCTTGATGACGACGCCGTTCGGGTCGTAATCGTACGAACTGCGTTCCGGCTTCAACTCCATCAGAATGCGATTCTCCGAAGTGATATGCGGTGTCACCTTCAGCAAGGACCCAACCTCTTCGAAAGTGATGACGACGTTTCCGGACTGGTCAAACTGCTTGATCGGAATCTTTTGTCCCATCTGGATGCGGGCTTCCTTATTGTCCACCGTTGTGATTTCCGGATGCGCCACGATCTTGCCCTTGCCGTCCGACACCAGAGCCGAAATTTTGCTGGCCAAGTTCCAGCCGTCCTGCACCGTCGAGAAGGTAAATGTCCCGGCCGGATTGGTTACATCGTTCGAGGTCTGCTCCGAAGTGGTCTCGTATTTTTCTTTGGTGCTGACGGTCCGGCTCGTTTTCAAAGTCCAATCAATGCCGAACTCCTGCAACGCCGTTGTCGAGACTTCGATCATTTGAGCGGAAATTCTGATCTGGCGCGTCGGTTTGTCGAGATCGGTGATCAGTTTTTCGATCTTGTCGATGTTCGCCGGCACGTCGCGTACAATCAGGTTATTCGAGCGTTTGTCGGTTTGTACCTTGCCTCGTTCGGACAGAAGCGGCGTCACAGTCTTGACCAACTCGTCAGCCGAAGCGTTGTCGATCTTCATGACCGCCGTGTTCAGTTCGACCATTTTCTCCTGGTCGAATTTATGCTTCTCCAGAGTGGTGACCTCATCAAGATATGACTTGGTCGGTGTGACCCGGATATAGCCCGCTTCATCCACCGCCGTCAGGGAGTAGGTCTTGCAAACGATATCGAGGGCTTGCCGCCAATTCACCTTCTTGAGACTGAATGTGACGTTCCCCTGTACGTCGGGCGCAGTCACAATGTTGACCTGCCCGTAGTCCGCTAGAAAACCCAGCACCGTGCGGATGTCCGCATTTTGGAAGCTGAGGTTTTTGATCGGCGCGTTCGGGTCATCTTGCGCGCGCACGGTAGGCGCTGAAAGAAAGACCAGCAGCAACGCAGCAGCAATCAGTATGCTGGATCGTAGTGTCTTGAGTGTCATTACTACCTCTCTTGTATCGATAGCGCTATTTCTCGTTCTCAAGGTCGATCGCGACTTGGCGGTTCCAGCCGTACTGACGAATCTGGAACAGCACCCGCGTCTCTTCGATAGACAAAACAAAGCCGTTTTTCACCCGGTCGCCGGTTCTCAAAATGTATGAGTAATTATTGTAATCCTCGAACAGAGCGCGGCTGACCTTCTTATCTTGAAGTATGCCGACTAAACGCAGCGTCTCGACATCGGGAAGCTCCCCTCCCTTGGCGTTCGAAGTCGCATCCTCGATTAGTGGCATAAAGGGATCAGGTCGACCGGATGTCTGATAGACCACGATCTCACGCTCCGGCAGGAATTCATTGTAAACTCCGACATTTTCTGGGCGTTGATCAGCTTCCTGCGGCTGATCCGTTTCCGAAGCGGTCTGCTGTTGTTCATCCTGATCATTCTGCACGAACCTGATGCCGCGTTTGTATTTCGTCCGTATCTTTTCGATTTCGGTCGGCGGTGTTTGCGGCGCAGCGGCGTTGTCGGTTGCCATGCTGTCGGTAACCGCATCAGCCGGCGTAATTCCTTTTTCTCTGCCGGCGAGATACCTCTTCCGCACCGACTCGCTCCTCGACATCGTTGTGCCGGCGGCAGTCGAATCCTTGCCGCTCTGCGGTTTGGACACGGTTGCTGTGGCCGGGTTCCCCTCGACTGTCGTGGCAATCTTGCCGGTCAGGGCATTGCCCGCTTCCGGCGATTCCGTGTACTTCGGTGTCTTGCCGACCTTTGTCTCCGGCAATGCTGTCTTCTGCGACTTTGGCGGTTTGGCCATATCGACCGGTTCCGTAGCCGGCGCACTCCGTGTCGGCTTGAGCTGAGGCATAGTCACAGAATCGGCGCGCTTGGCAGCGGTCGTTTCCGTGCTTGAAGCTGGAGTCGACGCAGTCTTGCTGCTCGGCTTCGTGGCCTTGTCGGAATTCGCTGCCGGTTTGCCCACCACCGTTGGCGCTGTCGCCGCTGACTGTGTCTCCGATTGCACGGACTGTATTACCTTCGGCGTTGGAGACGGAGTCGCCTTGGCCTGTGCGACCGACGATTTGTCGCTTGTGGCGGAAACCTTGGCCACAGCCGATGGCTGCGCCTTATCTTCAGTCTTGGCCGTGGCCGCCGATTTGTTGACCTTGGTCAGCAGTTTCGACTCGTCGATTGGTTTGGCCGTCAGCTTGAGATCTTTCTTTTCGGTTTCGCTGCCTGTCGCTTTGGGCGGAGTCGCCGAATTATCGGGATGAGCCGGCATCGACTGCGGCGTCTGGGTTATGATGACCGTCTGCGCCTTCGCTGGCGTTTCCGCCTTCTTGGTTGGTTCAGGCTTGGAAACCACCTCTATCTTGGTAGGCGTTTCCGCTTTCTTGGTGGCCTCAGGTTTGGAAGCCACTTCTGTCTTAGCAAGCGGTTCCGCTTTCTTGGTAGCCTCAGGCTTGGAAGTCAACTCTGTCTTAGTAGGCGGTTCCGCTTTCTTGGTAGTCTCAGGCTTGGAAGCCAACTCTGTCTTAGCAGGCGGTTCCGTTTTCTTGATTGATTCAGGTTTGGAGGCCAACTCTGTCTTGGCTGGCGTCTCCGCCTTCTTGGTCGTCTCGGGTTTGGAGCCTACCTCTGCCTTGGCTGGCGGTTCCGTTTTCTTGATTGATTCAGGTTTGGAGGCCAACTCTGTCTTAGCAGGCGGTTCCGTTTTCTTGATTGATTCAGGTTTGGAGGCCAATTCTGTCTTGGCTGGCGTCTCCGCCTTCTTGGTCGTCTCGGGTTTGGAGCCTACCTCTGCCTTGGCTGGCGGTTCCGCCTTCTTGGTTGCTTCAGGCTTGGAAGCCACCTCCATCTTGGCAGGCGTTTCCGCTTTCTTGGTGGCCTCAGCTTTGGAAGCCAACTCTGTCTTAGCAGGCGGTTCCGTTTTCTTGATTGATTCAGGTTTGGAGGCCAACTCTGTCTTGGCTAGCGGCTCCGCCTTCTTGGTTACTTCAGGCTTGGGAGCTGCTTCTGCCTTGGCAAGCGGTTCCGCCTTCTTGGTTCCTTCGGGTTTGGAAGCCAACTCTATCTTAGTAGGCGGTTCCGTTTTCTTGGTGGTCTCAGGTTTGGAAGCCAACTCTGTCTTAGTAGGCGGTTCCGTTTTCTTGGTGGTCTCAGGTTTGGAAGCCAACTCTGTCTTAGTAGGCAGTTCCGCTTTCTTGGTGGCCCCAGCCTTAGAGGTTGGCTCCGCCTTTGCTAACGGTTCCGACTTAGTCGTGGCAAGTGTTGGTGCCGAGGGGCCAGTCACGGCTGACCATTTTGGGAAATCCTTATCCGAGGGCGTATTGATCTGTAGGGTAAACGTGTTGCCGTCTCCCTTGACTTTGTAGGTCAGAGCTCCGGCCACATCAAACACAATGCGGACGACCTTCTCGGGATCAGTCGAAAATTGACTTGTGCGAATCTGTTTGATCGAGCCGGACGGCAGGTTCTTGAAAGCGAATTGCGGAAGACCCGGCACGGCGTCTTTTACATCCACCACAATGCGATACGGCTTGCCTGCAGCAGCCTCGACAATCTGATGTGTAAAGGCCGTGGCGCCATTGCATACAATCGTCGCTTCGGTGAACTGCGAGCTTTTCTGCAAGTGAATATCGGTCACCTTGACTGTTGCCGTGGCGCTACTCCATAAACATGCGCAGCACAGGGAAAAGACGAACAGGATGAATCGGGGTTTCATGGTCTGACCTCCTCTCCGTCAAACTGCACGCCCTTGAGCTTTTCCTCGGGCTTGACATAGTAGGTTGATAGCGTGAAATTCGCTTCGAGCGACTTGGAGTCAAAGTCCCCTGCGGTGTGCCGGTCCGTCGGGTTCTTGCCCAGTGCAACCTCGGGCGGCAGGCCCTTCAGTTGCATGCGCGAGACGTTGGTGATAAACGGGAAGTTGGCAACGGCCGCCAAAAAGCGCCCCAGTTCGTGGTAAGTGCCCAGGAACCTAACGTTGTACTCCGATGTGTTGTAGAATGCTTCTCCGCCTGCCATCTGCGGCGTCACTTCCGTAACTTGCGCTTGTGACAACATCGAAGCCGAATGTAACTGCAACAGGAAATCGGGAACCTGCTCCTCTTCAGGAAGCAGTTGCTCGATGTTCTGGTAGCGGTCGAGCAGTTTTTCATATTCCTGGCGCAATCCTGCGAGTGACTTGGCTTTCAATTCAATGGTCTTGAGGTTGGTCATGATCGACTCGTAGCTGGCGCGTTGCGAGTCCAGGCGCTGACTACGCGGACTGTATATCTTCGAATTCCAGAAGTAGACAACCATGATGAAGCCAAGCGCTACAAGCAGAAGTCTCTGTGTTTTCGGGTCTCTAAAATCCATTTCTGCCTCCGGCTCTCACTGTTCAGTGTTGAAGCTACTGCCCCTGATAGTCGTTGAAATTATCGTAGTCGTAACCTTCACCGTCATCCGATCCGTGAGTGCTCCCAATCTGCGGCCCCTCATCGGTGTCGGTCGGGTTCTCCTGAATCAAGTGGGCATCATAGTTAAGGTCACAGGAAATCTTGAAAGTATAGGCAGTGACCGTGCCGACGTCTTCGGCAACGGCACGATTCAATTTGACGTTTTTGAAGAAGTCTGACTTCATCATGCCAATCATGAATGAGGCGATGGAGTTGAGACTAAACGCATATCCTTCGATCTCGGCGCTGCCCTGCGTCGGACTTACAGCAGCTTCCGCTTGCTGCGGAGTCTCCTTACCCGGTTGCGAAGCGGCCGTGGCTGCCCCAGTGGCGCGACCCGGCTGCAGCGCCAGTTTACCCTTGCCTCCCGGTTGCGAGGCGCCTTGCGGCTCGCTGCCCGCCGGTATTTCCAGGAATCCCGTCATCCACAGATATTCCGGAATTCGTGAGTTCAGGTCTTCCAGCAGAGAGATGTAGAAAGTGCGCCGCTGATCGAGCTTCTCGATAGCATCAACGCGCGCCAATATCTTGGATTTGACCTCGGTCAGCGCATCGATTACCGCGATGTCCTTCTTGTAACGATTTTGTTCCATGCGCGCCTTGGTTATCAGTTTGTTCAACTTGCCCACCTGAGTACTCTGATAGAAGGTCAGACCACCCATCACCACCACCAGAGCCGCAGCCACTATACCGGCATAAATCACCTTCTTGTCAAAGCTCAGCGGGTTGGCGCGCTTCTTATATTCCTTGGGGAGTAGATTTATTTCTATCATGGCTACTGTACCTTTCTCGCTGCCAATCCGATCGGCACCGCCAGCAGCGGGGCGATTCGTTCCGGCTGCACAGAAGCAAAGAGGTCGGGATCATATTCGATGTTCCGAAGCGGGTTTGCGATTTCGATCGGGATGTTCAGCTTCGACTGCAGAAATTCCGGCAGGTAGGGCATCAGCGCGCCCCCACCCGACAGCACCACCCAGTCAATCTTTTCGACCTTCGCCAACGACCGGAAGTAGGAGAACGCCACCTCCAAACCCGAAATCAACTCTTCGGCGGAGGAAACGATTGTGGCTTTGAGCATGTCCTGATCGATGCTTGTTTCCATCTCGCCTTTAATCGCCTTCATCGTCAACTCCTGATTCAAGCGGAATTCTTTTTGAATCGTGTCGAAGATCATTCGTCCGCCGGCGGCGACATCGCGGGTCGAGTGGAACAAGCCATCTTTGATGAAGACCACATTGGTATTGTCGTAACCGATATTGACCAGCGCTGTGATTCGCTCCGGGTGAATATCATAGTTCAGTTCGTACGCATTCAGGACAGCGAAAGCATCGGTGTCGACGATTACCGGCCGAAGGTTGGCGTCGGTGACCAAATCGAGGTAGCTCTTGAGGAAGTCTTTGCGAGCTGCCACCAGCAGAACATCCATCTTGTTGTTGACTTCGTCGGTACTGACGATGTGATAATCCATGGAGACGTCATCGATGTCGTACGGCGCCCGTTGTTCCGCCTCGAACAGAATCGCTTGTTCCGCTTCCGGTCCCGTCTTGCGATCGATCGTGATCTTGTCGGTGATGACACCATGCCCCGACACCGAAACAACAACGTCCTTGGCGCGTGGATCACAAGCGTCCATAACCGATTGGATGTTGAAGATGATGGTGTCGCGATCCTTGATCTCGTCGGAGACTATCGCTTCCGGAGGGAGATCACGTATCTCCATTGCCAGAAGCGCAAAAGAACCACTCCGGCGCTCCAGTTTGACGCACTTGACGGACGAGGCGCCAATATCGAGACCGATGGTTGTCTTGCTTCCTTGTCCAAACATCATGTTCTACCTTTATGTTAAACCGTATCTATTTCGCGGAAACTGGGCGCAAGACTATTGGCTCTGCGCTATACCCATACATGTTAAGTCCCTTATGTCAGTCTTATTATCGTCGCTTGCTGCTCAAAATATTAGCTGGAGGGGAAAAAAACGGCGAGTCGAACACGACCCGCCGGCGACCGGCTTTCATTCAAAGCCGTTCAGTTACTTGAGGGAGGGGATAGCAATTGCACCACCTCAGAAGCGGCGCGCTGCTTCAATATTAGTTGTAGTAGTCCAGCCGCACGCGTCCGCTGCCAGCCGTCACTCCGATTGTGAACGACCGCGGGCCAGCTTCCGTGCTCGCATGAGCAACGATATAACCGCCCGCTGATGCCGTGCCATCCGGTTGAAAGACAACAGTTTGCCCGGAAAATGTCGCACCAAAATAGCTGACGCTGGCCTCCAGGCTGTCTGAACGAAGCAGTGAGTCACCTGGATCGAAGGTGTTGCTGCCAACGCTGACACGGTCGAGAAAAGTCTGCGTTTTCTTTCCGCTTGTATCAAAGTAGACTCCAATCGGCTGCTGGAGTGTAATAGCGGCGCTACGAGCATATCTCAGTGCGCTGACAATGTCGCGCCCTTCGTTGTCGAATTTCATCCTTTTTATCGCGCCCCCAAAATTCGGCAATGAAATCGCGGCCAATAGTCCTATCATGACCACCACAATCATCATTTCTAACATCGAGATACCGCTGTTGTTAAGCAGCTTAACTTTCATAGTCACACTCCGTCACCAATCATTTCGTCGTATGCTTCCGCAATCCTCCTGCCGAATTCGCACCAAAAAGCCAAGCGACTGATCCATAGATACTTACTCGTCCCACCACGCCCGTCACGCTGTTGCGCAAGAACGAAAGTGTGATCGTCTACCGCTACACTATGGGAAATGCCCCACACTTAACGATCCGGCGGCGTACCTATTGAGACCACCTACGCAGAGGGAGACGAGCAGTAGTGACGATAACCTTAAAGGCAGCGCCGGAATTTTCAACTTGTAAGCGTGGCTCGGCAAGATAGCCATTGACAACGACGGTGATTGTAATATATTGACTCAGTAGAAGTTACTGCAACTGGTACCTGTCAAGAGGTGAACAATGACACGATCGATCCGTTGGGCTGCTTTGACCATACTGCTGGTGTCTGCTGCAGGAACTGCCAAGAACCAACCGACAGTACAGAATCCGGACCTGGTGAGACCAAAGCAATCAATCGCGTTTTCACTTAACGCCGCCCACTATGTCGAGAAGCACCAAGAGAATGGCAAAGTCAAAGTCTGGGTTTTCTTTACGGACAAGGGAGTCTATACTAAAGGACAGTTCGAGTCGGCGACTCTGGCCGCCAGAGAGACTCTCACTGGGCGAGCCTTGGCGCGTCGCGCCAAGCATGGCATCAACGTTATCGAGTTTGCTGACCTACCGGTGAATCAACATTATGTTGATCTGGTCGCGAACGCCGGCGCCAAACTCCGCTGGACATCGAGATGGCTCAACGCCGCATCGTTTGAAGTTGACCAAGAGGCGCTCGATCTGATCGGCAAGTTTCCCTTCGTCGAGAGGATTCAGCCGGTGGCAGTTTACAGGAGAAGCAATGACTCCCCTGTGGATGACAAGTCGGTCATTCAACAGGAGAAATCGAGGCTCGACTCCGAAGGACTCTCTTACGGTGGTTCCGCGGCACAACTAAACCAGATCAGCGTCCCGCAATGCCATGATTCGAATTATGCCGGTCAGGGCGTAATCATCTCCATGTTTGATTCCGGTTTTCGTACGTCGCACAATTCCTTCGCGCAGATTCTCAATCAGGGCCGTTTGCTGGCGAAATACGATTTTGTCTTTCATGATACCGTCGTCGACAATCAGGCAAATGACAATGCCAGCGCTTGGAGTCATGGAACTTCTACCTGGTCAACTTGCGGCGGCGAGAATCCGGGAATCCACTATGGCCCAGCCTACAAAGCTTCGTTTATTCTCTGCAAGACAGAGGACATTCGCTCCGAGACTCAGATTGAGGAAGACAATTGGGTGGCGGCGGTACAATTCGTTGACTCTATTGGCACCGACATTATCTCGTCATCACTGGGCTACTCCGACTGGTACACGACCTCAGATTACGACGGTCAGACTTGTGTCAGTACTCTTGCGGCCATTCAGGCCGCACGTTATGGCATTCTGGTCTGCAATTCAATCGGCAACAGTGGACCCGGCGCTACGACCATGGGCGCTCCCGCTGATGCCGACAGCATCATCTCTGTAGGCGCTGTCACTTCCTCGGGCACGCTTTCCTCTTTTTCATCCAGGGGTCCCACCGCCGATGGCCGGATGAAACCGGAGGTCTGCGCGCTCGGTTCAGGCGATTATTTTGCCTCAGCAAGCAGCGATGGCGCTTACGGGACCGGCAACGGTACCTCGTTCTCCTGCCCTTTGACGGCCGGAGCAGCAGCGGTGATCTGGAGCGCGCATCCCGACTGGACAAACATGCAGGTTCGTCAGGCCATGATGACGACCGCCAGCCAAGCATCGAATCCCGACAACTCTTACGGTTGGGGCATTGTCAACACTTGGGCGGCGCTGCATGTTTCCTTTGCTCCACCATACGTTCACGGTGACGCCGATGGCAGTGGCGACGTCGATGTGTCAGATGTGGTCTATCTCATCAGTTACATCTTTTCAGGTGGAGCTAAGCCGTCTCCTTTGGCGGCGGGGGATGCCGATTGCAGCGGCGCAATTGATATTTCCGACGTAGTGTACTTGATCAGCTACATCTTCAGCGGCGGCGCAGCGCCCTGTTAGAGTTAGTTATCTCGTAAAGAGATGACAGCGGCCGATCGTCTGATCGGCTGGTTTTGCTTTATCAGGTGAGGATCTCGGGATGTCGGTCTCAGCACCCCATCATACCAGCGGCGGCGATCGTGACGAATTCACGTCGTTGGATCAGAAGGAGGGTTGCCTCCTCAATTCCCACTCCGAGCGCAGTATCCCAAAATACAGACGGTTCTGCCAGAGACCTTGCCACAAAGCCAGTTCCCTCTCAGTGCCTTCATGAGTGAAGCCAAGCTTTTTTAGTAGTGTAATTGCACGGGGATTAAACGACCAGGTGGCGGCGCCAATCCGGTGCACGGTTGAATTGTCGAAAAGGTGACTGATCCAAAGTCGCAGCGCCTCGGTGCCGTAACCATGGCTCAAGAAGTCATCCTCGCAGATGCGGATGCCTACCAGAAAGAGATCGGGGAAACGCTCATGCGCATATCGATTGACCAGGCCGATTAGGCGGCCATCTTCGGCAACGATCATAGCGCGCTTCCGCAGCGCGGGAGGTTCTTCCGTGCAGCTATCGAGAAATTGTTGCCTGATCTTCGCTTCGTCGTCAGGCGTGAGTTGATCACGCAGCGACTCCCAGGGAGCATCCAGAAAACGCCACTCACCGTGCGTTAGCCAGTAAATAAATCGATCAGCATCATCGGCGTGGCGGTCACGAAGAGAGACTCGTGCGCCAAAGGCAATCACGCCTGCGTTTCGTTGCCCTGAATTCATATTGCGAACAAAGCTACCGCGCATCGCCGGTGACCGCAACTTCAAAAACAGACGACCGGCAGAGGACGCGATGGTCGAGAATGTTGAGCGAGATCATGGCGTCGTAACACCTTACACCCTCACCCCCTTCCCCTCTCCCACTGGGAGAGGGGTGTAGGGGTGAGGGAAAAGAACTTACGAGACAACCTCTCCTGATCTGCCAGTCGCATACTTCAGAGAGCAGCGAAAGACTATAGGAAGAACGGCGCCGCCAGCAGCGAAACCGTGCTCAGTAATTTGATCAGCACGTGAATCGAAGGTCCTGCAGTGTCCTTCAGCGGATCGCCAACAGTGTCGCCCACGACGGCCGCTTTGTGCGTATCGGAACCCTTGCCGCCAAGCTGTCCGGTTTCGATGAACTTTTTGGCATTGTCCCAGGCGCCACCGCCGTTGTTCATCATTGTAGCGACGAGAATACCAGTGATGGTGCCGACCATAAGCATTGCCGCTACGGTCTGCACCGCCGCCAACGATCCAGTGGGACTGAACAGGCGGAAGAGCACTCCGACCGCGACCGGAGTCAATACCGCGAGCAGACCCGGAAGTATCATCTCTTTAAGCGCGCCCGCAGTCACTATCTCTACGCAGCGGCCATAGAGCGGCTTTTGTGTCCCCTTCATAATGCCGGGGAATTCCTTGAACTGACGACGGACTTCATTAATAACGTAATATGCCGCACGTCCGACCGCCCGGATCGCGAGGGAAGCGAACACAAAAACGAGCGCCGCGCCCAACAAAGCGCCTACAAACGTCGCCACATCACTGAGATCGACTCTAATGACGCCGGTGATGCCGCGTTTCACCATGTACTTCTCAACTTCATCTATATAGGCGCGGAACAACAGGAACGCCGACAAAGCCGCGCTGCCGATTGCATATCCTTTGGTAAGGGCTTTGGTCGTATTGCCTACCGAGTCAAGCCTGTCCGTGCGGACGCGTACTTCTTTCGGCTGACCCGACATTTCAATAATGCCACCGGCATTATCAGTGATTGGCCCAAAGGTATCCATCGCCAATATGTACGCGCACGGAGCTAACATACCCATCGTCGCCACCGCCGTACCGTAGAAACCGGCGTTGTGCGCGGCAATTTGCAGACCCGGCATCGCCACCAGTGCATGCACACCGCATTGGTAGGAAGCCATCAGCGCCGCACAAATCAGGAGCACCGGAATACCGACACATTCCATACTGACTGAGTAACCCATAATGATATTGGTTGCGGGGCCGGTCTGCGATGCCAGGGCAATGCTCCTGACCGGACGATAACGATACTCGGTGTAATACTGCGTAACGAACACAAACGCCAGCGCGGTAATCAGACCTACGACACCGGCGAAGAAGAACCAGATATTGTTGCCCAGCAGGAAGTAGACCGAAACATAGAAACCGATCATCGCCAGAACGGTCGTGACAAAGTATCCGCGATTGAGTCCCTTCATAGGGTCTTCATCTTCTTTGATCTTGACGACCATCACGCCAACCATCGTCGCGATAAGACCGAAGGCACGCGCGACCAGCGGGAAGAGAATACCGTACAAACCGAACAGCGGCCAGAGAGCCATCCCGAGAATCATTGCGCCGATATTCTCCGCCGAGATCGACTCGAATAGATCAGCGCCACGACCGGCGCAGTCGCCGACGTTGTCACCGACAAGGTCGGAAATCACGGCAGGGTTACGAGGATCGTCTTCCGGAAGACCGGATTCAACTTTGCCGATCAGATCGGCGCCGACATCCGCCGCTTTGGTGTAAATACCGCCGCCGAGTTGGGCAAACAACGCCACAAAACTGGCGCCAAAACCGAAACCGACGATCTGTAATGGAACGGTGGTTGCTTCCGCCGCTCCGGCGCTCGCCAAGCCGCCGTAGATAGCGAACAGTCCGCCGACGCCAAGCAGGCTCATTGATACCACGGTGATGCCGGACACAGCGCCACCGCGCAAAGCCATCCGCAAACCGCCGTTTAGACTTGTCCTTACCGCCGAAGCTGTCCGGATGTTCGACCGCACGGAAATATACATGCCGATGATACCTGCGATTGAGGATGCCGCGGCACCGATCACAAACGCGATCGTGACTTTCATGGCATTAGAATCTTTGAGACCAAACTGATACAGAACGAAAATCAGAATGGCCGCGCCAATCGCCAGATAGCCGATCGTCGTGTACTGCTTTCGGACAAAGGCGCCGGCGCCTTCCTTGATCGCGTCCGACACTTCGCGCATCTGGGCGGTCCCTGTGTCACTCTTGAGAACCTTCCTGGCAAGGAATAGAGCGAACAGAAGTGAGATTGCCGAGATAGCGTAGACAAAGCCGATAAAGAATGTTGGGCTTAGACTCACTTTGTCACCTTTCTATCACCCGTCTTCCGAGCGATGTATATAACCATCAATTCGTTTTCTCTCTTTAACTTTAACGTCAGGTCGAAGGCCTCTGACAGCCCCCGAAAAAATCGCCCGAAGATAAAAACCGCCAAAAGCATTCGCAAGCAAATTATTACGCCGGCAGCAATCAGGATTGAGGGAAATTTGTGGACGCAAAATGGCGGCTTTTGCGGTTCGGTTTTCTGATACACGCAGCGGATGGGAAGACGGCAGACCCTAATTCTGTGTCTGTCTTCCAAGACAAATCGAACTCCACAGAGCAACATGTGTAGAATACATTGCGTACGTACTTGTCGCAGAAAAGGGACAAAATGAGAACAAGACACTTCTTCCAAGTCATGGGCGTCGCGGTGACGCTCCTGAATCTACCGACAGTAGTCGGCCAGACTATTGCGCTTAAAGACATCGGCCATTTCGTTGCAAAATTCGCGTTCAAAGCTGGTTACACGAGAGATTCTGTTGACGTGTCCCAACTTCTGGCTTGGGACATTCATTACGTAGACGACTGGAGCCATGATAGTCTCTGGGGACATTTCTATCCGGACGGCCACTGGGTCTTCCTTGATACCGTGGATCAGAATCCGACAGTCAAATACTCCTGGAGCGGTAACAATAGCCGGGCAGCGCAATTTCAGCGACTTCGCTTCTATGTCATGGACGATTTTGTGGGTTTCGAATCGCAGAGAAACATCCTTACCGTCTGGGAAAAGATTGGCAGGGATTCCATACGCTTTCTATGCGCGCAAATCGGCCACTATGATTCCGGCATTGAGAATACAATCGTGAAGGAAGTCACGGTATTTCCGGATACCAGCTTGCTATTGTGTGTTGAGGCGCGGGGCGGGGATGCGGACGAGGTCTGGGGCAGAACGACATTCTTGCGAGGAGACGACCTCTGCACCTTCGTTCCCTTCAGAGAGGCTTCGTGGAGCACTGGTTATTATATCAGAGTACATTATGATCTTAGTTTGCTTTGGAGCCGCCAGTTTCAGATTCTCGAAACCACTGATTTCCTCTCTGACGATTCCGCCGTTCTTGGAGCTGACCGATACGCACAGCGGGTTGACTCTGTGAACACGAAGATACTTGATCTATGGGACCTTGCCGCCGATTCTTTTGATATTGGCGATGCAAGGTATAAGAGGTAGCAATCCGGCAATTGGAAGCGACGCTGAGACGCTCATTCGCCGTCGGCAAGGAAGGACTGATCCCAGCCGCACACTCTTGACAACGCTGGGTAGTAAGGGGTTTGCGCGTATTCCGGGAACGCGAGGGACGGCCGCATGAGGCTCCTCAAGAATCCTGGTTTGCCCCTTACAACTTCCACTCTTCCAAATGCTGCATCAGCTCATAATCAGTCATATCCATCTTAAGCGGTGTGATCGAGATAAATCCTTCGCTGATAGCGGAGAAATCGGATTGCTCAAATTCCTTCCAGTCGGGTTCGCCGGCAATCCAATAATACTTTCTCCCGCGCGGATCAATCTTCTCAACGATGATGTCTCGATATACTCGCTTCCCCAAACGAGTGATCTTAACACCGGGATACTTGCCGGTTGTAGGATTGGGGATATTAACATTCAATAGAGTGGATTCCGGCAGATTATTTTCCAATACTTTCTTAGCCAGTTTGCGCGTAAACCGCGCCATCGCGGCATAGTCGATATCATCAAACGGCACCGAGGAAACCGCAATCGAAGGGATTCCCAGAATCGCTCCTTCAAATGCCGCCGAAACCGTGCCGGAGTAGGTGACATCATCCCCCATATTTGGTCCACGGTTGATACCGGAGATCAGAATGTCGGGGAGTTTGTTGTTGAGGATACCGTGCACGGCGACCATCACGGCGTCCGTAGGGGTGCCATCAACACTGTAGTAACCTTCGCTGATTTCGTTCAGACGCAAGGGGCGCTGTAGCGTCAGCGAATGACCCGCCGCTGACTGATCGGCAACGGGCGCCACGACCAACACGTCGCACACTTTGGCGATCTCTTTGCGCAGCCGCAAGAGTCCTTCGGCTTGAAATCCATCGTCGTTGGTAAGGAGCGCTAACATGGGTCACCAAAATAGTGATTTCGCCAGCATTATCAAGAATCTAATCGTGTCGATGGGCGGGTTGATCCAACTGCGACCGGCGTGATAAATCGTGCTGACTTCTACCGATTTGACATCATATCCGGCGCGCGCGGCTTTGATTAGCAACTCCGGTTCCAGATCAAAGCGGGAGGATGACAACGTGAGGTTCTTCAGAATGGCCGTCGGTATCAGACGATAACCCGACTGGCTATCGAGGATGCGAACGCCGCAGAAGACTGACGATACGAACGACGTCAGCGAATTGGACACTTTGCGCGCAAACGGCATCGTCTTATCACGCCGACGTATGCCAACCAGAATCGTTCGGTCATCCGAGTAAGCATCCAGAAAGCATTGGATTTCGGCCGGATCATGCTGAAGGTCGGCATCGAGCGTGATAACCGCATTGTAATCATGCGCGACGGCATAGGCGAAGCCGGTCTTGAGCGCCTCTCCCTTGCCGCAATTGCGATCGTGTGTTAGGACAATTGCCCCGGCAGGGCCAGCGATTTTTCCCGATTCATCGGAGGATCCGTCGTCAACAGTCAGAACATCGAAATTCGGATGCAACTGCTTGACTTGAGAAATCAACTGGCTCAGCGTTTTGGCTGCATTATAGGCGGGAATGGTAACGAGGCACTTGCGCATCTTGCGAAGATACGCAGCGCTTCTGGTTTAAGGCAAGATGTTACTCATCTTGAGAGAAATGCGAGGGCGCACTGCCGTGCGCCCCTACAATCGATCCCCTATGCACTTGCCGGAATGGTGCTGGTGTCACCTCGCGAAAACAGCCTATGGCCGTAGGGGCACAGCACGCTGTGCCCGCGGGCACGTGCAACGTGCCCCTACGAGTTCCAACGTAGAAGGAATCTCCGCAAGGATGCGCTATTGAGATCGCAACTCACTCCCCTGCCGCACATGGCGCCGGGCCACCGGCGAAGATGTAGTTTATCAGGTACACGATATCCGCGACATTGAGCCGTCCATCCTGATTGACATCGCCACCAGACAAATCCAAAGGCTCCGGACCGTTGACAAACAGGTAGTAAATCAGACGCACCGCATCGGTGACATTGACGTCACCGGAGCCATTGACATCCCCACAACCCCAACCACAAGCCACGGGGAGAGCACCGATTAACACTCCACACGAGTTGTTTGCAGGTGCACAAGGGGAATTGCTCTGCAGGTGGAAGTCGCCGGAAGTTGTGTCGCAGAAGAGAGGATTGGCGGAGAGATTGCCGTTGGAGTCGGCCTGTGATGCGATGTAGCTGATCCAGTCGCCCCCTTCATTGCCGTAGATGTTAGAGCAGAAGATCGTGGGAATCAACCAACCGGAATCCGCAGGCGACACTATTGATCCGCCACGGTTGAATGCCACCAGGCAGTTTTCAAATACTGAGGGCACAACATCTTCATTCTCTTTGTAGTTGGCCAGCCACGAACCAACTGGTGCGGAGTTCCGGACAAACGAGCATGAACTAATGTTCAGTCGGTTGGAGGAAATCGCTATTGCTGCTCCAATGCGGGTAGCAGTGTTGCCGTCAAATGTACTGCTATCGAGAACGGCACTGTTGGTGCGGCTGCCAAGAGATAGCCTTATTGCTCCGCCCCAGTACGCGAGGTTCTGCGTGAAAGTACAGCCAACGATAGCAGCGTTTCTGAACTGTTTCCATCCGTCGATGGCACCGCCGTAGACACTGGAGTTGGCGACGAACACACAGTTCGCGATGCGCAGAGAATCAACCTGTGCGCAGAGAATGGCGCCACCAGAGCCATCCGTCTTGGCGCGATTTTCCTCAAATCGGCATCCCGTGATTATTGCCTGATATTCGACCCTAATCGCACCTCCCCACCGCTTCGCCTCGTTTCTCAGGAAACAGCAATTCGTTGCATGAACGATGGCCCCTTCAACGGCACCCCCGATGTCGGCGCGATTTTCGATAAATCCACAGTCCTCAATATTGATCGTCCCGTACATGGCGCACAACGCTCCTCCCGCATATCCTGAGTTATTCATGAAGACACAGTTGCGAATCTCTATGGACGTTATCTCTGAATAAACGGCCCCGCCGTACAACGCGCGATTGTCGACAAACGAGCAATCGCTGAAGCTCGCCTGCCCACCCAGGAGACACGCTGCTCCCCCATAACTAGTGCTCCCATTCGCTGAGCATCCCCTGATGGAACAATGTTCGATCCGGGGGCTCGTATCCTTGCAGATAATTCCGCCGCCATAACCAAAAACGTCGTTCAGACCGATGCCCTTGACAATCGTCACGCCCACGAGAACGGTTGTCGAGTCCTCGCCGTGCACAAATGAAACCACGCTGCCGCTGTCCGACGCTCCCAGCACAGTCGTGTCTCCGTCGATGATGGTATTCGCGATGTGAATGGTGTCCTTATCAATCAGAAAGTGACTGCCGACAACAATGCTCTTGCCATGGTAGTTGATTCGCTCGTAGTAATGACCATCCATGATGAGGACCGTATCCCTATTCACTGCGGCGTTAATTCCAGCCTGAATAGATGGCTGATCGGCCGGGATATGAATGGTCGTCGCCAAACAGAGCGGCGCGCACGTCAGTATGACTGCAAAAACAATAGCTCTTTTCATAAATCAGAACCTCTCCGTCGGACGATTTTGGGGCGGTCGGTGCAATACAGGCCGCGGTGCATTTTGCTGCAAGTCCAACATAGCGGCTATCGACGACTATATCAAGGAAAATCGACTTGTTGCCCTCTATCCCTCTTCAGGAGCGTTCCGGATAGCGCCAGTGTTGGTAGTCTCACGTCATTTCCAACTTCCTGCCTGTGGGGGATGTATTATATTGGTTTGGTGGCAGGGGCGAATTTGAGATGCTGGAGGGAAATGATGAAACGCGCGATAACCTTTGACTATTGGCAGACGTTGGTTGATGATACCCGCGAGCGGGAAACCATGACCGCCCGGAAGAAAATGATGCACGAATACCTGATCGCCAACGGCTTCAACCCACCGGAGGATCTTGACGCCGGATTTGCCGCCGCGATACCCTGGTTTTTTGCCATCTATCACGGTGAACAACGGACACCAACTCTGGAGGAACGACTTGAATTCGTGCTGAACCACTACGACATCGAATTGACTACAGCACAACTCGAAGCATTGGCAGATGAATTCGGCGAATTGGGTATACTGCTCGGCCCTGTGCCAACACCCAACGTTGCCGAAACGCTGGCGCTGCTCAGCAAAAGCTACCCGCTTGGTATTGTTTCTGACACCGGTTACACTCCCGGCAGCGTGCTGAGGAAGCATCTTGAGCATCACGGCCTGCTGCAATACTTCAGCGCGTTTTCTTTTTCCAATGAATCGGGACGAGCCAAACCAGATGAACATGCGTTCATGACCGCACTGAACCAACTGGGCGTCAAACCGGCCAATGCCATTCACTGCGGTGATCTCCCGGCGCATGATGTGCTTGGCGCCAAAAGACTTGGCATGACGACAGTGCTTTACACCGGCTGTTGGGTTTCTGAGACCGACGGCATTATCCCGGATTACGTGATAGCCGACTGGCGGGAGCTGCCCGCGATTGTCGAAAAAGTGTTTGCTTAGCCGCTGCCCGTCCAGGCGCTGTCTGAGTCTCCTCAGCCTCAGAGCCTTCTGCTAATTCTCAACAATCACTTTATGACAACAGCGTATCGTATTGCTAATGAAGCCCTTGCGCGACTGACAAGGCGTCAGAGATCAGTGCCCAATCTCTGCACACCGGGAAGAAACCGCTTTACATTATAGACCGATATATTATATTGCCAGCGGGCAAAACTTCATTCGGGACTTACCCGTATACGAGACGGAGAGATACATAATGAGCAATGGCTTGAAATTGATCTGCATGACGGTTCTGGCGATCACGCTGCTGGCTGCGTCTCTGTACGCACACAGCCCCATGACACCTTTCGACATTGCTGTGCAAAACGTTAGCGATGTTAGAATCGGCGACCCCGTGACCGTGGCAATCAATCTTTTAAGCGGTAGCGAAGTGTTCGGCTCGTACAAATTCCTGGTCGCCTATGACGCCACACGGCTGAATCTTGTCAACGCTACGATTGGCAATGACTTGGTTCCCTGCCATTGGGAGTCGTTCAGCTACGCGCTCCGCCCGTGCAGCCAGTGCGACACGCGCCTGGTCGAAGTGACAGCCGTGGCTGATCTCAACAATGGTGGCGCACATCCTTCCTGTTTGTCGCAATTAGGGCAAATCCTGAAGTTAAACTTCAACGTCACGACCGACACGCTTAAGGCCGGTTCAACTGCCACAGTCAATTTCTATTGGGACGACTGCAGTAGCAATACTCTCCGTTCTGTGCTTGCGGATACAGTGTGGCACGGTCGGTTTGTGTACGACCAACAAGGCGGTAACATCACCGGCCTCGACCCACATCTCGGAGGGACTCCGCCCGGCTGTATAATCCCGGGCGATCCCGTTAATGTCCGCGGCGCCAATATCCACGATGGCAGCGTGTCAATTCGGCTGAAGTTCGGCGTCTATGCCGACTGCAACGGTGACGGTAGATTCAACATCGCCGACATTGTTTATCTTGTATCGTACGTGTACGACGGCGGCCCTGCACCGCTGGACTACCTGCACGGCAATTTCGACGGCGACGACGGCGTCACGATTGCCGACGTGGTTTTCCTCATCCACTATATGTTCGGTCGCTGAGAAAGTCGGTCCGTTCGCTGGTTCGGTAAGCCATTAGAGTCCATAGCGCACTTATGGGCGCACTACCGTGCGCCGCTACAAGAGGCATTCGTTAATCCAACGGAATTATCCTTCCGAGACAATCACTGATAATCGATCGGCCAGTCAGTCGGTAACGGTCTGGTCTTCGACTTCTTTGAGTGAGAGATGCTCTTGCTTGAGGTGGTAGAGACCGGCAAGGGTAATGGTGAAATACTGCGTCGCCCACATGACGATGCTGCAGGCGGCGGCATCGGCGGCGGGGACGTTGTATAGGCTGAGACTCAAGACGGTCAAGTATTGGTAGGGTCCGATAAATCCGGGCGCGTTGGGCAGCATGATTCCGACCGATACCACGGCCAGGACCACGAACGATGCGTCGATGGTCAAGTACGACATGCTGAATGCCAGGAAGATCAGGTAGTTCGAAACGGCCATGATCACCCACAACAGAATCGACTGCGCCGAGATGATCACAATCGCCTTCGTGTCGGAAAGCACCTCCAAACCAGAGGCAAACTTGAGAAACACGTCGCTGCCGGTGCTGCGAATCTTCTCCGGGAACACATGCAGCATCCTGTTGACCCAGCGCAGCGTTAAATCGGTCTTGACCTTGAGCAAGACCATGCCGACAACCGCGACGGCGGTCAGAATAAAAAAGACCCATCCGGCCTTCTCCAAATGCCGCAAGTCAGCAGTCTCCGGGAATTTTTTGAACAGCAGAATGAGAGTGAACAAGGCGAGAAGCGTTAGCAGGTCAAAAACGCGCTCGACCAATGTCGTTGCCATTGCCGCCGAGCGGGAGACATTCTCAATCTTGCCAAGTGACATCGGGCGGACAAACTCGCCTAACCGCGCCGGCAGAATATTCGATGCCATAAAGCCGATCATCGACGCCGCGTACAGTCCGTGGAACGAGCACTTTTTGAGAGGATTAACCATGTAGCCCCAACGCCAGGCACGAAGCGCCATTGCCACGAAAATGGAGGCGATGTTGGGAATAAGCCACCAGTAGTTGGCAGCGCGCATCGCCGAGTACACTTTTACCCATTCGACCTTTTGGAGAAACAAATATAGAAAGAACGCGCCGATCAGAAAACCTATGAGAATCAGCAGATTCCTACGCATGCTTGCCCCACCCGCTAAGCGTTTTCTCCATCACGGCGAATGAGCGCCGCGCACAATCATCCCAGGTAAAACGGCTCGCCCATTCCAGGGCGCCCCGCGACAGCGACTGATATAGCGGTTTGTCCGATAGCACTCGCACAATTTGTTGGGCAAGCTCTTCAATGTTGCCATACTGGTATAGCAGCCCCGATTTTTCCGGACTTACTGAGTCCTTCAACCCAGGTACATTCGCCGCTACAACCGGTGTGCCACAGGCATTGGCTTCGATATTCGTGATTCCCCAACCTTCTTTAGGAGACGGATAGACCAAGACATGAGATCGTCGCAAATGGGTCAGTTTCTCCGCCGAATTCACGAAACCGGTTAGTTCCACGGCGTCCTGTAGTCCGAGTCTCGCCACGATCCCTTTTAGCGATTCCAAATAGTCGCCATCGCCGACGATCAAGGCGCGCACGTCCGGTACCGATTTCTGTATGGCGGGCAACGCCTGAACGATATGATGCACCGACTTGTATCTCTTGATGCGTCCGAGATAGACAACTGTCGGGCGATCGTACTTGACGACCGGCTGCTCAGGATTGTAGACGTCATGGTCAACACCACACTCAGCGACGCCGATTTTGTCCGCGGCGATTCCGCGCGCAACCAAATCGAGACGTGTCGATTCACTGATCGCCAGAAAACCGGACTTGCGATAGACACTTTTGATTGGTTTCTCAGCGAGATAGACATAGCTGGCGATCACCGGGTTGGCTTCCTGATAGATGTTTCTACCGAACAGGTGCGGAATGACGGCCAGATGCGGCATCTTGAAAAAAATCGGCAGATAGAACGGTATCTTGTTGATGTCCTCCACGATCAGCTCATGCGGTTTTTCATCAAGAATCCGGCGGATCAACGTCGGCGCGATGAAGTTGAAAGTTTGTCGCCCTCCCCTGCGATAGACCTCCATGCCGCCGATACATTCACGAGTTTTGCAGCCGGGATAAGCGCAGCAAGCCAGTGACACTTCGTGTCCCCAACTCACTACCCGCCTGAGTATTTCCTCCAGATGAACCTCGGCGCCACCCGCCTGAGGGTGCGTGAGGTCCTGCCAATTGATCGCCAGTATTCGCAATTACGTTCCGGTCCTACTGTGTGTCGCGCGGGACGTCTACTTGTCTGACCCGAACGCCGGTACGCAACGTATCCTCACTCTTCAGTCGCCTGACTTCCGCCAGCGCACTCTGAACATCCGTGTCATTGGGATGATTAGATGCCCAACGACCGAGCAGGTTTTCCAGCGAATCATACTGCTTATCCTGATAGTAGATTCTTAGCAACTGCTGATAGGCATTCTCATGGTTCGGATTTCGTTCGAGAATACCATTCAGAATCTGATAAGCACGCGTCTTGTCTTTGTTGTTCTGCCAGAGGCGGGTGGCAATCGCAATCCAGCCCATCTCCACATCAACCGAGGACGGGGCGCTGCGCGCAATTTCCTCGGCGCGCGGCAGTGAATCCATGTCGGAGTATAGCTGCATCAGATAAGCATACGTTTGCCACTGCCCGGGGACCACTTCCAGCGACTGCTTAGCCAGTTGGATAGCGCGGTTATAGTCGCCCTTCTGGCGTAAGGCCTCGGAGACCATGAGAAAGCCGGCGGAATAGTTGTTGGTAAGACGTGCAGCGTTTTCGTCCTTGAATACGGTCGAATCCCCGACGCCACGAAAACGGAAGGTGTTCTGGTAGAGATCGACAGTGCCATCGATGTCGACCATCTCCTTGCCCGAGTCCTTCTTGACGCGGTACATCATGCCTTTCATTTCCAGATGATCGTCGATCGGCTTGCCCTTGTATAGGCGATTGTCGTCAGAGACAGTAGTAGCGAAGTGAATGGGCACGCTCCAGCGATTGGTTTCAATGATATTGTCAATCATGGCATCCTGTACGCGGCTTATTTTGCCATCGGACGTTCGATAGGGGCGGAGGCTCTCGATCTGCCCATCATTGTAACTGATGGGGACTCCCATCTCGTTCTTTAGTTGCTTGATATACCAGTCGGTGTTGATCAGCGACAGGTTGGCAATGCGAACGTCCTTGCGGATACCGTAGGCATATTGCAGCGCCCAGACCGGGAAGGTATCGTTGTCACCGTTGGTAAATACGACGGCATCTTTGTCGGCAGACATAAGCAGATTGTAGGCGTAGTCCCATGAGACATAATTATTGGAGCGGTCGTTCTCATGATAGTTGGCCTTGAGAGCCACCAGCGGCACGAACAGGAAGACGAGCATTCCATAGACCGCCTTTGGCGCTCCTTTGGTGGCGAACACACGATAGAGAATGTCCCAAAGCGCTGCAAAGCCAAGCCCGATTGCCATCGCGAACAGGATGAAGCCGGGTTGCCAGAAATAATCTCGGTCGCGCACTTCCAGATAGGCTTCGTCGTTAAGAAACTTGCCTGCCATCGTGCCGTCGGCAAAGTTCATATACAAGACCATCCCCACGGTTGCGGCGAGCACCATGAAGAAGAAAGGAATCCCTTTCTCTTTCCTCCGTATCCATAGCTCCCAAAGACCCCAAAGTCCCAGGGGGAAAAGTGTAAACGTGAACGCCGTCTTGGTAATTCCGTACTGATTCTCAAAGTAACCCCAAAAGCCCATGTGCGCATGGCGGCCGAATTGATTTGCCAAGGTTCCCCGTCGAGTAAACATGCGAACGATCATCGAACCCTGACCATACTGCTTGCGTTCGAGATAGCCCATGAACTTGCTCCAATTGTCGGGAGCGTTTTCGTTGATCGCCGGCTTCTCGCCAGCGCGAATAATGATGTATGACTGGCACGTCCATCCGGCAAAGGCCGCCACCATCAGATAGAAAGGCAAGGCCCAGACCGGATTCCGTTTGGTGAGATAGATCGCGGTACAGATCAGCAGCCAGATCGGGACACTATAGATAAAGAGCGGGATAGAGATCACGATGCTTAGCAGTACTAATCCCGTCACCCAGATGCGCCAGTCCCGCCTCAAAGTGTCGCTGATGAGGATGATCATCAAGTAGATGAACGGCATGATCAGGTATGTAGTCATGTGAATGCCGATGGAGAGCACGCTGAGATAGGCAATCAAGATCAGCCATTTGTTGGCACCCGGTTGGTCACGTCGTTCCGCCCAGCAGAGGGTCGCCCAGATGATTATCATCATCAACAACATCGCCGCGCCATAGACCTCAGCCTCAATGGCCGAGTTCCAGTTACTGAATGCGAATGCCATTATGAGGGAGCCGAACAAGCCGGCGGCGTACATTCCCAGACGCTGCACATCAGTAATGGACTCGCCAAACCAGTCACGAACGAACTTGACAATGACGAAATAGCCGAACATCGCCGCGCCAGCGGACGTCAATACCGAGATTATATTGATTCGAAATCCGATATCGGATGCGGTCGGCAGCATCGAGAAAACCCTTCCGATCAGTACCCAGAGCGGCGCCCCGGGGGGATGGGGAATTCCGAGGATTGCCGAGCAGGCGACAAACTCGCCGCAATCCCAAAACGAGACTGTCCGCTGCACCGTCATTAGATAGACTATGAAAGTAAACAGATATACGAATATCCCCAGGCCGAGATTAACCTTATCGATCTTATCCGTGCTCAACCCAAATTTGTACTGCGCCAATTCTACCTCCTCAAGGAGAACCGCCTACATTGTATTAACCGGTATACCCTATGTTTAGCAGGGCGGACGAAACAATTTCGGCGCGGAATATACAACACCGGCGCCCGATAGCAAACGGAAAAGTCGGCGGTGGGAAGTGCTTATGCCACGTCCTTGGTTTCCCTGATTTGGTTCTAGGAGCATCCCACTCATAGCTTGTGCCCGCTGGTCTTCTGCGAAACTCGCAGTCCTAATCGTGCTCCAGGCTCTTATAGACGGCATCAAGAATGCCGTTGACAAATCGGGACGATTGCTGTGTGGAATACTTCTTCGCCAATTCCACAGCTTCATTGATCGACACCTTCACCGGAATATCGGGAAAACTGGTGAACTCGCAGATCGCAATACGCAAGATACAGAGGTCAACCATCGCAACGCGTTCGATGTCCCAGTTCTCGGAAAAGGCGGCGATCTTTTCATCCAGTTGTGGAGTGCCCTCGGCAACGGTGCGAAAGAGTTGCTCGGCAAAGCGCTGCGAGTCCTCCACCAGCTCGGCAGTACGGATCAGTGTCTTACAAATCGAATCGACTGACTCGCCGGTCGAATCATGGGCATAGAGACACTTGAGTACCAGTTCGCGGGCCTTTTTGCGTTGTCCCATTTACGCTATAGCGCCCGGTAGAGGTTGGACATTTCGATAGCCGACAGCGCCGCATCCCAACCCTTGTTCCCCGCCTTGGTACCGGCACGTTCGATACCCTGCTCGAGCGTATCGACGGTGATAACGCCGTAAATCACCGGAACACCCGATTTGAGCGACAGAGAAGCGATACCTTTAGTGACTTCGCCGGCAATAAAATCGAAATGCGGTGTGTCACCACGGACTACAGCGCCCAGACAGATGATGGCATCATAGCGCGACTTTTCCAGTAGCTTGGCGGCAACGTATGGCAACTCAAACGAGCCGGGTACCCAGTAAGTGTCAAAGCTGTCATCTTTTGCTCCGTGACGTGCCAGACAGTCGATGGCTCCCTCCAGCAAGCGTTCAGTCAGAAACGAATTGAACCGGGAAACGCAAAGCGCAAAACGCAGATCGTGGGCGATCAATTCGCCCTTAATAATCTTACCCATATACTCACCTCAGTTTATCAAATAAGTGACCTAGTTTATCCCGCTTAGTCTCGAGATAGCGGACGTTTTCCTTAGTCGGCGGTATCTCGGAGGCAACGCGCTCGGTAACCGTCAGACCATAGCCCTCCAGACCGATAATTTTGCGGGGGTTGTTAGTAATCAGTCGAATCGTCGACAGGCCGAGATCGACCAGAATTTGCGCGCCAATGCCATAGTCGCGCAGGTCGTCTTTGAAGCCGAGGTCGTTGTTGGCTTCAACGGTATCGCGACCCTGGTCTTGCAGCCCGTACGCCAGAATTTTGTTCGCCAATCCGATTCCTCTCCCCTCCTGACGCATGTAAAGCAGGACACCCGTGCCTTCGCGGTCGATCATCTCCATTGCCGCTCCCAGTTGCTCGCCGCAATCACAACGACTGGAGCCGAAAACATCGCCGGTCAGACACTGCGAATGAACGCGGACGAGGACGTTCTCCTGGCCGCGAATATCACCTCTGACCAGCGCCACGTGATGATGCTCGTCAATTTCCGATTTATAGAGATGCAGGCGGAAATGGCCATGCTTGGTCGGGAAATCAACTTCAACCATCTTCTGAACCAGCTTGTCGACCCGATGACGATAAGCGATCAGGGCCTGAACCGTGATCATCTTGAGATCAAAGCGGTCAGCGATTCGGCGCAACTCGTCGACCTTGGCCATAGTTCCGTCCTCGGACATGATTTCGCAAAGGACACCTGCCGGTTTCAGTCCGGCCAAACGCGCCAGATCAACGGAAGCTTCGCTGTGACCGGCGCGCGCCAGCACTCCGCCGGGAAGCGCTTCAATCGGGAACACATGCCCGGGGCGCGCCAGGTCCTCCGGACGGCAATCGTCAGACATAATCTGGCTAATGGTCTCGGCGCGGTCGAACGCGGAGATGCCGGTGGTGGTGCCATGCACGGCATCAACGCTGACGGTGAACCGGGTTCCGAGTTTGGCGGTATTGTGCTGAGTCATCGGCATCAGGTGCAACCGCTCCAGCGTCGGTCTTGTCAATAACAAACAGACCAGGCCGCGACCGTGCGTCGCCATAAAGTTGATCGTCTCGGGCGCAACTTTCTCCGCGGCGCAAATGAAGTCCCCCTCGTTTTCGCGATCTTCATCATCGCAGACGATAATTACCTTGCCCGCTTTGATGTCGACGATCGCGTCCGCGACGTCATCGAATACTCGGTCTCGTCCCCGTTTTAGAGTCAGGTCACTCATCTCTCTTCCACCTCGTATTTATTGTTAGTATCCATATTCTCTCAGTTTATCAAGAGTGATCGTATCGGCTGTCCGTAGACCGGTCATCTTGGCGATGTACTTGGCGATCAGATCGAATTCGAGATTGACGCTCATCCCTGCTTTCAGCAGACGTAATGTGGTTGACTCCCAGGTGTGCGGAATTATGCTGACGGCGAACTGCGTTGGTTTGACATCATAGACCGTCAGACTGACTCCGTCAATCGCGATTGATCCTTTTTCGACGACGTAGTTCCCGTACTCTTGCGGAAAGCCGAAACGAATCTGCCAGCTTCCGGAACGTTGCAGCACGGCGGAACAATGGCCGACGGTGTCGATATGCCCCTGCACAAAGTGACCGCCAAATCGGCCGGTCGATTGCAGCGCAAGCTCAAGATTGATATGGGCGCCAAGGGTCAAATCGCCGAGCGTCGCGCGCTGCAACGTCTCGGAGACGGCGGTGACGACAAACTGATGCGCCTTCGAATCAACAGCGCTCGCTGTGAGGCAGACGCCGGATATGGCAACTGAGTCACCGATTTTGATATCGTGGGCGAGCTCGTCCGAAAAGACAGTGATTTCGGTGTTGTCGCCTTGGCGCTGAAGCCGCCTGATTGTGCCGATGTCCTGAATGATTCCCGTGAACATATTTACCTCGGATACGCCTCAATCCAAAGGTCACCGTCAACGGCATAAGTCCGGTCTATGTGAAGAGCAAGCGCTTCGTCAATCGGTCGGCTGTCATCGGAAAACCAAGCCTTGCCGCCGCCGAGCAGCTTCGGCGCAGTGACGATTAAGTATTTGTCGACTAAATTCCGGCGGACAAAAGCAGAAAACACGTCAGCGCCACCTTCAACAAGCAGATTCATGATTTGATGCTTACCCGCATAGTGCAGCAACTCGACGAGGTCAACATTGCCGCGGTCATCCGCAGGCAGTCGCCAGACTTCAAAACCTGATGGCTCTTCCCCGACAGGTTCACCTTGCGCAGGCGACTGGCCGGTGACCAGTATCGTCTTGCCGTCGACGTTGTCTGTCTGTAGCCGCAGATTGGTGCTGATGTGATTCCGTCTACTGAGTACTAGTCGTATGGGATCTTTGTCGCCAACACCATGTGATGTCAATTGGGGATTATCGAGCCGTGCCGTGTTGCCACCGATTAGAACCGCATCCGACTGCGAACGCAACCGATGCACGCGACGACGTGATTCCTCGGAGGTAATCCATTTCGAGTTGCCATTGATATCAGCGATCTTGCCGTCAAGGGTCTGCGCGACTTTGAGCGTTACAAATGGCAGGCCGGTAGTTATGTACTTGATGTATGCCTGATTGAGTTGGGATGCTTCTCGTTCATGGGCGCCGACGGTGACTTCGATGCCCGCATCCCTGAGAATGCGAATACCGTTGCCGCCGACTCTCGGATTAGGGTCGACCATAGCGCAGTGGATTTTGCTGATTTGCGCCGCGATGATAGCGTCGGTGCATGGTGGGGTCTTGCCATGATGGCAGCAGGGTTCGAGCGAGACAAACATCTCAGCACCGACAGTGGACTCGCGGGTATTCTTGAGTGCGTCGACTTCGGCGTGATCACCGCCGTAGAAATGATGATAACCCTCGCCGATGATCTGCCCGTTCTTGACGATCACCGCGCCGACCAGCGGGTTGGTTCCCGTTTGTCCTCTGGCTGTCTCCGCCAGTTCAATCGCCCGAAGCATGTAGTTACTCACGACCATAAAAAAGCCCGAAGTCTCCTTCGGGGCGATCGTCACGGGACTTACTTTCCCACCCAGACCGGCGGGCAGACCGCGTATGCGTGATGCTTAATCATATCAGCATGTTACGCTGCAGACAACGCGGTCTTCGTCTTCTTCCATCCGGACTGTACCGTCGGCATCGGAGTCTCACCGATTCTGTCCACTAAGGGGACTCGCGGGCTGTCACCGCCGATCGAGGAATTTCGCCTCGCCCCGAAGACCAATAGAAAATCTATCAGGAATACGAAGGAAGTCAAGCGAAATTGGGGGCTGATTTGCGGCAATTTGGCGGTTTGAGAGTTGTCGTCGCATGGGTATAGCCTGCGAGGGAAGCGTTCTTTCAAACAAGTCGGCGGCTCATCCAAGCCCGGACGGCAAGATATAACTTGTTAAAGCGACCGCAGTTGCCTAACTTCGACGCGTGTCTTAGTTTAGCTTGGGAGGACAGAAAATGGGTCAGCGGATGGATGATGAAGTCAAGAAGATTGTAATCGTTTCGGACGGCACTGGTAAGACCGCGCGCCGCCTAATGGATGCGGTTCTGGCGCAGTATTCCGACCACGCAGTGTTCTCCGTCGTCGACACGTTTCAGGAAGTGCGGACCAAGGAGCGTGTTGACGGCATCCTGAAACGAATTGATGATCGCTATCTGGTGATTTTCTCGATTATCTCCGACGACCTGCGCAACTACTTCCACAACCTTCTGGAAGATGGCGGCATTCTGCATCTCAACGTTTTGGAACCGATGTTGGAGACGATGTCGAAATTCCTCGGCGTGCATCCCGAGTACAGACCGGGACTGTTACAGATCATTGATGATCGCTACTACCGGAGAATCGACGCCATCGGTTACACGGTTGAACACGACGACGGCCGTGGCTATCGTACCGAGGAAGCGGAGTTGGTGCTGGTCGGGCTATCGCGGACTTGCAAGACGCCAATCAGCATGTATATCGCGTGCAATTTCGGCATGAAGGTGGTCAACATACCGATCGTGCCGAACGAACGGATGAAAGAACAGCTTCTGCGCAGACTGTCGGTGGTGGACAGCAAGGTCATTTTCGGTATCTTGATGCAGCCCGATGAAATCGCGCGGGCGCGCGAGGAGCGGGCGCAACTGTTGTTCCCCGACGATCACGGCAAAGACGGGTTGCATGAGTATCATGATGTGAGAGAAATTCGCAATGAGCTGCGGTTTGTCCGAAAGCTGTATGCAGACGAGAATTGGAAGACTATCGACGTCACCAAACGCGCTATCGAAGAGATAGCCGAAGAAATTCTCCGCAAGCTCAAGCTGACGACTTTCAAGTTTGAGGATATGCCCTGAGTAATTGAGAACTTGAACAGACAGGAGGAGGTCAGCATGACCGGTCATTGCAGAGAACTTTGTCTGGTGATGATAATCATGGTAGTCGCCAGTGTCTCGGTAAGCTGTCAAACAGAAAAAGCGGAAAAGGCAGCCGCAGGAAAGGGGAAAGAGAAAATGGCGTTCACGATTACGAGCACGGCCTTCAAACACGAAGGAATGATCCCGAAGCAGTACACCTGCGACGGAGCAGATATCTCGCCGCAGTTGGCATGGTCGAACGTTCCGGAGAGTACAAAGAGCTTCGCGCTGATCTGCGATGATCCCGATGCGCCGGTGGGTGACTGGGTACACTGGGTGATGTTCAACATTCCCGGCGAGACGCGTGAGTTCAAAGAGAAGATTGCGAATGATGCCAGATTGCCGAACGGCGCTCTGCATGGAATCAATGACTTCAGGAAATACGGTTATGGCGGCCCCTGCCCTCCGGGTGGAACGCACAGATATTTCTTCAAGCTTTATGCGCTGGATTCGATGCTAACTCTGACTGGCAAAGTGACCAAGAAGGATTTACTTGAGGCGATGAAGGGGCACATCCTTGGTCAGGCCGAACTGATGGGCAAGTATAGCAGGAAGTGAGGTCACACATGGTTCGAGGTCTTGCTCTTTCAGCAGGCATCGTCATTTTGATGGCAGTATTTGTGGGAGTATCAGCCATGTCATCATCAGTCAACGGACAAGACAAAACAACTCAGGCAGCGACTATTAGGCTGCCACCGCCACGACTAACCGGCAGCACATCGGTTGAGGAAGCAATTTCGAAACGTCGATCGGTGAGGCAGTATAAGGACTCATCCCTGTCGCTATCTGAGTTGTCGCAATTGCTCTGGGCGGCACAGGGCATTACCGACACGGCGCGCAGCTTGCGCACAGCGCCATCAGCGGGCGCGCTCTATCCGCTGGAAGTCTACGCGGTAGTTGGCAACGTTACCGGAATTGCGCAGGGCATATACAAGTACAAATGCGCCACGCACGAACTGGAGACCATTTCACTCGGCGATGCGCGTAAGGAACTGGCTGCGGCGGCACTCGGACAGGGAGCGATCACGCAAGCGGCAGTTGATATCGTATGGACTGCCGTCTACGAGCGCTGCGCCAAAAAGTACCAAGAGAGGGCTGAGCTTTATGTTCCTATAGAGGTCGGTCATTCGGCGGAGAATGTTTTCCTGCAAGCGACGGCGTTGAATCTGGGCGCGGTGGTGATGGGCGCGTTCGAAGAAAACAAGGTACAGGTAGTGCTCAAGTCCCCAAAGGACGAGCGAGCGCTGTATATCATGCCAATCGGCAGGAAATAGCAGCGGCGCAAGGCGTGCGCCTGCCTGATTCATCATTTGCGATAGATAATGCACAAACGCCGTCAGGAAGGGAGAGGTTGTCCCACAAGTTGGAGTACAGTTGTGAACAGCGATCGCGATGGTTGAGAATGTTGAGCGAGATCATGGCGTCGCAACACCTTACGCCCTCACCCCCTTCCCCTCTCCCAGCGGGAGAGGGGTGTAGGGGTGAGGGAAAGGAACTTATGGAACAACCTCGGGATTCCTGACGGCGCATTATTGAAAAGAGATTCGTGAAGGCGAATCCGATCGGGCGCACTGCCGTGCGCCCCTACAGTCTGTTGTATGCCTCTACCGCTCTGACCAGAGTCTTCATCGCCTGACGCAGATCGGCTTCTTTTAGCACGTATGCGATACGAACTTCCTGCTTGCCCTTGTCGGGAGAGGCGTAAAAACCATCGCCGGGGGCGACCATAACCGTGGCGCCTTCGTGCGAAAAATCAGTCAACAACCACTGAGCAAATTTGTCGGCATCGTCAATCGGCAGTTTGGGCATGATATAGAATGCGCCGGCAGGTTTCGTGAAGACCGCGCCGGGGATATGCGCCAACTCGTCGCAGACGATATCGCGCCTTAGCTGATATTCGCTGATCATTTTCGGCAAAAACCTCGGCAACGCCTGATAACCGGCAATGGCGCCCATCTGTTCGATTGTCGGAGGACAGAGACGCGCCTGCCCGAATTTCAGAGCCGCGTCCATAAACTTCTTGTTCTTGCTGACCATACAACCGATGCGCGCGCCGCAAGCGGAAAAGCGCTTGGAAATGGAATCGAGCATGATGGCTCGGTCGGCAACTTCCGGGTAACTGAGAATGCTGGTATGATGGCCACCGTCATAGGTAAACTCGCGATAGACTTCGTCCGCCATGATCCAGAGATTTTTCTCGATGGCGAGTTGCACGATCATTTCGATGTCCTTATGACTGAAGATGGCACCGGTCGGATTGTTCGGCGAGCAGTACATGATCGCCCGAGTCCTCGGCGTAATTCGCTTTTCGAATTCCGCGCGCGTGGGGATGCCGAAACCATCCTCAACATGTGTCGGAACTGGCACGAGCTTCATCGCCGACATAGTGGCGAAACCGTTGTAGTTGGTATAGAACGGCTCGGGGATCAGTACCTCATCGCCGGCATCGCCGATAGCCATCAGCGCAAACATGATCGCCTCGGAACCGCCGGTAGTGACAATGACTTCATCGGTGGTGATTGTGATGCCGCGATGCCCGAAGTACTTCTTGATCTCCTCGCGCAATGCCAGCAGCCCCTGCGACGGACCGTAGGCCAAAACCTTCTCCTCGAAATTGTGGACAGCAGCCATAATTTCGGGGGGTGTGATAATATCAGGTTGTCCGATGTTGAGATGATAAACTCTGATGCCCCGTTTCTTGGCGGCATCGGCAAGCGGCACCAGACGCCGGATTGGCGAGGCCTGCATTTCGTCGGCTCGCCCGGAGAGCGCGGTGTGGTGAGTCTGTGGCGTGGTGTTCGTATGCATAGACTGTGTTTAACCTCAGGGTTCCTTCCCGTAGCTCACAGGAACGCCCTCAAAGGGTCGGGCAACATAGTTGGCACAGGTATTTGCCTGCGCCGCAAGGAATATGGTAGCAGCGGGGTACGAATAAGTCAACCGCTTTCTGGCTGCAATGAGTCGGCAGTTGTTTTACTTGACTTCGAGGTTTGGCGCGACCATTATGAATAGTCGACTGACCATGACGGAAGGGAAATCGATGGACAAGTTAGATGCCGCGGCTTATGCGGAGATTTTCAAGGCGCTGGCCGATGAAACGCGGGTTAAGATCATGCAGATGCTCAACACCCGTCCGCGCGCGGTGAACGAGATCGTTGATTTTTTCAGTGTGTCACAACCGACTATCTCCCGTCACCTGATGGTTTTACGACAGGCCGGTCTGGTTATCGCCAAGCGCCGTGGCCAACAGGTGATTTACGCTATCAACGAAGAGACTCTCAAAGACAAGGCGCTCGGGTTTTTTGGTGGCTTTGAGTGCTGTGCACCGGCAGTCGCACGCAAGAAGTAGCTCCCTCACTCCTACCGGTTTGAATCCACTATTTCTCGGTAATGACCGTATCGTCGTGCTCGTAGGGAGGGACACAAAGACAGAGGAAAACGAGATCGCCATCACCACGGTTCCAGATCTTGTGGACCGCCCCGGGGGGCAAGGCAATGGCGTCCCCTACCCTTACAGGCGCGGATTTGCCGTTGACCCGAATTTCGCCTACTCCTGACAGGACGAAATAGATTTCTTCGGAATCTTTGTGATAGTGTTCATCGGTAGCGCTGCCGACCGGCACGACGGCCTCGGCCAGTGATTGTCTGGTGATGACCGAATTGCGCGGCGCCATGATCTCTCTGATTTTCGAGCGATCCTTGGTGACAAACTGCGGAGAGTCGCTGATGTTGATGATGTTCGGGCTCATAAGCGAATGTCCACCTCTCTCTGACAATGAGCGCAATGACCGTTGGCAATGCCGACGATGCGCGTCTGATAACCAATGCGCGTGATTAGGACACTGCCGCACTGCGGGCAGGGCGTGTCATTAGTGCCCGGCAACTCGATGTTGCCGACGTAGACATAGTCAAGTTGCGCGCGGGCGATGTCGTAAGCGCTTTGCAGCCGTGCACTCGGAGTTATGGGGCGATCCATCTTGTGTTGTGGAAAATAACGAGAGAAATGTAACGGGATTTTACGATCGAGTCGGGCGAGCCAGTCGACCAGCGCCTGCAAGTCGGCGTCGCTGTCATTCAGGCCGGTGATCATTAGATTGGTGACTTCAACGAGAATGCCGGCGGAGGCAGCGATTTCGACCGTGCGAAGTACATCCGTAAGTGATCCCTTGCAGACGTCGCGATAAAATTCGGGGTTCAGCGATTTGACATCGATGTTCATGGCGTCGATCAAGGGCGCCAATTCCTGGAATGGCTCTTCATTGATGTAGCCGTTGGTTACTAACACGGTCTTGAGCCCGAGTTCGCGCGAGATTGTGGCGGCATCGGAGATATATTCAAACCAGATAAGCGGCTCGGAGTAGGTATAGGCGATACCGATGGAGTCGGCATCCTGTGCGGCGCGGACGAGCTGCTCCGGTGACACCGTGCGGGTTGGCTGATGCTCCTGCGAAATCTGCCAGTTCTGACAGTTGTCACAGCGCAGATTGCAGCCGTTGGGACCGACGGAGAGAATCTGCGAACCGGGATAGAAGTGATAGAGCGGCTTTTTCTCAATCGGGTCGAGCGCCATCGAGACGACTTCGCCATAGTTGATGGCATAAAGTTTGCCATTGACATGCTGTCGTCCAAAGCAAATACCTATCTGCCGATCGGCAAGCTTGCAGCCAACCGGACAGAGCAGGCATTCCACTTTGCCGGAATCGAGATGCCACCAATAGCGGGCTTCATGCAATTCATTCATGTTCGAGAATCCATTGCACGGCGCTCAGCAGATCGCGGGCGACATAATCCGGTTTGAGATCGGGGCAAAGCGCGTTCACTTCTAATACGCCATAACCGGTCATCACCATGATCGCTTTCGCGCCGATGTTGAATGCCAGTTCCAGATCGAGAGCGCGATCGCCAATAACAAATGAACGGCCGAGGTCGATAGCGTGTCGCTGGAGCACGCGGTCAATCATGCCACGCTGTGGCTTGCGGCAATCACAGGGGCCTGAAAGCGAGGGATAGTGCGGGCAATATTCGATGCCATCCAACCTGACTCCTTCCCTCGCAAGCAATTCGATCAGACGTTGATTGACCCTTATGACGTCATCCTCGGTCATGAGGCCACGGGCAATCCCGGATTGATTGCTGATCACAAACAGCTTGAAGCCATGAGTCGCCGCCAAGAATAAGCCGGTGGCGGCGCCGGGGATCAGTTCGACATCATCCGGGCTCGAAATGAATTCCCTCTCTACATTGATGGTACCGTCACGGTCGAGAAATAGCGCGCGATGTTGCATGACGCAATGATAGCGCACTCCCATAGTGAAGTCAAGAAGTCGCGGGAAGTCAGCGGTTGTTGAGTGTTTTGAGTTTCGCTATGATGGCATCGACCCGCATTTTCGTAAAGCAGAAGCGCTCGCTGCGATGACAGCGGCGATCTCCATGCAGGCTGCAGGGAGAGCAATACTCGTCTATCGTGTAGGAATCGGAATGATCCCCCAGAGGTGCGAACCCGAGAATCGGATGGGTTGGGCCGAACAAGGCTACGACCGGCGTGTCGACCGCCGAGGCCAGATGCGCAAGTCCCGAATCATTGGAGACAGCGAAGTTCGCCGACCTGATTACTGCAGCGGCGCGCCGGATGTCGTCTTCTGTGACGATGCTTATGGGCGGTTCATCAAAGCGTTCGGACAAGCGCGTGAGATAATCGTGTTCAGCGGGGGAGCCGAGCAGGATTGGAGCGATGCCGAAGCGGTTGCGTATCGAGCGGTCAAGAGCAACCCAGAGAGACTCCGGCGCTCGCTTGGTTGCGTGCGCGGCTCCGGCGGCGATGATGTAGTAGTTGCCTACCAATGCCAATCCTGTGCGCCTATTGTGCCACCATACGCGCGCTCCTTCCGGCACTCGCAGCAACGGGCGCTCCGGTTTGCCGTCGATACCCAGTTCTTTCAATGCCGCGAGATATCGTTCCAGGGCATGCGACGGCTTGCCGGCGATAGCGTTGAGTTTGACTGACGCGATACGCTTGAACCATTCCTTCTTTGCCCTAACCGCCTTGACACCAAGCGTACTGCGGATGCGCGCACTGCGGATACCGGCGTGCAGGTCGACAACCAGATCGAATTGTCGTTGGCGAAGTATATCGAGCAGACTGGGGCTGTCGTGATCTTCCGCCCAACCATACCTGTGGTCAAGGTGCGCGAACATATCGAGCAATGGCAGGAATTTCGCCTTGGTCAGGAAAGAGATTTCGGCATCCGGATAGGCCGTTTTGAGGGTGCGCACAATCGGCTCGGTGAGGATGATATCGCCGACCGAGCTGAAGCGAATCACCAGAATTCTGTTCGTCATCAGAAATAGAGTATAGTGAAGAGACCCGCCAGAAGACAATAGAATCCGAAGAGGTAGAAATGTCGGCTGCTGACGACTTTCAGCAGATAATGGATGGCGGCAATGCCGACGATAAACGACACGACTGCACCGAGCGCGAAGTGGATCAGATCATCCGAAGCGAAGGCAGCGTGTCTGAGTTCTGCGGCCTTAAGCAAGGCGGCACCGAAAACCGCAGGCAACGAAAGAAGAAACGAGAAGCGTGCGGCTTCGCGGGGTGTGATGCCGAGGAACAATCCGGTGGCGATGGTTGAACCGGAACGCGAGATCCCGGGAAGAATGGCGCAGAACTGCGCGACGCCGATAATCAGAGCACGGAGAGCGTTCACCGGTTGCTTGCGATTGCGAGCAAACCAGGTCAACAGCAGGATAGCTGCGGTAATCAGCAGCATGTAGCCGCTGAAGGAAACCGAGTCAAATCGCTGTTCGAACCAGTCCTTAAGCATGATACCACCGACAGCGGCCGGAATAGAACCGAGGATTATATAGACACTCAGGCGGAAGTCGCGTTCGTTCTGCGTCTTTTTGCGCGTCAAGACATAGGCAAAGAAACCGTAGAGCAGTTCGATCACATCGCGACGGAAATAGATTAGCACCGACAAGAGTGTGCCGACATGCAGGGCGACTTCTAAGAAGATGCTGGGTTCATTGATGTGTAGCAAGCCCTGCGCGATCACCAAATGTGCCGATGAAGAAATTGGCAGAAACTCCGACGCTCCCTGCACGAAACCGAGAATGATCGCATCAAGAATAGTCACGTCAGTTTGACCCCTTCCCTTTCATAATTACCACATAAAGAAATTGATACCGGCGATAAAGCCCAGTTGATCGTCAATCTGAAGTTCGCCGACGAGATTCACTTTGCCTGAGAGAGGAAAAACAGAGCCGACATTGACGCCTATGTTGAATTTGGATTCGTGTTCCTTCGTGATACTGCCGGGGATGGTTTCGCTGGTTAGTTTCGACTGGTTACGATCGACGCGCAAATTGAGCCGTCCATAGGGTGTGAAAGTGAAGCCGTTATCCAACTTTACCGGTCGGCTACCGACCAGATTAAATCCGAGACCAACATTGGAGACATTATTTCGACTGCTCACATTGAGCGAATAGTATTCCATAATCGTTCCGACCGCTATATCCAGCGGAGCGCCCAAGTCGGCATGCGTCAAGCGCCACTGCAGGTCGCCGCCGAGCATGATGGCTGCGTCATTGGAAGCATCATGATCCATGATTGCGAGACTGCCGGTGATGTCCACAGGTGTGGCAATGCCATAGCGCACCGTGCCGGTCACAAGGCGGGCATCCTCAAAGATGCCGACATTTCCCATCAAATTCAGGCTTCCCATCCCGGAGGTTTCCGCGGAACGCATTTGTCCAAGAAACACGGCCTGCGAGTTGGAGGCCAAGCTGAGAACCAGTAGCAAAGTCAGAATTGAATTCTTCATCGGAACAGTCCTTCCCTCATCGCAAAGATGATAATGATAGCCGCCCGCGCTGTCAGGCGTCAACAACAACATTGTTTACATATACGGATGCCGGAGGGTTGCAGTTTTAGGCAAAAGATTAGCTCCCAGCAACCTTCCAACAAGACTGAATGCTATTCCTTCGAGCGGGCTCTTTGATTGAATTTGAGACGGAGCGCATTGCCGACAAAACCGAAACGTTCACGCAGACGGTTTTCAAGGTAGCGCAAGTAGGACTTGTCGAGGTGCTCCGGATAATTGACAAAGAAGACAAACGTGGGGGGCGCAACATCGGTCTGGGTCATGTAATAGAATTTGATAAACACGCCACGGTGCGCTGCCGGTGGACGCGCGCGGACTACCTCTTCGAGGAAATCATTCAATTCGGCAGTTGGAATCCGTTTTTGCCGTTCCTGCCAGATCTCAATCAACTGGTCAAGTACCTTGGTGACCCGCTGACCGGAGAGCGCCGAAACGAAGATAAGCGGGATATAGCTCATGAGTCTGGCCTTCTCATGAAAAGTCGCCGTGAATTGATCTATCGTGTGAGTATCCTTTTCGATCAGATCCCATTTGTTGACGACGATAAGGATACCTTTGCGTTCCTGTTCCGCTTGTTCGATGATTTTGATGTCCTGCCCGGTGATACCTTCCGAAGCTTCTACCAACACGGCGACGATATCGGCTCGCTGAAGCGAGCGAATTGAGCGGAGGGTCGTATAGAACTCGACATTGTCCTTGACTCGGGCGGCGCGGCGCAGTCCGGCGGTATCAATCAGCATAATGCGCTGGTCGCGATATGACAACTCAGTATCGATGGCATCGCGCGTGGTGCCCGGTTGGTCGGCCACGATCAGACGTTCATCCCCCAATAGACGATTTACCAGCGACGATTTGCCGACATTGGGTCTGCCAATTACTGCCACATGTAGTACGCTACTGTCCGGTTCCTCCGGCTCGGCTGCGGGCAGACCGGCTACAACAAGATCCAGCAGGTTACCGACGTTGCGACCGGAATTGGAGGCAATCGGAAAGGGATCGCCAAGACCGAGAGAGTAGAAACTACTGGCGTCGAGTTCCAGCGCGTCGTTGTCAGACTTGTTTACTACCAGAAGTGTCGGCTTGTGCGTCCTGCGCAGGAGCTTGGCGATATCAAGATCGATGTCGGCAGGCCCGACCCGCGCATCGACCATAAACAAGACAAGATCGGCTTCTTCGATAGCTATCTCTGCTTGCTCACGCACCTTAGCTTCGTAGACCTCATCGGACGCGGGCACAAGGCCGCCGGTGTCGATAGCGACGAAGTAGTGCCCGGCCCATTCCACAGTGCCATAATGCCGATCGCGCGTGACGCCGGGCCTATCATCGGTAATCGCTTGTCGCGATTTGCAAATGCGATTGAAGAAAGTCGACTTGCCGACATTCGGTCGCCCGATGATCGCAACTACAGGTAGGGGCATTAGGTCGGATCCTCGCAGTCTCTTGCGAGCTTCAGATCATACATTGAGCTGTCCCGGGTGCTCTCTTTCTGGGTGAACGGTAAGAGCAGCATCTCTCAGGCTTTCCTTCCGTACGGACAGACATACACGCACAGGCCGCAGACTTGGAAGTCATGGGATTCGTCCGCCACGTTCTGGTATTCCTCGCATTTCCGGGCATCGTAGCGGGCACTGCGGGATTCATCTTCATGGAATGGTTGTCCCGTAAACGCGTTCGCCGGGCAGATGTCAACGCACTCGCTACAACTGCCGCATTTCTCCCGCACGGGTTGACCGGTAGACTGTAACGGCGCGTCTGTCAGAACTGAAGCCCACCTGACTCTGGGGCCTGCTTGCGGCGTTATGAGCAAACAGCTCTTGCCGATCCAGCCGAGTCCGGCCAAGTGCGCGGCCAATTTGTGAGAAAAGACGGCGCATATCCTCTCGTTATCATAACGCTCCGATGCGGAAACGGGCAGAGCCTTATGTCCTTCCTTCTGCAACAAACCCGCGATTCGCGAGGTCAACAAGTCGAGGCGCTGGTTGATCACGTGATATGAGTGATGTCGATAGGCGACAGCCACAGCCGGATTCGAGCGATTTGGCAATTGGTCGACTATCGATCCGGGCATGGCAATGCCGACGGAAATAGCATACGGATATCCCTGCACCAGTGAACCACCCTGATCTGCCACGGTCTGTTGAGCAGAAGAGAGATCGGCTATGCCATAAAAGTCACAGCCGGCATCGATGGCAAGGCTATTCACTCTGTCGTCAATCCGCATACTATTAGCCGTTTCCAAGCGAATAAAGGCCTCCAGAAAAATGGAGCGGGTGAAGGGAGTTGAACCCTCGACATTCAGCTTGGGAAGCTGACGTTCTACCGCTGAACTACACCCGCGTCCTTCGCGGCCAAGAGACCAGTTCTCGAACGGCTCCATTTCCGAAGCTGTCGTTCTCCAAATCTGTACCCCCATGAAACCATCGGCTTGCTAATGGGGGCCTGTCAGTAATCTCCACACGCAAATTAATACACGCGGGTCGGTTTGTCAAGTATTGGGCGCGGACCGGGCTGCTGGTGCTAATCAGTGTTTTCCAGACCGAAGTCGCTGAGAATTCTGGGATTGTTTTGAACGAAGAGCAGGGTTTTTAGCCGCTCAACGACCGGCCACCACAGTCTATCAAGCATATCCTCAAGTTGATTAAGATCGGCGTTCATCTCCGAAATCAACTCAACGAATTTGTCGCGGTTCTGGTCTATCGCGGCAGCTGCCTTGAAAACCTTTTGAAACGAGTCGAAGTGTTTTTTTACGTACTCTTTTCTTGGAATTAAGAATTTTGGGTGGTCAGTGTGGTCAGTGATGATCATGCCAATCATGGGACGATGCACAATTCGGTCTCGATAGTTGTCGATCAACTGCCCGAAGACACGAAAGTCGCTGTAAATGGGTGGAGAACCGTAGAATTTGTCTACGGTCTCTTCCCGTTTCTTGTGACCTTGCGTGCGTACGTCGCCGTAGTATTCGAAGTAGTCCACAACTGTCTCCAGAAATTCTCTGGCCAAATCGTGTGCAGTCGACAGATGAACAAAGAAATCAGTAAATGCCAGGAAGGCTTCTGAAACCAGAAGTTTATGGCATGCGACCAAGTGAAGAAAGATGCTGTAGTGTATCTCGTTAATTTTTAGTATGCGATCCGCAATTCCCTCTCGTGGCTTAATGAACCCCGGAAGAAACCCCACTAGCTTCGGATCTATCGCAATTCGCTCCGTAAACGGAACAACAAAATATCTCCAGAAACGCTCGGCGTTGCTGAACCTTGTTGTTATGAGTGATCCTGAGGTCATCTCAGTCCCGTCGCCCGTTTTACAAAACGAATGCTCTTCCACTTGGGCGGCCAACTTGGTCATTGAAATCTTAACCATAAACTGATTCCACCTGATGCTGCTTTCAAAAATGAGCCAAATTCATCACCAAATTGTATGTGAACCAACCGTCACCGGTGACAAATATCTGCGGTTTGGCGTTTGCCGAGTCTCGTACAATTCCGACGCCGTTGCTGAAGGACTGGAAAGTTAGCACCTTTGCGTATGCTATCCTAAGACTCTTAACGGGACCAACGAAGTATACATTCTTATTGGTTACGGCAAACAGTCCGGAATCCACGTGAATACGCACATTGCGATCAACCGCCTCACCCTTAAACGCCCCAACCCGGTAGTAAACCCCTTTCATAACGCGAACGCTTACTCCTTGAGAACCACCTACATATTGTCTGCGGGTTCTGTCTTCAAGGTAATCGGTGTGGGGAAAAGCCCAAACAAACTGCTCACCCTTCTGAAAATTGATGGGCACATTGCCGTCAATTGTCATCCTTTGGGGAAGATTGCCACGCAGAATATCGCGAATCACGGCAGCCTTCACCACTCTTGAGTATGCTTCAGTTGTTTGGAGATCGGCTTGCGACAGCGCGAAGTGATCGCGCAGTTCAATGAGGCGCTTCTCCTCCGATTCGTCGAGAACATCGTCTTCGAGACAGCGATCCACGGCTCTGCCCCAACCTTCGAGCAGCAACCCGTGTCGCTCGGCGTCGGAGACAAAGGATGTTTGGGCCAGTTCATTTACTCGCTGCTCTACGGGCTGCAACGCGGCTGAAGACAAAACGGCTTCAGAAATGATTTTGACAATTTGAACTTTAGCATCTGCGTAACGGCGTTCGCAGTCGGTGTGTTTGCTGTGCAGAAAACCTGCGGGCAGTCCGCAATACTTGCAGTTGCTCAAAACGTTACCCTCGCCTTCGGTCAATTAACACAGGCCAATTGAACCATAACCGTCGACCCAGCCAGAGTCAAGCGTTTCCTTTGTTACTAACTTTGGCGCACCGTTTCCGCCGTCTTGGGTCAACGTTCTGCTTCTCGTAGCCAAGAACATAATCCGGCCGATCACTGTCGCGACTAAAGTCGCTCCTACGCACCAAATTACAGAGACCATGGCATCCAACTGTAGGAGCGGCTTTAGCCGCGACTTCTGACCCAAGAAGGTTCTTTCAATAGCACTTTGGGTACACGAAATACTGTAGAGAACGAGAATTGCTCACCGTTAGTGTGCAACAGAAGCGGATTTAGTGAGTGGGAAGGACTTAGGCAGGGACTGGCTCGGCGCGCTTGGCAGCCGTGATCTCTTTCCTTGACTTTTGCCACTGTTCTTCGAGACGACGTTCCCGCTCGGCATCGAAGGTCGCACGGGTGATCGCTTCACCAGCTTTTTCGAACACAACGCCGTTACGGATATCTTCGAGGATTTCCTTGTAAACGGGACCAAAATGGACAACCGTGCCGGCGAAGACGGCTTCCTCGGCAATGACGCGAGCGCCCGCAAGCTCTTGCAGTTTCTGTTTGAGTTGTTCCAACTCGGCCTTCAGTGAATCTTTTTGTGACGGCAATTGGGTCATGAAATCCTTGAATCTAAGAACTACTTCCTTTTTATCCGCGGGAAGCTGCCCGTTCATTTCCAGTCGGTAGAGACCAACGAGCGCATCTTTGACCCGTTTTTCATCGCTGCCGAGGCGTTCAAGCTCTTTAGTGACTTCGCGCAAGCGCTCCATCAACTTCATGTCATAGGCGACATGAACATGCGTGGCCACCGAAGCCTCGTTGCCAAATCCGGCAGCGCGGATCAAGTGTTTGGCCGCGACGTTGCCCCCCGCAATTCGCCCCACCTTTCCCTGTACAACAACAGCGTCACCGGCGTAGAGATCACAGTTCATCACTTCGCCACCGACATAGATGCTGCCACCAGCGCGGATTTTCTGATTCTCGGCATACTTGAGGGTCACATCGCCGCCGGCAACGATGACTCCCTTGCCGGAACCGAAGAAACCGCCACGTACGAGCACATTGCCACTGACTTCGATGAGGGCATCTTCGACATTGCCGCCGACTTCGAGATCTCCGTTCACAACGACCTTGAATTCACTGCAGATGTTCTTGTATACTTTCACGGATCCGACACAGTTGATATTGCCTGTACTGGAATCGACGGAACCGGGGATGTTCTGTGAGGGCTGGACGCTCACGGAGCCGCCCTTGAATATGATCGTACCATCGATGGAGGCCATCAGAGTTAGACCATCGGGGGCAAGATGCGTATTGGCGCCGCGAACGATCGGACGATCGCGCCCGCTGCGGGGAGCGATCTCCTTACCAAGAACCGATTTGCCGGGAGTGCCGGGTTCTGTCGGAGTTTTGCGCACCAGCACCTGACCGGCTTTGGCGCTCTGGATGAAGTTGAGATCCTTGTAGTCGATTCGCCCCTGCGCATCGACTTTCGGCTCGAGTTTGGCTACAATATCAAACAGAAACTCGAGTTGCGCGTCTTTGCCGGGTTGGGGCGGTTCTCCTTTAGCGACGAGGACAGGCTCACCAATAACCGGGTTGGCGGCCAGTTGATCGATCGCGTCATCGTTGAGTCCGAAGCATACACCGGCGTCGGCAAGCAGACCATGGAGGCGCTCAGACGTCAATGGCTCATTCCCTAACTCGGCGGCGATAAGCTTGAAATAGGCCTCTGTGCCATCGCCGTTGGTAGACAGCATTACGCCCTTGATTGACTTGAGGTACTTTTCGTCGGTGATAACCATGTTCTTGTCAGGTGTTTTCGGTCTGTTTGCGATTTGACTGGATGCGCCAGTAAGCCCGCTCAATCACAAGCGTCATTTCGTCATTCTTGAAGGGCTTCGTGATGTATTCGTCGGCGCCCCGCAACAATGCGTCCTTGATGCTAAAGGAATCGGTATGGCCGGTCATTACAACGAAAGCAGTGTCCTGATGCTGTGCCTTGACCTGCTTCAGCAAATCAAAGCCGCTCACTCCCGCCATCCGCACATCCGAAACGACGACATCGCACGAGTTCTGTTGGAGCACCCTTAGAGCTTCCTCGCCGCTTTGTGCAGTCAGAACCTCCATGCCGGCCTTACGGAGTATGTTGGCCACGAGCTTGCAAACTGAGTCCTCGTCATCAACGACGAGGATCCTGATTTGCTGTAGCTCTGCCATACGAAATCCTTTCCGCCTCCCATTCTGTATTATCGGCAAAGTGCGATTCGCATTTACCGACCGGATACGTTTGGCAGTTTTTTCCTAATCGACGGCACAGACGATGACTGGGATGTCAGAAAGGCGGTGATCTCGGCAGCCGTGAGTTCGGATGCGACCGGACTCTCATCGAGCACCTGCCGTCCCATGTCGAAGACCACCGTTTCAGAACGGCTCAGGACGATCATGCGGCAGCCCGATTTCTCCAGAACAGAACAACTCGCTCGAATTTCGGGGCACCGCCCCTTCCCTGACAGAAAGATGACCGTCAATTCCTCCGAGAACTCGGCAGCCAGATTCTCAATCGTCTTGCGGAGGTATTCCTCCTCTTTGTTGACATAAATGGCTTCTAACGCCGTCATTTCCTCTATCCGAATGGGTCGGTACAGAGTGCCGGCGGCGGCGAAAAATACACAGCCGCGTTCGAGCTTCATGCGCGGCTGAATCATGAGAATCGGCAACGCTATAGTACGGCGTAGCGCCGCGGCCGAGGATTCCAGCAGTCCAACCTCGGAGCTGGGCAGCACCACGATCGGGCAGGGAATGTCCTTGGGAATTTCGGACAGGAGTGTATGTAACGCGACAGGGCCCCCGACATCAGTGATGAGCAGGATGAGTTTCATAGGGATGCTCTTTTCCTCTCGGCTCAGACTTGCCGGTTAATCCTCTGAGTTTTCTTGATTGCCAGTACGGTCTGAATGATATGCTCTGCCTCCGTTTTGATCTTTTCCAGACTCGAGTTGAGTTCAGACTGGCTGACGAATTTCTCGTCATCCGTTAGCTTCTGCCCACGGGCATTCTTAAGTGCAATAGTAGCCTCGTCCACGCTGGCTGCCGCCGTGTCCAGCAGTTGTTGGAAGCTGCGGCCGACCGTCTGAAAAGCGCTGTCATTCAATCGCAGCTTCGCATGCGCAATAGTGAGATTGAGACTCATCAGTTTGATCTCTTCCACCATCTCGGCGACGTGATCGACGAGTTCGACGAATTCATCACGCTGATCAGTCATCGACACCCAGCAGCTCTCTAATGCGCGCGCGCAACAACGTTAGGTCGGCACTCTTGACCAGATAGTCGACTGCCAACCAGCTCTTGAAATCCGACTTGTAGGTACTGTATGCCGAATGAAGAATTACGGGCAGATCGGGGTTTTCCATTTTCATCTCACGCAGAACATCCAGACCGTCCTTGTTGTCCATCTTGATGTCCAGCACTACAAGGTCAATGGGCTGCGCATGAATTTTGCCGAGCGCTTCCGCGCCGCTGCGAGCCGAGACAACGCGGAAGCCATCCTCCGCTAACACCTGCTCATAAAGACGCAACAGGTTCAGTTCATCATCAACACACATAATCGTGGCACTCATCTTACTCCTCCATGGCCGGATACTCAATAAAGAGATATTTGTCCTGCGCCGCCGAGGCGGCCAGTCCCGGTTCGCCGCCGTTGTAGCGGACGGTCTCAAAAGCTAATGTCAGTCGCAAAGAAGAGCCGGTAGCACGTGTGTCAAGCATCTCCGCCAACAGGGAGGTGACCCGCTCATGCGCCTCCGGTTCAATCTGCCAGTGGAGTTCGATCCGCTGCGCGGTCTCGGAATTTCCCAGCCGAAGACGTATCGGCGTACTGTCAGGCAGACACGAACCGACGGCCTCGATGATATCGTGCAACGACTGCACGGTTTGATCCCGGTTCACGCGAACGTAGAGAGGGCTTTTGCCGTCATCAGGATCGAGTTCGATTGTGACCGGCGAATGAGTCTGCTCGAGCACATCAATGGTGGCGGCAACGATTTCCCACAGGTCACAGCGAACTCGGTCGAGAGCAAAGGACTTGGAGAAATTTAACACTTCGGCAAGCGCCTTTTCCACACGTAAGGTTTCCTCCACGATGATCCTGCCATATTCGCTTAACTTATCGGCAGGGTTTAGGTTGCGGTTTAGCAGCGCTGCGAAACCGCCGATAATCGTGATCGGGTTGCGCAGTTCGTGCGCGATTTTGTAAGTTATTTCCGCCATCAGTGAGCTTTTCTCAATGGCGGCAATCTGCTTCTGCACCTGCTCGAGTTTGAGGTTGGCCTTCTCCAGCGAGGCCGCTTTGACTTCGATTTCTTCGAATAGCCGGGCGTTTTCAATTGCCGATGCGGCATGATCGGCGAAGATCTGCAGAAGGTGGACGGTGTTATTTTCCGTTTGTTTGCCGGTGATCAAGTTATCGGCGAGGATGACGCCGATCGACTTCCCCCGCGACAGAAGCGGCACCACTGCAAAGCGATGAGTGTTCAGCGCCTGAAGGACGCCGGTGTCGTGGATGACGGCTTCGGACAAGCTGTCAATGTTGCACCAATGACCGCTTTCCATGACCTGCCGGAACACTGTCGGTGCACTAAGGTCGATCTTCAGCGATCGCGCGATGCGATTGACTTCGATATCGTGATTGGCGACGTTCTGGAGGTATGCCGCCAGCACTTCCGAAAGCGTGCGAGTCCCCGGCGGGATTTCTCCCCAAATACGGCCGGCCTCTTCGGCGTTGGACGGACCAATCGCCATTTTGCCTTCCAGGCAGTTCTCGCTTTCATTCAGCAGAAAGAGAAAGGCGCGATTAAAGCCGAGTCCTTCCTTGCAGGTTGCTCCCGTGAGGATGATGCGCAGGATGTCATCGGTCTTCATCGTGGAATGCAAGGCCTGTGAGATTTCCTCGATCGTGTTGAGCTCTTTGATACGTCGTCGCAGGCTCTCGCTGGCGTCCGCAGTCTCAGTGAAGTCTTGTAGGGTGCCAAACACGCCGTAACAGATGTCGTCAAGCATCAGCGGAGACAGAGAAATTGACAGGAGATAGTATCGACCACCGGCTCCCGCAAAGATGAATTGTCCGGATTCAAAGGTCGTGCGATGCTCGATCGCCTGGCGCGCCGGTCTGATTAATTCAGTTGAGAGAAGGTTTTCCAAGTCAGCAAGCGCATGACAACAGTCGACGGCGCTGCTGTTATGATCGACGATCTGCAAGAAGCGGTCATTGGTATAGAAGATCTCGCCGTCATTATCGGTGGCGAAGATGGCGACCGGTATTCGGTCGAACTGCGTCAGCGTCGAGGCCATTGGAGTCTGCCGCTCGGACTTGCCGGTCGACGGTTCTGTGGGGTTTGAGTGGTAGGCGCACATTGTTCACAATCCTATGCTCTCGTAGTCGGCGCGATCGGGCACGCCCGGGTGGTCAACTATTGATAAGGCGCTGCTCGAAATGCGATCCCCCATCCGACAAATACCTCGGCGGATGCAATCTCTTCTGCGCTAACGCTGCCGAGCGATTTCGTCAAAAGCGGCGATGAGTTTCTTCGCCGCATCATTTTCGACGCGGTCAAACAGGGCCTTCTTGTCCGAGTACGACAACAACAGATTCGGGTCGGCATCGGTGAAGTCGATGCACTGCAGAGTGGCCGGTCCGTTCCCGTGAGCGACAATGTGATCGGCAGCGACCGATCGACCACGGCTGCAATCGATGATGTGATATTCAAGTTCCAGTGATGCTTTGACTCGCTTCTGGGTGAGCATAATCGGCAGACTGAAGCCATTCTCAATCGTCAACTGCTGCTTGACGACGTCGCACCAGAGGATATAGCGATACTTCTCGGACTGTCCCTCGGCCAATACGGCTTGCTTATCGAATCGACCCGCGAGACGGCGAACCAAGCTTTCCGAGCGCTCCGGCGACGCCAGCAGCAGACCACTGCGATCGCAGAGAGAGTTGACAAGTCGCTCCCGCAGCCCGCAGTCAGGCCAGACGTTGCCTGTGCCATTCACGATCAGCAGCAGCGTTCTTTCGTTTTGGCCCACGACGCCGATCGACAGCACAAAGGCCAGCAATAGCGCTGTGAGAGCGATCCTATTCGTCTGTTTCATCCTTCTCGCCACCCCCCTGCAAACGCTCGCTGACTTTGCTGGCAAACACGTAGCGCAGCAAATAGCGTTTGACGCGGTTATCGAAACTGGAAATCACGCTGCCAATGTTCGCTTCACCAAACACTGTTGCCAGTTCCTGTTCGGAGCAGAACTCGACCCCGACGAGGTATTCGCCATCGCCATCATCGTCTACACGTTTTACCTTACCGACAACGCCCGTGAGCATTTCCAGGCCGGTCAGTTCGAGATTCATCGAGAGAAAGCTGTTCTCGCTTAGCGGCTTTGGGCATGCAAGCAGTGCGCCGCCACCTGAGATATTGAGAATAGCGCCAGTCATTTGGTCCAAATGATCGTAATCGAGCGGTCGGTCAATGTCGATGGGCGCGAAAACCACGGGAGCAGCTATCTCCAGGCGCACGTAGCGACGTCGGCGCGCTTTATAGAGCTGTAGTGCTTGCTTGATTACGAAGCCCTCGCTCGATGGGGCTGTTTGATTGCGCTTAGTCATTTGTATTCTCCTATTTGTCGGCATTAGATGAGTCCTTTTTTCTTGAGAGCTAACTGCTTGGCGAAGATGTGATTGAGCAGCACAGAGCGCTGGTTCTCGTTGAACGTCAGGTATTGCTTCGGCAATATGTGGGCGGGAAACGAGCTGAAGAGTTGGCGTACTTCCTCGATCGTGAAAAACTCGATACCGTAGCCATACCAGTTATCGCTGAGACTCTCCTTGCGTCGGATGACTCCAATCAAGAAGAATTCACGTTTCAAGTCCCTGAATCGAGGCGTCAACAGCACTTTGGCTCCGAGGTTGGCGTCAAGTTTCGACCGGAGGTGCATACCGTTTCCGGAGATATCAAGCGCGATCCCCTCGAACACTTTGGCTTCGGTCTCAGGATCCTGCTCTCTGATAAGATGGTCTGCGATGATGACCGAAACCGGCGAATCATCGGCGATACGGTAAAAACGACGACGTTGATTTCGGTCGACCGAGTTCGGCTTGCTGATCCAGTAAACGTCCAGATCGCCTTCGATCCTCTTGAGCACTCTGCCCGCGAAAGTGTATGCCGAATCGGACTTGATGAACCAGGCGACAAAGGCGGCGCCGACGCGAAACAGCGCATCACCCGTCAACAAAGACGGTCGATCGATTACCAGCGAGTCGCCTTCAACGTCTTCAACTCGCGTGCGATATCGACCTTGCCTGCCGTCCTCTTCGAAGACGAGTTCCAGCTTATCCCAAATCTTCAATGGGCCGATGATTGTCTGTTCACGGCTGGCTGCTTTGTCCATTAGTCACCTTTGATTGCAGCAAGATTAGCTCTTCCCTGCGCCAGAGCCAATTCCGTGATTTTCTTGGCCAGGGCCGTGCGTGTCTGGTCCCCCCTGTTGTCAAAGATGAACTGCTGGCCGGCTTTGATCGTATTGTTAAAGTATAGCTTGGCTTCAACATTACGAGCCACACGCCTCGACAGTTCGGCAATCAGGTATGTAGCTTGAATTTGTTGGTTGCCCTGCTGAATTTCATGGCCGTCTTCCAGCGCCGATTTGTAGAATTCAATCGCATAGAGCAAAGCGTCGTGTTCGTTGAGTGGAGCAAATTCCCAGCGGGTCTTGACCTGACGCAAAAAATCCTCAAAGGAAGGATATCCGCCAAAGCCAATTGTACCTTGTTGGCCAGATTCGGGCCGATGATGCAGGACGCGACTGTTGTCTTCGACCGTCTGTCCCATCTGCGCGATAGTAGCGGCGAGCGCAGTCTCCTGCTCGGCGATTCGAGCGAGATTGGCCTTGAGGGTTTCGCCGACGGAGAGGAATTCCGCTGATTGCTCCATTGCGCCTTCACGATCGGAGAAAGCCGCGGCGACGAGGTCGGAAACATGGCCGACATTTGTGGCCAGAGTGTCCCGCGATTGCCTTAGCTTGGCATAGGCTGTCTCGATGTCGTGGGCAAAGTGCGCCGATTGCGAAGCCATGATGTTGGGGCTTCCGAGGTGTTCGCGGTAGAGCCAAGCGATTCGCAGATAGAAACGGCCAACGTCGAGTTTATGAGGGCGTTCGTTGAGCAACTCGTCATAAATCCCGAGTAGGAATTTGACGACGGCCGTGCCCAGCGGATTGCCCTGTGGGTCGCGTCTCTGTCCCATCATCTTGATAACGGAACCGTCAACGGCCAAGGCCTCGAGGTGGCGGCTCTGAATACCTTTCTGCCGATAGGTGCGAAAGGCGGAGTCGTTTTTCCAATCCCGGAAAGTCTGATTGAACTCGCGTGTGTAATAGCAATTCTCGCAGGTTGCCATAAAGAAGAGAAGTGGATTGTAAATCTCGTATTTGGGATTGTGCCAGTGCCTGCCCTTGGGGCAAAAGTCCGTGTCGTGGTCTTCCTCAACATAGGCGCCGACCTTGATGGTTTCGAATTCGTTAATGGTCCTGCAAACCGGACATTCAACCTTCGTCAGAAACAGGGGTGATTCGTTGCTCATGATTGTTTCCCTCTGTCAGGCGCTACTACTGTCGTCATTTGATCCTCCCGAGCAGCTCCAATTCCATGAAGGAGATGCCGAGCGCTTTTTCGATTGTGCCCTTATCACTGCCCTGTCGATACATGCGCACCGCTTCGAGGTATTTCTCGGCGCGATTGGCGGTAACAGCGCCGGCTCTACGGACAGGCTTCGGTGGTCTGGGAGTAGTGGTGGCTCGCGAAGCGCGCGTGCGCACCGGTGCAGGTTCCGCGACTACGGGGATGCTTGGCTGAGGCGATTCCGCGACGATTGTCCGGGGTGTGATCACCGGCTCGGGCGAGCGGTTCAGCATCTCGGTGAGGCGAGTGTACATTCTCTGTTCGCGGTAGTACAAGAGTCCGACGACGATACCGACAATCGTGACGGCGAAAACCACATCCAATAACATCTGGGCTACACTCCATGTGTCCATATTGGCTCCTGTTCAGGCGGTCAGATCCAATCCGCCTTTCTTATCGTTATCTGCATCGTCTTGATGCTTCTTCTTTTCTTTATGTGGCTGCTCCCTCTTTTCTCCGTCGCGGTGGATCACGGCCTCATCGGTCTTTTCCGGGGCGACAGCTTCATGCTGGCGCTGAATGTGCTTGTCCTGTACCATCTGGGTTGCTTGACGCTGATCGATATCGCCGGCAGTTCTCTGCAGTTGATTGACCCGCTCGGCCAATGGCGCCTTGGCAAGGTTGTCCGGAACAGCTATCGAGTCGGCCATGGTTCTTCCCACCTAGATCGCAAATTTTTCTCTTACGAGATTTCGAAGTTTCGACACCGCCTTGGTGTGTATCTGAGACACTCGCGATTCGGAAATCTGCATCACTTCGCCGATCTCCTTCAGTGTCAGTTCCTCATAGTAATAGAGAGCGATGACCAATCGCTCCTGTTCAGTCAGGTTGGCGATCGCCACACCGAGATAGGCGCGCAGCTCCATCTCCTCGATCTCCCCCAACACGGACATGTCGCGTCTGCCTTCAAGCGTCTCTACGCGGGGAATCTGGCGATTGTCCTCTTCACGGTAAATCAACTCGTCGAGTGATAGTAGCGTGGCACCGCTGACATCGTCAAGGGTGGAGGTGAATTCATCAATGGTGATGTTCATGTATTTGGCCAATTCGCGATGCGAAGGCTTTCGTCCGCTGCGCCTTTCCAACTCCTGCACCGCCCGTTCGAGTTCGCGCGACTTGGCGCGAGTTGAGCGCGGGACCCAATCGAGAGAACGCAGTTCATCGAGGATGGCGCCTCGAATGCGGGGCACGGCGTAAGTCTCGAACTTGATTCCGCGATTGGGGTCGAAGTTGGCGAAGGCTTCGATGAGTCCGATGACACCGGTGTTGACCAGATCGGCAAGCTCTACGGTTTTGGGAAAACCCATTGCCAATCTGCCGGCCACGTTCTTGACCAACGGGAGGTAGTATGAGAGCAGTCTTTTTCTGATCTCCGGGTCGCCGGTAGTACGGTAGTCCTTCCATGCGTTTGCTACATTCATACTCGTTCTGCGCCTTTCCTGACGAACATAGTTATCAAGGTCATTTTAGACATGTTTGGCCCCTATACACCCGCCAGCACTCTGGTATCGTCAAAGACGTTTTCACTTCTTAGCAAAATCGTCGCCGACAGGTGTTCCCAAATTGAACAGCTGCCATGGCGTAGGCTCATATGCTTCTCCAGCAGAGTCTTGATCATTTTTTCGGCTTGGCCGCCGAAACCGCCGGGCTGTTGGGTCAGTTCCAGAAGTGATTGGCTTTCCGTGGCTTTGACGATACGGGGGTCTGTTTCCACGATACCGAGCGCGGGAGTCGAGTGTCCGAGGAAACGGTCGACCAGTTCGCCAAATTTGGCAATCGTCTGGTTGCCTTCCACGTCCGACTCGACTTGATTTACGACAAAAGCGGTGGCGACTTTGCCTCCGGTCTGGGTAATGCGCTTAAGTTGCACGTAAGAGTCGGCAATTGCCGGGACTCGGGAAGTAATGATCGACAGAGCAAGATCACTGCCGGCGATGAGATTCAGATTCAGCGGATCGATTGTCGAGGGAGTATCGAGCACGATAACGTCATAGTGCGAGTCAATCTGCCGGCAATTCGACAATCCCTGTTCACTGATCAGTGCCGCCTCGAAATGAGCGCCCGGGAGTGTGCCGATGATCGATAGGCGAGGCCCGAAACGAAGGACGGCCTCTTCGAGTTTGGCTTCACCAGCCAGAATCTGTTCGAAACCGACCAGGGGAGTCTGGTTTGTCATCGTTGCGACATCGCCGATGCCGAAATCGGCATCGATCAGGAGCGTGCTCTTGCCGGCGGTGGCCAGTCGGGAGGCGACGAAGATTGCCAGCGTTGACTTGCCGACGCCACCTTTGCCCGAGCAGACGGCTATCACCATAGCACGATGCTGTTTGGTGGTTGAACCGTTAGCCATTGTCATCTCCAATCAGCTTGTCGAGATAGCGTCGCGCGTCAAAGGGCGTGACTCTACCGGTGGGAAGACGCGATTCACTGATACCGATGATCGGCGGATAGTCATGCGCCGCGATGTTGACGATGGCGCCACAACTCTGAGCCAGATCGAGCTGCGTGAGAGTAATAGCATCGATTCCGAGTGGTAGACAGTGATCGAGAAAGCGACGGTTGTTTTTCCAACTCGTGGTCAGCGAGAGCACGAGAATCGTGTAGCGGCCGCGAATTTTCTCCAGCGATGTCTGCAAATCGGCAAAGCTCTCCTCATCTCCGACGACCAGACCAGTGGTGTCGACGAGATGGCAACTGCCGTTTGCCTTAGGGCGTTTGCCGTTGCCATTGCCGCTGTCCTGCGCGATGCTGAGAACATCAGCGACGCTGCTGACCTCTTGTTCGGCTCCCGGACGGAAGCAGTCGAGAGTCGACAACGTGACCTGCCGCCTGCGGTTGAATACCAGTTCCGCCGCGAACTTGGCCAGTAAGGAGCTTTTGCCGGAGCCACATGGTCCGACAAAGACGATGCTCTTTTCATTTTCCGGAAATGACGCCTGCTTCGATGTCATCTCATGGATGATCTTAGCCAGATCGTCACGGCTGGGGCTTTTTGACTGCTGGAGTTTGCGACAAATCCGCAGCGCCAGATCCGATTCGACCTCGTTGACGCGCAGCGCCAGATAGTAACGTTTGATTTCGCCGGTCAGCAGTTCCGGCAGCATGACATCGAGAATCGCTGATTCCAGCCGACCTTTGCCGCCAGATTCCGCCGGTTTCGGCGGTTGTTGCTGAGCAGCAGGTGGCGGAATCACGGGAAATGATGCCGGTGCCAGCCGCTTAGTGGAGATGGCTTGAGGCGTTATGGCCGTCGTGGCGACTATGGACTCGTCTTGAAAGTCCCTCGCGGCGGTGACGGAGAAAAGTCTTCTGCCGTTGTCCTTGATAATGTCTGTCTTCAGAATCACGGCCTCGTGTCCGAATTCTCTTCGCACCAGATTGAGGGCATCCTGAATGGTGCCTGCTTGAAAGTTTTTAATCAGCATCGTATATGCTCACTGCTTGTTTAGAGTAAACTTCAACGTCAGGTAGGATCTCTGAATACGAGATCACCACGATGTTCGGAATTGCGCCCTGCACATAGCGGCGCAAAGCCAGACGGATATTGGGGCTGACCAGCAGCACTGGCGTTAGACCTTCGCGTCCCATCATTTCGCACGCCGCCTTGATCTTGCCGATCAGCACTTCACCCTTGGCCGGCGGCAGCACCAGCATCAAACCCTGTTTGGTTGCCTGCACATTGTCGGAAAGGAATTTCTCCGTTTGCGGGTCAAGGGTGAACACATTCATTTGATTGTCGCTGTTTCTATAGCTATTGGTAATCGGGCGTCGCAACGCCATCCGAGCGTATTCGGTCAGAACATCAGTGTCTTTGGTCTGTTGCGAGTAATCGGCCAGCGTTTCCAATATCGTTACCATGTCGCGGATGCTGACGCGTTCGGTCAGCAGATTCTGAAGCACTTTCTGCAAAGTTGACAGCGGCACGAGATCGCCAACGACATCTTCGACCGCCGCCGGCGATTCGCGTTTGACGCGTTCGACAAGGTTCTTGACATCCTGGCGCGTGAAAATCTCGGCGGCGTGGGTCTTGATGATTTCGGTAAGATGAGTCGCCATCACGGCAGCCGGCTCGACAACCGTGAAGCCTCTCAGCTCCGCCAGTTCCTTGAAGTTCTGGACGATCCATTTGGCGGACATGCCGAAGGCGGGCTCATACGTTGGGAAGCCCTCGAGATCGTCATCAAGATGGCCCGGGTTGATCGCCAAATAGTGATCGACCATCAGTTCGTAGTGGGCGACGGTACCACCCCTGAGCTTCACTTCATAGAGATTGGGTTTCAGTTGCACGTTATCGCGAATGCGAATCGGCGGCAGGATGACACCCATCTCGGTGGCCAACTGGCGGCGAATTGTGGCGATGCGGTCAAGCAAATCGCCCCCCTGCTGGGTATCGACCAGCGGGATCAAGCCATAACCTATTTCAACTTCGAGCGTGTCGAGATGCAGCGATTCTTCGGCCTGTTCAGTAGGTGTTTTTGTCTCGTGCGGCACGACATGGACTTCTTTAGTGGCCTTTTCCGCTTCACGCCGCTTATCCGCTTGCATAGTGAGATAGGCAATAAACCCGACCGCAACGCTGAAGACGGTGAACGGCACAAACGGCATGCCGGGGACAATGCCCAGCGCAAAGACCAACCCGGAAGCGATCGCAAGTGCCTTAGGTTGAAGCGTGACTTGCTTGGCGATTTCGCCCCCCAGGTTCGAATCGCCGGCGGCGCGCGTCACGAGAATACCGGATGCGGTAGCGACGACGAGCGCGGGGATTTGGGTGACCAGGCCGTCACCAATTGACAACAGCGTGTATTTCTTGACTGCCTCCGTCAGCGGGAGCCCCTGCTGCGCGATGCCAATGATAAAACCGCCGACGACATTGACCATCGTGATCAGGATGCCGGCGACGGCGTCACCGCGGACGAACTTGGAAGCGCCGTCCATCGCGCCGTAGAAATCGGCTTCGCGCGTAATCTCACTGCGACGCCGGCGAGCGTCGTCTTCATTGATCAGACCGGCGTTAAGATCGGCATCAATTGCCATCTGTTTGCCGGGCATGGCGTCCAGAGTGAAGCGAGCGGCCACCTCACTGATGCGGCCGGCGCCTTTGGTAATTACGACGAACTGGATGATGATTAGAATGATGAAGATGATAAACCCGACGACATAATTGCCTTTGACGACGAAATTACCGAAGGAGTTGATCACCGTGCCGGCATAACCTTCACCAAGGATCAAGCGGGTGGCAGCCACGTTCAATGAGAGTCGAAATAGTGTGACGACCAACAACAAGCCGGGGAACACGGAAAACTCCAGCGGGCGCTTGAGATAGAGCGTTGTCAGCAGGATCACCAGCGACAGTGTGATGTTGGCTGCAAGCAACAAGTCGAGTGCCGCGGTCGGAATCGGGATAATCAGCACGCCGATAATCAGCACGACACAAATGGCGAGGAAGATGTCGGCGTATTGGTTGAACTTGAACATCGTCGCCTCTACCTACTCTTCCCCTTCAGGCTGTAAACGTAGGCGAGTACTTCGGCAACCGCGCGGTAGAGATGCCCCGGCACCTGCATGCCGATCTCCACGGTCTTGAACAGCGCTTGCGCCAGCGGTTTGTTTTCGAGGATGGGGATACCGGCTTCCTGAGCGATTTTCTTAATAGCTTGTGCCACCAGCCGTTCACCTTTGGCAATCACCGTGGGAGCGTCCATCTCGTCGGCATCGTATTTGAGCGCGACGGCAAGCTGAGTCGGGTTTGTGATCACGACATCAGCTTTGGGGACATCCTGCATCATGCGACGCCGCGCTTGTTCTCTCTGGATAGAGCGAATTCTGCCCCTTGTGAGCGGATCACCCTCAGTCGTCTTGAATTCTTCCTTCAGATCCTGGTGCGACATGCGCAAACCGCGCAAGTAGTCGAAACGCTGGTAGGCGAAGTCGAGCGCCGCCAGCACGAGCAGCGCCAAGAGAATCTTGAAAGCAATGCGCACGGAGATGCTGATCATTGAGGTGCCGATTTCACCCGCGCTCATCTGCGGAAACGTCACGAGAGTCGGGACTTCCTTCTTGATGGCGTGATAGGCTATTAAGGCGATGATCGTCAGCTTGAAGACGTCGCGTGCCAACGCAACGAGCGATTTGAGAGTCAGCAGATTTTTCGCACCGCTCACAAAATTTAGCTTGTCGAACTTCGGTTCCAGCGCAGAGGTCGAAAAGACGTTGCCGACTTGCAGATAGCTGCTGCCGAAGGCGATAACGGTCAGCGCCAAGATTACCGGCGCGGTCGCTTTGACGAATACCCAACCGACTTTGAAGAAGAAGTCCTGTGCCATACCCGGATCGATGGCAAACTTGGCCGAGTCACTAAGAGTCCAGGTCAAAAGACCGCGTAATTCGCGTGACATCGCCGGACCGAGCGCCACCAGCGCCGCTACGCCACATAGCATAACTATTACGGCACTAAGATCCTGTGAGCGCGCGACTTGCCCCTTTTCTCGCGCCTCCCGTATCCTTCGCGGTGTTGCTTTTTCAGTCCGTTCCTGGAATGATTCCTCGGGCATATCCTATCCTGCAAATCCTTTGGTGATCTGAAACGCATCTATGCTCAAGCGCGAGAACAACTGCGTGAAGACATAGTTGAACATCGGCAGACTGATCGCGAGGATTAGTAGTCCGGCACCGATCTTCACCTGGAAGCCCACCACCAGGATATTCATCTGCGGCATGGTGCGAGCGATGATGCCAAGACAGACATCTGTGATAAACAGCGTGACAATCACCGGCGCCGATACCTTGATCCCAATGGTAAACGCCGCGCCCGCCAGCTTCATGACTTCCATCAGGTTCGCCGGTCTGAAAGCGACGTGTCCTAGCGGCACCATGCGGAATGATTCAAACAGCGCCTGCAGCATGACGTGATGTCCGTTGATCAGAAAGAAAATCAGCGTGGCTATCAGGATCTTGAACTGACCGATGATCGGCACGTTTGCGGAAGTCGTCGGGTCGATAATGTTGACCATGGCAAAACCGATCTGGTAACCGATCAGTCCACCGCCAAATTCGACTCCCAGGAAAATGATTTGGAACAGAAAACCGATAATCAGTCCCAGCAGGAACTCTTGCATCGCCAGAGTGAGCAGAGGCAACAAACCCGCCTCAAGGGCGAACTGCTGTGTGCCGGCAAGGGGAAAGAGAAAATACCCGAGCACCAGGGACAAGAGAATCTTGACCATTGCCGGGATTGCCGAATGCCCGAGAATGGGGGCAGCTACGAACATTCCGCCGATGCGGAAGGTCGTAAGGGCGAATACGACTACGTTGTCTAACGAAATTCCGAAAACTGCCTCAGTCTGCACGACTTATAACTCTCCTCATCGCACTTACTTTAGCAAGGCGTATGCCGGAGGTGGCAGGGAATGTAACCGCTTGTTAGTCAGGCGGTTGATTGATGCGAGGAAGATTCTTCCGAGGAAGCGTTGGAGCTTTTTTCCGTTTCAGCTTGAAATAGTTTCTATCCAACCAAAGTGGGAATGGTCCCGTAGAGCCGGACAGTGAAATCAACGAGTCTATTGATAATCCAAGGCAGGAAAAACATCATTGCCAGCGCCACGGCGATGATCTTGGGGACAAAGGTTAGAGTCATCTCGTGGATCTGAGTCACTGCCTGAAAGATGGAGATGACGACACCCACCAGCAGTCCCAGGATCAACATCGGCGCCGACACCAGCAGTGTCAACCAAATTGCTTCTTTGCCCAGAGCCAGAACGTATTGTGGCGTCATGCTATCCTCCCGCTATGTGAAAACTGTCCAACAATGATTTGACGATGAGATACCAGCCGTCCACCATCACAAACAACAGTATTTTGAATGGCAAGGCGACCAGTACCGGTGGCAACATCATCATACCCATCGACATCAATACCGACGCAACGACCATATCGATGACCAGAAAGGGAATGAAGATAATAAACGAGATCTGGAAGGAAGTTCGCAGTTCCGAGAGAATGAAACCCGGGACGACGACGTGGGTCGGGATGTCATCCTGTGTCTGCGGTTTCTGCAAACCGGCATACTTGACAAAGAGCGCCAAATCCTTTTCGCGCGTTTGCTGTAGCATGAAAGCGCGCAAAGGTTTCATGCCTTCTTCATAGAGTTGCTTCTGAGAAATCTCGCCGTTCATATACGGCATCCAGGCCTTGTCATGCACCTGTGAGATGATCGGCGACATGACAAAAATGGTCATCACCAACGCGACACCCATGATTAACTGAGACGGCGGCAACTGGTTGGTACCGAGGGCTTGGCGCACGAATGAAAGCACGATAATGATGCGAATAAACGACGTCATCATTACCAGAATCGACGGCGCCAGAGCAAGGACTGTCAATAACAGAACGATTTGAAGGGTCGTTGACAGACCCTTGGAGTCGGAGCCTTTTTCAACCTGAAGAGTAAGCTTGGGCAGCGTCTGTGCTTGTGCGCCGGCCGACGCCAGCAACAACAGGATCACGAAGACGCTGATGATAATGGCGCAATGCTTCATGTTTCGACGCTCTTTTCTTTCACGATCAGACGCGGCATGAGCGACTCTTTCGCCTGCCTAAGCGCTTGACTGAACCTGGAGACGCCGAGCGCGGGACTCGGTTTCGCCGTTGTGACTTGGAGATCATCGATGTCACTCAGTTTCTGCAACCCGGAATCGGACGCACCGATCAGAAGATGCTTCTCCCCTACTTTGATAAGATAGAGCACCTGTTTCGGCGCGAGATGGCGACGTTCAACGACGGAGATCAGGTCGCCTCCGCCGGTTATCTTGCCGCCAGAGTATTTCTTCATGAGCCAGACGGATAGATAGATAATGATGACAATCAACAGCAAAGCGCCTGCCAGTTGCAGCAAGGTCGGACCGATGTCGCCACTCAGACCGGGCACCGCCTTTTCGTCAGCCCAGACCGGAGCGCTTGCCAGTAACACCGTCAGACCGAACAGCCAAGAAGAGGAGGGTTTGCGTAACATTAGAGACTCTTAATCCTGTCTTCCGGCGAGATCAAACTGGTCACACGCAGTCCGAAATTCTCGTCGACAACAACCACTTCGCCACGGGCAACAGTCTTGTTGTTCACCAATAGGTCGACCGGTTCGCCGGCGAGTTTGTTCAACTCAACCACCGAACCCGCAGAGAGATTGAGGATATCGCGAATAGTCATTTCCGTGTGTCCAAGCTCGATGGCGACCGGCAACTTGACGTCCATCAGGATGTCAATGTTCTTCGGCTGACCCGTGGACTCGGTGCGATCAAACTTGCCGAACTCGACCGGTTTAACAACCGGGATGTCCTTTGAGGCGGGCGCCGGCCTCTCGATTTCCGGAGCAGGCGCCGACGGCGCCAGCGTGTCAACCATCGACGGCGTGGCGCCAACTGATTCAGCGCGCGCCAGTTCTTCAAGCATGATTCGTTCCACCTCATCATCAATCGCACTCACCGTTTCAATCTGATCGCTGGGAACAGCCTCCGCCGCCGGGGGAGCTGGAGAGTCGTCTATTTCCGGTTCCGGTGGGGGTATGGGCGTTACCGGAATCTCCTGATCGTCTTGTGGCTCATCTGTGAGCATGTCGTCTGGCATGTATCTCTCCTATTTCTCGGCAGGACCGATGACCTGAAATCCAGTTTTCTTCCCTACAATGCCGGGTCTGGCAAAGTATTTTTTCACGCCGCGCACGTAGATTTCCAGCGGTTGACTAACTCGCTGGTCTAGTTGAATAACATCGCCAACTTTCAGGTTGACGAAATCCCTGATAGTGATCTGTGCCGAACCCAGTTGCGCGGTCACTTCGGCAACGACCTCCTGCAGGTTATCAGAGTTTGTCGACAAGTCTAAGTTGGCGTCCCCTTTCTTCGACTGATCAACCCAACTTTTGCCTACCAGGTCTTTCATGATCGATTCGAGAGTGACATACGGATAGCAAATGGTCAACAGGCCGGAATTACCCAGCATTTTGACCTGCATGCTGATCACGATTACCGTCTCGCCCGGGGGTACGATCTGTACAAATTGCGGGTTGCTTTCCAATGACACCTGCCGAATCTGCATCCTGATGACCGAACTCCAGGTTTTCTCCAACTCCTGAAAGACGCTCATAGCAATTTTGGTCAGCACCGCTCTTTCGATTCCGGTCAATTCACGTTCCGCTTCCAGGAATCTGCCGACGCCGCCGAACATTCGATCGATGAAGATGAACGCCAATGTCGGATTGAAATCGATCAAACACATTCCCTCCAGCGGCTCGACACTGACTGTAAACGTGTTCGACGGATTGACCAGCGACATAATAAACTCGGAGTAAGTGATTTGATCGACGCTGACCAGTTCGGTGTCGACCATCGCGCGCTGAATTGTCGAGAGGGTCGAACCGAGATGCCCGGCGAAGTTGTCATGCAGATTTTCGAGGGTGCGAATCTGGTCTTTGGATACTCTGTTGGGATGCTTAAAATCGTAGGCAACCACCGACCGGAGCAAGTCGTCGGAGGCGGCCAATTGCGCGCCGATTTCGTCACCCGCCGAGACTGTGGATAACAGGGCGTCGATTTCATCCTGTGAGAGTATCTTAGCCACGCTCGCTTCCTTTCCTACTGCAACACAAAATCAGTGAGATAAACCGCTTTCGCCTGTGTAGGCGCCAAGAAACGGTTGACAATCGTCAGAATCTGCCTTCGCATCTGATTGCGCTGTCTGATATCAGCCAATTCGTCGACCGTTTTCGACGACAAGATCGTTATCAAAAGGTCTTTGACCTGTGCCGCCTTCGATTCGAAAATTTTGACATCCTCGGCGCTGGCCATTTCAAAGCTAATCCCGCAAGACAAGTAGCGCGTGCCCCCGGTCCCGGCAGGGTTAACGACGATGCTCTCGATGTTATAGTAGTTTGTTTTCTCGACACTACCTTCACCCTTCTTACCGCCTTCACCCGTCTTATGTTCTTCCACCTTGGCTTCCGCTTTCTTCTCGACGGGAGTTGGAGGGGGCTCCACCTTTTGCTCGGTGGGCGTTGAGGAATGAGCCAACATCGGTTTGAGCACTTTGGTGGCTATCATGAAGGCAGCTACAATAGCCGCCAGGCCGATCACACCAAAGATCGCTGCCTTGGTCAGAATCGCCGTGAGATTGCCGGGAATCAGACTCTTTAGACTCTTTCGTGGAGGCGCCGGTGGGGCGACTTCAGTTTTCTCTTTAACGTCAGGCATAGTCTTCTCCCAGGTTATTCCTCAACGACCAGAGGCGCCCGGGACACGGGCACTCCGGAATTACGTTTGAAAGCAATCACCTTTTCGATGATTTGCTCGGCATTCTCTTGCACCATGATCTTCTTACCTGTCGTCAGGCTGATGATCGTATCGGGTATCTCTTCCACAAATTCGATCAGATCCGCATTAAGAACAATCAACTGCCCATTCAGGCGCGTGACTTTAATCATGATTACCTCTTGAGATTGACGAGATCGTCAAGCATGCTGTCCGAAGTTGTGATCACTCGCGCATTGGATTGGAATCCCCTCTGAGCGATAATCATGTTCGTAAATTCCTGAGCCAGATCGACATTTGCCGATTCCAGCGCTCCGGAAGAAATCGTGGCCGCAATTGTCTCACCGGCCACACCCTCGATACCTTCTCCGGAGTTTGCCGACGATTGGAAGAGCGACTCGCCCGACTTCATCAGTCCTGCCTGGTTGTTGAAACCGGCAAGCACGATCTGCGCCAGGTTGCGAGACACGCCATTGGAAAAAATGCCGATAATCAGTCCCGTCGGATCGATCGAGATTTTGTCAAGAATGCCCATACCATACCCGTTTTGTTTGACTGCCGCGACAGTCTCAGTGCCGGAGAATCCGGTCAGCCCGTCGTACTTCCCCGATGAACCGGCAAACAACTCGACCTGCGTCAGGCCGGCGCCATTGTTCGGGTCAAACGTGAACTTGTCGGCGCCGCCATCGATGTTGAATCGCAGCAAGGAGCCATCGGAATTGAAGGTCACCGTTCCGGTGGCGCCCGACTGGATGATTTCGCCGCCTTGCATAGTGATGTTCCAGTACCATTTGTTCGGTTCGTGGGATTTGATAAAGTTGGTCATCATCACATGGGTACCGCCTAATGAATCAAACACGGTAATGGATGTTGCTTTGTCAGTATCTTTAGTCGTTATCGACGCCGTGCCTGCCAAGAGACCGGTGTCTGGCGCGCTCACTGTGATGCCGCCACCGGCGAGGCCGGTGACACCGGTTGCCAGACCGGTGTTGCTGTTAACGGTTATGCCGAGATTTGTCGTCACCGCGGTTCCGCCGACAGAGGGTGTGAACACATCCTGCGCGACAAAACTGTGATTGGTGCCGTTGTTCACTTGAAAGCTCGCACCCGCTGCCACGCCAAACAAGCGATTGGCAATGTCGCCGGCAACGGCGGTATTGGATTCGATGGTATAGGGCAGGCCTGCTTTGGTGCGCGTGATGCGGATTTCACCGCCGGCAAGAGTAGCGTCGATGCCATCAATGATATCGATGGCGGCGATTAGGTCGTTGACCGTGGACGAAGCAGTCAAGCCAGTGATATTGACCGGCGCGCCACCATCAACCGATAGACTTAGCGTGGCTCCGGAGGGGCCGGCATCGGCTCCGGTGGCCTGGAAGGTCGCGCCGACTGCCGTGCCGAACAAGATGTTGGCAATGTCGCCGGCAACGGCGGTATTGGATGCGAAGCTATGGGATGCGCCTGCTGTGGCGCGCGTGATGACGATGTGGCCGCTGCCATCAAGGGCGGCGTTAACACCGGCAATTTGGGTATTGATCGCGGAAATCACGTCGGTGACCGTGGACGCAGTAGTCAAACCGGTGATGGCGACCGGCGTACCGCCATCGACTGTCATACTGAGAGTGGCTGAAGTTACACCGAGTGTTGCCCCAAGGATGTCGGCGCCAGTTAGAGTCGGTGTTCCGGTGTTGGTGGCTTGGGTCGCGATAGCCTGTGTCACGCCCAGCGCTGAGAGCAATTCGCTGCCAGTCAGAGCGCCCGGCGACGTGATGTTAGCTCCGGAGCGGCTAGCTTCGGTGGCCTGCGCACCGGTGATCGTAATCACGTGTACACCCCCTGCGCCGTCGCGGGCTGCACCCGAGACCGAGGTGATGCCATTGGTTGGCGTGGTACCGGCAGTGATAATTGCTTCGGAGCGAGTCACAGACGCGTCAAGGTTATTGCCAAAATCAACTTTGGTCGTGTTTCGCGCCGGGTCCTGCTGACCAAACGGCAGCTTGATATTGCCCACCGTGGCAGTCGCCGGAATCGTGCCGGCGGCATCAGCCGTCTTGCCCTGCACAAACAGACCGTTTGACGGATTCACCAAGTAGCTGTTGGCGTCAAATCCAAAAGCGCCTGCGCGCGAATAGAATTTGGAACTGCCATCCGACAGCAGAAAGAAGCCGTTGCCTTGTATCGCCAGGTCAGTGATCTGACCGGTGAGTTCGAGACCGCCCTGTGTAAATAAGTTGTCAATGGATGCTACTTCCATGCCCAAACCGAGTTGGACCGGATTGGTACCACCTGATATGGACGAAGGACGACCGGCGCCGCGCAGAGTCTGAACCAGCGCCTCACGGAAGATCGAACGACCGGCCTTGAAGCCGATTGTGTTGATGTTCGAGATATTGTTGCCGATCACGTTCATTCGCACCTGATGGTTTCTTAGTCCTGCAACTCCGGCGAATAATGATGCTAACATGTTTTCTGTACCTCCATTATAACAGGCTCCCTCAGGGAGGTCCGGCCTGCTTTTGCTTTCTATCCTACCACTACTGAGTCGATGTTAGTAAAAACACCGTTTTTCATTTTTCCGGTTTCAATCGCCGTCAGCACCGTCCGATTGGAGACGCTGACCAAAAGTGCGAGATTGTCAAGCAGTACCACCGATTCGCGGGCACCCTTCTGCGCCACCTTGTCCACCGCCTGTGACAGACGATCGAGCTTTTCCGGTGACAGATCGATACTGCGGCGGTTGATTCGTTCGGTCAAGTGCTTGGAGAATGTCAGTCCGTCGGTTGGTTGCGTCCGCTGTGGCTGCGGCTTGTAAGCCACTCCACTTACGGACGGCGTAGACGTTGCCGAGCTAACGGCGCTGACTCTCTGGACGGATTCACTCATCACACTTATCCGGCTTTCACTTCTCTGACTTGCGACAGCGGAATGTAGGCGCCATCCACCAGCAAGTACGCCTGTCCGTCGACGTATTTGACACTGTCAACCGTGCCTGTACGATAATTGCTCACCGTAACAGCCTGACCGTTGGTGTCCTTCAGATTGATTTGATAAGTGTAGTTGCCGGAGGCAACGTCATTGCCAAGATTATCCTTGCCGTTCCAGTGAACCGAGTTGTTGCCGGATTGAAGGTTGCTGACCTGCAGTGACCGCACGACTCTGCCGCTTTCGTCAGTGATCGTAATGGTTCCCGAGAGGGCAAAATCAGCTGATTTGAAGGTGATATCAGCCCCCGAGCCGCTGATGATCCCGACACTGTCACTGTCCGCAGTGACCTCTTTGCCGATCAATGAAGTTGCCATCGTGTTATTGATGGTTTGCGACAGAAGCGCGCTGTATTGGGCATTCTGCGTAAGAGTAGTGTTCATACTCTGCAACTGTTCTAGCGACGAGAATTGCGCTAACTGGGCGACGTATTCCTGATCCTTCATCGGTTCCAGAGGATCCTGATTCTGAAGCTGCGAAATAAGCAGCTTGAGAAACTCGTCCTTCCCCAGGATGCCACTCGATGTTGTCGCGTCTGCTGTAGATGTAGATGTAGATGAAGAGGAAGAGTTCTTCAGAATCGAACTGATTGACTGTGTGTCCATAATTGCCTCACGCCAATAGATTCAACTTACCCAACATCGATTGGACCGACGTTCTGATGCCACTTCCGCCTTTGGACGGGTCTTGCTGCGTGGCATTGTCAGCGATGTCGGTGTCGGGAGTGTGTTGTCTTTGACTTTGATAGTGTGATTGCTGCTGACGCGCTCGTTGTTCGTCAAGCACGACCTCAACATGGTCAACCTTGATTCCCGCCTTGTCCAGACTCTCGCGCAACTGCGGGAGATTCTGCTCGACCGCGGTTCGGGCAGCTTCGCTGGTCGTCTCGAAACGCGCCGTCACTTCCTGAGACGTCGAAACCAGTCTCACTCGCATGCTGCCCAGATTGGCCGGATGGAGTTGCAGTTTGATTTCGCTGCGTTGGAGAAGCGCGTCGATTTGGAAACGATCAAACTGAATTCTGAACTTCGTTTTGTCGATCCGAGGTTCTCCTGTTTCCGTCACTTGTTTGGCGACCGGAAAATCAGATTGATCCGAAGTAGCCTTGCTCCAGTGTTGAGCTGTCTGTGAGTAATTGCTTGCGTCATCGACCGCTTTTGCCGCCGTCTTCTCAAGATTGCCCTCTTTGACCGTCTTGATGGTTTCCGGCGTAGTTGTCAAGTCGGAGTTCGGCTTGGTCTCAACCGGCGGAGTTGTTTGCGGGACAGCCGTTGTCGGAGCGGGTTGAGTGGCAGGACTGCCCGTGGCAGCGGTTGTCAAACTCGTGTTCAGGTCCGGCGATGTCGTAGATGACAAGACCTCCGCGAACCCGTTGACTTGCGGAAGATCTTGCGGTGTTGCCTGCTGGAGTATTGCGTCGACAAACTGCCCTGTCGAGGGTTTGGTCGGCATGCCATCGGAAGACGGACTTTTCAGCAGCGTGATCGACGCTGCGTCTGTCTTGATTAGCTCCGGTGATTTGAGGTGCAGTTGAGCCGACAGGTTTTCAATGTTGAGAGTCGGGAATCGCTCCTTCAGAAGCTGCTCCAGACCCCCGAACTGAGAGGATACTTCGGGAGGAGTTGTCACCGACCTGGCCGACGTCGCAAGTGACAGATTCGTCTGAATAGCCACCGATTGTGGCGATGTCGATAGCACTTCGGACAAAATCGACTGCAGCTTCGCCAGATCGCCGCTACTGAGCATCAAATCGGCCGGTAGTCGACATTCTACACCGTTCAACGATGCCACGTTGGCAGATGGCTGCAGCTCCGAAACGATGATCACCTGCTGGCTCGTCGAAGCCGGAACCGCCGATGCCAGCAGTTGTCGCGCCGTTACCAGCGTCTCAACCGGTGAAGCACCGAGATTCAGAGACAACAGGTCCAAGCCCTGCTGTGCATTGATTGGCAGCGACCCGGTGGAAGAACCGTCCATCGCTTGCTGTTGGCCGGTCAAACCCGCTGAATTCAGCAACTGCAGCAGCGACACCTGCGCTGCAGTGCTGACTTCGCCCTGCGGCGCATTGACTGGCAGCGACCCGGTAGAAGAACCGTCCATCGCTTGCTGTTGGCCTGTCAACCCCACTGAATTCAGCAACTGCAACAGCGCCACCTGCGCTGCTGGGCTGACTTCGCCCTGCCGCGTCCCGTCTTCTGTCATTCCCGGCAAGACAAGGGCCGGAATTGCCTGACCAAGCTGACTCAGCATGGTCGCAAAACAGTCGGCGCCAGGGCTCTGTCCCTCTTTTAGACTTACGCCGGGTGGCGATTCTGCGCTCAACGCTGGGAGACTGACAACGTTCAGTAGTTCATTCATGTGTTAGTTCTCGCTCATCGAGAGGATGTACTGAGTGATTTTGGCCGCGCGCTCGGGAGACATTTTCCCGAGAACTTCGGCCGCTTTCTGCTTTTTCATTTTGCTGATCATGATGCTGACTTGTGCGTCGGTGAGCCGTTCGAGGATTGGCACCACTTCCTCGGTGGCCATTCCTTCATACAGCTTCGCCATCTGCATGATGTTTCCCTCCTCCATTGTTTTTTTGCGCTGCAACAGCGCATCGACTTCTGATTTCAGTGATTGTAGCTGTGCCCTTTCACCTTCCATCTGCGCCATCTTCTGGGTGATTTCCGCCTTCTGACTGTCATACCAAGCGACCTTGGCAACGGAGTCCTTAACCGTTGTCGTGTCGGTGTCACTTTCGGGCAGACCTTGCGCTTCTCCAAAATCAGAGAAGAGCCGATCATAGGCATCCTGTTCGTGGGATCCCGCTGCGATCGAGTCGGCTTTCTTGGCCGCCTTTGCTGCCTCTATCGAATCGGACTTGATCTTATCTTGAACTGCCTGTTCGGCGGTCGGTGGTTTGACATTAGCAGAACTAAAAACTCCGTACTTGAGCGAGAACACGATTAGGAATACGACAAAAACGGCAACTGCTGCCAAGATCGGAATTAACTTTGACTTAGAGCCAGCCGCTGGGGTTGGCGATGCTTCTGTTTTTGCGGGGCTGCCGCCTTCTGGTTCAGGCATTTTCTCTCCTCATTTGGGAAGCCAAAATGGCATTCCGCCTGTTGGCCTATTTGCAAGGAGAGTGCCAAGTCACTTCTCGTTCATCTAAGTCTTTGACTACAATGATGTTCGTGACGAACCTGCTCGACGCGCAGCCTGATATTTTTGGGAGTTATTGGAATTATCTTCCATAGGAGCAGTGAGGTTTTTCCAGTGCGGGGTCTATCAGCCGGTGATGAAGTTATTGCAGCATTTCTTTGATCTGGCGATGAAAGGCTTCAGGAGTTATGGCGCCAATACCAAGAGATTGAGCAACTTCCTCAGGAGTATAGCGGTTGCCCGTCGCCCAGATCTTCTTGAGGAAGTCTCCGGTCGCCGGTCTGAAGGCATAATCAGCGCCGACAAATGCCCGTAGTTTCTCCTGCAGTTGTGCAGCCAGAAACCAGCCGCGCAGATGGTCGGCGGAAGAAAGATAGTCGGCGCATGTCAGATACTCTTCCCTTTCAACATCACTCCAGGGGTAGCCAAGCAAGGGCTGCTTGATCTTCTCATACGCTGTCTTGGGATCGCTCTCGCCGGAATAAAGCGATTGCTCATAGAGCAAGTCACCGCAGTATGATCTGACGGTGATCAGTTTGATCAAGGCGCGAAAGCGGAGATATTCTCTGGCTTCTTGAGGCGAGAAACCGAGTCGATTCTGCAGATAGGCGGGTTGGTCAAGTAATTGCTCAAGCAGGAAGGCTGATGCTTCGGCGAGTGTCTGGTTCCCTAGATAAGCAAACTCAAAGTCGCGCTCGGTGATGGCAGCGTAGCGCAGCGCCTGACCCAACTCACGGTAGAATCCGGCATAACTGGGCGACCCATCTACCAGCCGAACCGGTACGCAAATATCATCCGGTATTTGGATAGGATAAGCCGCAGGTCGGAAACCGACCTGAGAGCGATCGAGGATTGTGATCTTAAGACCTTTCGCAGAATCGACACTTAGACCCATCTCGGCCAAAACGGACTTGAGCCCATCGATCATCTTGGCGGCAGGAAAGTGTTTGTCAAAGGCCTGCCCGCGTTCCAGAACAGGTAGATCGTAGCCACGGAATGACTCAATCCGAACACCGGTCAGTTTCGGGGCAAGCTCGACAAAGAGGGCGTGGGTTAGTGAGTCGGTATCCATGATGAATTCCTCCGCTGCCTTTGCAAGCATCGCGAGGTCAACGCCATGGAGCTCTTCCAAAAATGATGCCATGTCGCCATAGCCGAGATCGAAGAGCAACGAATCCTCCAATGAACGAATTTTCTGGTATACGGCATTCTCCTTGACCATCACGGGCAGTTGTCCCTTGAATTGCCGCTGTCGTTGCTCGCGGTTGGGTTCCTCGGCTCGAAGATCGGGCAGCCGGCGATAGTCAGTAGCGTTTTCTCCGGCGGTAATCCGGTTCTGCAATTGCAGTGCCCGCAGATAGTCAGCGCTTTGGCCGGTCGCCAACTTGAGCGCTCCCTGAATCAGAAAGAGCCGCAGAAGGCGAACCTGTGTCTCCTCCGGTGAAGGCTGATATGAATCCTCGATACGTTGCACCAACCGGATGTTCTTCCGATCGAGGAGCGACTGATAGCGGGCAGTGATTTCCTCCAGATGAGACTGCTGTCCGAGAACATCGGAGTTGTAGCTGTCAGTCATCAGTTCTGAGTAAAGTGACTTAGCTTCGGTCCGAATGACAATCAGTTTCTCCCATTCGCTTTGGGGAATTCCTTGCTGCTTCTTCTGCTGGCCACAGCCGCCGAACAGCAGGGTCGATATCAGCAGAGGCAATAGAGTCACCAGCGTGATGCGACTTGAGCCAGCCATCATACGCCAAAAGTAACCAATGGCCACAATCGCAGCCACAAAAAAAGGCGTGACTTTCGTCACGCCCGAAAAGAATCGAAATGTCTGACTACATGTTAAACATTGGCTTCTTCGTCGTTGTCCAAACCTTCCGCAGTCGCTTCAAGACCGGCATCGGGTTCGACAATCACTTGTTCGATCGCCGCCGCCATTTGCGATCCGGTAGTAGTCGGATGCTTGGCGATGAAATCGTGCAGATTGCCGCGATCTTTACCGCGGTAGTAGTCGTTCACCGACAGAACAATTTTCCGCTGGGTCTGATCGAATTCGACGACCTTAAGCGGAATTTCATCCCCTTCTTTGAAGGCGTCGGCCGGGCGGGCCAGATCGGGAATGCCAAGTTCATGCGTGGCCACGAAACCTTCGACCTCGTTGCCCAATTCGATGATCACACCACGATCGAGCACACGTGTGACAACCCCGACGCACTCGGCGCCGATGCCATACTTCATGGAGTATGACGGCCAGGGATCGTCAAAGAGTTGCTTGTAACCAAGCGAGATACGGCGATTAGAGCGATCAATTTTCAGAACCACAACGTCAACCGTCTGCCCCTTCTTCATCACTTCCGACGGATGTTGAATGCGGCGATTCCAGGACATGTCCGAGATATGCACTAGACCGTCGATGCCTTCCTCGAGTTCAATAAAGGCGCCAAAGGTCGTCAGATTGCGCACTTTGCCGGTGACTTTGGAGCCGATCGGGTAGCGCTGGTCGAGAATCGTCCAGGGATCGGGTTCCATTTGCTTGATGCCGAGGGAGATCTTTTCGTTCTCCTTATCCACTGCCAGCACCATCGCTTCAATCTTATCACTGACCTGCATGATCTTCGAAGGATGTTTGATGTGCTGGGTCCAGCTCATCTCGGAGATATGAATAAGACCCTCGATGCCCTTCTCCAGTTCGACAAATGCACCGTAGTCGGTGAGTGATACGACTGTGCCAAGAACTTTAGTGCCGACCGGGAATTTTTCCTCGATGCGCTCCCAGGGGTATTCGGTAAGCTGCTTCAAACCGAGCGAGATTCTGCCGGTTTCCTTGTCGAAATCAAGAATCTTGACATCGATCTGGTCACCCAGCGAGACAACCTCAGACGGATGGGAAATGCGCCCCCAAGACATATCGGTGATGTGAAGCAAGCCATCCAAACCGCCGAGATCAATGAAAACACCGAAATCGGTGATGTTCTTCACGATGCCTTTGCGCACCTGACCCACTTCGATCTGCGAGAGCAATTGCTCGCGCATTTTCTCGCGCTCATGCTCCAGCACTATACGGCGACTGACGACGATATTGCGACGGCTCTTATTGAGCTTGATAATCTTGAGATGCAATGATTGGCCGATCAATTCATCGAAATCGGGAACCTGGCGCAAGGCTATCTGCGAACCGGGCAGAAACGCGTCCACGCCAAACAGATCGACCACGATACCACCCTTAATGCGACGCATCAGACGACCTTCCACGAGTTCGCCTGCATCATGCGCTTCACGAATATGATCCCAGACGCGCATGAAATCGGCCTTCTGCTTGGAAAGAACCAACTGGCCGTTCTGATCCTCGACTGATTCGAGATAGACCTCGATACTGTCACCGACTTTGATGTTGATCGGCTCGGCAAATTCGTCCAGAGCGATGATACCTTCAGACTTAAAACCGACGTCGACAATGACATAATCACGAGTGATGTCGAGCACGCGCCCTTTGATGATCTCCCCTTCCTTGATATCTTGAAGGGTTTGATTGTACATATCCAGGAAGTGCTGGTACTGCTTGGGCGAGTACTCCTCGTCGTCGAGATCAGTTTGCTTGATCGCATCGACAGTAAGAATTTCGATCTCTCTCGTGTCAGTGATGCGGCGCGAGGCCTTTTCCGAAACGCGGCGTTTGCGCTCGGTATCCACGTCGCCGACCGTCTTGGCCAACTCGGTGACCATGGTCGTGCCTTTTTGCTCGGCTTTGCTGAGCTTCTGGCCCGATTGAGCTTTCACCAATCGGCCGGTGGTTTTTTTCTCTTTGGTTTTTCCACCTCCAGTAGTTTTCTGTTTGGTTTGGTTGGTTGTGGTTTCGTCAGACATTAATGTCTTCCTCCTCGGATACTATCATTGTCCCTTCCGGGCTTTTTTCAATATCGACGATCAAAGTCCATTCCGCAACCCTGAAGTTGCGGCGCACCTTGTTAGACTGCATCAACTTCGGCCTTCAAGCGACCGATTTCCGCCATCACCGCTTCTGTCAGACGGTCATACCGGGTATCGTCGTCTCCGCCGGAATCAAAGTCGCTCAGAGAAACTGGTTTGGCAAAACCGACACGAAGTTTCGCGCGACGAAAGAATACGTCGCGAAGGCGATTGGAACCAGAAATAGCTGCGGGCACCACCGGTACGCCGGTGGCAAACGCCAAGCGCGCCATCCCTGGCTTCCCCGGTTGCAGGGAGCCGTCTTTAGAGCGAGTCCCTTCCGGGAAGAAAAGCAATAACTTGCCGGCTTTCAAGAGGGATTTTGCCATTTTCCAGGACTGACGGTCGGCTTGTCCGCGTCGAACCGGGAAGGCGTTGACCGACTTGATCAAAGCGCCAAACAGGAAATTCCTGAACAGCTCGATCTTCGCGAAAAAATACATGTCCCGCCTGATAGCGGAGCCGATCAGTGGCGGATCAAGAGCTGAAATATGATTTGATGCGATTAGCGCTCCGCCTTCAGGAATATTGTCTCTGCCGATAACTCTCCAGCCGAGGATCAGGCGTGCCGTCGAGGATATCAGTAGTTGGCTGATCCGATATTGAACGCTCAACCCTCAGCCACCTCGCGGGCAAGATCAAGCACTTTCTGCACCTGCTGTTCGATCGTGATATGGGAAGTGTCGATTTCGATTGCGCCGGCGACCTTGATTAAAGGCGATGCCTGCCGGCTCGAATCGGCGAGGTCACGGCGCGAAAGCAGTTCGCTCTGTTCATGCGGGGAAGTTGCTACGCCGACCGATTCCAGATCCTTCATCCGACGACCGGCGCGGGCTTCGATGGGGGCACTCAGGAATACCTTGACATCGGCGTCGGGAAAAACCACGGATGTGGTATCGCGGCCTTCGGCAACGACACCGCCGGCGGCTCCCATGCGCCGCTGCCAACCGACCAGAATCTCGCGCACTTGCGGGTGGCTGGAGACCGGTGTCGTACCGGCGGTCACTTCGGGCGTGCGTATCGCCAGTGAGACGTCCTCGCCATCAAGCAATACACGCTGCTCATCGTTGACTAACCGGAGGTCAAGTTGTGTTCGTCGGGTCATATCCGCGACTCGGTCGCCATCTTTCAAGTCAATTCCCTCGCGCATCGCTTTGACCGTTACCGCTCGATACATAGCCCCGGTGTCAAGATAAACCAATCCCAATCTCCGGGCGACCTCGCGAGCCGTCGTGCTCTTGCCCGAAGCGGCGGGGCCGTCGATCGCGATCACAATTTGGCGCATCGGTTTTTTCATACGCACGATCGGTCATTCCATACGTACACAGTTTTTTAGTATACAGAAAATTCTCAGAAACTCAAGGAGTTTTGGATCCGCATTGCGAAGCTCGCTATCTACCTGAAATTGCTCGCCAAATCAGAATCGGCATCGGTTTGGTCCGGGCACAGCCCGCAGGCCAACGGATGCCGATTCTGATTGTCGTTGCTCGAGATAGGACGAAGCTCTATTTGTCTCCCTCGTCCAGCAATTTCTCGAACTCGGGGTTGGAAATCTCGCCCTTGACAGTCGAATGCCTCAGCTGATAGTTCCCGTAGCCGGTCTCGTCCACAAAGATGAAGTAATTGCCACCGCTCTGTCCCGGGATGCGGTAATAGAGCCAACGCTCATAAGGTTTCTGGGCCATCGTTGACGGACGTTGGTCAATCTGATCCGGGGGTCCATACTGAATGTAGATTCTACCACGATCGGAACTCCAGCCATCATTGCGCTTGACCGTCGAACCGGAGTAGTAATAATTTGCATACAGGAAACGCCTGAAAATCTCGTTCTTGTATGTGTTAACCTTGCTACCGGCATTTGGATTCTTCCTATCCCAGAAGGCTTTGAGCCATGCTTTCTTGCCGTCAAGGTTCAACTGGCTATACGTTTCTTTTTCTTCTTTGGAGGTTATGTAGCGTATCACTTGCTCCATCAACTTGGCATCATCGACCGAAAGGCTATCGGGGCGGGTCATCGTCGGCGCGAGTTGGTCGAAGGCATAGATCAGCATAAACTTCTTGGTCGACACAACCTTGCGCCCCGTAGCAATGTCTTCCACCCGGACATTCAGTTCATAGTTGCCGCCGGGGAGCCCCTTCACGGGTAGGGCCTCGGTAATAACGGCGGTGGTGCCCGGTTTCTTGTTGCGTACGACGGGGTATTCACGCAACTCGTAGCCATAGGAATCAAGCAGCATGGCCTTGATTTCGAACTCGTTGCTGGAGCCTTCTCGCTGCACCAGATTGTAAACCTCACAGTAAAAATACAGCAGTGAGTCTTCGTTGGAGATATAGCGGCTGGGATTGGGGATCACTTTGCGACCGGCCTTCATCAGTGCCGAAACAATAGTGTCAGTCTTCATCGGCACAATGCTATAAGCCATCTCCAGATCAGAGATGTCCAGATTGTCCGAGTCGAAGCTCTTGACGTTGAGCTCGAAAGTGGAGACACCGGTGCGTTTGCTGATACCATCTACGGCTGTCAGCCGCATTTTGCACTTCCCCGGCGGCAGGGTGCAAGGAATCGCCTCAAAGATGCGCACGTCTTCCTTGTAAGCATCTTCGAGATACTTCACGTCAATCGGTACCCATTTGCCGAGCGAATCGACCATTTTATCTGACTCATCCATTACTTCAAGATAAAGATAGGCTTTGCCCTCGTAAAAGCCCTGCATATCCTCAAACTGGATGTCTTTGCGTTGCAGGGCGACATAGACCTCGACATAGCTCTTGGTGCGGTCCTGAAAATAGGCGTAGGATGCACCGTCCGCCCAGACGCGAAGCGGCTGCTGAACTTGCTGCGCCTGCTGTGGTTGCTGCACCTGCTCCGGTTGCTGCGCCACGGCCGTTGCGCTGACGATTAAGATCACGGACATTGACGATAGAAAGTGTTTCATGAAGTTGTTCCCTCCAGTCGTTCCTATGGTTCGACGCCGTTGCGCCAATCGCCATCGAACGGATATTGAAGCTGATAGTCACCGTCACCGCGGGAGTCAACAAATACGAACGTCCTACGCTGAGCGTAGTAATACCAAATCTGAGAAGGTTTGTCACCCATCTCAAAAGGATGTCGCTCAATCTGATCAGGCTCGCCATACTTGATGTAGACCATGCCGCAGTCCGTTTCCCAACCCTCACGGTTGACCGTCGAGTAGTACTGGTTAGCGTAACGAATCCGACGATAGTATTCATCGCGCAGTTCATTCCGCGGCGTAGTCGGTGTCGGATCGCGGTTTTTCCAGAATTTCTCGAACGCCTCCAAGCGTAACGAGTCGGGAGCGTCCAGCAACTCCTTTTTTTCTTCCTTCTTGATGATGTATTTTAACTGACCGACGGCATATTCGAAGTCGTTCTTGACGAGAGAGGAAATCGTCCACTTGAGGTGGAACCGCGCAGTGCGTTCGGCGAGGACACTGTCGCCGCTGAGTAAGGTCAGGTGCAGATCATACTCCTCCTGAGAGAGGTCCACGATCGGAATAAACTTGCGCACGCTGACCACGGGGTTCTCCACCTTCACTACCATGACGCTTTCAATCGGCTCACCGTGACGCTTGTTTTCAATCCGGTATCTGAGATTCAGGGTTTGCCCCAGATGGCCGGCGGCATAAACCTCTGTATAAAAGCCCAATTTCTGCAATTCCCCATCCAGAGATCGCTCCACGGTCGGCAACACGGCAAAGCCAGCCTTGGCAAATGGGGAATGCTCGTCAAGTTCCGCTTTCTCCTGAATGAATTCGATATCCCCCAGATCCCCGGAACGATTGAAACTGTGGCTGCTGACCTTGGCTTCGATCGTGGAAACCTCGTTGGAATTGTGATCAATCAGTTTGCATACCAGACCATAATTGCCGGGTGCCAGCGGTATATTGATTTGATTGATGAGATAGCCGGTTTCCAAACGGGTGCTCTCGTAGCTGTCAAGCACATACTTTTTTTCAACAGATTTACCGGTGACCTGTTTTTCCTTGTCACCGATTATTATGACATTCACTTCGTAGTCCGCGACGAATTTGTCCCCCTTCTTCACGTAATTCAGGCCGTCGTTGAAAATCTTATAGTAGACTTCAAGCCGATTGTCGACCGTGTCAGCGAAAACGGCATGGTCAATAAAGAACCGCGACTGCGCCAAATCGATGTCTTCTACCTCTTCCGCCATCAACAACGGGGTCAGCAGCGCAAGAATGCAAGTAATCAGCAGGAAATGTTTTGTCATAATGCTACCTATCAAGAAAGCCAATTTACGCAGCTCAAAATCGACTGCAAGTACAAATTATACGTATGAGCAGTCACTCTGTTTATTTCTTACGCTTGGGCGCCGGTCGGGTTGCACGCCGAGGTTGCCTCACAGTACTCTCGCCGATAGGAGAATAGTAGGCAGAAAAGAGTGATAGACGGGTCGAGAGTGAAGGTCGCGCTACAACACCAGTTGAGGCGACGAATGTGGGATTACAGGAGCTTGTCAATCTTGTTTAGCTTCTCGCGAAACTCGCCAGCTTCGCCTTTCGAGAGACCCGTGGCGACCAGCGTTTTGTCGGAGAGGTCGAGGTCCTGCAGCCGATTCTGCAGATAGCCCAATTCGAGGGCGGAGAAGGCGATGGATTTGAGCTGATAGTCCTCGAACGCCTCCCAGGCAACCGGCACAACCGGCTTGACCATCTGTGACATTGCATTCGCATATTCACGAATCTCCGCTTGCGCGTGTTCATCGAGACGGAGTTTGAGGAAATGGAAGAGATTGTGCAGGTCGATTTTCCAATACCACTGGGTATAGAGAGACAGCGGCAGGCCGATACGGGCGATTTCGCGCGCGATACCGGCATCGACAAATCTCAGGTATTCTTCATAGAGACTGCGATGGGTGGTGTTGAGGAAGGTCACGAAAGCCTGCGCCAGTTCAGAGTCGACCTCGCGTTCGTCACGCCCTTGGCGGTTGGTAGTCGACTGGCCCTTGATTTCGCCTAACGCCGGAACATAAAACTGATCTTCCATCACCGAATAGCGGCCGGAGTATTCGTTGACATTAGCCGTGCGGTGCCTGATCCATTGACGGGCGACAAAAATCGGCAATTTCACGTGAAATTTGAACTCCACCATCTCGAACGGCGTGGTGTGTTGGTGGCGAAGCAAGTAACGAATCAGCCCCCGGTCTTCCCGCTTTTTCTTAGTGCCTATGCCATAGGAAACCCGTGCCGCCTCGACAATGGCATCGTCTGACCCCATATAATCGATCAGGCGAATGAAACCCTGATCGAGGACTTTGATCTCTTTGCCTCTCAAGTCACCCGTTTGGTCATTCATGCTACCTCGGTCGAGCTTTGTGTTTCGGTCGCAAGCGCTCCGGCTCTCTGCTTGGCTTGTCAAGTAAGTCAACCGGCGCACCATGTCAATATCTTTTCGCGTAGGTACAAACTGCGAATTTGTGCGTGGTGGACGTCCTCGTCCACCACGTTGTCACAAGACTTGGCGCACGGGGACGTACGCCAAGCACGAACCAACCGAAGCGCCGTGTCAATACTTTTCGCGCAGGGGCAAACTGTGAATAAATTCACGCCCACAGGGATTGTTGGAAGAACTCAAATGCTAAAACGAAGCTGCTTTACAGATTCTCAAGAAATACGCGTTCAGCTAACGCGCGCAGGTTATGATGCCAGAAACTGATCTGCCGCAGGTCGTCGTCGCGATTGAGCCATCGGTATTCAATATGTTCCGGGCTGAGTTGAACAGCGGTTGCCGGCGTGAGGCACAGGAAGGAGATACTATAAAGCTGCTGCAACTGCCATTTGAAATTGTCGACCATGAGCACAGAGACGATTTCGAGGTCGGTGATGCCTGTTTCCTCACGCACTTCGCGACGTAACCCATCATCCCACCGTTCCCCTTCCTCCAAACGACCACCCGCAAATTGCCAGACCCCTTCGGGACGACGAAGAATCAGAATCTGCCCCTGCCGATTGAGGATGATCGCTTGTTGGACGATTTGCATGAAAACATGATGCGACATGGCATCAAAATACACCGATTCTGACGAAAAACAAACCTGTGAATGCAGCTAAATGTATGCCACTCGGTTTAATGTTGACAACCCTCATCCATCAGCGGAAATTGTGTCGTTATGCAAATGTTCTCGACTGCACTCCTTCTATTTCTGGTGATGGACCCGGTGGGCAACATCCCGCCCTTTCTGACAGTATTGCGAAACGTCGATCCGACCAGACGCAGGAAGATCATCATCCGAGAGTTGACAATCGCGCTGGCTGTGTTGATGTTCTTTCTCTTCTTCGGTCCTTTCATTCTCAAGTTGCTCCAGATCAAAGGCCCGGCGCTGAGCATCGCCGGTGGCATCATTCTCTTCATGATCGCCATCAAAATGGTCTTTCCCGTTGTCGAGGAAGCTCACACGATCACGGAACGCGATGAACCGTTTATTGTGCCGTTGGCCATCCCGTTAGTTGCAGGTCCGTCTGCAATAGCCATGGTCTTGCTGCTGATGACGCGAGAACCGGAGCGCTGGCTGGAATGGGTGCTGGCGCTAGTGTTTGCCTGGATCGTTTGCAGCGCGATTCTGCTCTTATCTAACAAGTTGAGTGATCTGCTTGGCCACAAAGGATTGCTGGCCATGGAGCGTTTGATGGGCATGATTCTGACCACGGTCGCCGTGCAGATGTTCATCACCGGTCTGCAGCAGTTCTGGTCACATTGAAACTCGCTGGGCAACCGCCGTGGTCGCCCTGTATTTGCGGCATCAACACGTGGTGACAGCAAGGGCTGCAACTACAAAGCTTTGAGGAAATCCTCCCAAGGTGTGGCGAGCAGGGTTTCGGTGGTTGAATGACCGAAAGCGCGGATGATCATTACCGCCTTTTCAATCTGCTGGGGGTCTTCTGATTCGACGATATCGACGACATCATAGCTGCCCATACAGCCGTAGCTTTGTGCCCAGTTAGCTCTGGGACACTCTTTCGCCAACCGTTCGCGCACCAGCATCGCCAGATTCCTTAACCCATCAGGGGTGTCAAAAGCGTTGGGACCAAGCTTACTCAGGATAATGTAGGTTGCCATAAATGCTCCTTGTTTACGATCTGTTTCCCTGCCGGCTGGCGCCACCTGAAGACGTTTCACCTCCCTACTCAACTATTCGGAAAATCTCGCGGCTTCCTGTAATACGCACTGTCCTATCAGACTTGCTCAAGGATTTCGTGGTTCGGTCTTTGGCGTTCCGAGGTAGATACCTGCCAAGGCGATGACGGCCCCGACTCCCTCCAGTTCAGTTGTCGGACGTTTGAAAAACAGTACATCCCAAACAAACGCCAATGTTGGCTGCAACAACAGGATCAGTCCAACGCGCGAAGCCGGAATTGCCGAAACACTGCGCGTGATCAGAAGCCAGCCGAGCACTTGACCGCAAAGACCATAGACAATAAGGATCAGCAGATTCTGAGCGTCGGGAATAACGAAGCTCTCGCCTTGCAGCAAGGCGATCAAACCGATTGCCACGGTGGTCGCGAAGGTTGATATCGTGACGTTGAGCAGCGGCGGCGGAGCGTCAGAACGCGACAAGAGCTTCTTGAGCACCAGCACATACGAGGCATAGAAGCACGCGGTCGCAAGGCCAAAGAGAATTCCGAGCTTGTAGGTGGCGTCGACATTCTGCCATCTGGGGCCGACGATCAAGAACAGTCCAATCATTGCCATTGGAATCGCGGCGAGCGCCTTCCAGCCGGGACGTTCGCGCAGGACAAGAATCCCAAAGGCTGCCAAGATAAACACCTGGAAGTTGCCGAGTACCGTTGCCAACCCGGGCCCAACTGCCAGAATACTGCGATGCCAGACGGTAAGGTCACCGGCAAACAGGAGGCCGAGGATCGTTCCCAGCAAGAAAGGGTGCCAACCATACCATAGTCGCGCACGCTTGAAAAGCACAATCAAAAACAGGAGTAAAGCGCCAAACAACATGCGGTAGAAGCCGATCGTTGTAGGACCGACATACACCAACTTCACCCACACGGCGGAGAAGCTGATCATCGTCACGCCCGCAACCATCTCGAGGTGGCGGTGCGATTTGCGGCGTTTGGAATCCGGTGTCATGCGCGGTCAACCAGCATCCGCCGATGATACACCAAAAGGCGGCCGGCGACAAAGGGAATCATCTCGAGAATACGGCAGCAGAAACGGATTGGTGAAAGGTGAGCAGCCGGAATGTTCCTGGGCAGCACCGGATAGCGGAATGGCGATACCCAGTGCTACCACAACTATTAAATGATAATAATGCTCTCCCGAAGACAGGGTTGTCGCCCGGACGAGAAATAGATCGTAGCTTGCGTCGGGAAGGGAGAGGCTGTCTCACAAGTTGAAGTACCGTTGTGAACAGCGATCGCGATGGTCGAGAATGTTGAGTGAGATTATGGCGTCGCAACGCCTTACACCCTCACCCCCTTCCCCTCTCCCACTGGGAGAGGGGTGTAGGGGTGAGGGAAAGGAACTTATGGGACAGCCTCGGGATTCCCGACACCGCGGAAGAGTGTTGCCAACACAATGGTTTCGCGCGACCGCATTCGCCGGTCATTGAAACATTCCGGCGCCATATCACGTCAAACGGATAGAAAGCTTATGAGGAGGCTTGTTCGTGGAGCTACATATCAAGATCCTGGGAATTCTCTATATGATCTCAGGCATTCTTGCCATCTTCGGCGGGATTATGATTGTCCTGCTATTTGCTGCCGGCGGAATGCTTGCCGGTGAAATCCGGGCACTGCCAATACTTGCCATCGTGGCAACGGTCCTTGGGTCGCTTTTGCTGACGATTGGTGTCGCCAAGCTGATTTGTGGTTGGGGTCTGCTGGCGAGAAGAAAGTGGTCGCGGGTGTTCGCCATCATCTTGGGAATCATCGGTTTGGTCAATATCCCCTTCGGAACTGCTCTGGGAATCTATGCCCTTTGGATACTCTTTAAGCCTGAAGCGGAGCGGTTGTTAGCCTGATAGAACTCAGGGCGGCAAATGATCATGCTAACATTGTCCCCCACCCGTCCGGGCGGATTTCTCCCTTGAGGCCGTGCACTACGTGTTGCGCGAGAGCCACGGGATGGCCGGCAAAAGGTGTGAGGTTGTCCGATAAGTTGTGCAGCAGAGACATCAGAACGAGGACAGGTTATTCCCCCTTATTAAAGGGGGATTTAGGGGGTTGTCTTTCTTCTTGGTGGATAGGCGCTTACAACCCCCTTGGTCCCCCTTTGTTAAGGGGGAATACCAACTTACTCATCGCGCACTTCACGAAACCCAACTTAAGGGACAACCTCGTATGCTAATATCTGCAGCAACATAGAATGACATGAAGTCAATCGTCGCAACTGAGGGCATTATTAAGGAAGGTTTGCGCGGCGTTGTCGGGTGACAATCTTTCTATCAGATGTTTGGCATTAGGGCGAATGTCAAGATCAGAGACTATCATGCGCACCATGGCGTCGGCGAGCGATGCCGGCGATTTGCGGCGCGCGACAAAACCGAGTTTGTTGTCATGCACCAACGAACCAAGATCACCGGCGTCGGTTACGACCATCGGAGTTGCGGTCTGCAATGCCTCGCCGAAAACCAGTGGTATCGAATCAGTGTGCGACGGGATAATCAAAGCCCGGGCGCGCTGCAGGTAGTTGATTAGTTCTTCATTCGAGAGGTTGCCCAGCAAATGAACTTTGCCGCGCAACTTCAGTGAGTTGATGCTGCCCTGCACCTTGTCCGCCTTGGAACCGTTGCCGACTACCAGCAGCCGGTAATCCCAAATATCTTGCTCGATGCGTGCAAATGCTTTGAGCAAGTCAAAAATGCCCTTGTGAGTCTCAAGTGCGCCCACAAAGAGGAAGACTTCCTCGCGCGGTATCGGTAGCATTTTGTAATGAAAGCGCCGTAACGTCGGCATAAAATGACATTCACGATCACTAATGCCGGTGGTTATCTCACATAGCTTATCGCCATCGGCAAACAACGCTTTCGCCCTGCGCAGCGTGCGTCTGACCATCCTCCCATATAGGAATTTGCGCGCCCAGATATTGATATCCGGCCCCAGTAACCAAACCGCGAATGGAATGTTGTTGACCTCGGTGGCACCGGCGGTAATCCATCCCGCGGGAAACGCCCCCAACGCCAGAACATGGTCGTATCTGTGTTCCTGAAGATGCGCGGTCAGCGTGCGGCTGCCTGTTTGCAGACATTCTTTGATCCGGAAATAGGAAGTCAGGCTCGCGGCAGTAGCGTCGCCAGAGATCACGCCGGGTGTGCGGCAGGTAAAGCCGAACACAGGCAGATCGATGGAATTATCGTGCGGCTGAACGGCGCTGGTGAAGACCTCAGTGTCTACGCCCCGCCTCCGCAGCGCTTCAACAAAGTCCAGAATCCAGGCGCCGCGAAAATCGTCGGCCGAGGTAGGAAGTGATTCGGTAACCAGCAGCAGTCGTTTCGCTGCCTTTCCGGCGGAGGTCTTGGGTCTGGTGAGACTGTGTCGGAGGGTATCGGTCATAGTCTTATCTTCGGCAGTGTCAGCGGCGGTGCATACAGTTGGCAGAAAAAAAGCGGGGTCAAAAGACCCCGCTTCAAAATGAGCTTCAAACGTGCGTTTACAGTATCGAGTCGTCCGACGTGCAAACCAACCGGCCTTCTTCATCAATGGTCCACGTGTCGGGTGCAGCGTCATCATCCAAACCCGGCGCGGCTACGGTCGCCTGAGCGGTGAAAGCGGTCGCAGTCGCCACAGTGAAGGAGTAGCTATAACGAGCGGTCGGGCCGATTTCGACGCCAATATCCCCAAAGGCGTTCGGAGCAGCGGTGCTAGCCACAAGAGCGGTGATCCAGTAGGTGTCGTGCGCCTGCTTGTAGGTCTGCTGCATGGTGTAAATCTGTTTCAAGATCTGCTTGGCTTCCGACTGTTTTGCCTTGGTCGTGGCTCTCATGAACCGCGGGATGGCCAGCGCAGCCAAGATACCGATGATGACCACCACGATCATCAGTTCGATCAGGGTGAAACCCTTTTGGCTCTTATGAAATTTGGACAACATGTTGTCCCTCCTCTTAGGCTAAAGGTTAACGTTACTGTTTCTTTCCAACTTCAATTTCTGTCCCCAACTGCATCGGGACTGTTGAAAAACCCTCACTTCTTCAGGCGTCGTCAGGATCCTTTCCTGACGACCTTGACTGGCTTGATGATCCGGCAGGAAAGGAGAGGCTGTCCCATAAGTTGGATTTCGTGAAATGCGTGAGAAGTAAATTGATTTTCCCCCTTAGCAAAGGGGGACCAAGGGGGTTGTAAGCGCCTACCCACCAAGACGAAAGACAACCCCCTAAATCCCCCTTTAATAAGGGGGAATAACCTGTCCTCGTTCTGATGCCTCTGCGGCCCAGCTTGTGAGACAGCCTCAGGATTCCTGCCGGCGCTCTCGGATGACTTTTTCAACAGTCCCCATCCTCTTATAGAAATTTGCGCCCAGATATTGATATCTGGTCCCAGTAGCCAGACCGAGATCGGTAACCAATAGTAGCCTTTTCGCCGCCTTTCCGACGGAGGTTTTGGGTCTCGTTGGACTGTGTTGGAGCGTATCGGCCATAGTCATATCTTCAGCAGTGTCAGCGCAGGTGCGCACGGTGAGCAGAAAAAGGCGGGGTCAAAAGACCCCGCTTCAAAATGAGCTTCAAACGTGCGTTTACAGTATCGAGTCGTCCGACGTGCAGAGCAACCGGCCATCTTGATCGATAGTCCAGGTGTCGGGTGCAGCGTCATCATCCAAACCCGGCGCGGCTACGGTCGCCTGAGCGGTGAAAGCGGTCGCAGTCGCCACAGTGAAGGAGTAGCTATAACGAGCGGTCGGGCCGATTTCGACGCCAATATCCCCAAAGGCGTTCGGAGCAGCGGTGCTAGCCACAAGAGCGGTGATCCAGTAGGTGTCGTGCGCCTGCTTGTAGGTCTGCTGCATGGTGTAAATCTGTTTCAAGATCTGCTTGGCTTCCGACTGTTTTGCCTTGGTCGTGGCTCTCATGAACCGCGGGATGGCCAGCGCAGCCAAGATACCGATGATGACCACCACGATCATCAACTCGATCAGAGTGAAGCCCTTTTGGCTCTTATGAAATTTGGACAACATGTTGTGCCTCCTCTTAGGCTAAAGGTTAACGTTACTGTTTCTTTCCAACTTCAATTCCTGTCCTCAACCGTATCCTCTCAGGGTTCAGCCCGCAGCATCGTCCTTGCCGGGTGTACACTTCAGCCGTCCCCCTTCATCGATCGTCCACTCGTCGATCGTCGGATCATCATCAAGATTGGCGGTCGCCGTGGCGGTAAAGGTCCTCGGCGTGCCGACGAGCACGTAATCATATAGTGCCGGGTTCTGCACTTCGACCAGGATTTCGGCGAAGGCGAATGGATTGGCCTGATTGGCGATCACACCACCCGGTGGGATCCAGTACTCACCAAACTGTTCGAAGTAGATTCGTTCGTTGCTGTAGATTTGTTTCAGAATCAGTTTGGCTTCTGATTGTTTGGCTTTCGACGTGACCGTTATGAACCGTGGTATCGCCATAGCCGCGAGGATGCCGAGGATGACCACCACGATCATCAACTCGAGCAGCGTGAAACCTCCCTGATGAAATCTTGAATAACGCATCGTTCTCCTCATAACAGTCTGCTCATATCCATGCAATTGTGATGCCCAAACAGGAGCGCGTCTTAACCGCATGGCAGACCAGTGATTGACTTGAGTTGCAAATAGAAACGATCCTTGGAAGAGTAGCTGGAGATAGCAATCTGCAACGCGTTCATTGCACTTTGCAATGCTACTCCCCTTCCCTCTTCAGGCCGTATCTCTCAATTTTTCGATATAATGTAGAGGCATCGATTCCCAGGAGTTTCGCCGCCTTGGCCTTCTGCCAGCCGGTTTGATTGAGCACCCAGAAGATATATGCCTTTTCAATTGACTCCAGCGTCGGGTTTGCCGGATTTGGTTGTTCCGGCGCCAATTCCTCCGAAACTTCCTCCTTCGCGAACTTGTCTGGAAAGTCCTCTGGCTTGATCGTTTCGGTTTTAGACAGTAGGAATGCGCGTGTGATCGTATTCTCCAACTCGCGCACATTACCGGGCCACGCGGCCGCTATGATCAAGCGTTCCGCCTCCGACGAGAGCTTCTTTGCAACGGCGTTATGTTTGGCCGCCAGCCTGTTAAGGAAGTGTTCGGCCAACAGCGGAATATCCTCGCGTCGTTGTGACAGAGGCGGCAGAAAAATCGGTAACACCTTCAATCGATAGAACAGATCAGCCCGGAAGCGATTGGCCTTGACGTCTTCCTCAAGGTCGGAATTCGTCGCGGCTATCAGACGCACATCAACCTTAAGCGGGATCGTGGAGCCTACCGGCGTAAACTCTTGCGTCTCCAAGACGCGCAGGAGCTTCACTTGCAGACCAGTCGTTAGATTGCCAATCTCATCAAGGAACAACACGCCGCCATCGGCAACGTGGAACAGACCCTCTTTGTCTTTGATCGCGCCTGTAAACGAACCTTTCTTGTGACCAAATAGCTCCGATTCTAATAGCTGTTCCGGAATGGCGGCACAGTTGATGGCGACAAATGGCATGTCCCGACGTCGCGAATGCGCGTGAATCGCGCGTGCGATCAAGTCTTTGCCGGTGCCGCTCTCCCCAAGGATCAGGGCGATTGAATCGGACTCGGCGATTTGTAGCACCAGTTCCTTCAGTTTGACAATGATTTCGGATTTGCCGATGAATCGGTCGAGCGTAAAGCGATCGGCGCGTTTCCCCTTCGCCGTCTTGCCGACTAACGGAACACTGCTTCCCTGTAGAAGTGTTTTGATGACCTGTTTGATTTCATCGATCTTGAACGGCTTGGTGATGTAATCGTCGGCGCCCTTCTTAAGGGCTTCCACCGCAGAATCGACTGACGCATACGCAGTCATCACGATAAAGTGCAGATCGTCGCGCCTTTTCTTGGCCTCCGTCAGAAGCTCGATGCCGGACATTTCGGGCATCATGATGTCTGAGATGACCAGGTCCGGATGCTCTGAATCCATCCGCTCCATGGCCTCGCGCCCAGACTGCGCCGTCGAGACGGTATAACCCTCTTTCTTGAGCATGATTTCCATGAAGTTGCACATCGACTCTTCATCGTCGACGACCATTATGCGGGGGGTCTTGTTCACAATTAAAGCATCGGCAGGCTTTGTCCCGCCCTAAAGGGTCTGTTGAAATGGCCACTCGAGAGCGCTGGCAGGAATCCTTTCCTGCCAGTTTATCAAGCCAGTCAAGGTCGTCAGGAAAGGAGAGGTTGTCTCATAAGTTGGGCCGCAGGGACATCAGAACGATGACAGGTTATTCCCCCTTACCAAAGGGGGATTTAGGGGGTTGTCTTTCTTCTTGATGGATAGGCGCTTACAACCCCCTTGGTCCCCCTTTGCTAAGGGGGAAAATCAACTTACTTCTCGCGCATTTCACGAAATCCAACTTATGGGACAGCCTCAGGATTCCTGACGACGCCTGAAGAAGAGCGGCCTTTTTCACCAGTCCCTAAAGGAGAACAGTTTCGGTTGACAACGGCGATTTTGCGTCTAACTTGTCGGCCGTGGAACAATCGCTATGTCGCAGCGGTTACGAGGGTTACAGTCGATGATATTGAGTCGGTGTGGAGGTCATGCCTAGTCAGCTTTTGTACTCGGAGATACTTGACCGGCTGCGAGAGATCGCTCGCCACGCCGATGCCAGAACTGAACTACCATTCGAGGCCGTGCAGCTTCTGAAGGACAACTGCTTCCACTATGACTGGGTTGGCATTTATAGTCTCGAATCCGACGAGGAGCTCGTGCTGGGGCCGTTTCTCGGCAAACCATCACCCCATACGAGGATCAAGATTGATGCGGGTATCTGCGGCGCCGCGGTGCGTGAGGAAAACACGATTGTTGTTGATGATGTCAACAGCGATCCCCGCTATCTGGCCTGTTCACTCGAAACCAGGTCGGAGATTGTCGTTCCGATCTTCAAGGATGGCATAGTTGTTGGCGAGCTGGATATCGACTCACACACTCAGGCGGCGTTTACCGATCAAGACAGACGCTTTCTCGAAGGAGTTTGCGAGATATTGGCGGCGGTGTATTGAACTCCAGTTTCTTAGGTCGGGTTCCCAGTGAAACGCGGAACCCGGCATTTCATGCATCTATAGTTGTCGGGGTTGGCGCTTCGCTGCAAACCCGACCTACAAAACTTCATTTTCGTTTGAGGAATACGTCCAGTTCATGCACCGTCGGAAGTTGTAGAACCTTTCTTGTAATTGAATTGTTTACAGATCTAACCTGCATTGGGATTTTTCCCCTTAATACTTTGAGTGGTACTCGCATATCAAGAGACTTGTATTTTTTGTAATCGGTAAAGAATCGGAACCATTCGTATGCTAAGAAATCGCTCGTTTGCAAAGGCACAAAATCCTTCTTCAAACCTTCACCAAGATGGTATATTCCGTACTTCTCTCGCAAATTCTCATCTTCAGTAGCTCTCTTAAGAGCAACGATAAAATCTGATCTTAACTTATCTCCTAATTCGCTAATAATTGCAAGCTTCCCGCCTGTTTTCTTGTTCCATTCGATCAAATCCTTGGCACAATTACCCTGACAATAGCCGCATGGTGTCGGTGTGCGCAAAATATCTTCATGCTCTTTAGAAGTGAGCTTTAGATAATCTTCCGAACTGACGATATGAACGATGACAAATTTTATGTGCTTGATCATGATTTTCGTCAGCTTTGAATAAGTCAAAAATCTCTTTTCATAATCCCAGCCAGTAAATTCACCCTTGGAACTGGCACAATCTGCTGCATGAAATATCTTTATACCAAGAGGTTCAAGAACCCGCTTCCACTTCTCTTCCAATTCAAGCCACTGAATATCAGTAGAGATCGTAGCGCCAGACACAATGAAATAATCCTTGTCTTTGCCACTAATGTCAGTGTATGCAGTGAAAAAACTCATTGTCCTGCAACCAGTGTGAAATCTTATTAGATCAAATAATCTTCGTGTTAAAGATATGTCACCCACAGTATAACTCCCCCCTAAAAAACCCTTTCGGGTTTTTTAAGTGTAATTGCCAAACTAAAGGGGCAGATGTGGACATCTGCCGCCCACCGAATATCCGTTCATCCTGAGCTCGTCGAAGGATGAACAGACGCCTCTTGCCCTTCGACAAGCTCAGGGCGAACGGCGTCGACCGGCTTGGCTTCGTAGATCGAAATCCCTTTGGTAATCACGCGTAATAGGTCCAGATGTTCTGCGGGATTTGAGTTGCGGAACTCCCAAATTCGCTTGACTATGGGCGGCAAATGGCTACTATATCGCCTGACCTCTGGTGATTGAGGAGGAGTTTGATGTCGGAAAGTTACGATGTTGTAATCATAGGCGGCGGGATTATTGGGGCGGCGGTGGCATATCATTTGGCCAATAAGAACTATGGCAAAATCGCGGTCGTGGAGAAAGACCAGTATCTGGGCAATTGTTCCACGGCCAAGTGTGCCGGCGGAATTCGCGCGCAGTTCAGTTCGGAAATTAACGTGCGGATGTCGCTGCTGTCGGAGGACAAGTTCGAGAGCTTCGCGCAGGACATGGATGTCGAAGTGCAGTTTGATCAGGTCGGCTATATGTTTGTGCTGACCAACGACGAACAGGTAAAGACTTTCCGTACGCAGTTCGAGATGTGGAAGCGGTTGGGCATGCCGGCACAGTGGTTATCACGGGATGAGATTAAGAGCTTGGTGCCGGTGCTCAATGTGGATGACATTCTGGCGGGCACGTTCTCCAAAAAAGACGGCATCGGCGACCCCCATCAGTTTACGCAGGGCTATGTCAGCGCGGCGCGCAAGTTGGGTGTCAAATTCTTGCTGGAGACGGAAGCAGTCAGCATTGCCGCTACCGGCGATAAGATCACTTCTGTCAAGACCAACAACGGCGAGTTGCCGACCAACACCGTGGTTAACGCCGCCGGTCCGTATGCCCGTCAGATCGCCGGATTTCTCGGCATCGATCTGCCGGTCGTGCCGATCAAGCGCCAGATTGTAACTACGGCGCCCCTGGATTTTATCTCTGAGTCGTTCCCAATGGTCGTCGATATCGGTTCAGGATTGTATACACACAAGGAGTCGGGAGGACTATTACTCGGCTGGGCTGACAAGAATACGCCGGAAGGTTTTGATGAATCGGTTGATCCGGAATACACCGACACGATTTTGATGAAGGGACTTGATCGCATCCCGCAGCTTGAGACCGCCGAAATCAAAACGGCCTGGGGTGGTCTATATGAATCAACGCCGGATCATCATGCGGTTATCGGCTCAAGCGGCACGTACCCCCGTTTCTTCCATTGCACCGGATTTTCGGGGCACGGCTTTATGCATGCGCCGGCTGCCGGAATTGTGACTGCCGAGCTTATTTGCGGCGAAAAGACATCATTTGATATTTCCCCGCTGTCGCCGCACCGATTTGTCGGAGCGATACTTGGCGAGGAGGGCACTGTAATTTAGGTAATGCTATGCAACATGATATTCTGAAGCAATCCATCGTGGTAAAGACTTTCCTTATTCTTCTGCCGGCTATCGCGGCGAGCCTCTTCGTTTCAGATAAAGCGATGGCGCGACAGTGGGCCATACCCGACTCGGCCGAGGTTACGGTGATGACTCCCGACAGTTTGGAACTGGTTGGATATCTCTACCGGCCAAAGGACACGAAACCGACCAAGCTACCTCTGGTAATATTGCTTCATCAAACGGCAAAAACGCACGGCGCTTGGAAAGATCTCGTGGATGTTCTCTGTGGGTCTGATTTTGCCGTCTTTGCCATGGACCTGCGTGGCTACGGCTATTCAATCTATGATTTTCGTACCGGCCAGAATCGACCGCCGAACACGTTCTACATCGGAGAGCAAGCCCGCTATCCGGCCGATATTCGGCTGTTGGTCAAGAAGCTGTTCACTGAACATGGCAAGATGCTCGATTCGACAAAAATCGCCGTTGTCGGCGCAGAACTGGGAGGAAACGCCGGGCTGCTTTACGCCGTCGATGAGCCCGGTGTGCGGTTCACAGCGCTGATTTCCCCCGGGCTAGATTACAGCGGCCTGCAAATCGGGAAGGCAATCAGGGATTATGGCGAACGCCCGCTGTTTATGGCTACCGCCAAGCTGGACATTTATTCGATGGAATCCCTGAACCTTTTGTCGGATGTCGTGCCGCGAGTGCTTGATGCTGCCGTCTTTGATACTTATCGCTATGGCAATGCGTTGGTCGATACCAAGCCTGAATTGGTACGGATGCTAATCGATAGGCTGCGGCGGTATCTGAAATAGCCTAATTGACTCTTCTCAAATCTCTCGCTCGCAAACCTCAGAAAGCGTGAAAATCCGCCTTATAAGGAATGGATGCGACCGAGTCGGCTCGCCGGCACCATCCGGTGGCCTCGCGGATGATCGACAATGACGATCAGCACTACTGTCAGCAGAGTGGCCAAGAGCGCAAGCATCATGTAGTTGAAAATGGGGCTGCCCGTGATTTGCTCCAGCCAGGGGAATGAACTCTCCAGACTACTGAGACTATCCCAACGGAGTTCGGTCAGCAGCGGACGCCCGGGCTGCGCGACGTGGCGCCAGAGAGCGAAGATTGAAACTCCGACGATTACGCTCAGAGCAAAAGTGCCACAGAGATACTTGAAGAGAATCGTCGAGACAGTCGGCTCAGGGAAATGTAACAAGAGCTTCTCGGTGAAGCTATTCGGCGCGCTTACATCTTCAAGCGAGACTGTGCCCAGTCGCGTTTCCTCAACGAGTTCAACGGCGCAGGAAGCGCAGCGGCCAATGTGTTCCCGGATCAAATCGCTCTGGGCAGGCGTCAGCGATCCATCAAGAAATGTCTTCATTCTCCAGCGAGCCTCACGACAAGGAATCATATCAGTTCCTCCTTGGAATATCTGCCGGAAATGATTTCGCGCAAAGCGCGTTTGCCACGATGAAGATAAGTCTTCACAGTGCCGATGGGAATAGTCATCAGTTCAGCGATCTCGACATAGCCGACGCCTTTTAGATAGAACAGCCGCAACGCCATCGCATAGTGAGCAGGCAGTTGGCGAAGCGCTTCATCAACCACCTTTCCGCAGAAGAGTCCCTGGTAGACGAAATCGGGCTGCGACGACTGATCGGCGGGAAGATGTTGCAGCGAATCCAGTGACACCTGTTCGACACGCTTCTTCGCTCGTTCCGCCAGCGCGGCGTTGACGGCGATGCGATAAAGCCAACTCGAGAACTTGGCGTCACCGCGGAATGTCTTGAGGTTCTTGAAGGCGCGCAGAAATGCCTCAAGAGCAAGCTCTTCCGCCCGTGATGAATCATCGATGATCCGGTTGATCAGTGTAAAGACGCGCGCGCGGTACTTGTTGGCCAGCGCCGTCAGAGCCTGCCGTTCTCCCAGACGAGCACGTTCAATAAGCTCCTGATCCAGATCGACAATCACCGTGTTCATTTGGTTATATAGACTCATTTTCGGAAGAAAAGTTGCGTTTGTGAAACAAAATCCCGTCGTCATCGCTCCTATTCGGTAGAGGAGGAACAGCTATGTTCAGGGTCAATCCCGTTGAGATGTTTGGAGCGCTGGCCGCAATGGTTCTCGGTTTAGGTTTTTTCGCCTTGATTGCGTATCTGGTGTACCTCTTTGTCTACAAGCGTATTCAAATGAATCATGATCTGCGGATGGAGATGATAAAGCAAGGTATGGCGCCGCGGTTGGAGCGCGAAGGCTATGGCAGTCTCAAGGCGGGAATCGTATCAGCGGCCGTTGGCATCGGTTTCTTGATCGCTTTAGTGATTGGAGCCGATGCCAACCATGATCCGATCGGCGGTGAGATTGTGATTGCGCTGGTGCCCCTGTTCATTGGCGTGGGATTGGTGGGGTTTCATCTGTTGACTCGCAGACAAATGCGGCGCGAGAAGACCGGCTACTTGTCTGACTCTTCTGAGTCGTGAAGATCGATCATTTTGGTGTCATCGAGATAAGTTGTCGACTTGGGGTCCTTGATTTTGAGAAGCTTACTGACGGCATCTCGGATACGCAGGCTGCTTTGCTCAATCATCAACAGGCGGGTGCGCACATCCTCCGGCAATTCTGACCCCTTCATCAGGAGAAGCTGCACATTACCAAGGACCGCAGTTAGCGGGTTGTTGATCTCGTGGTTCAGAGTAATAGTGGTTTCCTTGACCGCCTCGACGCGCGCCAGGTCGATCAATCCGGCTTGCCCGAAGAGATATTTCAGGGCCGTGGCTACGACTTCGATAAATTCCTCTTCCAGCGCGATGTTGCGACTTCCTTTGCAGATGCCGGACACGGCGCCGAGACTCTCGCTGCCGGCTTTGATCATATAAGAAAACAGCGATTTCTCGCCGTCGTGATTTAGCGTCGAATAGATATTTTCGAGACCGAAGTCCGCACGCAAGGAAACAAGCATACGTTCTTCCAGAGAGCCAAGCAAAGCTGCGAGCACCGGCTCCCCTTCGCGCACATCAAGGAGACGCTTGCCACCTTTGTTGACAATCACAATCGAGGCGGCGGCAATGTCGAGGGCTTCGACTGCGGCGGTCAGGGCTTCGTGGAGGACCTGATGCGCCGCTTTGGGGTCCTGCGGAGCGGTCAATATCTTCCGCAAAGACTGGTACCTAAGATTGTCTCGATTCTCGCTCATACTCGCAAGAGTGGAAAACGCAAACCTTGTGCCGCTGTTATCTATTGGTCTCAAGGGATTTGCTACCTGCCCAGGAAGTAGATCGCCTCAGGTATCCCTTTCATTATCAATAGAATAGGAGAACCGCTATTCTGCCGACAATAAATAATATAACATCTGAGGGGCCAGAATCCAAAAAAAGATATGCAGGTAGCTTCACCTTTAGTGCAGCAGAAGCCATTTGCGGCGCGCGTATTGTTTATGCGGATCAAGGAGTTAAAACCTTGACTTGCGTCGGGAAGAGCCTAAATTGGCTGTTTTTCTTGGAGCGGAAATGTCAGACGATATTCGTTGTGAATGCGGTGTTTTCGGAATCTTTGGGGCAAAGAATGCGGCACAGATGACCTATTTCGGTCTCTATGCGTTGCAGCATCGCGGGCAGGAAGGTGCGGGAATCGTCACTTTTGACGGCAAGGAGCTGCACGAGGTTCGCGGGCAGGGTGAAGTTGCGGAGGTGTTTAATCGTCAGGAACGGCTTACTGAGCTAAAGGGTGATCGGGCGATCGGACACAATCGCTATTCAACAGCCGGATCATCGACGCTGCGCAACGTCCAGCCGCTGGTGATCACCTTCAAGGGTGAGAAGCTGACAGCGGCGCACAACGGCAATCTCACGAATGCGGAATCGCTCAAGAAACATCTGGAACAGTCGGGCTCCATCTTTCAGACTACATCAGATACGGAAATTCCGCTGCACCTGATCGCCAAAAGTAAGAAGGGGACGTTGGCGGAGATGATCGCCGACGCGTTGAAGCGGGTGCAGGGCGCCTACAGTATGCTCTTTCTCGATAAGGACACACTGGTGGCGGCGCGCGATCCGCATGGGTTTCGGCCGCTGGCCTTGGGTCGGTTGGGATCAAGCTGGGTGATTGCCTCAGAGACTTGCTCGTTTGATATCATCGGCGCGGAATACGTTCGCGATGTGTTGCCGGGCGAAATCGTCGAAATTACGGAGACGGGTTTGAAATCGTTTTTCCCATTCAGGGAGACCAAGCACGCCTTCTGCATTTTCGAGTTTATCTATTTCGCGCGACCGGATTCCAAGATCTTCGGTGAGAATGTCGACAAGATCAGGCGGCGTCTCGGCCGCTATCTGGCGTTGCAGCATCCCGCGGAGGCGGACATCGTCATCTCTGTTCCCGATTCATCCAACACCGCGACGCTCGGTTTTTCGGAGCAGTCGAAGATACCATTTGAGTTTGGCTTCATCCGCAACCACTATGTCGGCAGAACGTTTATCGATCCGAAGCAGGATATCCGTGATCTGGACGTAAAGGTTAAATTCAATCCGGTCAAAGGCGTGCTCAAGGACAAACGTGTGGTCGTCGTGGACGATTCAATCGTGCGCGGTACAACCATGAAGAAGCTGATCCAGATGTTGCGCGATGCCGGCGCCAAAGAAATTCATTTGCGGATATCTTCCCCGCCGATCGTATCCCCGTGTTTCTATGGTATCGATATGCCTACCAAAGAGGAATTGATCGCTTCGCACAAGTCGGTGGAGGACATCGGAAAGCATCTCGGCGTGGATTCGATCGGTTACCTGTCGATTGACGCGATGCTGTCGATGAACTCGCTGCCTAAGGAAGATTTCTGTGTCGCTTGCTTTTCCGGCAAGTACCCTACCAACGTCGAGAATCGCAACGGCAAGCTGGCGCTGGAGAGTGGCGCAGAACAACGGGGGCGCACGAGTGACGAGAAAACGAGCGGCGATGCCGGGCAGAAAAAGCCGAAGGTCAAGGCGTCGCTGTAGTTGCTCCGGGAATGTCCACTTCGCAATCAGAGCTAACCTAATACTTGATACTTGCCTACAAGGATTGCATTTGCTTTGTGGGGCACACTGCGTGTGCCCGCGGGCACGTGCAACGTGCCCCTACAAATCTAGACGTAGGGATTGAAGCCATTGACACAACAACGGGCAGGCGTTTTGTCCCCGATATGATTAGATTGGTCTTGATGAACTCACAGCAGAGACGATCCCAAGCTTCCCTTCGCGTTGCGGTCATCGGCGGCGGAGCGGCGGGATATTTCGGGGCCATTGCTTGCGCCGAGCAGCATGATGGCGTTGAAGTGACAATTTTCGAGGGGACGCGGCTGCCGCTGTACAAAGTCGGCATATCAGGAGGCGGGCGATGCAACGTTACGCATCACTGTTTTGAACCGGAGGTATTGGCGAAAGGATACCCTCGCGGCAGCCGAGAGTTGTTGGGAGCGTTCAGGCGTTTCCAACCGCGCGACACAGTGGCGTGGTTTGCGAAGCGCGGCGCCAAGCTCAAGGCAGAGGATGACGGGCGCATGTTTCCCGTGACCGATCTTTCAGCGACGATTATTGACTGTCTCCAGAAGAGTGCCGCGAACGCGGGAGTTGTAGTGCGAACCGGAGCAAGAGTTGTAGCGGTTCATAGAATTGACGACGCGGTATCATCGCAGATTGAGTTAGAGCTTAGAGACGGCGAGAGATTGCGCTTCGACCGGGTACTGCTCGCAACCGGTTCGAGTCCTCAAGGGTACGAATTCGCGGAAATGCTGGGACACAAGATCGTACCATGCGTGCCGTCGCTTTTCACGTTCAGTATCAGAGATCCGCGGCTGACGCAGCTTTCCGGACTGAGCTTTCCTGCGGTTAGACTCACGTTGCTGTCGGAGGGCAAAAAGCGTCTGGAACAGACCGGGCCTGTGCTTATCACACACTGGGGTTTGAGTGGTCCGGCGGTGCTGAAGTTGTCCGCGTCTGGAGCACGACAGCTTTTTGCGAGTCGGTATCAGGCGGATTTGTTGGTCAATTGGATTTTGGGATACGATGTCAATTCATTGCTGGCGGAATTTCATGCCTATCGCGAGCAACATCCGAAACGCGCCCTTATGACCAGTAGTTTCCTACCGCTGCCACGGCGTTTCTGGGAGCGGATCGTCAGCTTGGCCGACGTCGACAAGAGCGTGACGTGGTCACATTGCACTCGTAAAACAATGAAGCAGATAGCGACGGAGTTAACCGCAGGACGATTTCGGATTATCGGCAAGGGTGAGTTTAAGGACGAGTTTGTGACGTGCGGCGGTGTTGATCTGAGGGAAGTCGATTTTCGCAACATGGAAAGCCGCATCTGCCCCGGTTTGTTTTTTGCCGGTGAAATCTTGGACATTGACGGCATTACCGGCGGATACAATTTTCAAAGCGCCTGGACAACGGGATGGATTGCCGGCACGAACATAGGCCAGGCATCCATGCTCAGATCCTGCAATTCTCCTGTGCATTAAGTAAGCACTGTTGCCCATCGGATGAACAGGTTATAGAAGGAAGATGGGGGCGCGAGTAGTTTTGAACAAGTGCACCATTTGAATGCAAAAGTGTCGATAATCTGAATAGGATCGTCTGGTTAGCGGACAGCGGGAACGAACACCCATATCGCCCGATAACCAAGCCAATTTAGAAGGAGAGTTTCGATTGCGCGTACTCGATACCAGCATGAAATCTCACTATCGCAGAATGCTGCTGGCACAACTCGGTAAGGAGGCGGGGCAGCGACACGCGCAGTATCTCTCTCGCAGGAAGCGTTCGTCCGAGGAAGTCGGCCGCAAAACGGTTTTGGTCATCGATGATGAACCCTCCTCGCTGGAATTAGCTACTCATATCCTCACCAGTGATGGCTTCCGAGTGCTCACGGCGTCATCAGCCAAAGAAGGAAGGGAACTGTTGCAAGCAGGTTCCAACATTTGTCTGGTGATTACCGATCTGCGGATGCCCGGTGAAGACGGATTTGCGGTTCTGACATTCCTTAAAGAGAATCTTCGATTCCATAATATTCCTACTATCGTATTCACAAATTGTTCGTACGGTGATTTTGTTACGCGCGCCATCAAGCTTGGAGCTGTAGACTATCTGGCTAAGCCGTTCAATGCGGAGTCCTTGCTCGCACGTGTTCACCGTACCCTCGAACGCAGCAAGGGTGTGGTGCTGCTTGTCACGGATGATGAACTCCAGAGGGGGATGCTCTTGCGGGACCTTGAGGCCGCCGGTCTCCAGATTGTCACAGCCACAACCGGCGCGGAGGCATCTGCCATCCTGAAGACATCGCAGTTTCGTTTGGTAATTTCCGAATTGGCGCTGCACGACATGACGGGACTTGATCTGATGCTCAGTACGCAGGAATTACGCCCCGGACTACCTTTCTTGTTCTTAGGTGATCCAAGCGTGCGAATCACAGACAACGATATTCGTGCCGCGGGGGGATTTGGCCTGATAGATAGACCACTGAGCAATGTTGATGTGTTGCGTAAGGTAAGAGCGATTCGCTGTAGATGAGTAAATAAGTCAGTTGGCGCCGAGAATGGAAAGACCGGCGAAATTGAACCAGCCCTGCGGATAGACGCCGATGAGCAGGACGGCGGCAACGGCAAACGCCAGCGCAACCATTAAGAATACCGGCACAGCGGGAATTTCGACAGGTTGACCATCCGGTTCGGTCATAAACATCTTGACAACGACGCGCAGATAGTAGAACACCGACACCAGACTGTTGAGCACGGCGATCACGACCAAGACGTAGAAACCCTGACTCACAGCGGCTTTGAAAAGAATAAACTTACCCATAAAGCCCGCAGTCGGCGGGAAGCCGGCTAGCGAAAGCACGAATAGCGTCAGCGCCAGTCCGAGATACGGCCGCTTGCGAGCGAGACCGGTGTAAGTGTCAATGCTGGTGAATTCGTCATGCTTCGCGCCGGAGTCGACCAACGCAATAACCATAAACGCTCCCAGATTCGTCAGAGCGTAGGCCAGCAGATACAGCGCCGCAGCGGATGATGCTTCGCCACTGCCGACGACGAGCGCGATCAGAATATAGCCGGCATGGGCAATTGAAGAAAACGCGAGCATGCGCTTGATGTTGTTCTGTCGAAGCGCCATGATGTTCCCTATCGTCATGGTCACGACCGCCAGAATCCAAAACAGCGTCTGCAAATGCGGAACTGTGCCGCCGAAGCCTACGCTGAAGATGCGCAACATGGCGGCGAAGGCGGCGGCTTTGGGACCTGCCGACATAAAGCCGGAAATCGGTGACGGCGCCCCTTCGTAGGCATCTGGCGCCCACATGTGGAACGGAACCGCTGCCACCTTAAATCCGAAACCGATCAGCAACAGAGCGCCGCCGATTATCAGGAAAGGATCGACGTTAGATTGCCCGAAAGTTGCATTTAGAATGCCGGAGACTTCGAACGTGCCAGTCACGCCATAGACAAAGGCGATGCCAAACACGGTGAAGCCAGTGGCAAAAGCACCTAAAAGGAAATACTTGACTGCCGCTTCGGTTGATTTCAGTTCGGTGCGCGCGAAACCTGCAAGAACATATAGGGAAACAGACATGATTTCCAGACCGAGAAAGATGACGAGCAGGTTTGAGGAAGATGCCATCACCATCATGCCATAAGTGGCAAAAAGGATCAGCGGGTAGTATTCACCGTGCTCGTTGTCCTTGCGACGGAGGTAATCGATCGACGTGAAGATGGTCAGCATGGCCGCAACGATGAAGATACCGTTGAAAAACTGGCTGAAGTCATCGCCGAGGAACATGCCGCCGAAGGTCGTGGTGTTCTTGCCGATCTGCTGTGATACGGCAACCAACGCGATGGACAGACCAATCCAGCTTAAATGCGCTACGATTACTTGCCGCTTCTCACCAAGGAACGGCACGAGGAGCATCGTCAAAAGCGCCGTGATACAAACAATCAGCGACGGCGACAGTAGCGCGAAATCAACGTTTGGAAAGCTCATCAACTATCTCTTTAGCAAGTTTCTCTAAGACGGCTAACTGCCGTCAGTTAGAATCCTCATGATCCGCCTTGGAAGCCGAGCGTGACCTTGCCATGCTCGACAATGATGGGTACCATTTTTCTGCCGTTCGCGAGCTTCAAAGCTTCTTCAGCAGCGCCGGGAACAGTGTGAACATCGATTTCTTCATAGGACACACCGCGCTTCTTGAGATCGTCCTTGGCCGCCGAACAATGTGGGCAACCAACCTTCGTGTAGATTTTAACTTTGGCCATCCCTCACTTCTCTATTTCCGTTGCGGTCGCAATCTGCCATTCTTTGCCGGGAACCGCGAGTTGCGACAGGTGCATCTTCTTAGCCGTAGTCTGCTCTATCAGGTTTTCAACTGATGGCGCCATGGCATTGAGGAACGGCTTTGGATAAAGACCGATCCAGAAGATCAGAACGATCAATGGCAAGAGCACCAGCTTTTCGCGCAAGTTGATATCAATCAGCTTGAGGTTTTCCGCTTTTTCGCACTTGCCGAACATCACGCGCTGGAACATCCAAAGCATATAGACGGCTGCGAGGATGATTCCTGCGGTTGCGATGACGGCGTATATTCTGTTCAGACCAAAGGTTCCGAGCAAAATCAGGAATTCGCCGACAAAGCCGTTCGTACCGGGCAGGCCGATTGATGAAAGCGTGACAATCATAAAGAAGGTCGCGAAAATCGGCATAACTTTGAAGATGCCACCGAAGTCCTCGATAAGGCGGGTATGTCGGCGTTCGTAGATCATGCCGACGATCAAGAAGAGCGCGCCGGTGGAGATTCCGTGGTTAAGCATCTGCAAAATCGAGCCCTGTAGACCTATCATGTTGAGAGCGAACATGCCGATCATGACGAACCCCATGTGTGCGACTGATGAGAACGCCACCAGTGATTTGACATCCTTCTGTACCATAGCTACGAGCGCGCCGTAGATGATTCCGATCAGAGCCAGCACTGCCAATAGTGGCATGAAGGTGCCGAAAGCATTAGGAAACATCGGAATGCAGTAACGCAGGAAACCGTAAGTCCCCATTTTCAGCAGCACACCGGCAAGAATCACCGATCCGGCTGTCGGCGCCTGTACATGCGCGTCGGGTAGCCACGTATGGAACGGAAACATCGGCACCTTGATCAGGAATGCCAGCGCAAAAGCGATAAAGAGCCAGTTCTGTGCGCCGAGAGGAATCCTGAGGTCATAATATGAAAGCAGATCAAACGACCAGACTCCGGTTGCCTTATAGCGAATGACATAGAGCGCCACGATTGCGACCAGCATCAGCAACGAGCCGAACATTGTGAAGAGCACGAATTTGATGGCGGCATAGATGCGATTGATTCCGCCCCAGATGCCGATCAGGAAATACATCGGGATCAGCATCACTTCCCAGAAGATGTAGAACAGGAACAGGTCAAGCGAGACGAAAACGCCGAGCATGCCGGTTTCCAGAATCAACAGCGATACCATAAAACCCTTGACGCGGTCGGTGACTACCGTCCAAGAGGAGAGAATGGAAATCGCCGTTAGTAGAGTCGTCAGCAGTACAAGGAACAGGCTGATGCCATCGACACCAAGATAATAACTGACACCAAGCGAAGCAATCCAGGGTTTGTTGATCACAAACTGCATCGCCGCAGTTCCGGGCTGGAAATTGAAATAGAGATAGGTCGAGATCAGGAAAGTGACCAGCGCGGTGACGAATGCCGTGACCTTGATCGCCTGCTTCATCTCCTCGCGCAAGAAAAGTAGAATCAGGGCGCCGACGGTCGGCAGAAAGGTTACGATGGTCAGTATCTGTTCGTTCATCTCTATCTACTCAGAATCAAATAGCCAATCACAAATATCGCGCCACCGAGGAAGACAAAAGCATAACTACGAACCATACCGGTCTGCAACTTGCGCATACTGATCGCCCATTGACCGGCCAGCCAAGCGGCGCCGTTGAAGAACCCGTCAACAATCAGAACGTCGAACTTCTGCCAGAGCCAATTCGATCCATTGACCAGCGGGTTGACGATGATCTTGTCATATAATTCATCGATGTAATACTTGTTGTATACCAGCTTGTACAAACCACCGAATCCATGTTCGAACCGCTCCGAGTCTTTGGCGCGATCGACGTAATAGCGCTTTGCCGTGAAGATCATGACCACCACGAACGCAACAGCAGCAAACATGAGCACATATTCCGTCGCATGTGACTCCCCTGCTCCTTCCGCGAGCTTGCCGATTTCGGCGCCTTTGGCGAAAACAGGATGTAAGAAATGCTCGAACCAGGCGCCTCCAAGAAGCGCTTTGGGCAGGCCGATATAGCCGCCGATAATCGACAACACGGCCAGTATCATGAGAGGTACGGTCATAACTTTCGGTGATTCGTGCACATGCGAGGCAACATGCTCGTCGTAGCGTCGCTGCCCGAAAAATGTCAGGTAGATCAAGCGGAACATATAGAAGGCAGTCAGACCGGCAGTCAGGAAACCAACTACCCATAGCAGCGGAGAACCGAACGGCGACGAAAACGCCTGCCAGAGGATTTCATCCTTCGAGAAGAAGCCGGAGAAGAGCGGAATGCCGGAGATGGCCAGAGTGGCAATGATCATGGTCATATAGGTTATTGGCAGCTTGCTCTTTAGTCCCCCCATGCGGCGTATATCTTGCTCGCCGCTCATGGCATGAATAACCGAGCCGGCGCCGAGGAACAGAAGGGCTTTGAAAAAAGCGTGGGTCATCAGATGGAAGATGCCGGCACCAAAGGCGGCGACTCCGCAGGCCACGAACATGTAGCCAAGCTGGCTGATGGTCGAGTATGCCAGCACGCGTTTGATATCATTTTGGAAGAGACCGATGGTTGCGGCATAGAACGCGGTGAACATACCGACAACGGCAACGACAAGCAGCGTGGTTGGCGCCATCATATAGAGGACGTTGCAGCGCGCGACCATGTAAACTCCGGCTGTAACCATAGTAGCGGCGTGAATCAACGCCGAGACCGGCGTCGGACCTTCCATCGCATCGGGAAGCCAGACATACAACGGCACCTGAGCTGATTTGCCGACAGCGCCGAGGAACAAGAGCAAGGTTGCGGCCGTGACAATGCCACCGCCGTAAGCCAACTGCTCGGGCGCGAGATTGAAGACGGTCGAAAAGTGAACCGAGCCAAGCGTCCAGAAGAGGAGCATGATGCCGAGCGCAAAGCCGAAGTCACCGATACGATTGACAATAAATGCTTTCTTGCCGGCATCCGTGGCGGATCGCTTCTCATACCAGAAGCCGATGAGCAGATAGGAGCACAAGCCGACGCCTTCCCAACCGACATACATCAGTACGAAATTGTTGGCCAGCACGAGGGTCAGCATCGAGGCCATGAAGAGATTCATGTATGTGAAAAAGCGCGAGTAGCCCTCGTCGTGCGCCATATAGCCAATTGAATAGATGTGAATCAAGAAACCGACACCGGAGACGACCAAAATCATCACAGCCGAGAGTGGGTCGAGCAAAAAGCCGACGTCGGCGTTGAAAGAGCCGGAAGGAATCCAGGAAAAGAGAATATACTCGAAACTGCGACTCTCAGGCGCCAAACGCAACAGGCCGAAGAAGGCATTAAGAGACAACAGGAACGACACCGCGACTGAGCCGCAAGCAATCGTATTGACCACCGGTTTGCTGAAGCTCTTGCCGAGCAGACCATTCAATAGAAATCCAGCTAGCGGGACAAGCGGTATCAACCAGATCAGTTCCATCGTATCCTCTCGCCTACCACTTCATCAAATTGACTTCATCAATGTTGGCGCTGTCCCGATTGCGGAAAAGCGCGATGATAATCGACAGACCGACGGCCGCTTCCGCAGCGGCGACCGTCATAATCATAAACACCATCACATGCCCCCCCATCGACCCGAGATTGCGCGCAAAGGCAATCATAGCAAGGTTGGCGGCATTGAGCATCAGTTCAATCGCCATAAAAATGATGATGATGTTGCGGGCAACGATCACTCCGATCATCCCAATCGTAAAGATGATGCCGGCGACAACTAAATAGTATTCAAGCGGTACCATAGCTCACAGTTTCTTCTTTGCCATTACCACGGCGCCGAGAATTGCCACGATCAACAACACCGACGTCAGTTCAAAAGGATAGAGATACGTCGTAAACAACTCCTTGCCCACTCCCTGAACTGATCCAAACGCCGCCGACAAATCGGCTCCGGGCTGCGCGGGAATCAGGGAAGCATTGATTACGACAAGGGTCTCTATCAACAAAACCACCGCGAAGGCAATAGCCAATGGCTTGTATTTCAATCTGATGTCTTTGCCGAAATCCTCGCGGCGTAGATTGAGCAGCATGATCACGAACAAGAACAAGACCATGATTGCGCCGGCGTACACGATAACCTGCAGGATGGCGATGAACGCCGCCCGCAGTTGGATAAATAAAATCGCCTGCGCGACGAAGGTGGTTACGAGGTACATCACCGAGGCAATCGGATTTCGCTGCAGGATTACCAATAGCGCCGCGACGATCGCAACCAGAGATGTGAGTATGAAGATTGCCAATTCCATAAGCTTATTACTGTTTCTGCTCCTCGGGGAGATTCTCCCAGGTTACCCGTCGATCCTTGCGGATGAACTTGATCGGCGACGGTTTCTCGCGCGGCCACTTCACCAACAGGTCTTCTTTAGTATATATAAACTTATCGCGTTGTGAATCGGCGAATTCGTATTCCTTGCCGAGGAAGATCGCCTCTTCCGGACAGGCCTCCTCACAGAAGCCGCAGAAGATGCAGCGCAGTTCGTTGATTTCATAGATTTTGGCGTAGCGCTCGCCTCTCTCCGTCTCGGCCGGTTCCATGTAGATCGCATCGGCGGGACAGGAAGCGGCACAAAGGCCACAGCAGACGCACCGCTCAGAGCCGTCCTCATAACGTTCGAGGAAATGCAGACCCCGGTAACGGGGCATCATCGGCTCCTTCTCAAACGGATATTGAATCGTCACCGGTTTGCGGAACGCTTGCTTGAGCACAGTGAACATGCCGATCGGAATCGCGACGAATATCTGCTTCAGGACTCTAAACAACGACGTTCTCCTACAACAAGTCAATCAGCGCCGTAACCATGATGTTAGCCAGCGCCAGGGGGATAACGACGTACCACCCGAACTTCATCAGTTGATCATAACGGAATCGCGGCAAGCTGGCGCGAATCCAGATGTATATGAACAACACGGCGACAGCTTTAATAATGAACCACAATACCGGCGGCAAAAGCGGCCCCTGCCAGCCACCCAGAAAGAGGGTGGTTGCCACCGTCGCCACGGTGACCATGTTGGCATACTCGCCGACAAAGAATAGACCGAAGCGCATGGAGGAATACTCCGTGAAGTAACCGGCAACCAACTCAGATTCAGCTTCCGGCAAATCGAAAGGAGCACGATTGGTCTCGGCAATGGCGCAGACGAAATAGAGCAGGAAGCCGATCGGTTGGCGGAAGATGAACCATTTGTACCAGACGTTTTGTTGTCCGACGATATCGACGAGATTGAGGGTGCCCGCAAGGAGCACGATACCGATGAGTGACATGCCAATGCCGATTTCATAAGAGATCATCTGTGCCGACGACCGCAGGCCACCGAGCAGCGAGTATTTGCTGTTGGCCGACCAGCCGGCCATCACGATGCCGTAGACGCTGAGCGAAGCCACGGCGAGGATGAACAGAAGACCATTATCGTAATTGGCAATCACGAGATTTATCTCGCGTCCAAAGAGAGTGATTTTGCTACCGAACGGAATCATGGCTATCGGCAACATCGCCGGAATAAATGCCAGCAGCGGCGCAAGGAGATACAAGGTTCGCTGTGCTCCACCCGGAATTACTTCTTCTTTGAAAAGGAGCTTCACCAAATCGGCAACCGGTTGCAGAAGACCCTTCCAACCGGCGACGTTGGGGCCAATGCGCGACTGCATCCGCGCCAATATCTTGCGCTCCGCATAGGTCATCCAGGCACAGGTCAATAGCAGGGCTGTAACGACCACTAAGGTCTTGATCACGGTGATGAGAACGAATCCCAGCATGCTACATCTTCGCCAATCCGACCAAGTCTATCTTGTCCTGACGCCCCATCAAGACATTAACACTCATCTCGCTGAAGTTCTCCGGCAAAAGGACCCGTTTGTTCGGCAGCCCGTGCAGGATCATGGCTTTGCCAACGACCCTGCCGTATTTCGATTCGACTTTTACCAGATCGCCGTCCGATACTGCGAGATCGGTGGCATCGGCTTCGCTGATACCGACGAACGGTTCGCTCGTGAACTTCATCAAGGTTTCATTGCGTTCCGTCAGGGCGCCGCGATGATGGTCCGCATTGCCCACGAACAGGACATACGGATATTCCGCATCTATTTCAGGCACCACGAATTTGAGATCGGCAAGCTTGCCCGGTTTGTCAGTTGTCGCACCGCGAATCAAGAAGCCATCCTTCCCCACTGCCGCGTACGTTGTCGGAGCGCCGACAGGCAGGAATCCGGCCATTTCCGGATAGACATCCCCCGGGTTCGGCTGATTGAACCTGACACCGAGTCGATCGGCAAGCAGTTCGATGATTTCGCAGCCGGGTTTGGATTCATGCAAAGGTGGAATCGCTCGCCGAGAGTATTGCAGACGCTTCTCCCAGTTGATGCGAGTCCCTTCGATCTCGGCAAAAGTCGATAACGGCAGGATGACATCTGCAAGTCGGGCGGTGTCGGTCATAAAGCTCTCGACAACGACCAGCAACTTGAGCTTTTCCATCACCGTCCGGATATATTCACCATCGGGGAACAACCGCACCGGGTCGGCATTAAAGACAAACCCGCATTCGATTTCATCCTCGTCAATTGCTTCGAGAATCCCGATTGTGTCCTTGCCGGGTGTGTCGGGAATCGGGCCATGCCACAGGTCTTCGCAGGTTGCTTTCTTCCCCCACGACTGCCTTCCCGGCAGAACGGCCGGTTCGACTCCAAAATAAGCTGCGCCGACGGAGTTGCTGTCAGGCGGCAGAAATATCTTGCGCGCGGACTTGCAGAAGGATTGCAGGTTAGCAACCGCAAGATACAGTGTGTCACGCAAGGGATCACGTTCAACATAACTACCGGTGAGAATCACGACGCTCTGCGCCGCGACCAGCATTTCGGCGACGCTCGATATTAGCGCCAGGTCGACGCCGGCGACTGCGGCGCCTCCTGATCCCGAGAACTCAGCGTTGGCTTTGCGGAAGTCCGCAATCTCGGCAGCGGTCAGCTTGAGTGCGGAAGCGTCAAACCGGGACGAGCCCACCATCGCGTCGATGATGCCGTGCAGCAACACGGCTGCCATGCCGGGTCTGTGAATGACTTCCAGCGTTGCCGTGCGCTTGCCGAGCGGCGTCGGCAGCGGATTGAGCAATATCACTCTTGCTCCGTGGCGCTTCACCGCCCGTTTGACGCGCAGCGACGTAATCGGATTTTCCGAATGCAGGTCGGAACCGAGCACGACAATAACGTCGGCGTTTTCGATATCTTTGTACTCCGCATTGTCCGATTCGATGCCGCGACTGCTAACTTCCTCACCCGGAGTCAGTCGGCGGCGGCGATGGAAGCGGTGGTCAATATTGTTGGAGCCGATTACACGCCGCACGAAGCGTTGGAATGAGTAGATTTCTTCGTTGGTTCTGATGTCACCGATAAAGCCAAAAAAACCACTGCCGGAAAGCTTGGATTTGATATCATCTGTCTGCTTCTTGATCAAAGTTAGCGCCTCTTCCCAGCCGGCTTCCACCAGTTCCCCTGCGCGTCTTACCATCGGGCGCTTTATGCGATCTGCACTGGCGACATACTGGTAGCCGTAGCGACCGATGTCACAGAGAAACCCGTTATCAATGCTCTCGTTAGCGTTGCTGGTGGCGCGGAACAGTTTATTGTGGAAATTCCAAAGCTTCATGTTGCAGCCGTCCGGGCAATGCGGACAGATCACGTTGGTCTGTTTGGTCAGCCAGACGCGAACCTTGTAGCGCCAGTCATCATTGGTCAGGGCGCCGACCGGGCAGTATTCGACGACATTGCCGGAATAGAGATTGCGAATCTGGCGCCCGGGTGGCGGCAAGATTTCCGTATGATAGCCGCGCTGATAAGCGCCGAGATCGTCTTCAAATGCGATCTCGTCAACAATACGGGTGCAACGATAGCAGTGGATGCAGCGATTCTGATTGCGGATGATCTCAGGTCCGATCGGCAAGTCGTCGAAGGTTGAGTTGGAGTCGACGATGACGCGATGCTTGGGCTCATGCTGACGGCTATAATCGAGGCCATATTTGAAAGTCAAGTTTTGCAGATCACATTCGCCACCCTTGTCGCAAGTCGGACAATCGAGCGGGTGATGAGCCAGAATGAATTCGAGGACGCCTTGCCGCGCCTTGATGGTTTTGGGCGAGTCGGTGTGCACGATCATGCCATCGGTGGCTATTGTAGCACAGGCAACCTGTAGCTTCGGCCATTTTTCAACCTCGACCAGACATATACGGCACGCGCCTACCGGCACCAGTTGCGGATGCCAGCAGAAGACGGGGATATCAATACCGGCGGCCAGTGATGCTTGCAACACCGTCTGCCCTTTGATGACAGGTATCTGTCGACCGTTGACGGTGATATTGAAATCGCTCATTTCGCTCTCAATTTGAACTGTGACTGAACCTTGCACTTGCCATGCTCAATGTGATAGACATACTCATCACGGAACAGCTTGATGGTCGAAATCACCGGTACCGCGGCGGCATCCCCCAGCGGGCAGATCGTATTCCCCTCGATGTTGTCGGCGATGTCCAACAGCGTATCGATGTCCTCCATCTTGCCACGACCGGCTTCGATGCGACGGAGTATTTCGTACATCCAGCCGGTCCCCTGCCGACAGGGGGTGCATTTGCCGCAGGATTCGTGCATATAGAAATGCGCCAGAATCTCCGCCACCCAAACGATGCAGGTTTCTTCATGTATCACGATAATCGCACCGGAGCCAAGCATTGAACCGGCGGCGGCGACAGATTCGAAATCCAATTTGGTGTCGATCTTGTCAGGAAGCAGAAGCGGAGTTGACGAACCGCCGGGGATGATGGCTTTCAGCGGTTTGTCATCGAGAATGCCACCGGCAAGTCCATAGACTAGGTCTTTCAGAGGATAGCCGAGTTCAAGTTCATAGTTGCCCGGTTTTTTTACATGGCCGGAAACAGAAAAAATGCGAGTGCCTTTGGATTTCTCTGTACCGAGACTTGCGAACCATTGGGCGCCCTTCATAACGATGTGCGGGAGATTGGCAAGCGTCTCGACGTTGTTGATGATGGTCGGACAATTGTAGAGTCCTTCAACAGCCGGGAATGGCGGCTTCAGGCGCGCCAGACCCTTGTCCCCCTCAAGAGAACTCAAGAGCGCGGTTTCCTCGCCGCAGATATAGGCGCCACCGCCACGATGGACAACGATATCAAGATCATAGCCACTGCCGAGAATGTTCTTTCCGAGAAATCCTTTCGCATACGCGGCATCGATAGCCTTAGACATTCGCACTTGACTAACATCATATTCGCCACGGATGTAGAAGAACGCCGTGTGACAGCCGATGGCATAGGACGCAATCATCATACCTTCGACAACCGCATGCGGATCGCCTTCCAGTAGCACGCGATCCTTGCAGGTACCCGGTTCGGATTCATCGGCGTTGCAGCAAAGATACTCGGGTTTAGGCGAATCTTTTGGCACGAAACCCCATTTCATGCCGGCCGGGAAACCGGCGCCACCGCGACCGCGCAAGCCGGAATCTTTGACAATCTGAATCAGAGCAGCGGGAGCGATTTCTTTCAACACCTTCTGCCATGCTTGATAAGCTCCATGTTCAATGGCACGTTCTATCGTGTGCTGCTGCGGATCGCCAACGAACTGTGTCAGTAACTTGGTTTCCATCGACTCTATTTCCGACTCCGAAATTCGTCAATCAGGCGGTCAACTTTTTCGACCGTCAGGTTTTCGTAGTAGTGCGCGTTAACCTGCATCATCGGAGCCGTAGTACAACTGCCGAGACACTCAACTTCGACAACGGTGAACAAACCATCCGCCGTGATTTCGCCCAACTCGACATTCAGTTTGTCCAGCAAATATGCAGTCAGATGATGCGAACCGAGCAACGCACAGGAGATATTGCGGCAGACTTGAATCAGGTACTTTCCGCGTTTGGCTTTGGGAAACATTGTGTAAAATGACGCCGCTTCGGCGACTTCGATGAACTTCACATCCAATACCTGCGCGATTTCCTCATACATCTGGTCACTCAGGTAGCCGTGCTCTTCATAGGCGACATGCAGGGCAGGCAAAATCGCCGACCGGGCTTTGGGGTAGCGCTTGGCGGTTTGTGAAATCTGCAACTTGGCTGAATCTGATAAGATCATCTGTCCACCTCGCCAAGTACGATGTCAACTGAACCAATGCAGGCGATCACATCCGCCAACAATCTGCCGACCACGAGTTTCGAAAGCGCCGAGATATTCACAAAGCTCGGTGGCCGCACGCGCATTCGATACGGCATGGTACCCCCGTCGGAAACTATGTAGTACCCCAGTTCACCTTTGGGGGATTCGATCGTTACGTATACTTCGCCTTTCGGAGGGCGGAAACCTTCGGTGACCAATTTGAAGTGGTAAATCATCGCTTCCATCTGATAGAGCGCTTCTTCCTTGGTGGGCCGGACGACCCCCGGCACCCGCGCCAGATAGCGGCCTTCCGGCATGCCGTCCATCGCCTGCTGAATGATGCGCAAGCTCTGCCGCATTTCTTCGAGGCGCACTTGATATCGCGCAAAACAGTCGGAGGCTTCCTGAGTCGGTATATCAAAATCGAACTTTTCGTAACTGGAATATGGTCTGGCCTTGCGCAGGTCGTGTTTGACACCGGCTGCTCGCAACATAGGGCCGGTGATTCCCGACTTGATGGCCTCTTCCTTGCTGATCACGCCTACACCAATAGTGCGATTGCGCCAGATGCGGTTGTTGGTCAGGATGTTTTCGTACTCCTGGAAACGTACCGGAAATGTCTTGAGAACCTTGCGCACCATTGGTTCGAAGTCATTCGGCAAGTCCTCAGTTAATCCGCCTATGCGGAAATAGGTGGACATCATCCGCTGGCCGGAGACGGCTTCATAGATGGTAAGCAAGTCCTCGCGTTCACGAAAGACGTAGAGCAACATGCTCATGGCGCCGATATCAAGCGCATGCGTACCCAGCCAGACGAGATGTGAATTAAGCCGCGTGATTTCCGTGAGCAGAACCCTCGCCCACTGCGCTTTTGGTGGTGCTTCGACGCCAAGCAGTTTCTCGACAGCCAGACAGTAGCCGAGATTATTCGACATCGGCGCGAGATAGTCCATACGATCGGTCATCGGGATGACTTTGTAGTACAGCTTTGCTTCGGCAGTCTTCTCGATACCGGTATGGAGATAGCCAACTTCGGGAGTGCACTTCATGACTACTTCGCCGTCAAGCTCCAGTACGACTCGCAAAACGCCGTGGGTCGCCGGATGCTGCGGACCCATGTTGACGGTCATCGTCTCAGGTTGCACTACTTGATGACCTCCGGCGGCAAGTCCTTGTTGTATGTAAATTGCGGGGTTTCGTAGGTCAGCGGATAGTCTTTGCGGAGCGGATGTCCCTCGAATTCATCCCAAAGTAGGATGCGGCGCAAATCGGGATGACCGTCGAAAGATATGCCGAACATATCGAAGACTTCCCGCTCCAGCCAATTGGCAGTATCCCATTCGCCGGTGAGAGTCGGCACCAATTCTTTGTCGGCGACATTTACTTTGAAGCGAACGTACTCGGTCAAGTCATAAGAGTACAGATGGTAAATCACTTCAAAACGCTTCTCGCGCTCAGGCCAATCGGTGGCGGTGATATCGGAAAGATGCACGTATTTCAGTGCGACGTCGTCTCGAAGAAAGCGTGCCAACGTAACTATCGTTGACTTGTCGACTACAAACGCCAACTCACCGAAGTGCTCCGTGGTTGCCAATATCTTGTCGCCGAACTGGGCAGTAACTCGTTCGCGGGTGACGTTGTTCATCCGATAAGCTTACCGATAATTCCCATCTACGTCAAAACCGCAAGGGTTTTGACCTACAAATCAACTCAGGCGCTTTGCCTGGAATCGCCTTTGAGCTTCTCCTGATCGATCAACTTCTGCAACTTCACGATGCCATCAATCAATTGCTCCGGTCGCGGCGGGCAACCGGGGACATAGATGTCGACGGGCACGATTTTGTCGACGCCCTGCAAAATGGCGTAGTTGTTGAAAATGCCGCCACAAGACGCACAAGCGCCCATGGAGATCACCCATTTCGGATTGGGCATTTGGTCGTAAAGCCGTTTGAGCACCGGCGCCATCTTGTTTGAGACTCGGCCAGCGACTATCATCAAATCCGCCTGCCGTGGCGAGGCGCGCATAACTTCCATGCCAAAACGGGAAAGGTCGTACTTGGGGCCGAAGGATGACATCATTTCAATCGCGCAGCAAGCCAACCCAAAGCCAAAGGGCCAGGTTGACCGCTTGCGTGCCCAATTGACTACCTTCTCAGCGGTAGCCAGAATTATGCCGTCAGGAATCTTCTCTTCTAATCCCATCTGATCGCTCCCTTCTTGACGATATATACGTAGCCGACCAGAAGGATAAGAACGAAGATGACCATTTCGATCAGTCCGAACAAGCCAAGTTGTTTGTAGTTGACCGCCCATGGAAAGAGAAAGACCGTCTCCAAGTCGAAGACGATAAACAGGATCGCAACTAAATAGAATTTGACGGAAAAGCGGTGACGAGTGTCGGTCGTAACTTCGATGCCGCATTCGTACGCTTCGTCCTTAACGCGGCTCTTTGACCGCTTGCCTAGAACGGCGGAAATGCCGAACATAAACGCCCCAATGATGATCGCCAGTACGATTTGAAAGAAGATGGGGAAATAGGTCTCGAAACTGCTCAGGCAATCCTCCCAAACTATTGCGTGGAAAGGTAGGATTTTTCGCAAGCAAGTCAACAACTATTTGGGTGGGAAAATTCAAGCACAGCAGCGGATTTTGTGCATGAGTGTCGTGTCCCGCACGCTTTTCTTGAACGGAAATATCCGCTATCGTCCTCGCGAAAGTGGAGAATCCGGCCAATTCCAATTCTGGATTCCCGTCTGCGCGGGAAAGTTGAATAACTACCAGAGATTCTGTGCCTGCTGAGTAACCGTTGGTATCGTCGGAATGCTGTTGCGACTGAAGCCGTACCTACAATACGACTTGTCGAAGCGTAACACCAAGATACAGGTGCGACTTTAGTCGCAGATTCCCTCGCGACGGTTCTTAGAGTCCCGGGCGCGGGAATGGCTTGGCAGTGTGCTTCCATTTTGTGTTTGCTATAAGGGGCTGTTGAAAAGCATCCAGGACTGTCATTCTGAGGAGCGCGAAGCGCGACGAAGAATCTCCAAGTTGTTGTAGGACATGTGCGCTAGATTCTTCGCTCCGCTCAGAATGACAACCACCGAGGTTTTTTTACACTCCCTATAATGCGCTGCCTTTTGCCAATCTCTCAACAGTCCTGTGAGTGGATTCCCGAGCGTTCCGGAGTGTCGTCTGGGAAGCTGTGACAGGAAGAAAAGCCGGTGGAGATGTCTCTCCACCGGCTTGTGCTACTGTAAACCAGACAGCTTAGAACGCCATCTTGACCGTGAAATACTGATTGTCACCGGTGAAGAAGTCGGTCTTCTGCCAAGAATAATCAAACATCACTTTGGTCGCGCCCCACTTCATCTGCAATCCAGCACCAAACGACGGGCCGAACATGTAGTTGTTCTGACTGGAACCGGCGTAGCCACCGCGCAGGAAGAACATGTCATTGTAGCCATACTCGAAACCACCACGGAATTCATCCTGTGAGAAGTTGTTGCTCTGGAACACAGTCGAGAACTCCACATTGTTCTTCTCGTTTGGACGATCCAGTGGATTCCAAGCGGCGCCAAACTGCACCGAAGACGGCAACTCAAACGATGCGCTTTGGGAACGCAGGTCTTTGGCTGCTGAGTTCGGGTTCGATCCCGTCGGAATCACTGAGTTGTCGAAGTTGGGGCCATCGAATTTCATCTCTGGTCCGAAGTTCTTGACTACCACGCCGAATTTCAAGCCACGCCAGTTAGGCACGTAGGTGAAGCCGAAATCGAAAGCTACACCATGAGCCGTGACCTGTTCGATTCGCTCGTTGATGAAGTAGCCGGTCGCGCCGAAAGCCACTCTGTCGGTAAGCTGACGGGCATAGGTAAGGCCAATCACCGAGAAAGTCGGGTTGAAGTACTCACCGGCCGTTCCCTGCTGATCCTCCCAGGTTGTCTTCAGAATACTGCCTACGGAAAGCACTTTGACTGACACACCGATGGTGCCGAAACCTTCGATATCGGTTTTCACCGCGGCGTACTCAAGCTTCATATCGGCGAAGTACTGAAGGTGCGAAAACATTGCTTCAGTACCTCCCTCGGCCACCGCGCCGGCAGGATTCCAGAAGAGCGCTTCGGTGCCTTTGGCATCGGCAACCAGCGCGCCTCCCATTGCCGAACCGCGTGAGCCAATCGGGATACGCAGTTCCTGCGCACCGGCGGTGCCTATCCGATCCTCGCTTCCGGCAAGGAGCATGGCGCTGAGCACGATGACCAGCGCCAACGACATCAATAATGCCTTTTTCATCGTTCTACCTCCTTACCTTAAAAGACCTTTAATTGTTCAACTTCTGTAAATATCGCCATCTTGCCGTACTTCGTCCCTACTCCCGGGCCTTCAATCAGCCAGACGTAAACGCCTGACGCCACCCAGAGACCCTGATCGGTCTTGAGATCCCAAACGAAATCGGAATTATGGATGTCGGTACGATCCATTGTGCGAACCAAATCACCGGCGATATTGAAGATTCTGATCTTCAATGGTACCGCTGGAAGGTTGATAAATTTGACAATGCGGTCGAACTGATCGACCTCTTCCTGATAGTAGTTATAATACGGGTTTGGCACGGTCTTAACGTTGTCAAGCGCCAGGGGGATGAAGTCGCCGCTAGCACTAGCCGCTTTCCTGTTGGTGAACTCGAAAACGTCGTCAGGTATATTTGCCTTGTATGTCACGAATACCACCGAGTCGTTCTTTGCCCAAGTGGCAGCCGCACCGAAACCGATGCGATAATCCCAATCGTGCCGCGATATGGGATTGGCGACATTGAGTGCCCAATAAGCCGAATCAGCTCTGTCCGGCATGCTGAAGAAGTCCTCAGTGACTCTGTTGCCCTGAATCGTCTTGGCCAGCAAGACGATGTAATCATCGATGTACCAGTTGTAGTCGCCATAGAAATCGTACATTAACGGCCAGAGTCGAACTGGTGTTTGCTGAGTGATTTTGGGACCAAGATTATATAGCTTAAACGGCACGGAGACCCGGTCAGCATCAGAGGCAGCTCCGTTAAAGTACGCCCAGATAGTGTCGCGATTGGCGTCGAGATATCTGGTTACGTTGTAGACTGTATCACCGGTGTCATAGAGCACGTGTATCGTGTCTTTAGGGCCAGCTACAAACACTAGCTTGAAATTGTCGAAATCCTTGTTAACAAGCACATTGCGGCCGGCCATGTACGCGGCCCGAAGGTCAAAGGCGAAGTTGCTGGTTCCGGAGATGTAGCGCGCTGTGCTGGCGATACCCGGTTCGGGACCAATCACAGACACCATCATGCCATCCACTATTCTATATAGGTAATCGCCCGCCTGATTAGTCTGACCGCTCAGAACTGTTCGAGAATTCGTGACATCGGTCAAGTTCCACGTATTGTCGGCGGTGAAAGTGACACTATAATCGGCATCTCGAACCGAGTCAGGATAGATATAGTCAATCTGCACTCTTCCGTCGCTAATGCCGGCCGTATGTGTCGCCTCATGACGAAATCCGCCTACAGTCTCGAATGGTCTGACCTCAACCGAGGTGATCGGGCTCTCCAGCGTCTCCACCACATGCCCGAGCAGATTCCCTGCCGGATCGTGAAACTCCGTCGCATTCAAGTAATCATATGAGTACGATGTCACCGAGAAGTAGTAGGGCTGATTGTTCTTGATGGTTGATCCATCCAATTGGCTCACGCTCATCGTGTAGTGGTACTTCAACCCGGAATTGGAGCCTTTTTGCACAACCATGCGCTGCGCGCCACCCGCTCCTGCTACAATGACATCGTTGTAGATGAGTGCTACCCCCAGAGGGTCGTCGTCTTTGTCATACGTCGCGATCTTAGTCCATGGACCGACTGAAGTTTCACCCTGGTACAGGTTGAAACCTTCGAAATGGAACTCCTGACCCAGAACCGTATCTTTCTGCACATCATTTATCGGTTTGGAATCCCAGATGAAGTCGATCCGTTGATCGGCACCGCGCAACCAGATGGTGGGAGGCGGCGGTGGGTTCGGAATCCTGAAGTTCAGGTCAAACACTGCCTGTGCTTGTTGATCAACCAGTTTCAGAGCGCCGATCGAGTTGAGCGGATCAGACCCTTGTCCAACCATCACAGCAGCCACCACTTCCTGCGAATCGCCCGGCGCCATGGTGAACGGACCGGAAGTCATCATGAAACGGCGATCATTTGGTTCCGTGTCGAGCCAGCCGATCTGCGTCATTGGATCACCTGCAAACACAAAGGTCGTCGTATCACCCGTAACCGGGTCAACAGCAAGTATCATTTGGCCGCCAACCTTGCGGTAACCCTTCATAAACTTGTAGGTTTCAGAGGCGGACTGGGGGTCTTCCAAGTTGATGTACTTGCTGAAGGCGGTCATGCCAAGCTTTTTCTTGCCATGGTTCCACACGCCGAAGGAGTATGCCGAATCGGTCGCTTCGCCCGGCACAATGGGACCCTGGAAGAAGTCGAAGCCAACGCTAGGTGGCGCAGAACCATAGGTAGCATCCGTGCCGGAATTGTAACAATAGCCAAGAGACAGTGCTGTGTCGCAGCCCACGAGATCATCGGTGGCGTCGCCCAAATCGGGATCTGCCCACAAGGAGATGTAGGTGCTGTCGAGTTCGTTGCTACCCTTATTGATGATTTTGAATTTCATGAAGATCGTGTTGCCGAGCGCGCCGCCGCGAGCGTAAGCGAACGTGCTCTGCTGCACTTCCACGCCAAGCGGCTTGGTGCTTCCAGAGAGGTTCGTGTGTTTGGACGGGTCGGCATCGTTGCAGGCGGACCAGGTCATCTGGTCACCACCGATCAAGGCGGGGTTGCCTTCGTCATCAACCGGAGCGCCCTGATCGACCGGCCAATCGCGATAGTCAGGATTGCTTGTGGCATTGTCGCCGCGCCTGATCTTGTAGACCTTAAACTCCGCCTTGTCGGGCTGGAACGTCCCGTCCTTCATCGGACCGGGAACGAACTCGGACGAGTACTCCGCCATCGCAATCCGGATCGCATCATTGACCTTGGCGCCGATCCAAATACCGGCGTCATAGATAACCGTCTTCTTGGTGCCACGCGGATAATAAAGGCCATCGGTCTTACCGTAAATGTTCGCATTATCATAGGCGAAGTTACCATTGTTGTAGATGAACATCTCCAACGAATTGGCGTCAATCGTATGAATCGTATCATAGATTAACACCGTTCGGGAACGTTGCCACTTCCCCGTCATGCTGCTGACGCCCCAAGCGAGCGTGGTCATCAACAGGAACATCACGAGGGAAAGAATGATTTTTGTTTTCTTCATTTGCTTCCTCCTGAAGCTTGCGATCCTGTTGCCGTTAGAAGTTCATTCTCAAGCCGAGACGTACCTGACGCGGGGTATCGTAGTGCATTGGATTGCGCTGCTTGATATTGTACTTCGCCACACCGTCTGCTCCGTACTGGGAGGCAAAACTCTGGCCTTCGGACGTAGCCAGCCAGCCGGTGTTATCCGCCAGTCCGGAACCCTCGTATACCTCGACAACGTTCTTGCGATCAAAGACGTTGATTACCCAAACATAAACATCCAAGTTCAGGCGGGCGATTGCAAACGTCTTGTCAGCTTTCAGATCAAGCCGATAGGTCCACGGGGTAGTCCGCGAATTTACCATACCGACTGGAACCGGGGAGAAAGCTCCCATGGTGATTTCATTCACCAACTCGATCGGCGTATAGGGCGTGCCGGAAGCGGCCGTAAACAGGAAGTTGACACCGGCATTTTCCAAAATGAAAGTATTGCCGACTTTCGGTCCCTGCCCCTTTGAGGCGCGAACGTCCATAATTGCCGTCAGCTTATGTCTCTGATCGAACTCCAGCGGGGATACCCGGATCGGCCGCTCGCTGTTCGTCCAAGCGACATTGGACTGCGATGTGGCGTACGAACCGGTACCGGTCGCAAACGACAGTGAGTAGTCCAATTCACCGGAAATGTTGCGCGTGCGGCGCATCTTGAGCGAGGCGTCGATGCCCTTTGTCGTACCGAAGTCATAGTTACGATAGACGGCGAACGAATTCGGCACTGACGACTGATTAACCACTTCCGTGAGGCCCTTGATGTCTTTGTAGTAGGCTGTGATATCAAGACTGGTGAAATCACCCAACTGATGGGAGATACCGACTTCGTAAGCTGTTGTTTCTTCCGGCTTCAAATTGGGATTTCCAACCGGCTGGTAATACGGATGATCGCGAACCATTCGCTGCAACCAAGCCGTGCCCACATAGAGATATTGCAATTCGGGGCGCTGGAAAAACTTGCCGTAGTTGACATGAAAAACGCTCTTGTCCGAAATGGGGAAACCGACTCCCAGTCGCGGTGACAGTTTCTGTTCGGCTTTGGCCTTTACAAAATCGCCCGGATCAAGCTCTTGGCTTAGCTGGATTTGCTCGGGAGTCGCATTCGGATTCAGACCGTATCTGTCCGGATCGAGCGGGCGCTGTTCGTCACGAAGACGGTCGGTATTGGAATTCAGGTAGTCGTAGCGTACACCGGCATTGATTACCAGCCCCTGCCACTCAACCTTGTCCTGAAGGTAGAGAGCAAAGGTATATGGTTTCTTAACGCCGTCGGGGCCGGAATTGACGTCTTCAAGAGTGCCGTCAGGCACGACTTTGCCGTCCACAACTCGATACCCGCGGAAGCGGTAACCGTAGCCGTTGGCATCTTGGAACGCGTTCTTGTAGTACTGCGCGGTGTCGATTCTGTAGGAAGTATCGATAACGCCGCCGACCGTATCAATAAAAGCGGTCGCCGTAGTGTCAATTTGCGTCGGCGTAAGATGGTCCATGTATCGAAGCCGATGAGCTTGGAGATCGATACCGAATTGCAGCAAGTTCGACTTATTGATTTGACTGGTCAAGGCAAAGTTGCCGCCGACATACGATGACCGACGCTGGAGAAAGTCATCGTAAACATGGCCTTCGTCTTTGGTATAATAGGAAGTGTCGATAACGGTGTCGACCGTATCAATCTTCATGTATGCTGTGTCTTTGTCCCACTGCTGGAACAGCGTAGTAGCATCAACACGGGGATTGCCATCCGGACGACCGTACGCGATCACATCCTGCCAGTGCTTGCTATCACCGCGGAATCTCTTGGTCAGATAGTATGTCGTACCCAATTCAAAGAAGGTTTTGGGTGACAAGTTGTTTGTCCATTTGGCATAGTAGGAGTAGTTTTCGTCGAGATACCGCGGCGCGTGAGGCTGGTCGAAATAGTAGTTCATGTTGAACTCTTGCCAATCATCGCGGCTTCCCAGCGTCCCCAGACGGATCTGGTTCTTGGGATTGACGTCATATCTCAGCTTGCCCTGCCACGTCCAACCGGAAAGACTGTTGTGCTGCAAGATGCCGTTCGCCAGTGAGCGTGGAGACCGATCGCCTTCGCGGCGGCGTTCCATCGAGAGGAAGAAGTTACCCTTGTCCTTCCATTTGGCGAGCGGCAACGGGCCATCAACGTTCATCGCGACATGATTGTAGTCATAGCGATGCGCTTTGCTCATGCTGAATGTCCGCATGTAGCCATCGGTAATGCCTTCAATAGTGCCCGAGTATTTCTTGGTTCCTTCTTTGGTGGTGACATTGATCGCTCCAGACGAGACCCAACCGTACTCGGCATTGAATCCACCGGTTGAGATCGCAATCTGCTCGATAGCGTTGTTGTTGATTGCCGTCGTCGACAAGTTGGTTAGCGGATCCTGCTGCGAGAAACCATCAACAAAATAGGCCACATCACCTTGACGACCACCACGAATGTTCAACGTCGGCGCGTTAGTGGCTTCGCGGTTACCGCGCAAGTTCAAGGTCGGCGGGCTTTTGTAGTTGGCGACAACGCCCGCTGACAACCCGACGACATCCTGATAACCGCGGGTTGGCAGTTGCTGAACTTCCTCTCTGGAAATCAACTTCAACGACGCCGTCTGGTCTTTGATAATCATGGGACGCTCGGCAATCACCACCTGAGCTTGCCCAATATCCAGCACCTTCGACGACAGTTGAAAATCTGCCTTGCTCGTGAGGTCAACCGATACGTTCATATCTTTGAGTTCCACCGGAGCATAACCGATGATCATAGCTTTGAGGTCATAGCGACCGGCCGGGACATTAAGTATGAAATACTTACCTTCCGCATCTGAAAGCGCTCCCATGGTGGTTCCGGAGATGGCAACCGCCACGCCCGGCAATGGAGCCCCAGTCTCTTTGTCTGTGCAAAGACCAGAAATTTTCCCGACGGTACCGCCGAGAATCAAACTGGGCATTGCCAAGAAAAGAAGCAGGGTGACTGCAATCTTAGCTCTTAGCTTCAAATCTGAACCTCCTGTTAGACAAGTTTGTCGGATAGCAAACGTACAATGTCTTTGCTATTAGTTTTCAACGGCATTCCTCCTTGAAACTTTAGGTTTCCTCAAACTCAACACAATCATTGCTAACGCGTCCATCCACATATAGGAGACGGATCAAGTCCGTATTCTGTTCATCCGATCGGCATACCCGCGCAGAAGAGCTAGAGAGGAGAAACGCCCACTATCAGTAGAAACCTATGCCAAAACCATCTCCTGTTGGCTGGCATTCGGAATATCATATCCAGTCATGCATCCTTGCCGGACATCGATACGACACCCCCCTTCTGGCGTACCGAACTTCGCCGTGCCCGACCAGTCTTGTCAACATAAAACTTTCACTAACCGTTTGATTTATACGGGCTTAATCACAGAAAGGTGGAGCAGAGAATTGGAGATGATGTGAAGTAATTCGGACTTTTGCGGTTGGGTTGCATCCAGAAGACTGCTATAAGGAAATCTCCACCTGAAGCACATTTTCCAGAGAGTTGACCAATTCAAAAAAGACTCTCGAACGGTCCACGGGGATTCCGGTCAATGACTCAAGGCTGGCGACGGTGGACGATGACAAGCCACAGGGATTGATGAGATCGAAGTAGGACAAATCAGTGCAGAGATTGAGCGCCAGACCGTGGTAGCTGACCCAGCGTTTTACGGCGATGCCGATAGCGCAGATTTTCTTGTCGCTGATCCAAACTCCGGTTTTGCCCGGTATGCGTTCCCCCCTAAGATCATAGTTTTCAAGGAAGCTGATCACGACTTCTTCAAGATCACGCAAAAAGCGATGCAGGTCGCGCCCACGCTGCTCCAGGTTGATGATCGGATAGATTACCTGCTGACCCGGACCATGAAACGTGACATCACCACCGCGTTCCACTTCACAGATATGCACGCCGCGCTGTTTGAGGCTTTCTTCCGACACAAGGATGTTGTCGTTGCGGGCGCCGCGTCCGACCGTAATCGTTGGCGGGTGCTCGACAAAGATGAAGGTATCGGTAATCCTGCCATCGATGCGGTTGTCGACAAGTTGTAATTGAATCAGCCGAGCTCGGTCATAGTCAACCAGACCGAGCTCGAGTATCCTCGCCGGGGAACTGTTGGCAGCAGGTTGCTCCATCTACAGAAGCGTCAATTCCGGGAACTCGAGGTATGTGATCAAGCGGCGTAGAAACTGCACGGCATACTGACCATCGATCAAACGATGGTCGAATGACATTCCCAAATTCATCATGTCGCGGATGACGATCTGCCCGTCACGCACTACCGGCCGTTTCTGGATCGCGTGCACGCCCAGGATAGCTACTTGTGGCTGACTAATAATCGGCGTGGAGTTGAGAGCGCCATAGACACCGGCATTGGTAATTGAGAAGGTACCGTCTTCAATGTCAGGAGGAGTGAGTCGATCAGTGCGAGCACGATCGCCCAGATCTTTCAAATCGCGCATTAGTTCAACTACACCCTTGGAATCAGCGTCTTTAATGACCGGTACAATCAGACCGCTATCCCGCGCCACGGCGACGCCAATGTTGTAATAGTGTTTGAGAATGATTTTGTCTTCGGTCAGAGAAGCGTTAACGTAAGGAAACTCTTTCAGTGCCTTGCAGGCCGCCGCGATCAGGAAGGGCATGTAGGTGATCCGAATTCCCTGCTCCTTCTCGATGCGGTCGACATGCTGCTGACGAAATTCCACGAGCCGGGTAAAATCACACTCGTCGAAGGTGGTCACATGTGCAGACGTCTGTCTCGATCTTACCATGTGTTCGGAGATCAGTCTGCGTATGCGTGGAATCGGAATCTCTTCAATACGCTTGCCGGAATCCGAGCCGGTAACGGACGGCCTGTATGACGGTGTCGCGGAAGTCGACGTCGGCGCAGTTGCGTGTGCCGGCTTGCCTATACGAGCGATGTAGTCCTCGACATCCTTCTGGGTTACTCTGCCACCGGCGCCGGTGCCCTGAAGCTGAGTAACGTCAACACCGTATTCCTTGATCAGGCGCCTGACGGCGGGCGACAGACGTTGCGGTTCACCGGAGACGGGGGCAGTCACAAGAGCTGTTTTGGCGACGGTGGCTGCCGGAGCGGTCGTTGTCGTTACGGAAGGCGCCGCTTTCTCACCGGGAAGGCCAATAATAGCGATTTCCTTGCCGACCGGCACGATCGTACCGACAGGCGCTAGAATCTCCAGCAGAATACCATCGGCATCGGCAGGTAAAGAAACATTGACTTTGTCAGTCAACAATTCGACGATCGGCTCGTCTTTCTTGATCGGCTGGCCGACTTCGACAAACCACTTGTTGATCGTCCCTTCAACAACCGATTCGCCCATTTGCGGCACTTTCAGCACTGTCGCCATTAGCGTTACTCCTTCCCGTTACTTGAATTCCAGATCACGAATCAGCGGCATTAATAATAGCGCAGATATGATTTGTCAACAAACATGAGCTTGAGCCTATCTGCCCGCGTTTGCCAAGCATCGCTGCCAAGACCGGCTCTACCCGCCGATTGCCAGCATGCGCTCCAGCGCAACGCGAGCGTGGATAGTTACGTCCTCGTCAACCGACATCGGTCTCAAAGTATCGACATTGTCCAGCGTATAGGCCAGATCAGCCAGCATGGTGCGATACATGTTCACACACATGGCACAGGTTTGACCCGCCAACTCCAGAATCTTCTTATCAGGATATTGATGCGAGAGCCGGTCCACCAGATTTAGTTCGGTGCCAACGGCTATTATGCTCCCCGGCGGTTGCTGCTCGACATAGTTGACGATGTGACTGGTCGAGCCCACCGAATCGGCAAGCGCCACAACATCCTCGGTGCATTCCGGATGTACCACGACTTTGACCCCGGGATACTGCTCCCGTATCTGAAGCACATGATGCGGTTGGAAGACGGAGTGGACATGGCAGTAGCCCTTCCAGACGATAACCTTGGCTCGCCGGATGGCATCCGCATCGCGGTTCTGTGGCCGAGAATTGAAATCCCAGACGAAGATCTGATCCCTTGAAATGCCACACTTGTTGGCGGTGTTGCGTCCGAGATGCTCATCGGGGAAAAAGAACAGTTTCTCCCCTCTCTCAAATCCCCAGGCAAAGGCTTTGTCGGCATTGGAGGAGGTGCAGATGATGCCGTCATTCCTGCCGCAAAACGCTTTGAGATCAGCAGCGGAGTTCATATACGCAATGGGTACGATCTTGATTCCGGGTAGCAAGAGATGGAGTTCCTCCCAAGCGCTATAGACCGAGTCTATCGCAGCCATGTCCGCCATCGGACAACCAGCCAGTGGGTTGGGTAAGAAGACCTTCTGCTCTCGACGGGCGAGAATGAATGCCGACTCAGCCATAAAATGCACACCACAGAAAACGATGTGCGCGGCGGAGACCTTGGCTCCGATTTTGCAGAGTGCATAAGAGTCGCCTTGATGATCCCCCAGAGCAACCACGGCGCGTCGCTGGTAATGATGAGTCAGGATTACCACACAATCTCCCAACTCAGCCTTGCGCGCGCGTATACGGGCGGCCAAGTCTTCGTCGGACAGAGATCGGTAACTTTCGGGGGTCACGGAATATGCGTTCGGCATCATTTTCTCTAACTCACTTCACAAGCTTCTCTCAGGCGTTCCTACGAAACTCACCTCACAACAGCTACGACCGGCAGACACCGGCTTATTGAAAAAACGGTGGGCGCTGAGGGAAGTTTGGTAGCGTCTCTGCTCAGTCCAAAGGCCTGCTAATCTGGTACTCTTTGATCTTCTGCCGCAAAGTGTTGCGATGAATGCCGAGCAGTTCCGCCGCCTGCTGGAGGCTGTAGCCTGTCGACGCCAATATCTTTTCAATATGCCGCTTCTCCAAGTCGCGCAGCAAAGTAGCGGCTCCCGCCCCCCCAGTCTCTGTTTTGCGCGCCAGCGGGCGCAGTTGCGGAAAATCATCCACATCCAAAATGTCAGATCGCGAAAGCACAATTGCCCGTTCGACGGCGTTGGCGAGTTCGCGGACGTTTCCCGGCCAGTCTTGCGCCAACAGAAGATCCTTGGCGGCAACGGAAATACCTTTGGTCGGGCGATTGAGCCGAGCCGAGGTCTGCTGCAGGAAGTAGTTAACTAGCGGCATCACATCTTCGCGGCGCTCCCGCAAAGGTGGCAAGTCAATATTGACTACGTTAATCCGATAGAACAAATCCTCCCGAAAACGCCCCTGCTCCACATCGGCAGCCAAGTTGCGGTTGGTGGCGGCAATGATCCGAGCATCGGCAAAGACTTCCTCTTCACCTCCCAGACGCTCAAAACGCCTCTCTTCGAGAATCCGCAGGAGTTTGACCTGAATTGCGGCCGGCAGTTCGCCGATCTCATCCAAGAAGATCGTTCCGCCAGTTGCCAGTTCAAACCTGCCAATGCGCCTCCGGTCAGCGCCGGTGAAGGCCCCCTTCTCATGCCCGAGCAACTCAGATTCAAGCAGTGTTTCTGGTATCGCAGCGCAGTTTACCGCCACGAATCGTCCGACCGCGCGGAGCGAAAGGCGGTGGATGGTGCGAGCCACCAGTTCCTTGCCAGTACCTGACTCCCCTGTGATTAGCACCGTTGTATCCGCAGGGGCAACTCTGGCAATCTCAGAGAGGGTCTGTTTCAACTTGGCAGACACGCCCACGATCTCTTTGGCTTCCAACTCCTCCAAGCGCTCCCTGAGAATTCGGTTCTCGGCAAGGAGAAAGTGTCGCTCTCCCGCCGTCTTGATCAACACCAAAAGCTCCTCAAGGTTGATGGGTTTGCACAGATAGTTGTAGGCTCCGGCTCGCATTGCTTCGACTGCGGTCTCGACCGTGCCAAACGCAGTTATCACAATGACTTGCAACTCGGGGTCTCTATCTTTGGCCTTTCTCAGCAAATCAAGACCACTTTCACCCGACATTTTCAGATCGAAAAGGCCGATTTCGAACGCCTTGTGGCCAAGCAGTTCGAGCGCAGACTCGGCCGAGTCTGCGGTTGACACGGAGTAGCCTTTCAAATTCAGGAAACCCGCGAGCATTTCCCGCTGATTCTTTTCATCGTCTACGACGATAACTCGCAAAGATAGCATATCTCACATAATATCCCTTTGGGACGTAGAAAGCAAATCCTTTCAGCACCTTAGATGCGTTCGCGACTCAGAAGGAAGGCAAAAAAAGGGTTGACAAAACCCGGCAGTTGACTTATACTTGAAGAGAGAAGAGCAAGAGCAGTATTGGGTCTAACATACTTCACTGGGTGATTGTGGGTGAGTGATTGCTTCTAACAATGGTTCGCATCGGCGAACGCAAATTCGTTGGCGTACTTCGCGCTTATTGAATTGATTCAACCACCGCCCATTTAGAATCTGCCAATCGCAGTTGAACTTGCACTTAGACCTATTATTAGATGGTTTATGTCAGTCAGATTTCAGACAAGCTTCGACCTGTAAATGTCGAACTGGAGGAGGTGATAGTCCGCAGTTTAGCATTGTTCGGGGGTAGCGGTCCGAACCGAAATGCAACCGATTTTCTCGCAAACTTCTGAAAGGAGCAAACATACCGATGAGAAAATTAACGATCCTAATTCTAGCACTATTATACGTGGCTTCTTTGGCTGCGGTTTCAGCTTTTGCAGCCAATGCGGCACCCGTTAGCAGCAACAAAGTGGTGCCAAGGATTCCCATTGATCCCCTGCAGCCGAAGTTTGATTGGGTAGCTGAGAGACCAACAAGCGCGCCGGGCGCAAGTTCCATGGCGTTAGGCTACTTCATGGGGGGCATTTCGCCCGGCACTCAA
>Ga0209777_10000063_pt1 | contig 177219 bp, 164 predicted proteins | sample FrelakmetHBP12HB_FD_187147 | JGI IMG/M metagenome (GOLD analysis project Ga0209777, IMG submission 187147) | Freshwater lake sediment microbial communities from the University of Notre Dame, USA, for methane emissions studies -HBP12 HB (SPAdes)... | ecosystem: Environmental > Aquatic >...
GTCGAATCGTCGGTCTTACCCAATCGTTTCTGGTAGCCGGTGCAAATGGATTGTCTGTATCACTCTGGCAAGTGGCCGACGAATCGACAACGGCTTTCATGGTAGGTCTATATAAATTGGTAAAGGAAAAAGGATTGTCTTATGATAATGCCATGTCAGAGATGCGACGGCAGTTCATCAAAGACCCGAAGTGGAGATCACCTTATTTCTGGTCGCCATTTGTATATTATGGGAATTCCTAGGGCATACATGATATGAACTTCATTACGGGTTCTGCTGCCCTACGAACAGAAGGTCATTGGTCGGTAGCTTGAGTGTAAGGACCTGCACAACGGGTTTCCGCGCCCTGAAAATAATTACGGGTTACGAGTGGTAATCATCAGTTCAATTCCAAAATGAAATCTGTGTACTCGTAGGTGTTGTCAGTAGAGGATCACTTCAACAGATTATCAAATCAAAAGTACGCATGAACCCTAAATAAAAACCGGAGCAAACGATCTTGCAGGTCAACTCCGGTTCATGTGAAATGCAACGCTTTAAAATCGCCAGAGATACGAGTTTTCCCCGGGAATGAATTTACACCCTGCTACAGAACTCCTTCCTCAGATACGTCAGGAAATTTAAAGAAGTAAGACCAAATTTACCTTGCTCGTAGCCCGCCGTTTTAGTCAGCTTAGATACCTGTCATGGTATCAACAGCCAGGGCGGTTTCGCTATTACCCAAAAAATGTGTCTCTGTCGTCGCCATTGTCCGTGGGTTCTGCTGTCTGTATTGGCGCTGATTTATCTATGCCTATGCCTGTTGGATCATTACCGTCATCACGTGCCGCATGCCCGTTGCCTTTCTTATCATATGATTCTATTGCGGCAGCAACATAGTTGCTCCGCCAATGCCTCGGCAGAGAATGTAATATTTCTATTGCCTTTCGGTGTTTTTCTGTATGTAAGGAGATCCATATACGCTTGTATATCGGCGTTGGTTCATCTATGCCTGTTGGACCATTACCGGCATCACGTGCCGCATGCCCGTTGTCTTTCTGATCATACGATTCTATTGAGGCAGCAACATAGTTGCTCCGCCAATGCCCCGAAAGAGGTTTTAATCTTTCTATGGCTTTACGGTGTTTTTCTGTATGAAAGGATATCCTTATATGCTTGTACATTGATAGTAAGTCCTATTATTTGTATTGGGTTCCGTAGATCCAATAACCAATCGCATTTGCATTCTCGGGGCTGGCTACCGTATACAATTTCTTTTTCAGCTTCATCACCTTGCGGAGAACGTGCACACCTCCGCCTCCAGCTATGCCAAGATCCATTACTTGTCCTTCCATGTAATTGTTGATGAGAGCAGCAACCCGGGAAGAATAATTTTTTGTGATCTCATCAATATCAAGCTCAAAAACCTCACCTGACCACTGAACTTCGCGGTTACCAAGAAACGACATGGCGCGGTCACGGCCTATGGGGCGTAGGTATTTGCGGTTAAATTCGTTGTCGATATCGTCCAGCAAGACAGATATCCCCAATGGGTAAGTCTTAACGTGTGTATTTACAAACTTTCCATTATTCATGGTGATCAGGTCGAGCGTATGAAAACCTATGTCTACAACTGCAACCCTCAATGATTTAAAATTAGTGCTATTGTCAGAAACATATTTTAGATATATGCCAAATCCTTGTGGCACGAAATATATATCAGTACTGCCCAAATCAAACCTGGTGCCATTAATGGTTATGCATTTCTGTTTTAACGCATGTATCAGTTCGGCAGACTTTTTTTTGCTGAATTGAGCAGCAGGTATGCCTAACACGATGGTGCTGTCATACGTGTTAAAATTGCAAGCCCTTATCACTGCTACCAGTAATGCAGTCCAGTGTGCAGATCCCAGAAATTCCGAATTGCGGGGATCGTAATACGGATCTTCGCCGCTTACATCAGGGCCAGCATAAAATTTGTTGCCGTCGACTTCAATACAACTGTGAGGACTAAATCCACCGGCCTCAATAGCGTTTGTAACGACTGTCCGAAAAGATACGACGGAATCGTTGCCATCTGCATCCTGAATCCCAAAGTGCGCTTTTGTGTAACCAAAACCGATATCAATCCCTAAGAATCTTGTCATAAATACCTCCTGAAAATTCTTTATAATGAAATATTACTTCCGACTGAGGTGAGATCTGAGAAAAAGACAAGGTTGGGAAAAGGACGACGCGAGGACGAGAGGATGAGGCAAGGCCGAGAAAAGGATGAGAAGAGTCCGCGATAGGGACGGAGAAAGGACAGGAAAAGAACTCTGAAAAAGGAAGGTCAATGTAGTACGGCGTAGCCAATACGCTATAATATTAATGTAAATATATTATGGTTGATGCTGTTTTTTAAAAGCACCGCAGGAATTTCAGGATTAAGACGGGAAAAGCCAGTAGACGTGCGGCTTACATATTGATGACGCTGTGATTTACTGATACTCGGTTGTAGGGCATGTCTGAAAGGCATTTCCACTGGGGGGAAAATCTTAAATCTACGTAAAAATAATATCGCTGGTAAAATAAATTTCTGGGAACCGCATTTTGGGAAGTAATATATAGTTAACGACATTGTTTTTCCGATTACTGCGTCAGCGCCTACGGAAAGTCTGAGAGGAAGTCGAACTAATTGAATCATATTAATCCCCCGAGATTATGGAAAGCCGATGACAAGTGTTGACACAGAAAATTTTTTTTCCGAGGGGTGCTGTGAACAAAGGGTGAAGCGCTAAAAGACATATTAATGTTTTCAGCATAAAAAATATCTTTACCTCATGTCATTATAGACCCGGTTCAGTAAGGGGAAATACTAAAACAAGCGGGAAGTAATACGGGTTGTAAAATTGTTAAGTGCGGTAAGTATTGTTCTCTGAGCTATATCACCATTTGCGGATGAACTTAAAATAAGGCGGTTATGGAATCTTCGGAAGTGGATGGAAAAGTTAAGGTTAGAAGAATTCAATCAGGTGATCTCGAATCTGTGTATTCGATAAATAAAGAATGCTTTTTAGTAGATTCAAGTTCGCATTATTCTCGGTTTTTTATATCGCAGGCGTATGAGATATTTACGGATACATTCTTAGTGGCTGAAAAGGAGAAGAAATATTTCAGTGAAATAGAGATCATGCCTAATGTATTTAGAAAACGCTTTGCAGGTATAGAGAAACAAATAGTCGGTTATATTTTGAGCGTCCCCGATGCGCAGACTAAAAACGCTGCCCGAATACTATCGATGGCAGTAATTACGACAGAGAGACGGAGGAGAATAGGTTTAAAATTATTGTCCGCCTTAGAGCGACGATTTAACCCGAAAGGCATTAGCCCTGTATGTCTCTCCGTGACAGAGGACAATACAGATGCCATAGCATTTTTCAAGAAAAATAAATTCGGCGAGGAGTTTTACGCAAATGAAAAAAAAGAATTTATAACAGTGCGCGTTGAGGATAAATTTTATGGCAAGGATATGTCACGCATTGTCATGATAAAGCACTATAAATATAGCGATGAGTCCAAGAAGGCCGTTAGACTCAATAAGCTGATAGATCATATTAAAACGCTCTACCTGGAAGATCATATGAAAATACTCAAATCGATAATTGAGTTTAGCGGAGATAACAAAAAATTCCTACAAAGGTCACATGAGTATTTTGGAGAAGCGTATTACAGGCAAATGGGAGGAAAGAAAGCGGACTACGTAAGACACATCGAAAACTGGATGGAAAAGTATCTTTTGAATTCAGGCCATCCCGAGAAATTGACTCCAAGTCGTCTTGCATACGAATATCGGATACGGTTTCACTGGAAACCAGGCATGAGACCATTTTTGATGAAGGTGGCAAGACGGGTCAAACAAAGGTTGTGCATGCGCAAAATTAGAGATGCCCAAACGCGCAATGAAAATAGAACGGATGAAATAGATCATATGAATATAGAACCGTGTACATCGTCAGAGGGGAATCAGGATGAATTGTCTGAAACGGCAGTATGCCCGTAGAAGGCCAGAAGACCTGAGAAACAATGTGAAACATGCCATATGAGGTCATTGTTATCGTTGCAAATCCCGTGTTTGTTGTCACCATGGAAGCAAAACAGTGTCTTCTGTATACAATGAGGCATCTCCTTCGTTGAACATCTAATCAGTTTTTTCAGGAAAAATCAAAATCAGTCAAACAATAAAAGTAATATATCTATTAGGAAAATCCATCTGTCTTAATTTGAGAAGCGATAGGAGTATAGTGGTTTGAATATTGAAAGCCAATTATCCTTACTACGGGGAATAAATAAGGGAAACATAAATCAACGCTCATGCAGCAGAGAAACGGTCGTTGGTATCGGTAGTGAGTTAAGACAGGACAGAGCATTTTGCCCGGACGCGAATCTACGATCTGAAAAGATATGCATACCAGACGACATGAGGACCGGCCACGTGGGCGTATTTGGCACTACTCGTACAGGGAAGACAAAGTTAATAGAAAACCTCATAGTACAAGATATCGCAAAGGGCTATAACGTCGTCGTAATAGACCCGAAGGGCGATAATGAGCTTTATTGCCGTATTGTTCAGGCCTGTGTTGAGTATGGCCGTCTTGATGATCTGATGATGCTCACCCCGATATTTCCCCACTGTTCGATGCGTCTGAATCCATTGAGTCATTATTACATGCAGGATGAACTTGTCGATCACGTCGTATCCGGCATTAAGACCAAGGAAGACTATTACATCGGTATCGCAACTTCGGTTTCCCAGGCGATAATTCAAGGTCTTGTGGAACAGGCCAAATATCATGAAACAGAGCCCAAGATTAACTTCAATGAAATCAGGAGACGTGCTGACCAGGGCAGTTTGAAAGAATTCAAGGACTCGATTGTTAGTATGGCTACGGCCCTGGAATTGACACAGGAGCTAAACCAGATCCTTGCCGCACCTTCTGACTTTTTTGCAAAAGTAAGCTCGTCGTTATTGACCACATTGAGGGCTCTAACAACTGGCAATATTGGCATGATAATCGGGAAAACTTTCGAAAACAGATTTCTTTCAAGGATCGAGAATGGCCAGGGTGTCGTATTGTTTTGCAATACCGGCAGTCTATTGGCTCGCCGTTCCGCCCACATTGTTGGCAAGGTAATCGTGAGCAGCATCCAGGGCCTGGTAGGCCGGTGGCTGTCCAGCGGCAAGAAGCTAAGTCCTCCGTTGTGCTTGCACATCGACGAGGCGCATAACGTAATGTACAAAGGCATCCAGGAAATGTTCAATAAGATGGGCGGGGGCAACGTATGGGTGCACATATACACGCAGAGTATAGCCCAGATAGTTGATGAAATAGGGCAGGACACGACAATAAGTATTTTAGACAATATAAATACGTGGATATACATGCTTGTAAATCATCCGGACACGGCGAAGTCCATTGAAAAGGTCACGCCGCAAGTCAGGCAGTTTGAGCCGACGTTTCGGTTTGACGGCGGCGTGATGATGCGAAGCGAACCTGTCCCGATGATAACATCCCAGCAGTTGTTGAGCTTGCAGCGGCGTCAGTTTTTCATGCGACATTTTGGGAAGTTTTATTATGGAAGGACCGCGGATGTTGGCCGTAAATGGCTTGAGGTCAAGTTTCCTGAGATCAACCAGGACACCATACGAGATCTACCCAAGATATTGGATCCCGACACAGGCCGCGAGGAGGACATGGAGGCTATGGTGATGGAAAGTTTGAAGTCGGTAGGAGCTGCGACTGTATATGCGAGTTAATTTCCTTAACAGAAGCATTCAGCGTTGGGGCTTGAGGGCATATTGAAATCACAAATTCTCGTATGTTTGATGTAAACGCGTACACTACATTAGAGTTGAACGGAAATGAACGTCATAAATCTGAACATTTACACTTGTTATAGAAATATATTTATCTATGTCCATGGAGGTAAGTGAAAATAGATTATGGTAGCTGTTTTAAGCGGAAAAGATACTGCGGAACAAAATATCCTCATGCAAATACTGGCCTTAAGAAACGTGCCGGAAATAACAGATAAGCGTGATTTTGAAAGGTACGAATTGGAGCTGACTGCGACAATCGAATACCAGCTACCAGAACAAAAAAGAGAGAGATTAATTCTTCAGACGACCAACATATCAGCCAAAGACGTTTTCTTTCATACAATGGCAACTCTGCCTGAGGGCTTGCAAGTCAACGTCAGTATCTATTTGCTAGTTGATAATGAACTGGTCGTTGTGAGTGTATCCGGTTGTGTACTGAGACCCAAGGAAATCGGAATAGCCATCAGTTTTGAAAGTAATTACAAAGTGGAGATTATTTCGAAAACAGCCGACGAGGAAAGTATCCAATGAGTCCTGTGCTGATTCTCCCGGATTATAAATTAACAGACCCGTTAATTCGTCATCTCTGGGTAACCGTTACCGGAATGACGTTTGAAACTAAAATTGTGGTTTATATCGGGGTCTTGAGGGGAGTGTGGTTTATACTGGAGACCTTTATTTTGAAAATTCGTGAAGTATCATCAAGATATGTCAAGGAAAATGACAATCTCAAGCCAGCTGACATGGATCAGTACCCACTTGCCGTAGGCTGTGGGGTTTTACCCCCGGCAGGGTATCAACAAGTCACTGAGGTAGAAGGATTAAGCGATAATTAATGAATGGAGCAGATTCCAGATGAGCAATGTAGTAAACCTTAAAATTCCGGGCGCTGAAGGCGCTCCGGGCGGCAGCAGCGATGGTAAAAAAACCGAATCGGTCGAGAACTACGAGAAACCCCTTCAGCAGTTGATGAATATTATCGAGCACGTCTTAGTATGGCGTGACCCTTATACAGCATCGCACCAGAGAAGAACCACGAACCTCGCCTATGCGATAGCCATGCAAATGAACATAGATTCTAACGTCGCGGCAGGCATCCGCGCCGCATGCTCCGTGCACGATATAGGAAAGATTAGAGTGCCGTCGGAAATTTTGGCCAGGCCGGGCAATCTCTCGAGGAGCGAGCAGCTCCTCATCATGGAACACCCCGTGAAGGGGTACGAAATACTGCAAACCATCGAGTTTCCTTGGCCGGTCGCTGCAATTGTGCTTCAACACCATGAGCGAATCGACGGAACGGGGTATCCATACAGATTGAAGGGACCCGATATCTGTTTTGAGGCGAAGGTGATCGCCGTGGCGGACATTGTCGAAGCAATGGCGTCGCACAGACCATACAGGCCCGCCCTCGGTTTCAGTGCTGCGTGTCAGCAAATCATCAGGAACAAGGGTGTACTCTATGACCAACAGGTGGTGGACGCATGTATCAATCTCTTCGCAAAGAGGGAGGTAGAAGATGTTCTTGGCGGTATTTCATAGTTTCAGGTTTTTTTGCGCGGGACAGGAAGGTAACTGGGTGTGCTGGTCGATGAGGTGATGCAGCTTATATACCTCGCAAAAAGAGATCCTTTCTTCATCGCGTCAATACCACAAACATAAAGTAAGGACTTTTTAATGAAAAGCATTGAACAGGCCGTTGAAACGCTTAAGCGAAATTTTGATAAGGCACAAAAGTTTTATGAGATTGAGAAAGCGATCCTTTCAATTTTGAATTTCCAAGATTTTCTGGAGAAGTTGGTCGCAGAAATAAAGGAAAAGCGCAAAGTCCACTATGTTTGGATATCTATAATCGATAATAGTGCGGTTGCCGGCATGATCCAACAATCGGTCACAGCGGAAGTTCTTGCCAAAACACAAACGAATCTCATTGACAGGGATACATTCTGCAATCTAATCAAAAATGAACCGGATCCCATTCTGGTCAGTGATAATTTAAAGCTCTTCCACTCTTTGCTCCCTGAGAAGTATAGGCATGCCCGTTCCCTTGCCGTCGTGCCTCTGACTCTTGACGGCGAAATAGTAGGGTCGATTAATCATGCGGATGAATCGAAGACTCGGTACCTTCCAGGCATGGATACAACCTTGCTTAAAAGGCTTTCAACCATCGTATCTATTTGCCTTTCCAATGTGACGGCGCACGAAAAGCTCAATGCGCTAGCATCAAGAGATCCGCTGACAGGACTTTTAAACCGCCGTGTACTGGAACAAACGCTTAATTACGAATTTGACAGATCGAAGAGATATGGGGACCCGTTATCTATCGCGTTCATCGACGTAGACGACTTCAAGGGAGTCAATGATACTTTAGGCCATAAAACCGGTGACGAGCTGTTGCGGTACATAGCCGGTAATATGTTAAACCTGACACGCGGAAGCGATGTTGTTGCCAGATTTGCCGGTGATGAGTTTGTAATCATACTTACCAATACGCCAGCCGTTAATGCTATAGAATTTAAAACCCGTTTGCAGTCATTTTTCGCCGATAACCCCATGCAGCATGGAGACATAACTATACCGGTATCGGTGAGTTGCGGGTTGGCATATATGGATAATGGTGATAGTAGCGCGTATGCCGACGCTAAATCTTTCCTGCAAAAAGCAGATACGATGCTTTACGAAGACAAGAAAGGAAAGGGTACTAGGTGTGCTGGATGAAAAGCAGTTGTGCCAGCGATTAAGTGTGATAGTTTACTGCGAATATTGCACACAGATTATGGACTATGGAAGTCGAGATTCACGCTCAATTAGTCTATGTAGTACCTTTCATCCTGAAATGGACAATCCCGATCATATCAAATCCACATTATGCTGCTAAACGGAGAACACCTACTTATCAATGATTTTCGGTCAGATAAAATTTAAGGAATACCGTTTCAATTGTGGTATCCGACATCGCCAATGAGCCAAGTAGAGACTTGACCCCTCAGCATCTTTTAAATTGACGAATGTCAAGATGAAAGACCTGACCCCTATTTTCTCTATCAACTCACTTCACGCAAGGAAATGCATCGTGCAAGGCTCTTAGTAGTGTCACCAAATCGTCTTCATCTAATTTTTCGGGATGATCCTCCAAATACTTCACAACAATGCCAGCAACCTGTTTTGGAGTTATACCGTTTGGCATACAGGCTCTAAAAGGGTAGCTTTTTGATATAAAATTATGATGTTCAAAACCAAGCATTATTTTTGTCACGCCGGTTACTAATCCTAAACAATAACCATCGTCCCATCTTGTGATATAGTTATAATTATTGCCCGATACCGTTACCCGGCAAGCTACAAGAAGGTCCCTTCCTTTATAACCCTTGTCCGCGGCTAGAATTTTTCCATCTTGGAATACACATAAGAACATAAATGAAATGATGATAATCGCTAAATCTGTTTTTTTCACAGTAACGTCGTACTCCTTTACTAAGTGTTAATCATCTGACCCTTAAAGACCCTTTCTGGTGTTGCACCATCAAGAACCGTCCAGCCTCCTCACTGATGAAATAATCTTGCCCCAACTGCCATGACCGCAAAAGCTCTCCAGCGACTGGACGGCCCGTAACTTTATGCTTAAGATGATATCTGATAGCCCTAATTAATTCTATCCTGTTCATCTTTTGAATATCTCGGCAACATAACCTACCACGGCCACCACGATTAATTTTAGAATTTGGGAATAAGGTTGATACTTTGCCAATCAAGTTAATTCCGGCTCTCGAATATCGTGAATTCTGATCATTTGGATCGGGCATCGTATCGCGCAATCCCAGTTGATTCAACTTTTCATCTTCCTCTCTAGTTATCAAAGCCATGTCTCCAAATTGAATCAATATTTGCTCTGCTTCCAGAAGATTACCTTGCTCAATAAGTGGAAATAATTTACCTTCAAGAACGTTCATGGGAACAATGTGTTCTCGTCGAATATCACGCATTATAGAAGATGCCTTCGTAATTACCATTCAATCCCTTGACTTTTTAATAAATCCTGTGCCGATTTATCACCCAGCCTTGCAGCTGTTATTACATTATCAAGAGCTTGCCTATTGTTTCCAAGTGCAGCATAGGCTTTACCTCGGTTAACATAGGCCCCTGCATCCTTTGGATTGAGCTTTATGGCTCTGTCAAAGTCTTCTATTGCCCGCCTGTATTCGCCGAGTTGGCCGTATGCAGTACCCCTGTTATTATATGACGTCGCGTCTTTTGGATTGAGCTTTATAGCTCTGTCAAAGTCCTCTATAGACTGTCTGTAGTTGCCGAGTCTATCATATGCAGTACCCCGCTTATGATAGGTGCTTGCAATTTTCGGGTTGAGTTCTATGGCTTTGTCATAATCTTCAATCGCTCGCCTGTAGTTGCCGAGATTGCTATAGCTAAGACCCCTGTTACTATAGGCAAAAGTGTCTTTCGGGTTGAACTCTATGACTTTGGTGAATGCGTCGATAGCGTTGCTGTAGTCTCCGGATAGCGCGTATACTAATCCTTTTTCAAACCATTCGACTTCTGTTAGCTCTTTTATGGTTTTTTCATATGCCACTATCCCTTGCCGTTTCTTCTCACCCTTTGCGACCTCCAACTCTTTTCTTAACTTTGCATTTTCTGTCAACAACTTGTCAGCCCGCTTTCTTACTTTCTCCAATTCCTTTGTTTTCGTTCGGTCTTTGCGAAGGTTATCGATAGATTTTACGACATCGTCAGAATCTGCCTCAATCTTCGCCTCGAGCCAGTAAGTCTTGCCATCCCATTTTTCATCCACGATCTCTGTCTGCACTATGCCAGCGGTGAGCGTAGTGATCTTATCTTTTGTTAATCGAAAATTTGCCACTTCGGTAATACTTTCGAGATAAGTCCCAAGTTCTTCCAAGAGGAGTCTTTTGACCTGTTCAAGTGCGATGGTTCTTGAGGAAAGTTTGCTGTCAGCTTCACTTGCTTGATAGGTGTATTCTTTAATGAAGGTTTGTGTTTCAGCAGATACGAGATTGGGGATGAATAAAACAAGTAGAATAAAGATCACGTTGATTCGTATAAGAGAAGATTTCATTATGGTGGCACCCCTCTTACAAATTGATGCCATTTAATACATCATCCATGAACAAAGAACAAGAGATGTTATCGACTTCTCATTGAAATACTGGATAGCAAGGATGAACGAGAGAAACAACAGTACAGGAAGCACTAGATAAAAGCCGATTTATGATTTCCAAAATAGTCCAACCATCAAAATCGCTGACGACACCTGCAACCGACCAAGTGGCGGCAGACAGGGTAAATCTTGAAGGCGAAATGATGGAGTGAATGGTCACACGTTTATTGATTTATGCGATATTCCCTCAATGCAAGCTCATCTAAGACTTTAAGGCCACTCACTTCCATGAGTGAGCGCTGTTTTACGATTCCTATTCCCTCGGCAAACCATGTCAAGAACGTGACGTTCCCAAGCCCCTGCATTTTCATTACACGCTTCAGGACGAAGCAGTCAAATGTGCCGGCTGGAACATTGACCGTCTCCTTGCCCGTTACTTCTAATCTGTCATCCATGCTTGCATCGAAAGTTGATGATATCGTACCGGAAAGTTTGCCTTTCCCTCTGGTCTTAATGGTCCATTTCTTACCTATCTCAATGTCATACGGATACATAAGTGAAAAAGGTGGATCCAAAACGCTTGTCGCCTTTAGACTGGAGCCGTCGGCTGTGGACTCGGTCAACGAGGCACTGCCTACAATATATATTCCGTCGTCTTTTTTTATATAGTATTCGGTTTGGATAGTTCTGTGCGAGGATGTCCCGACGCTCACTTCATCTTGTCTGATATAAGTGAAGGCGGGAATACCGTTAAAAACCTCCAACCCTCCGGCTGTAAATGTTGACAGCCCATGCGCACTGCCACTCCTGTCATAAGTCCAATAATTTCCCTTATTGAGAGATAGAAAAATATCTGTGAATTTGTTTTTGGCAAGTTTAAATTTCGGGTCAATCTGGGTTGCCTTCTGCAACTCTTTCACCGCTCCCGGATAATCTCTTTTCGCTTCCAGCAATGCCCCCTGTCCAAAATGCTGATAGGCTTCCAAAGAGCCAGTCGGAACGGTTGTAACTTTTGCCAGTTCATCTTGATTGAGTTCGATATTCAAATTTTTAATCAGACCCAAAACAATCTTGTCCTGCAAATCAAAAATATTCTTCAGGTCTCCCGTGGCTTGAGCCGTATGCAGCACTCTTGCCGATTCAACATCCACAAATCGCGCCGTAAGCCGTACTGTTTCGCCGAACTTTTGAAAAGCGCCCACGACCATAATGCTTGCACCGGCTATTTTTCCCAACTTGACGGCTGTTCTTTCATCTGCCATTCCCGACCATTGAAATTTCTGCTCGTCCATCACTTTTCGCAATTGCACCCTGTCGACAAGAACAATGCCCTTCACGGCAAGCAAACTGTTCGTTATGGTTTCGGGTATGCCTGCGGAGAGCCAATCTAGGGATCTGTCCCCGTTAACATTTTCAAACGGGACGACGGCTATCGTGCTCTGAGCACCCACAGGAAGCGCGGTAAGAGTCAAAGAAAAAACAAGCATAACGAGCGATGCCGATAAAATCTTTAGTTTCATTTTTCTGCCTTCCAAAATCATCATTGATATGACCGCTATCGTTCTCACAGCGAAATCAACACGGCTTCTCCCATTGCGTCTTTGTCACGCATTCTTTTCGATAAGGCATTGCTCTTTATGTGGAGGAAAAATAGTATGGACGGTCTAGCATGTCAATATTATAATGATCACCGATTACCACTTGTACTCAAGTATAAAAAGTTAAAATAGAAAAACAACATTTCAGGAAGGGTTCTGCATGACACATGACCGGAAAATACCCGTCCAGACTTGTGCATCTTTCATCTCGTAAATCGCATCCATGGCACAATCTCCACCTTAACAACCAGTAATCAATAGGGCTGCGTCTGGTTAAATATCAGTGAAGCCGAGTGCCACTGCACCTACTACTGTTCAGCAGTGAACATTCATCAGATTTGGGGATTACGTATCGAAAGAGAGTATGTAAAGATCAACAGCGCGAAGAACAAGTGTCCGATGGATTGACTTGTTAAACACTATAGTCTCACTTTTTATCAAAGCCTTTCAAAACGTATTTACCCGGACCGACTGAATGCAAAAAAGAGTGTTTCGACCATTGTCCAGTTGTAGTATTGTTACAATAGTCTGCCGGTAATACCGAGGATTCATTGATCCCACGCTCTTTGGCTTTTGCAATGATGTCCTTGCGCTTTATTACTTTCCCGTTCCGCCCAAGATCCTGACATATGGACTTAACAATCTCAGGTATAGAACTCAGCTTTCCCGTCCCCCTGGTGTTAACCCATTTAGAATTGAGAGTTCTTTCATTGTTTAGGTTACACTTCCCAGTTTTTCCAAAATTTATTTTATGGTAAGCGAAAAGTGCACGATCAATTTGTCTCAAATTGTAGTGAACAAGCTCTGTCCTTATTTCCTGTATGACTTTTTGAAATTCAGGATAGTGACTTTGGCTGACTGTTTTGCTTTTGAGATATCCGGAACTATTCAGAACCCCGACCGTGCGAAAATCATATATTGGATAAATGTCAGGGAAAATGAAATGCATAATCGTGGAGGCGACCGGGGCACCAATTCCGGGAAGAAGAACTAGCAGAGCCATTTTGGCCGGATTATGTGGATAAAAGATTTTCCGAAACGCATTATGATATATATCGTAGTTAGTCCATTTTATAGTTCCCTTGGCTCTTCGTGATTTCCAACTTATGATCCTTTCAAGGGTTTCAGAGGTGATCGATTTATAAACTTTAGCCTCTTGATTCACACGTTCAATCAAGCATAGATACTCAGGCTCATCTGAAGCTATTTTATCGTATTTCGGCTCCCAATGTTCAATGAATGTCGAATCAATCTTCATTGATAATGCCTGTGTCTAACGATGGCCTTAACCAGCGCGGACAATCACGCAGGAATGAAAAACGTCGCCAGCTTATTCCGCGTCTTGTTGAAGGCAGTGTTCGACATCCTTTTCATTTCTTATTTGCTATTTCGGACTTGTTACCGAATAAAGCATTCTGAAGTTCTTGTATTGTATATGTCGGTTTTGCTGCAAAGTGAAAAATTGGAATTTCGGCAGCCTCAAGAACTTTGTCTATAAAGTCGTCACGGTTTTGTCTTTTGGATTGGTTGTGGCTTTTGTCGTCCAGTTCTATTACAAATTTCACACCGAGCGACTCACAGTCACATGCAACAAAATCAAGGTGCTTGCTCTGAATCCTATTGAAAGCTTTCTGCCATGCACTCTTATTATTTCCCCTTTTAACTTTGACGACATCAGCAAGCCGAACCTTCCCCATGATTCGTAGTTTGCCGTCAACTGCTTGTTCAAGCACCCCGAGAAACGACCGTTCCGCCGGAGTAAAGAGCGCCTGTTCCTTTTCGTATGGATAACCTTCTGTACCGCCTTTGTTTCCTCCAAGAAATGCCTTAAATACTGCTACGGCAATTCCAAAGACGATCAGAATGGCAATCAGTGGCCAGAGACTTTGAATCATTTCTTTCTCCTTTATTCATTAGGTTGTCGAACGCCGAGGCTCTATGGCGAGGAAACCGAGTCCACAGCAGCCTCATGTTATGCCTTCTTGTATTTTAGACTCATCCTTTGATACCTACCTTTGGATAAATTTGACTTCTTTAACCCTTTCCTCTTTATCATATAATATCTCGAAAGTTACAAACTGTTTACCGTCTGTTACGGGAGTGAAAATTACTTCTGTCAAGCCCAAAGTCAGAATATCCGCAACTAACATTCCAGTTCCCTTAATGGCTTTGCCTGCCGTCGTCTCGCCTTGAGGTACTCGAAATACGTCTATCTTGCAGCCATCTTTATCTACTCGAGAATCAATGGGTGATCCGAACCTCGCCAAACACTCTTTTCTAGGAGTGCTGGGCTGGATTGACGTTTGATCAATATACTCACCTTTATTAACTACATTTGAGAGACCACAGCTTGCTATCGCACTAAAACAACATAGAGTTAAAAAAATAAATTTAATACCTTTCATGTATCACCTCCATTTATCTATATCCTTGCTACAAAAACAAAACCCCGCTCTCTTAAATGAGTAACGGGGTCTCAATAATCAGGCCATACTACCCTCGCACAAAGGTTAAAGGGTTTAGGAATTTTGATTTCTGACTTTACATACGTGCTGTGAATAACACTATATCCATGAGAAATCTACTACGAAAAAGATATGCGATGAATCAACGAGTTCAAGGAAGTTACAAACACCCTCTGTCATCCGAAAAACAGCCTTCCATAAATTGCAGGTTTCAACCTGACATCGATGCCGATTATTTTGTGATAGCCGTCAAAAAAAGTAAAAAAAGCATTCGAGGAGGTAATATATCTAAAATTTTTAAAAATCCCGCCGTTTGAGAAGTAATATATATTCAAGGGAGGGCAAATATTATCCGCAAATAACACCCTCCCAGTCCGAGAAAGTTCCGTTCCCGTTGACCGGCTTGAATTTAAAACCATTTTCGAATTCACACAGAAGTAGGGATGTTAATATGCAAGCTTAACTGGCGCAATATATCATCGCAATCATATTAATTTTTGCGCTGATTTATCTACCCGCCATTTTTCATAATGTTTCTACGGTTGTATCATCATTTGCTGGTGCATTCGACGGCGTCTTTAGCGGATGCCATAGCGGGAACCATAATTCTCAGACCTATGATCTCGCCAGGCTCTGTGTTTTAAGGCTTATAATGAGATGGAGACGTTAATAAATCGTCACGGAATGGGCTTGTAATTGTATGGCCAATAAAAACCGAATAGATAAAGAAATGCAGAAGGTGCAAGGGCTTCACAATCCCATGATGGAGGATCAGCTTGGCCGGGTACTACGTCCAGAAGATATGGCTCGTTATATTGGACTTGACGTAAAAACGGTCAGAGCGTATTATGCATCCTTAGGTGGAGTACGCTTGGGACGCTGTATATTGTTCTTTGAAAAGGAGGTTATCAATGCCATACAAAAAAGGTCAAAAATGGGTGGCCCAAGTGAGAATCAACGAGAAGCGGAAGGAGAAAATCTTTCCGAGCAAGAAGGAAGCCATAGCATGGGAAAGCAAGGCCCGATCAAATCCAGAAGAGATATGGCCAGAGAAGATAAGCACGGTATCCTTGTTTGACTGGTCTCAGGCTTATCTGAACTATGCCAATGCTCAGTTTGCTTATGTAACCTACGCTGAGAAGAGGACCATGTTCAAAAGGCTCCTCAAAGAAATAGACCCGGCTCTTCCAGTTTCTGAACTGACACCTGGTTATATTCAGGTCTATATAACAAAGCAGAAGATTGAGCGGTCAGGTTATGCAGCAAACAAGGATAGGAAGAATTTGGTCGCTGCGTGGAACTGGGGCATGGAATACATGAACCCTAAACTACCCGGACCCAATAACCCTTGCCAAGTTAAAAAAATGCCTGAGGTCAGAAGCCCCCGGTATATGCCCCCGGAAGAAGATTTTTGGAAGGTATATAAGTTGGCAAGCGGTCAGGATAGAGTCATGCTTCTAGCTTTTCTTCATCTGGCAGCAAGAAGAGGTGAGATTTTCAGACTGACATGGGAAGATGTCGACTTCAATGCCGACCAAGTGCGGTTATGGACACGGAAACGGCATGGCGGTGACCTCGAATTTGATTGGTTGCCAATGACAAAAATGTTAAAAAAAGCGCTTCTGTGGTGGCAAAAAACCAGACCGATTAAAGATGCTGAACACGTTTTTCTATGCCTTGAAAAGAAAAACTTCTGCATGGAAAGCTATGGCAAGCCTTTTAAGTACAGGCAACATTTTATGGTCAATTTATGTGAACGGGCTAAAGTAAAGCCTTTTGGCTTTCACTCAATCCGTCACCTGACTGCATCAACCCTGTACAAACTGGGTTATATGGTTGCAGCTATTCAGTCTGTCTTGAGACACGAGAGTGCAACTACCACGGCAAAATACATCAAGTCATTGGGACTTGAAGGCGCACGTTCAGCATTGGAAGCTTTATCGCAACAAAAAGGTAGGGTTTTGATTTTCAAACCACGGGAGAAAAATGAGGGAGAAAATCTTTCACAAAAAGAAAAAGCCGTCTCAGGAGCCGTCAACTCCTGAAGGGGCAAATCAAAAATGATTCGGTAATTTGTAACTAATTAAAATGACATAATATTTCTTGGCGTCCCCACCGGGATTCGAACCCGAGTTACCGGCGTGAAAGGCCGGTGTCCTAGGCCTCTAGACGATGGGGACGTACGGTGCAGAAGAAACTATTTAAGAATCGTGCCTTTTATCCTATTGTTGACGAAAAAGTCAAGCAACAAATAAGGGATAAAAAAATAAGATTGCCGCGTCGGTTCGCTCCTCGCAATGACAAATGCCATGATAGCGCGCCTGAAGGTCTGCACTACGTTATCCAAAATCCCCTGTGGCCCCCTTTACAAAAGGGGGCAGTGAATGTAGTCTTACTCAAAAATAACTGGTTCCTTGAGAATTGATTCTCTCGCCTTGGCTGCAAGCGCCGCCACCTGGGGATGCGTCTCTTTCAGATTCCTAAGCTGCCACAGGTTATCCGCTGTCCGGAGGACAAGCATTGCCATGTCCCCATCAGAAATCCCGGCAGTTTCGGTAATTTCGTCCCAGTCAACTCCTCTTGCCCAATCGTAAATAACTGAAGATGTCCATAGATAGAGGGGCGATACACGAAACCCCGCAGCCTTCATGCGCTCCGCGAGCGGCTGCAGCGTTGTGACTATCCGGCTGTAGCACCGCGTCAGTTTACGTGGCATTGTCTTGCTCGTCATTCTTATGTTATCGTCACCGTCATAAACGAAAGGGGCGAGCGCCGCGGCGAGGAGATTTTCATCATCCGTCGGAAATACATTCCGCTTCAGAGATTCGGCAATCAGAATGGGCTGGTCAAGCCTCAACCTGGATGCCCATAAGCCGTTTTCCGTGAGCCTGTCATTCTTATCTACGAAGCTTTCCGCCTTGAGAAAGTTCAGGTGTCGCTGGAAGTCTTCCCACAGGCCTAAGCCATGGTTCTCTGCTCCCCCTCCTTTTATCATGCGTGCATGCTGATACATGGCAAAAGAGTTTTCAAAAATGCTCCTTATATCCTCCGGTGTTTGGGAGAGAAGGAGGTTCAAGACCATGGAAAAATCGTTCTTTATCTGGCTCAAAATATCTTCCGGCCTTTTGAAGAGAAGGCGCCGGATATGCTCTAAATCCATGAATCTTCCGGGAACTATTAGCAGGAAGCCGATCTTGTCCTGCCCCCGTCTTCCGGCCCTTCCCGTCATCTGGTGGAATTCGGTGCCCTTCAAAGGGTTGAATTCGCGGCCGTTGAAGAGATCTGAATTAAAAAGCACGATTGTCCTTGCGGGGAAATTAACACCAGCCGCTACAGTGGAGGTGGCGAAAATGGCCTGGAGATTTCCGCTTTTCATCATCGTCTCTACAAGGAATTTCCAGGAGGGGAGTTGTCCCGCATGATGGGAAGCGACCCTTGACGCCATAAGATAGTGGAGCTGCTTATGCATTTTCAGATAGGGGAAACGTGAGATAGTCTCTTCCAGGGTATAATGGAAAGAATCATCTTTATCATCGTCCGGGAGCCTCCCGCAGGTCTTCAAGGCCGCATCGCACTCCGATCTGGATTTAAGGAAAAAGATGGCCGGCAGGAGTTGGTATTTCCCCAGTGCCCTGATGATTTCACCGAATGGGGGAGATTGCCCCCGATGCGGCATTCTCTTTTGCTTATCTTTGAAAAATTCGTTGACCTTGCCGTAAAGTCTTTTCTTTTCCAGGTAGGGCATGACTCGCCCGGAGGGGTGGAAAAAAAGTGGATAGAGAGGAACCGGTCTTTTTTCTTCTCTCACAACGACACATTCCTTCCCTCTTATCGTGGAGAGCCATTGGGCGATCTCATCGCCGTTGCCTATCGTAGCGGAGAGAAGAAGAAGGTTTATCCTGGCAGGGAGGTAAATCATAACCTCCTCCCAAACAACGCCCCGGTCTTCATCTCCGAGAAAATGGGCCTCGTCCAGAATGACGAGATCACAGTTTAAGTCTTCCCCGCTGTGCATTACATCATAGAGCTGGTTTCTTAAGATTTCCGTAGTCCCGACCATTATCGGGGCAGCAGTGTTTTCTTTGGTGTCACCCGTCAGGATGCCGACGTTTTGGCTCTCGAACTGAACTCCGAATTCCACCCATTTGGCATTGGTCAGCGCCTTCAGGGGAGAAGCGTACCAGCATCTTCCGCCTCCGCTGAAGACAGACAGAATCGCCTGTTCTGCGACCCAGGTCTTCCCCGAACCGGTCGGCGCAATTACAAGACAGTCGGTCCTTCTGACTGCTTCCAGCGCGCGGAGCTGAAAAAGGTCCGGGGCAAACGGAGTGGAGACGGGCCTTCCGATTTTTGCAAATATGCCTTTCAGCACTGGCTCGGCATCCGCCTGCAATCTTGCATGTTCACGAGGTTTAGGCTTTCTGCGATACTTATTTTTTTTGTCAAACCGTTTCGGGTGACGATGCAGCATAGAGATTAATCACTTTCTCCGTTCAGGACGCTGCTTTTTTTGTATCATGAATAACCCGTGTGGTAAAGGACTGCTTGATTTACCGGGAGGATGCTCTGCAAGTCCCCCGCCTTGCAGGCGCTTAGCTTCTAATTCGAAAGTGATTGTTCGATACAGGAATTCATGGTAGCTTTAAAGCGTTGTGAAGAATAACGGGTTTTGCGACCCATTTGGGGATGTCCGAAACATGGCAGGACGTGCATTTGACGGAAAAGACATATCCATCATCGAAGATGTAGGCAGGATCATCAGCGGTTCGAGCAGCCCGGCGGATACACTTCGCGAAATTGTCAGACTTATTGCCGATAAATTCGGTGTCGATGTATGTTCCATCTATATATTTGACGTGGCTAAGAATCGCCTGTCTTTGGCGGCAACTGTCGGTTTGAGCGAGGACATGGTTGGTAAGATATATATGAGCCTCGATGAGGGCCTGACGGGCCTTGTCCTCGAGGAAATGAAACCTCTTTTTGTGAAAAATCCTGCGCGCCATCCCAGATACAAGTATTTCGAGGGGAGCGGCGAAGAAAAGTATCATAGTTTTTTGGGTCTTCCGCTCGTTTACCACGGCGAGGCCCTGGGAGTCCTGGTTATTCAAACTGTGGATGAATCAGCCATAGACGAATCCGACATTGCCATATTTTCCATGGTTGCGTCTCAGATAGCAGGGGTGGCGGCTTATGCCAATCTCTTAAGAGATATGAAAGAAAAGGCCGGGCATGCGGATGAGACGGCGGCTGCGGTTTCAGGCACGGAGCAGGGAAAGATAAACCGCATTGTAAAAAAGGATTTATTAAGAGGTGTGCCTGTATCCGCCGGATTCGGAGAAGGACATGCCCACTACCTCCGGGAGTCAATCGGATTTTCCGATGTATATTTTCATGAAGCCGATGATGTGGATCATGAAATCAGCAGGCTCGAAAATGCCCTCAAACGCTCCGAGGCCCAGGTCGAGCGCTTATGCACTGATGTAAGATCTGAAGCTTCCCCGGGGGATGAAGACGTTTTGCGCACATATCTCAAGTATCTCCATGACCGCGGCCTGAAAAACAAAATCATTGCCCATATCAGGCAGAAGTACGCAGCCGAGTATGCACTGAAGGAAGTAATCCTGGACTACGTGAGGCTGTTTTCCAAGATGGATGACCCCTACCTTCGAGAAAGAGGGTTTGATATTGAAAACGTGGGGAAAAGGATATTAAAAAATCTTCTTGGCTTTGAAGATGAGGACCCCAAGAGATTTGCGGGAAAGACAATCGTCATTGCAGCCAGCATATCTCCTGGTGACTTGATCCATCTCAGGCATGAGAACCTGAAAGGCATCATCGTGTCTAAAGGCGGTGAGGCATCCCACGTGTCAATTCTTGCAAGGTCATTCGAGATACCCATGGTCATTGTTTCCAGGGTGCTCCTCAGGGAAATACAGGAGAATGACTTGTTGATTATGGACTGCAGGTCAGGCGTCATCTATCACAAACCGTCGGAACTTATCGTACGGGAATATCAGCGGCTCGAAGATGAAAAGGCAAGGCAGTATGGAAGGCTTGAAGCCATAAGGTCCTTAAAAGCTCAAACACCGGATGGTTTTGAAGTCAGGCTCGGCGCTAACATCAGTCTTCTTTCCGACTTTGAACTTGTGGAAAAATACGGCGCCGACCATATCGGTCTTTATAGAACTGAATTTCCCTTTCTTGTGAGGGAACGCTTTCCCTCGGAAGATGAACAGGTGAACCTTTACCGGCGCGTGCTTGCGGCAGCCAAGGGGAAAGAGGTTACCATGCGCACCCTCGATGTGGGAGGAGATAAATTCCTGTCCTATCTGGACTATCCCAAGGAGGATAACCCCTATTTAGGCTGGAGGTCCATCCGGGTGTCCCTTGAGCTCAGGGATGTTTTCAGGGAACAGATACGCGCTATCTTGCGGGCATCAGCATTTGGTCATTTAAAAATCCTGTTTCCCATGATTTCTTCAGTGAGAGAAATAAAAGATACTTTATCAATTTTAAACGAGGAAAAGTCAGGCTTGCGCGAAAAAGGCATCCCCTTTGATGACAGGATCAAAGTGGGTCTCCTCCTTGAAGTGCCGGCAGCGGTCGTTATCCTGGAAAAGCTGCTGCGTTATGTGGATTTCGTCAGCGTCGGGACCAATGATCTCGTCCAGTTTCTTCTTGCCGTGGACAGAAATAATCAAAAAGTTGCGCCCATATATAACCCTCTCCATCCCGCCGTGATTTCCACCATCCTCGACATTGCTTCAGTCTGCAGGAAAAATGATAAGCCTATGGTCATTTGCGGTGAAGCGGCAGCAAATCCTAAATGCGCTTACCTTTATCTGGCGATGGGTATCGATCAGCTAAGTATGAATTCACCCTCAGTGCCGATTATCAAGCATCTCATCAGACATGTGAAATTTGCGGATGCGAAAGAGGTCTTGGCGGCCGCATTGTCGATGGAGGACACTGATGAGATAGAGGATCTGGTGGATGAGCGCGTTTCTCTGGTATTAAATGACTTGAATGCAGATGCTCCCGCAAGAAGCCGCAGCACAGCTTCCCGCCCGCCCTCTACTGCTTTGAAGCTTCCTTTTCGCAGGTCATGAAGTTTGATAGGCAAGCAGATACATTGGAGACCAGTTTTTCAAGCAGTCCCGTGTCCATACCCGGCTGGTAGCGCAGATTGGAATGGTCTCCGAGATTTATGCTGCCCATAATCTCGCTGTTGACGATTATGGGGGCAATGGCGAGAGACTTGATAAAGAATTTCTTCTTGCGCGGGAGAAGTTTATAAAAGGGCTGCAGATCATTGTTGACGAGTACAGGCTTTGTGCTGTCTGCGATGATACTTAAGAATGTGACACGGTCTATTATGTTTAGGCGTTCCTTGATGATGTGCGATGCTCTCAGCACCTGAATCAAGCCTGCAAAATCGGTTTCAATGGCGACCGAGATCCACACGAAAGGAATGTCGAATTCTTCTTCAATCTGTACGAGAAGCTTTTCAAAGAGGTCTTTGGCATTGAGGAAGGAAGGGAGATTTTTCTCGATCTCGCTTATTTTTTTGGCGATTTCCTCGTTTTTCTTCAAGATGTCAACATGTTCATCCATGCATCTTTTCTCCTTCGTCACAGCTTGAATTCGGCGACGACAACTGTATGATCCGATGGTTTTTCCGCAAGCCTCGTATCCAGGTCAATTCTGCAGCCAGTTGATTTTCCAGCCAGGGGCGGAGTTGCTAAGATGTGGTCTACCCGCCAGCCCAGGCCCCGCTCGACGGATTTAGGCGCCCGGTAATCGAAAAACGTATAATGACTCCCTTCACCGGGGTGGAATTTTCTGAAAAGATCGAGAAATCCCCATGACTTCACAAGATCAAAAGCCTCCCGCACCTCCGGTGTGAAACAGACATGGCCCATGAGCCTCTTGGGATCATGCACGTCTATGGCTTCCGGCGCTACGTTGAGGTCCCCACACCAGATCAAGGGCTGATCGGATGAATACGATTTTTTGAGAAATGCCTTGAGCCGCTTGAACCATTTGAGTTTGTATGCGAAGTGTTCACTTTCCCGCTCGCGCCCCTGGGGGACATACGTGTTTAAGACGGATATGCCGGAAAACACGCCCCTGATCAGGCGGTCGTGATCGGGCGGGTCGCCGTCATCAAGACCGAAATGGACGCCCTCCGGTTTTTCCAGGGACGCCACGGCCACGCCGTTATAGCGTTTATCTCCTCTAAAGATTACATGGTAGCCGGAGTCTTCAAACTCGTGGGCGGGAAAATTCTTGTCTTCAACCTTGGTTTCCTGCATGCAAAAGACATCCGGGCGATTTGCTTTAAGCCACGGTATAACAATGTGGAGGCGGGATCGGACGGAATTCACGTTGTAGGTCGCTATTCTGAAGATTCTCATGGCATCTATAAAAATAAGTTACTGCTCAAACAACTATAAGAAAAACGGTTCTGACTGTCAATATGAAACGGACCGGCCGCATCTGTCTTGCCGCGGCCTTTTACTTGCTGGCCTTGTGATAACCGGCCTTGATGGCTTTATCTTCTGAGTCAAATGTGACGCGGTGATACTCCAGAACTTTGTCATAGTATTTCATTCCCGGAAGATGATAGCGCTTGCTGTCCCGATTCCCTATTACCTTGACCCTGTTTTCATCTGTAGTATGTGCGGCTGCCTCGGAGGTTACGATTTCCACCTTGCTCCATGTCTTTCTTGGATTCAGCGCATAGGCTTTGCTCTTATCTTTTATGGCTTGTTTGCGGTTTCCCATTTTATGATAGGCAATTCCGCGATGGTAATAAGCAACGGCCAACTTGGGGTTCAGTTCAATGGCATTGGTGCAGTCTTCAATTTCCTGCTCATAGTTGCTCAACTCCCCGTAGGCAACGCCACGATTATTGAAGGCCACAGCGTCTTTAGGATTTAGCTGCAGGGCCTTGCTGCTGTCCTCAATCTGCTGTTTGTAGTTTCCTGTCTGGCCATAGGCGGCGCCTCTGTTATTGTATGCGACTGCATCCTTGGGATTCAGCTCTATCGCCTTATTGAAGGCTTCTATCGCTTCGTTATACTTTCCCTCCATGACGAGCGCCACACCCTTTTCTACCCAGCTTGAAGTCTTAACGTCTGCGACCGAGGACGTCGCGTAAATAAGACAGACACTGCAAATGATGTATAAAGCTTTCCTCTTCATGGAATCCCTCCCCAAACTCAGTTGCTTTCTGCAAATATGCAGCACAGCCTATTTTATTGCTGCTCGCACATTCGAACTCTTAATTCCATAAGCATATGACGCGGATGATGCAGCGCATGTCACGCATGGTCAATGTCCCGACATTGCTTTCCTGTATTCGTTGATGAGGCACTGTTTGTCGATTCCGTGGTCAATAAAGTCCCACGGTAAAATTTCATCTATGTCTTTACGGCGATACACGTAGAAATCCGCATTAACATTGACTTCCTTGAAAGCCTTTGGCCAGTTGCCTTTGTTTGTATGAGCTGAAAGAAGGATGCCGCTGACTCTTCTGTCTCCAAGGGAGAGCAGAGCCTGTATGTAGTTCCATTTCGGGAGATCGTGGATGACCTTTACAGACGGCTCCTTGCGCAAGGCGTTCTCAATCCTCCTCATTCTTTTTCTTACGGCATTGATATCTTCGAGGGGCAGCCACTGAAAGGGCGTAGCGGGCTTCGGGATGAACTGATTGATGCTGAGGGTAATGCGTTTGAACCTTTTTCTTCCTGCCGAAATTTTCATGACGCGATGCGTTATCTTCTTGATCATATCTATGATGGCATCGATGTCTGCCTCTGTCTCCGTCGGCAGGCCTACCATGAAATAAAGCCTCACATTGGCGATACCATGATCGATGAGCAATTCGACCGCCTGGAAAATATCTTCTTCCGTTATGCCTTTGTGGATCACGTCTCTCAAACGTTGACTGCCCGCCTCCGGCGCCAGGGAGACTGTTTCGACACGCGATTTCTGGAGCAGGGAGACCAATTCGGTGTCAAGACGATCCAGCCTGAAAGAGCCGAGAGCGACTTCTCCGTTATTGTCCATGATGTATCGACACAGCGATGGCAGGTCAGGATGATCGGAAACCGCCGTGCCGAGGAGACCGATCTTTTTCCCCCCCTCCATTCCGCGGATGAACGACGGTTCAAGCGTCTCCAGGCTCCTGAATCTCGCGGGCCTGTATAAGAATCCTGCCGCGCAGAAGCGACATCCGCGCCGGCAGCCGCGGCTTACTTCAGTTAAAAATAGTTCCTTGAATTCGTGAGAGGGGGTGCTTATGCATTGCTCGGTCGTGAAAGTGTTTATGTCTGAAATATGTCTTGTCTTTATCTTTGCAGGCAGTGAGGCATCTACAGGCCGGATATCTTCTATGAGATGGTCTGCGTTGTAATATACGCTGTAATATTTTGGAACATAGGCCCCCGTGACTTCTCTCTGTACGCGAAAGAGGAGATCGTTCCGGTTGAGACCGAGGCGGCAGGAACTTTCAATGACATGGAGAAACTCGGGCAGCAGCTCTTCCGCCTCTCCCAAGAGAAATAGGTCGAAAAAATCCGCCAGCGGTTCCGGATTCAGGGTTACCGAGACGCCGCCGCCAATAATTAAAGGCTCCGTTTCTCTTCTTTCTCCGGCGGAGAGAGTAATTCCTCCCATGCTTAACATTTTCAGAATGCCGGGATAATCATTTTCAAAGGGGATGGAGAAGGCGATGATGTCGAATTCCGTCAGGGGCTTCTGTGACTCCAGGCTGAAGAGGGGGATTGATGAAGAAACGAACGCTGTTTCATCCTCAGGGTCAGGAAGAAAGGCTCTTTCGCAGAGAAATGATGTTTGACTATTTATTAACGAATAGACGGTTTGGAATCCAAGGTTGGGCATTCCCGTCCGATAGTAATTCGGGTAGGTAAGGCAAACTTTGAGGAGTTCTCCCCAGATTTTCTTCTGATATCCCTTTTCATCGGCTAAGACATCATTATATTTTTTTTTGAGTTTCCAGGACATGAAATCCAAAATCCTAATTTCTAAATCCTAAACAAATTCGAATATCGAAATTCTAAACGGTTTGGTCATTCGGATTTTGACATTGTTTAGATTTTCGGATTTAGAATTTCGTATTTGCTCTTCACCTGGTGGCAGAGCGAACTAAATTCTTTAGGATTTTGCATTTACAGCTTTAATTTGTCTCCTCTAATCTGCCTGTCTTCTCAGAAATGTAGGTATCTCAAGGTCGAGATGGTCTACATCATCTACCATTCCCATCTTGACTACATTGACATTATCAATGGGCTTTTCATGCCTTAGATAGGCGGGCATAGAGAGGTCCTCTCTCTTGTGGGAGCCCATACGTGAAACATTTTTTATGACTTGATTGTGTTTTTGCGGCTCGTTAAAACCGGTCGCTATGACGGTGATGCGTATTTCATCTCCCATGTTTTCATCTACGACAGTTCCGAAGATGATATGCGCATCCTCATGGGCTTCCGACTGGATCAGAGAGGATGCCTCATTGATTTCAAAAAGGGTCATATCAGGGCCGCCCGTGATATTCAGAAGGATACCATGTGCACCCTGGATGGTATTGTCTTCGAGCAGCGGAGAGGATATTGCCTTCTGTGCAGCTTCCACGGCTCTGCAATCACCTCTTGCGATTCCAGTTCCCATCAGCGCCATCCCCATCTCAGACATTATACTTCTGACGTCGGCGAAGTCGAGGTTGATCAGACCGGGCACCATTATCAAATCGGAAATTCCCTTTACGGCATGATAAAGGATGTCGTCTGCCTTCTTGAACGCCTCCAGAAGTGAAAGGGTTTTCCCCCCCAGACTGAGGAGCCTCTGATTGGGAACGACAATGAGGGTATCCACGATCTTCCTCAGCTCGGCAATGCCTTCTTCTGCCTGCTGATTCCTTTTCTTTCCTTCGAAGAGGAATGGTTTTGTAACGACGGCAACGGTCAGAATCTGCATTTCTTTGGAAATTTCCGCCACGATGGGTGCGCCACCGGTGCCTGTACCGCCACCGAGGCCGGCGGTGATGAAGACCATGTCTGCCCCTTCGACGGAGTTCCTCAAGAGATCTTTCGTTTCAATGGCTGATCTTCTTCCCACGTCAGGATTTGAACCAGCTCCGAGTCCCTTAGTTACCTCAGCGCCGATCTGAATCTTGATGGGGGAACTGGATGCTCCCAGGGCCTGGGCATCTGTGTTTGCCGCGATGAAATCGACGCCTTTTAAGTTGTACGAAATCATCGTATTGACGGCATTGCCTCCTGCTCCACCTATGCCGATTACCTTGATCTTCGCTGAGTTCATGTTATTTGGCTCCATCAATTGAAACATAATCCTCCCTCCCCTCTAAAAAAATTCTAGAAACCATTTCTTCATATTACTCATTGTTTTGCTGAATATGTTTGTTTCAAACCTTCTCAGGGCATCTTTCGATAAGGTTTTACTTCCATAAATAACGAGTCCCACGCCTGTTGCATACATGGGGGAGTTTACCACATCTATCAGCCCTCCCACGCCAATCGGACAGCCGCGTCTGACGGGCATATTAAAGACCTGCTCGGCCAACTGCGTGATGCCGTCCATGATGGCCGTGCCCCCCGTTAAAACAACGCCGGCGGCAAGGATGTCTTCATACCCTGATTTGATAATTTCCTTGTAAGCGAGATTCAGGATTTCTTCTGTTCTCGGTTCGATGATCCTGCCGAGAATCTGACGGGTAACTTCTCTTGGCTCCCGGCCACCCACACTGGGAACCTCTATGACTTCATCTTTTGGGATGATGGGTGTGAAGGAACACCCGTACTTCAGTTTGATTTTTTCCGCTTCCATAAGCGGCGTTCTCAAGCCGGTTGCTATATCACTGGTAATGTAATTGCCCCCAACGGGCAATACAGCCGTATGTTTTATACTGCCCTCAGAAAAAACGGCGATATCCGTAGTGCCACCACCGATATCCAGGAGGACCACCCCTAAGTCCTTTTCATCAGGACTGAGAACCGCTTCACTTGACGCCAGCTGTTCGAGGACAATATCGTCTATCTCCAATCCCACGCGGTTAACCGATTTCACTATGTTCTGCACGGATGTAACGGAACCTGTCACGATGTGAACCTTCGCCTCGAGGCGGACGCCGGACATGCCGATGGGGTCCCTGATGCCGTTCTGGTCGTCAACTACAAAGTTTTGGGGCAGGGTGTGCAAAATCTCTCTGTCTAACGGAATGGCAATGGCTTTTGATGCCTCAATTGCCCTCTGTACGTCGTCCTCGTCAACCTCGCGGCCTTTAACGGCCACAATGCCGATACTGTTCTGTCCTTTTATGTGTCCGCCGGCAATGCCCACATGAACAGAGCTTATTTCGCAGCCGGACATGTGCTCAGCCTCTTCAACGGCCTTTCTGATGGCATCCACGGTACTCTCAATATTAACGACTACGCCTTTCCTCATACCCTCTGAGGGATGAGAGCCTATGCCTATGATGTCGATACCGGTATCGGTGATTTCAGCCACTATGGCGCAGGTCTTAGTGGTGCCCAAATCCAGGCCAACAATTACATGTCCCTTCTTGACCATGCTTGATCTGCCTTTCCTCATCTTTACTGGACCCTAACTGCTAATAAGTTAATTATAAATTCCTCCTGTTGCCGACGGCCGGCAACTGCTGTCTCTCACGTCCGCAATCCCTTCTTTGACCCTATCGGCACAATGGGGCTTAATACATTTTTTTTCTGAACGGCGATTTTAGCCGGATCGTTGAGATCGATGAGCAGAAAGCCTAATTTCATGTTTCTCCTTTCCAGGTCAGCCATAACGGCGTTCAGTCGCTTTAATTTATTTTCATAACTGTCAAAACCAAGCCTGATACATAAACCGCTGTCAGTGAAAAGAGAGAGTCCGAACACTTCGTGACCATGAATTTCCGCAATATTTTTTATTGTGGGGAACTCTTTCGATGCCGACAGGTATCTCAAGAGTTCGAGGGATTTTGTGAAAAGCGCAGAATCGCTATTATCAGGATAGCATCCGTTAAGCACCGGAATATCGACCTCGTCGTTTTTTTCAAGCTTCTTAAAAGCCACGCCATCAAGATCCAATAGATTAAACCCGTTATCGCGTTTGACCAATGCGACTGCCGTTCTTTCCTGGAGATCAATAATCAGACGGTTGGGGAATTCTCTGCCCATGGACACTTCCTTGACCCACGGGTTTGATTCAATCCTGCGGGCGATTGTGCCAAGATTAATCGCCAGGAGATTCTGAGACGGCTTGATGGCGGCATATGACAGGATTTCTTTTTCCGTAAGTTCCTTGCAGCCGCGAACAATAACCTCTTTGATCTGAAAGTAGGGAGAACTGACGGTAAAGTTATACCCGAAGATCATGATGGCGCCGACTATCGAAATGGCGCCCAACAACAAGGCCGTCCTGAACAATTCGTGCAAGATATGTTTTGAACGTCTTTGCAGTCTGTATGTTTTAGCTTCCAGCTTTGATTTAAATACGGGATTTTTCATCAATCTTCCCCGACGATCATGACCTCTGTCTGTAACATGATGCCGCGCTCTTTGTTGACCTTCGTCTTGATCATGTCAATCAGAGCAATGATGTCGCTTGCTTTTGCGTTTCCTAAATTGACAATGAAGTTACCATGTTTTTCTGAGATTTTTGCACTTCCTATCTGAACGCCCTTAAGGCCCAATTCATCAATGATCCGGCCTGCAGGAATACCTCCATTCGGGTTTTTGAAAATGGAGCCCGCGTTGCGATATTCAAGAGGGTGCTTATTCTTTCGTTTCCCGAGAATCTCATTAATCCGCGCATGGATTTGTTCCTCAACTCCCCTTGCCAGGAGAAATGACGCGCCAACAATAATCGTGCCCTCCGAAATATCGAGATTCCTGTATACAAATTTGAGGTCATCCTTTTTGGATTCCAGTATCTCGCCGCTGATAATCATCAATTCAACCGTTTCAACGACATCCTTAATCTCGTTGCCCCAGGCGCCGGCATTCATCTTGACCGCCCCTCCGACACTGCCGGGAATACCGGCACAGAATTCCATGCCTGAAAGAGATCTTTTTTCAGACAGCAGAACTATTTCGGAGAGGGTGGCCCCTGCGCCCGCATGGAGCAGTACCTGCTCGGGGCCTCTCTCTACTGAGCTGATACTGTTCAGACCTTGCATGGAGATTACAGTACCTTTATAACCGCCGTCCTTCACGATCAAATTCGTTCCGTTGCCGATAGGAATAAACGGTATTTGGAACTGCCACAAAAAATGGATAATCCGGCTTAGCTCTTCACTTCGTTCCGGCCAAACTACCGCATCGGCAATCCCGCCGACACCGATCGACGTATGGCGGGACATGGGCTCATCGAACAGGACTTTGCCAGAAACCATGTTCCTTAGCTTTTGGCGGAGCGTCGTGTCCATGAGCATTGGGTCCTTTCCGGATACATCATTTCGGCGAGGCCTTTTTCAAGAATTCCTCGCCGATCTTCCAAACATTGCCGGCTCCCTGCGTGATTATGACGTCTGAGGGTTCTGCAATAGAAAGAAGATGATCCGCGATTGCGTCAAAGTCGCGCATATAGACCACGTCGGGGTGGCCCTGGCTGCGGAGGCCCTCACAGAGAGTCGCCGCATTCACGCCATCTATGGGGATCTCGCTTGCCGCATAGATATCTGTCACAATAAGGGTATCTGCGTCCGGGAAGGCTGCCAGAAATTCATTGAAAAGGGCTTTTGTCCTCGTATAGCGATGGGGCTGGAATACTACGATGATTTTCTTTTTCCATACCTGCTTCGCCGCCCTCAAAGTCTCCCTGATTTCCGTCGGGTGATGACCATAATCATCTACGACAGTGATCCCGTTCACCCTTCCCTTAACCTCGAGCCGGCGCTGGACGCCCGCAAAACCCGCCAGTCCTTCCTTGATGGCTCCATATTCCATATCCAGCTCCCGGGCGACGGCAATCGCAGCCAGGGAATTGTAAATATTGAAAAGGCCGGGAACGTTCAGCGTCACTGTTCCGCAGGCGCTCTCTTTGTAATGGAGTGCGTAACTGGAAGAAGATCCGGAGAATGATATTGCGCTTGCCCTGTAGTCGGCAGGCGGTGCAAGCCCGTACGTCACGGTCTTTCTCTTTATTTTGGGCAGGATGTCTTTTACATTATCATCGTCGAGGCAGAGGATCGTGGAGCCATAGAAGGGGACGATGTTGGCGAACAGCAAGAAAGCATCCTTGATGTCTTCAATATCCCTGTAGTGATCAAGGTGTTCGAGGTCGATGTTTGTTATCACAGCCAAGGATGGGGCAAGTTTCAGGAAAGAACCGTCACTTTCATCGGCCTCAGCGACAATAACCTCTCCATCCCCCAGCTTCGCATTGCTGCCGATGCTGGCCAGTTTGCCCCCGATCACCATAGTCGGATCAAGTCCCCCGGATGCGAGAACTGTTGCCACCATTGAGGTGGTTGTTGTTTTTCCGTGACTCCCCGATACGGCGATGGAAAACTTCATTTTAAGCAGTTCTGCCAGCATTTCAGCCCGGGGTATGACAGGGATGTTTTTCCTGTGCGCCTCCATGACCTCCGGGTTATCGGGCTTAACTGCCGTTGAGGTAACTACCACGTCCGTATCACCAAGCTGTGAGGCATTATGGCCTGCATAAATTTTGGCGCCCAGCGATGCCAGTTTGTGCGTCAGATCGGACTGACTGAGGTCCGATCCGCTGACCGTGTAACCCAGGTTGAGGAGTACCTCTGCTATGCCACTCATGCCGATGCCACCTATGCCAACAAAGTGGATGCGTTTGACTTTTCTACGCATGGTGTCTCTTCTGTTGCCGTTATTCATTACTCGCCCCGCTCAGCCTGCAATACCTCTTGTCAAAATATAGGTCCTTTTACTGTATATTGTATATCTTCTGCCTCTATATACTATATCTTGTGCTAAATCTACAAAAATTTACAAATTCCTTAAAGTTACCAGCTCTATGCAAGTATCTACGATATCGGCTGCCGCCCTGACGTTACCGAGGCTCGCTGATCTGGCTTCCATCTCTCTTATCAATTCCGGATGGTGATAAAATTTTTCGATGGTCTCAGCCAGTGTTTTGCCACTGATGTCCTTTTCGCGTATCGTCACGGCTGCCCCCGCCTTGATCAGCGCCTCAGCGTTCTTCGTCTGGTGATCATTTACGGCATGGGGAAAAGGTATCAATATGGCCGCTTTGCCGCTGGCCGTGATTTCGGCGATGGATGTGGCGCCGGCCCTGCAGATAATCAGATCCGCAGATCTGAACGCACTTGCCATGTCCATGATGAAAGGCAGGACGTCTGCATCCATCCCGCGTGACCGGTAATGCGCCGAGAGAGAATCAATATCCGTACTACCTGTCTGGTGGATAATCTTCAACTTATCCTTGATCTTCTCCAAATAGGGGAGAGAATCGAGGACTGCCATATTTATGCTGCGGGCGCCCTGGCTTCCGCCAAAAATAAGAAGTGTAAACTTGCCCGCTCTTTTTTCTGCTTCCCGTATTCCTGTAAGAAAGGCCGCCCTGACAGGGTTTCCGGAAGCCATGATCTTTTTTTCAGGGAACCATTTTTTTGTTTCAGGGAAGGTCAGGAATATCCTGTCAACGAATCTTCCGAGGATCCTGTTGGTGATGCCGGGCAGGGCGTTCTGCTCTGCAATGGCTGTCTTGATGCCCATGAGGTGGGCCGTAATCACGGCCGGACCAGAGGCATAGCCTCCCACTCCGATGACGATGTCCGGGCAAAATGCGCGGATCAGCCTGTAAGACTCGACTAAGCTTCGGGGAATCTTCAGGAGAGCGCCGAGAGCCTTTGCGAGTCCCCTTCCTTTAATCCCTTCCACATCAAGGGTGTGCAGATTAAATCCCATATTGCCGAGCACCCTCTGTTCCAATCCCCTCTTCGTTCCTATAAAAAGGATACTGCTCGTCTGATCCCTTCTTAAAAATTCCTCTGCTATGGCAATTCCCGGGAAAAGGTGTCCTCCCGTTCCGCCGCCAGCTATGATAATTTTCATATCCCGTCCCTGTATCTGTTCATTTTTGATAGCAGGAGATATTCAGCAGTATACCGACCGTTGTCAGGGACATGATCAATGATGTGCCGCCATAACTCACGAGTGGAAGCGCGAGTCCCTTGAGAGGGATCAATCCCATGACGCCGGCGATATTGATAAATGCTTCGAGGGCAATAACCATGGTCAATCCTGCGGCAAGAAGGGTGCTGAAAAGGTCCGGCGCCCTGAAGGATATCAGGAGCCCCCTGACAATAAGAATAGCGAATAGGAAAATGACGATGAGGACACCGACAAAACCGCTTTCTTCGGCAATGATGGACAGGATAAAGTCCGTGTGCGGTTCGGGAAGATAAAAAAGTTTCTGCATCCCGTCTCCTATTCCTACGCCGAAAGTGCCTCCTGAGCCGAAGGAAAGAAGAGATTGAATGATTTGAAATCCTGAACGCTGAGGATCTTTCCAGGGATCAAGGAAACTCATCAACCTTGCCAGCCGGTAGCTTTTGTGAAGGAGGAGCCAGATAGCGGCAGGCGCAAAAAGCGCCACTATGCCTGTAAGATGAAGAATTCTGCAGCCCGCAAGGTAGAACATCAGCATCATTATCAGGCTTATGATGACCGCTGTACCGAAGTCCGGTTCCAGAAGAATCAGTCCCACCATGAACAGTATGACGAGCAGGGGCAGCAGGACTGCGCGTTTAAAATCGGTTATCTGGCTGTATTTTTTCGTCAGGAAATGAGCGAGAAAAAGCACCATGGACACCTTGACCATTTCCGTTACCTGGAACGAAAAAAAGCCCACCTTAAGCCACCTGGTGGCGCCCCCGGCACGGATTCCCATATGGGGTATAAGGAGGAGGGACAGGAGAACCGCGGATAGAAGGACGCCAGGATAGGCGAATTTTTTCAGTCGGTCGTAAGGAATCTTTGTCATCAGCACCATGATGCCTAAGCCGAGGAGCACAAAGAATATCTGCTTCTTGAGAAAATACTGCCCGTCGTTAAACTTCTTCATGGCAAGTATGGAGCTTGAGCTGTAGATCATTACGGTTCCTATGGTGACCAGGATCAGCGTGACCAGCAGGAGGATAATGTCCAAGGCCTTTTCTTGCGGAGGCATCTTGAATGATTTAGAGACCCTTGACCACATCTTTAAAAAACCTTCCCCGTTCTTTATAATTGGAAAACTCATCAAAGCTTGCGCAGCCGGGAGAAAGCAAGACGATATCCCCCGGTCGTGAATGCCGATAGGCCAGCTCAATCGCCTCTTTGAGTGTTGTCGTTTTTGATGTTTTGACCGCGCCGCCGATCAGGTCGTCTATCTTGTTTCTCGCCTCGCCGAAAAGAACCAGCTCTTTGACCTTCGACTTAACCAGGGGAGACAGGGTTCCGAAATCGCCTTCTTTGTCCCTTCCTCCCATAAGGAGGATGATGGGCCGGGAAAATGTTTCCAGTGCACGTGCCACGGCTCCCACGTTGGTCCCTTTCGAATCGTCATAAAATGCCACACCATTTTTTTCTTCCGTGAATTCTATCCTGTGCGGTATCCCTTTGAAATCCCCAACGGCGCTGATAATATTCCCGGGCGAGCATCCGCAGTACCTGGCGGCCATTATGGCGGCCATGACGTTTTCTATATTGTGAAGGCCCGGTATCTTTATCATGTCGAGAGGGTACTCTTCGCAATCACCATTGACAGTATAATGAACAAGCGTTCTGTCTTTAAGGAAGATGCCCTTTTTCACCTCGGTCTTGGTGCTGAAAAACTGGACTTTCGCGACCATGTTTTTTTCGAGAAGAAAGGATCTCGGTTCATCGGCGTTCAGAATGGCGAGATCAGAGTCTTTCTGATTCCCAAATATCCTTTCTTTGGTTTCCCGGTATGCCTCAAAGGAGCCGTGATAATCGACGTGGTCGCAGGTCGTATTCAGAAATACAGATATAAAGGGGTGGAAAGAGTGAGTCCACTGCAACTGGAAACTGCTCACCTCGACAACCGCATAATCATCGTCCTGCTTTCCTTCCAGGTAGCCGATCAGGGGATTTCCGATGTTTCCTCCCACAAAGATCCTTTTCCCCTCTCTTGCCAGGATATGTCCTATCAGTGTGGTTGTGGTTGTCTTCCCGTTCGTGCCGGTAATTGCGATGAGCGGGGGCTTTAGGAATCTATAGGCGAGTTCGATCTCACTTAGGATCGGTATTTTTCTGCTCTGTGCTTCGGCGAGGATAATATTGGAAGGGGGTACACCGGGGGAGGGCACAATCATATCCACTCGAGACAAGACGTCTGTGTTATACCCGCAGAATTCCAGATTCGCAGACAAGCTGCCAAGCTCATGAACAGCATCCTTCAACTCCGATTGAGGCTTCTCATCGGTCGCTGTGACCTTGGCGCCTTGTCCCATAAGGAACCGGACTGAAGCGATTCCTGTCTTTCCCAGTCCTATTACTAATATCCTTTGCCCTTTAAGATTCATAAGAGTTGTCTCATCTCAATTTCAGGGTACTGATTGCCACGAGGGCCAGAAGAATGGAAATTATCCAGAAGCGGACAATGACTTTCGGTTCAGCCCAGCCCTTGAGCTCAAAATGATGGTGAAGCGGCGCCATTCTGAAGATGCGCTTGCCGTTGGACACCTTGAACCAGCCAACCTGAAAGATAACGGAAAAGGTCTCCAGGACAAATATTCCGCCCACTATGGCAAGAAGAATTTCCTGTTTTGTGAGTATTGCGAGTGTGCCGAGGGTGCCGCCGAGGGCGAGAGAGCCCACGTCTCCCATGAATACCTGGGCGGGATAGGCGTTGTACCAGAGAAAGCCAAGGCCGGCCCCCACTGTGGCGCCGCATATTATGGCAAGTTCCCCCGTTCCCGCGACATAGGGGATTTGCAGGTAGCCTGCAATTTTTACGTTGCCCGCAAAGTAGGCAAAGAGAAGATACGTCATAAAACATGTGATTGCAGGACCAATGGCAAGGCCGTCGAGGCCGTCTGTCAGGTTTACGGCGTTGGCGGCGCCGACGATGATGAATGTTGAGAGTACTACATACCCCCATCCAAGATCGGGGAGAGCTGTCTTGAAAAAGGGAATCGTCACATTGGAAGTAAAGCCCGGTTTGATATAGAGAATAATGCTGACAAACAGCGCTATGGCGATTTCTCCTAAGAGTCTCACCTTTCCCGAGATTCCCCGGCTGTCCTGGCGTGCGAGTTTTCTATAGTCATCCATGAACCCTATGAGTCCATAGCCGACGATGACCATGATAACAAGCCAGACGTAATCGACTGTCAGGTTGGCCCAGAGGAGGGTGGAAATGACGATAGAGAAAATGATAAGGATGCCTCCCATGGTGGGAGTTCCCTTTTTGGAAAGATGTGTGTCCGGGCCGTCGTTCCTTATGGGCTGGCCGATTTGCAGGGACTGGAGTTTCCTGATCAGCCAGGGGCCGATGACAAAGCAGATCAGCAAGGCCGTAACCGTGGCATAAATCGTTCTGAATGTGATGTACCGAAAGACATTGAAATAGGAGAATTTATCGTGAAGGGGATATAAGAGATGATAGATCATTCTACAGCTCCTCTCATTTCTTTCCTCCGCTTTTTTCAATGCCGAAGGCTTCAATAATCTTCTCTACAGCCTGTTCCATTCTTGTCTGCCTCGATCCTTTAACGAGAATCCAGTCGCCTTTCTTTACATGAGAGGCCAGATGAGCTATGATTTCATCGGGGGTTTCAAAAAAAACTATCTGGTCCTTAGACATCTTTTTCTTAAATGCCCCTGCCGCCGTCGCCGGGGAGAGTCTTCCTCTGAGGTAAATAGTGTCCACCCCAGTGTCTGCCATAAGACTCCCGATACCTTCATGCATTACTTCCGCCTGGTCTCCAAGCTCAAGCATGTCACCCATGATTACTGTGCTCTTCTGATTTCCCTTCAAGTCTCTTAGAGTCTTGAGGGCTTCCCCGAAAGATGCAGGGTTGGCATTGTATGTATCATTGATAATAAATGCCCCATTTTTCAACCGATGTATCTCCATGCGCCCGGAGATAGGTTGGAATGCCGTTAATCCCTGACAGATCGTAGGAAAGTCAATACCCAGAGCCCAGGAAGATGCAGCGGCAGCAAGGGCATTATAGACATTGTGATTTCCTGCAGTTGACAGGGTTATTCCCTGCCTGAAACTGCCCATTCTAATGGTAAAGCCTACCCCCTTTAATCCCTTCGTCTCGATGCCTTCTGCCGAGACGTCGGCGTCTTTTCTGAGGCCGAAGGTTACCCTTTTCCCGCGCCAGTCTTTGTCAGTTACGAGGAGTCTCTCATCGTCGAGATTTATTATGGCAACTCCGGCTTCCGGCATGTTCCGAAAGAGATCCAGTTTCTCTTCCCGCACCGTCTCAACCGATTTGAAGCCTTCGAGATGTGCCGGACCTATATTGGTGATCAGCCCTATGTCAGGTTCTGCGATTTCAGTCAGCCTGCCGATTTCTCCCCTTGTGTTTGTGCCCATCTCCAGGATGGCCAGATCATGTTGGGCGTTGATATCGAGAACGGTCATGGGAAGACCGATAAGGTTATTGTAATTTCCCTGTGCCTTGATAATTTTTTTCTTCAGGCCGGCGATACCTGCCAGCATTTCCTTCGTCGTTGTTTTTCCGGAACTGCCCGTGATGGCGACTACGACGGCTCTAAATTTCTTTCGCCAGAAATGGGCTATATCTCCGAGGGCCTTCAGGGTATCGTCAACCCGGATGATGGTTGTATCTGAAAACTCCTCTCTTATTTTATTTTCGGATCCCTTCCCTACCAGGAAGCCGGAAGCCCCATCTCTTACGGCAGCGGCAATGAAATCATGACCGTCGAATTTTTCTCCTATGAGGGGGATAAACAAACTTCCCCGCAATATCTGCCTTGAATCAGTAGATACTCCCTTGAATAGCGTATCTGTGCTGCTGCCTGCCAAAGTTCCCCCTGTGGCACTTAAAACATCATTGCCGTCCAGCTCGGCAATTGATAGCTCCGCTTTCAATGTTCTACCTCATGCCGTTTATTCATTAAGGCTTCCCTGGCAACATTCCTGTCGTCAAAAGGGATCCTCTTTTCTCCGATGATCTGATAATTCTCATGTCCCTTACCGGCGATGAGGATGATGTCTGATATGTCGGCAAGGGTGACTGCCGTTTCGATCGCCTCTCTGCGATCGGGAATCACTACATAACCTTTTTCAGTTGCATTTTTTTTGAGCTCTCCGGGAAGAAGCTTCCTGGTGGAGTTTCCGCCCATCCCCTTTTCTATTTCCCCGATAATGGAGAGCGGGTCTTCCGTTCTTGGATTGTCCGAAGTCAGAATGGCCAGGTCGCTCCAGGTAGTGGCGGCCTTTCCCATTAGAGGTCTCTTCCCGCGATCCCTGTCGCCTCCGCAGCCGAATACGGTTATGATGCGCCCCTTTTTGAACGGAGATAGATTCTGTAACACCCGCTGCATAGCATCTTCAGTGTGCGCATAATCGACGAAGACCACCGGTTCGCCGGGAGCACTTACCTTTTCAAGCCGTCCGGGCACATTTTTCAAATTTTCTACACCCGCAAAAATGGATCTTTCAGGTAAGGCCAGCGCGGAGGCTGCTGTTACGGAAGCCAGTATATTGTACAGATTGAATTTTCCGATGAGCGGAGAAAATATGGCAAAGCGGTTGCCGCCGGCATTTATCTCTGCCCTTGTCCCTTCCAGAGAAAATGTGTACCCATCGGCAGTCATATCGCATTTATTTTCAATGCCGAATGTCCGGTAAGGGAGTTTTGAACCTACCTCACCAACGATTCTCTGCCCCCAAAGGTCATCTCCGTTAATGATCATCCTGTATGCATATTTTTTTTTGCCCGCCGGGATAATCTCTGCAAAGAAGCGCTTTTTCGCCTGGAAATAATTCTCCAAAGTCTCATGATAATCCAGATGATCCTGCGAGAGGTTTGTGAAGATGCCCATGTCGAAAGAGCATTCATCGACCCTTTTTAGATCAACTGCGTGGGAAGAAACCTCCATAACAACGTGGGTAACGCCTTTATCGACCATAACTCTCAATATACTATGCAGCTCATATGACTCCGGTGTCGTATGCGGGGCAGGCATCACTTTATCATTAAACCGGTAGTTGACCGTTCCCAATACCCCGACAGAGAATCCTGCGGCTTTAAGAATTGCTTCCAGTAAGTAGGTCACCGTTGTTTTACCGTTTGTCCCCGTGACGCCTATGAGACAAAGGCGGGAAGAAGGGTCGCTGTAAAAATTCTTTCCGAGGACGCCAAGGATTGCGCGGCTATTGGGGACCCTGATGGACGTTACTCCGGGCGTCGGGGCATAATCTTTTTCGTGAACGATGAATTTCGCGCCCCGGTCAACTGCTTCTTCTATATATGCATGACCGTCGAGCTTCAGACCGCTTACAGCCACAAAGAGGCTGTCTCTTTCGCAGTTTCTTGAATCATAGCAAATGGCTGAGACTTCTCCTGAAAGGATTCCAGAAACCTGGATAATGTCGATATCCTTTATCACAGCCTGTATTTGCACATTGGTTCCTCAATAGCCTGTGCTGAAAGAAACAGCGCAGGACCGATGATTGCGGATGGGAATGCCGGGCTTGGGCTCCTGACTCACTGCCCAGCCGGTCCCTGCCACTCTTATGTCAAGCCCTTTTTCCCTTGCCTTTTTCAGTACGTCTCTCATGGTCATTCCGGTAAAATCCGGCATGAACGGTTCATCCATGCCATTTTCCATATCGTTGTGTCTGCTTATTATTTGAGGTGCAGACACGAGTTTTAATTTAATACCATTCGTTTTCTCCTCTTCAAGAACGGGAAAAGGAGCTTCTTTAATATCTGTTTTGAAACATGTCAATATCTGTTCAGCAATATTTTTGAAAACAGGCGCTGCGGCCAATCCGCCCCACTTGTCCCTCTGCGGCTCGTCGAGTGTCACCAGAATGGCAACCTGCGGATCTTCGGCGGGGAAGAATCCCATAAAGGAGGTGCGGACCCTTTCAGAAGAATAGACACGTCGGGAAAAATCAAACTTTTGGGAAGTTCCAGTTTTGCCTGCCACGGCAACGTTCGAAATCTGAGCCCTCTTGCCGGTTCCGTCGTCATCCCCGACTACATCCTTCAGAATGGCCGTAAGTCTTTTCGCCGTGGTCGGCGATATGACCTGTCTCACAGGAGTGGGTGCGACTTTCTTAATAATCTGTCCCTGCTTGTTGACAACTGCACGTACGATATGGGGCTTCATCAGCATACCGTCATTTGCTATGGCAGAAAGAGCTGTGATAAGCTGAATAGCTGTGACAGAAATACCCTGTCCGAAGGCAATGGTTGACGTATCAACCCTTGTCCAGTTTTGCTGAGGCCTCAAGAGTCCGCTGACCTCGCCGGGAAGATCGATCCCCGTCTTTGAGCCAAAGCCAAATTGTTTAATATAGTGGTAGAATTTTTCTTTCTTCAGCTTTTCGGAGATCTTCACGCATCCGATATTGCTCGAATACTTCAGCACATCGTGAAATGTGAGAGATCCGTACTTCTTTTTGTTTGCCTCATGGAAGGTCCTGTCTGACACCACATATGATCCATTTTCACAGTTAAACCTGTCCGTTTCCTTGACTATACCTTCTTCAAGGGCTCCCGCCGCGAGAAAGGGCTTGAATGTTGAGCCCGGATCAAAAGAATCAGTGATAACCTTGTTTTTCCCCTTGCCGAGGTTGTAGCTGGAAAATTTGTTTGGATCGAAGCCCGGTTGATCGGCAAGGGCGAGAATTTCACCGGTCTTGGGGTCCATGACGACGACAAAGCCGCCTTTTGCGCCTTTCGCCGTAATCGCTTCCTGCAGATTCGATTCAACGATATGCTGGATGCGACTGTCGATCGTCAAGATGAGATTATATCCCTCTTCCTGTTGCACGACAGGTTTTTCAATCCGTGGAAACAATCGGTTTCCCCTGGCATCCCGCGCCCAGATTAGCTTTTCCGGGGTTGCCTTTAAATAATTATCATATTTGAGCTCCAGTCCCTCGAGGCCTGTGTAATCCAATCCTACGAAGCCGATAAGGCGGCCGGCCAGTTCCCCGTTTGGATAAAAGCGTTTCGGTTCCTTAATCAAGAAGACGTTATCGATATTCAGGGCCTCTATTCTGCTCGCCTGATCGGGGGGGATTTTTCTCGCTAACCAGCAGAAATTTTTTGAGCCTGAAAGCTTTTTTGTAATAGTTTCCTTATCTATATTGAGAATCGGGGCTAATACTCCGGCGACTTCAGAGGAATTGCTTATCTTCGATGGGTCAGCAAAGACGGAACTCACCATAGTGCTCGCAGCGAGTTTCTCGCCGTTGCGATCGAAGATAATGCCCCTCTCCGGTTCAATCTGCAGCGTCTTTATGTGTTGCCGCTCGGCAAGGGTTTTCAGGAGTTTTCCGGAAAGTACCTGAATCTGGAACGCCCTCGATATGAGGGCAATAAAAAGCACCAAGAAAAATACCAGTACCGTAACAATCCTGAATCTTAGCCATTTTTTTGATTCACCCGTCATTGCTGCACTTCCCGATTATTAGGAACCCGTTTTATTAGCGCTTGCCGTATCATCGTTATTGAGGATTATGACCTGATCCCTTGTAGGATACGTCATCTGCAATTGCTCTTTTGCTATTGCCTCAAGCCGCTGCGGTGATTTCAAGGTTGCGATCTCAACCTTCAACTTCGTCTGCTCCTCGACAAGTTTTTCCTTTATACTCATTTCCGTTGCAACCATGTACTCCAGCTCTGTCATGCGGATATGTGACCACACATAGATAAGGGCGACTGCCATGAGCACTAAAGTGACAAAGATAAAATTCGAATATTTTATCTGAGTGGAAACCTTCTCTACATCGCAGACATTTCCATGAATGACTTCTTCCGACTGCATTTTTTAAATCCTCTCGGCCGTTCTTAGCTTGGCGCTTCTTGCCTGCGGATTAGATTCAATTTCAGAAGCCGCGGGTGTTATCGGTTTTCTGGTCAATATCTTCAACTTGGCTTTTCTATGACAGGCGCACACAGGTAAGGAGGGAGGGCAGATGCATTCCTTCTCCCACGAGCGAAAGCCGTTTTTAACAATCCTGTCTTCCAGGGATTGAAACGATATGATGGAAAAGCGCCCCGACGTCCTGAGTACATCCACTCCGCGATCTATGGCATCATGAAGATTCAGAAGCTCGTTATTGATATATATCCTGATTGCCTGGAAGGTTCGGGTTGCGGGATGAATTCTTTTTGTCTTGAAGGGGGAGGGTAAGGCCTTTACAATAACGTCGGCGAGTTCTGCCGTTGTTTCGATGGGGGATGTCTTTCTTCGCATGGAGATCCTCTTTACAATCCTTTTCGCCATCATCTCCTCGCCATAGTCCTTAATGATCCTCTCCAACTCTTTTTCCGGAAATGTGTTGATAATATCGTAAGCAGAAAGTTCCCGGCTCTGATCCATTCGCATATCGAGGGCAGCATTCAAGGAAAAGCTGAAACCCCTGTGCGCTGTTTTCAGTTGATAAGCAGAAACTCCCAAGTCGAGCAGGATGCCATCAACTTCCCTGATGTTTAAAGAGACCAAGATGGTATCTATATCTGCGAAATTGCCCTTTACGAGGATCTTCCTGCTGCCAAAAGGCCGTAATCGCTCTTCCGATTCCCGGAGCGCATCATCATCGACGTCCAGGCCTATCAATAAGCCGTTTGGCGTGCTATGACGAAGAATCTCGCAGGCATGTCCTCCTCCCCCTACGGTTCCGTCAACATAGATGCCTCCGGGACGGCAACGAAGGGACTCAACAACCTCACTCTCCATGACTGGTATATGAAAGGAGCACATTCCATGGGCCTTTTTCTATATTCCCAGATCCGCCATATATTTACTGAAGCTGTCGATGTCAATTGCGCTTCTCTTTATTTCTTCGTCGAAGCGTTCTTTACCCCATATCTCTATGACCTTAATCATACCTGCCAGGACTATGTCTTTATCAAGACCCGCATATTCTCGAAGGTTGGGAGGAATGAGAACCCGGCCCTGGCTGTCAAAGGAGCAATCAACAGCGCCGGACATGAAAAAACGCTGAAAGGCCCGGACTTCTTTTCTGAATAGAGATTGATGGCTGACCTTCTCCTCGAGGATCCGCCATTCGTCATAGGGAAAGACCATCAGGTAATTGTCCCAGTTTGTAATAACCAGCCTGCTGTCGTATTTCTCGGCGAAAACTTCCCGCAGTCTTGCAGGAAAGATGATCCGGCCTTTGGCATCTATGGAATGATTATACTGACCCCTGAAGACAGACATGGTAGATTCCCTCCACAATAAGCCACTTTACTCCACTTGGCCTAACTATAAGGAGGGAAAATCTGTTTGTCAAGAAAAAAATTACTCTTTTTTTCTATTAATTTGATATTTTAAGACTGCTCTGTTATGAGCGGAGAAGCTGGACGAGAAATTGTGGGAGCCATCGTTATTGGAAACGAAGTAAAGGTAATTGCCAGGGGCAGGGTAGAGGGCTGCCTGCAATGAATCAATGGCCGGATTTGCGATGGGACTAGGGGGCAGTCCATCGATTATGTACGTATTGTAGGGCGACTTTCTCAGAAGGTGCTTTTTCTTTACAGCCCCGGCAAAAGATTCGAGATCATAGACGCTGGTCGGATCGCTTTGCAATTTCATCTTTTTTCTCAGTCGATTGTGAAAGACGGCTGAGACCTGGGGCTTTTCTTTTTCATACCCCGTTTCTTTTCCAATCAGGGAGGCGAGTGTTACGACCTCATGTAGCGTCATGCCGAGTTCTTTCGCCCTCTTCTCCATTGCCGGGGTAAATCTTTTTCGGAATTGAGTAACCATAGCCTCGATGATAGCTCTTGGCCCCATCGATTTGTCAAATTTGTATGTTTCGGGATACAGATATCCCTCGACACTTCTGCCTTCTATGTCCAACTCTGCAAGGAGCTTTGTGTCTTTTGAAAGGGACAAGAACTGCTTCTCATCGACTAATCTGTAGGAGACCAGACGGACGGCAATCTCACGCATCGTGAAATCCTCGGGTATTGGAACAGCGTAGGTCTTAATCTGACCCTTGACCAGTTTATCGATGATTTCCATCGGTGACATGGATGCTGGCATCTCATATTCGCCTGACCTGATGTGGCCGTGTGCATTCCTTGTAATCACCAGTGCATAAAATAGATATTTGTGCTTTACGAGCCCGGCCTCTTCCAGCAGGTCAACCGATTGTAGAAAACTCGTCCCTCTCGGAATATCAACTATAACGGGCTCTTTCCGACTGTCCGTGGGGCTGAGGGCATAGTAGAGACCCGCCAACAGTACAAAAAAGATTATGACCATTGAAATGATGGCCCGGCTTTTTCTGTGTTTACGTGTTGCAGTTCGGATTCGCATGAATTCAGTCTGCCTGATAACTACTGAGATTTATTGCGGCGGTCCTGGTCATCGAGATATCCCTGGAGAATCAAACTGGCGGCGACCCTATCCACGATATTCTTTCTCTTGTCTCTTCGCATGTTAGCCCGAATGAGGATTTCTTCTGCCTCCTTCGTTGAAAGTGTTTCATCCCATTTGATGACAGGCAGAGAGAATGCGGATTCCAAGAGAGAAGCAAATTTGGTGATTTTTTCGCACTGAATGCCTTCGGTGCCATCAAGTCTTAAGGGATAGCCGATCACAATTTTCTCCACATTATATGTCCTGATGAATCTGGCAATCTCTTCCAGATCGTGCCTGCGATTTTTTCGGGCAATGGTGGCGAGCCCCTGGGCCGTCATGCCAAGCTCATCACAAACGGCCACGCCTATTCTTTTACTGCCGTAATCGAGACCAAGTATCCTCATAGAACCCGTGATCCTTTTAAAAAGGAATCAATGCTAACAAATTTAATCTGATCATTTCAAGTGGAGAATTATCGTCTCGCCTTGAGTGAAAAGCTAAGGCACTGAAATATCAAAGATGAGCGGTCACTAGAAAAGCGTGCTTTCTTCATGGATAGGATTATATTGCAGGCAATATAGAAGGAAGATGTCCACCATGTCAACGGAATGTGAACAAAAAAATATAGTGAGTGACGATACGGGACTTTATGAGAGTGCCAAAACTTATTTTCAGGATGACTGCACGGTGACGGAGATAGTAAAGGTTGCCGGCTTCGCGGTGCATAATGTAAATTTTTGTTATTGTTAAACGCCAGGTAGTTTGTTATTTAAGTCCTATGAAGCATTTCATCATAGGCACGGCCGGCCATGTCGATCACGGCAAGACAGCTCTTATCAAGGCCCTCACCGGTATCGATACGGACAGGCTCAAAGAAGAGAAGGAGCGAGGGATCAGCATTGAACTTGGCTTTGCCTCTTTAACTCTTTCAAACGGTCGAACATTCGGTATTGTGGACGTTCCCGGCCATGAAAGATTCATAAGAAATATGGTGTCCGGAGCCTCCGGCATCGATATGGTGATTATGGCAATCGCGGCAGACGAGGGTGTCATGCCCCAGACGAGGGAACACCTTCATATCTGCTCGCTCCTGGGCATTAAGAAAGGTCTTGTTGCCCTTACCAAGGTCGATATGGTAACAGAGGAATGGCGCGATCTTGTAAAAGACGATGTCCATGAATTTTTGAAAGGGACTTTTCTGGAGGCATCTCCTGTTATACCTGTCTCTTCAATCACAGGTGCGGGGCTCGATGAATTGCTGGATGCGTTCGGCAGAGTGGCATCGGAGATAGAGGGAGAATCTGATGCGGGTATTTTCCGGTTGCCTGTCGATAGAGCATTTACCATGAAGGGATTCGGGACAGTCGTTACAGGAACTCTGATTTCCGGAGACATAAAGTTGGGCGAAGAGGTGGAAATACTGCCGACGGGAGTCACTGCCAAGGTGCGAGGCATACAGATCCATAACCAGAGCGCAACCATTGCTGAGGCAGGCCAGCGGACGGCCATAAATCTGCAGGGTGTTGAAAAGGATACAATCGTCAGAGGAGATGTACTCGCCAGGCCTCGGACTCTTAAGCCTTCTATCCGCCTGGACGTGTGCGTGGAGTATTTGTCAAATAACAACAGGAGACTGAAAAACAGGAACCTGGTGCGGTTTCACGTGGGAACGAATGAAGCAATCGGCAGGATAATACTCCTGGACCGTGAAGATGTGGAACCTGGAGCTAAGGCTTCTGCACAAGTAGTCCTTGAGTCTCCCATTGTTGCAATGGCAAGAGACCGGTTTGTCATCAGGAGCTACTCGCCTGTAACGACAATCGGTGGCGGGATGATAGTTGACCCTTTGCCTAAAAAGCATAAGAGAAATTCTGAAAAGGTAAATCATGAAATTGATCTCCTGCATGATGGTACTGATACAGAGAGGGCGGCGATTATTATTGAGCGGTCAGGAATTGAGGGCATTGGTATATCTGAGCTTGAAATGAGAACTGGAGTTCATCAGAATATCCTTAAGGACATTCTCGGAACTCTGTTTTCAAAAAAGCAGGTCGTCGTTCTGGATGTTGATGAATCCAGGATCATATCTTTCACCATTTATCAGAACCTCCAGGGTAGGATTCTCCTGGAAATGCGGGCGTATCATGAGAGATATCCCCTGAAGGAAGGCGTTTCGAAAGAAGAGTTGAGGAGTACAGCAGGACAGTTCGCCAGACCAAGGCTCTTTAATATGGCTGTCAGAGAGCTTGAAAAGAGAGGGGAAATCGTCGTCGAGAGGGAGAACATTCGCCTGTCGGGGCACCGTGTTGATCTGAAGGGAGAACTGGAGGATATACGAAGTAAAATTGCAGAGATCTATATGGATGCAGGGCTTACCCCTCCTTCAATCAAGGAGCTTATGGAAAAATTTGCGGGCCAAAAAAGCTTGGCAGAAAGTGTCATCAATGTGATGCTCAAAGAAGGTTCTCTGATAAAGATAAATGAAGATCTCTACTTTCATAAAGAAGTTTTAACGAGGCTGCGGGAAGATTATAAGAGCCTTCTTGTGAGGGATGGAAAGGCTACACCGGCAAGTATGAAAGAGTTGACAGGTCTTTCAAGAAAATTCATCATACCGTTGATGGAGTACTTTGACATAACAAAGCTGACTATCAGGGCGGGTGATCATCGCATCTTGAGAGAGAAGTGAGTAAATGGCGATAAGTAACGGCAGGTGTGAATATGAAGAATAAGAGTGTTTATATCAAGGATATAAAGCCGGGTGAAAAAGTAAACGAGTCATTTCTTGTGACCGAAAAGAATCTTGCTTTCTCTCAGACGGGAAAGCCTTATCTGAACGTTCGTCTTAAGGATAAAACAGGGGAGATTGACGGAAAGATCTGGGAGAATGCAATCGAGTGGGACAAAGCCTTCACTAAGGGGGATGTGATTAAGGCACAGGGAGGGGCAGTCAGCTTCAGAAGCACCGTTCAACTTTCCATAACGGGTATCAGGAAGGTTGATGACTCTGCCGTCGACCTGGCCGAATATCTGCCTGCTGCAAAAGGAGACATCGATGTGATGTTTGCCGATCTAATGGCCTTTGTCGAACAAATCGAAACACCCTGCTTGAGGCAACTGTTACACTTATTTTTCCATGACGGGGAGGTGGCGAAATTGTTCAAGAATGCCCCCGCTGCTAAAAGTTTTCATCATGTTTATATCGGAGGCCTCCTTGAACACACGCTCTCAGTCATACGCCTGCTCGATCAGGTAACAAAGCATTACCAGGGTATCAACAGGGACCTTGTCATATCCGGGGGGATCCTTCATGATATAGGCAAGATTTATGAATATACCTACGACAGGATGTTTGACTACAGCGATGAGGGCAGACTGATTGGGCATATCGTGATTGGTCTGGAGATGCTCGATGCCAGGATTGCCGCCGTAGAAGGTTTTCCGGAGCAACTCGCCATGGAGCTCCGCCATCTGATATTGAGCCATCACGGTACTCAGGAATTCGGTTCGCCAAAGCGTCCGAAGACGCCGGAGGCATTAATCGTGCATTTTATAGACGATCTTGATGCCAAGGTTAATGCCTTCCAGGAATTCATCCAGGAATCCGATGACGCTTCGCACTGGACCCCCTTCCACAAGTTGCTTGAAAGGTTCATCTATAAGGGCTGACGACATCTCCGATAGAGTGTTCCTTGTTTTGTTAGACTCGCCGGTTTTTTTGCATCACTGCCTTCTGCTCGCTTTCAGGCAGCAGGCATCCAGATAGACAATCGCCACTGCATGTGCCGTCGCATGGTTCGATGTGAACTGTGACATTGGTATTGGGGAAGCGACTTTCTATGCTTCCGGATAACTCATCGGTGATCTTGTGAGAGTCCTCGACAGACATGGAACGATCAACTTTAATATGGAAGTCAACGAAGCGAAAATTTCCCGCCTTGCGTGTGCGCAATTGATGAAAGCCATGTATAACAGGCTTATGTGTCATTATCAGCTGGCGGATCCATGTCTCCTCGTCTGTGGGAAGTTTTACATCCATCAGATCCTGCGCCGATTGGAGAGTCAGCCTGTAGGCGGCGCCCATAATAAACAAGGCGACGGCGATCGCAGCGACAGGGTCCAGCCAGTAAAGATTGGTGCCAGGCGAAATACGGTGACCCATCCAGATCAGGGCAAGGCTTGTCATTACGCCGGCGGAGGTATATACGTCAGTGCGCAAATGCCAGGCATCGGCCTCAAGAGCGATGGAATCGGTTTCTTTTGCCACTTTGAAAAGCATTTTCGATACGACTATATTAACCAGAGCTGAAATTAACATTACCCCCACACCCCAACCGACATATGTAATAGGCTCCGGATTCAGGAGTTTCCCGATGGCTTCGTAGATGATCCAGACGGCCGCCAGAAAGATGAGCAGCGCCTCGATAGTGCCGGAAATGTTTTCAACTTTTCCATGGCCAAAGGGATGCTTGACATCGGCAGGCATGCTGGATTTGCTGACGGAGAATACAGTGATAAGGGAAGCCAGAAGGTCTACTCCGGAATGGATCGCTTCAGACATGATAGACACCGATCCAATCATGAGCCCGACGGCGATCTTCATGACAACAAGAGCGGTATTTGACAGCACGGAAAGCCGTGCAACATTTACTTTGCGATACTGCAAGTCCATATGAGAAATATGTTTAAGATGAGTGGAAACGTTATGCTTTTCGTTTCAATAACGAAATACAGTCGCGATTGGTTTATCATCAGGCATTTTTTCCTGAGGAAGCGAAAAAACAGTGCCGCCATTCAACAAAGTCCGGATTGCGGAAGAATCTAAAAGATCCTCACTGCCATGCTCCATCTTTTGGTGTAATTGCACATCCTTCGATTCCGGGTCAAAAATACCCCATTGCTTATGACCTGTGGCGATAAAGAGCAAACCAACCCGCCCATCACACGCGGCACGGATAATTTCTTTAATGTCACTGGAAGTTAATCCCGTGCCGGAAGATTGCCGGTATTGGGCGATTGCGTCATTTTCAGCCTTTTGGAAATAAGGTCTGACAATCTCAAGTGCCAGTTTATGCAACTGTTCTGTACTTATTCCTTTGGGATTTCCAGGAATCCCTTCTTCCATGAGATAAGGGTACGTGTTTACCTCTCTATAGATCGGAAATAGATAATCGACGCCGGCAAGCACCAGAGGTACCCGTTCGTCTCTCAGGAGGTCATGTAATCCCCTGTCGATCTGGCGGAAATATTTCGAAATGTTTTCTTTCGCATCGTCCAGTTCAGCACCACCCCCTGACATCATAGATCCGCGTTCCCCTCCCCGTGGCGTCCCTCTATGGAAGCGGATTTGCTTTTCCAGCTCATCGTACTGGAGGGCCTCGGCAAGATTTTTGGGTATCGTTTCAATTTGGATTTCTCTGATGTTCTGTTTTGTTCCCTCATAAAGTCGGCTCCCTTTTTGACTCAACGTCAAAATGTAGTAATGTCCGTCGCCGCTCAGTGCCGGCAGAAGAGGTTTGACGTGAAAACGGTCAGCTACAACTATTAATTCATCAAAATTTATGGGCAGGCCGTAGTGACGGAATACATCTGAAGATATGAATATGGCGAGACCGCCGCTCTGTTGTCGCCAGAAAGGTATATTGCCTGAAAGTCCCTGCGCAGGTTCGAGCAATGCCTTCGCCTCTGGGGCGCGGTGGCCATTGGCAATCAATTTTTCTTCGGCTTCACGAAGCAGATTTCTGAATCTGATTTGATTTTGCTGGATTTCGGCACCAGCACGATAGGCGGGCATAAATAGTGAAATGCAAGGACCTTTCTGTTTGCTCATCAAAGTTTTTAGTTCATCCTTCGATAATGATTTCATAGATTGATCTCCTTATAATAAGAAACTATTTCTTGTCATGACGGATTAAAAGATAGAGCACGTGAGTTTTTCCGTTGACCGTACCGCGCCTTTGCACCGGAGAGGTAATTTCTGATCCCGAACAAAAAAAATTCATACAATGGCCAGTACCCGGGGCTCAAAAAATGTCTCGGACTGGCAAAAGGGCATTTCTTGATTATTTTCCTTTTGATTCTTTCTTGCTCATAGAAAGGGCATCACTGGCCGATTTAATGAATTCTTCCGCGACTCCGCAATTAATATGCTTTAATTGTTACCTATTTCTGACTAATATGCAATGTCTAATAAATCGTTTGGACAAGTCATTTCCTAACGTAGCAGCTCAATGTATAATATTGAGAATGGCAAGATTCTATGCCGGGTACTGATTCTCAAACCCTTATCTCTTAATGACAACTTTCTGGATTCTAATTTGTAATAATCAATATTTGATGCTATAAAATTGAATAATGGAAGGCAACTTTTCAATAAACTCTATTTGAAGCATTGTAAACCATGGAATCGAGAAACCGTACCATCTCCATAAGCCCGTGGCGAGGAGTCTCGTCGAAGGAGTGGCATGACTGGGAGTGGCAATACAGAAATCGGATACGCACAATTCCTCAATTGGCCGGAGTCCTCAAGGAGGCGCCGGCGGCCCTCAAGAAATATCAAACCGTGGCAAGGTCTTATCCCTTTAGCGTCACTCCGTATTATTTTTCTCTAATGAATGCAGCGGATGATAACGACCCCCTTCGTCGTCAGTGTTTTCCTGATGAAAGGGAGATAAGTTTTTCGCTCGGGGGTGTGGCCGACCCTTTAGAAGAAGAACGGGACATGCCTGTTTCAGGGCTCGTGCATCGTTATCGTGATCGCTGCGTCGCAATTGTCACACATATGTGTGCAACATATTGCCGGCACTGCAATCGCAAGCGAATATGGAGGAAAGGCGGCATCGAAGAAACCAGAGGGTACATGGAACGCATGGTTGATTATGTGTCCAAGACGAAGCATATTCGAGAAGTCATCGTTTCGGGAGGTGATCCACTCACCATGAAAGACGGTATCCTTGATTGGTTTCTCGGATCATTACGTTCTATTCCCCATGTGGAGGTGCTGCGTATAGGAAGCCGTGTTCCCGTAGTCATGCCCATGAGGATTACTCGTAAACTGTGTGACACGTTGCGCAAGCATCGTCCTCTTTGGTTCAATACGCAATTCAATCATCCGAATGAAATTACACCGGAAGCGGCTCATGCCTGTGAAATGATACTTGAGGCGGGAATCCCCGTATCAAATCAATCCGTCCTGCTTAGGGGTATCAACGATAACTACGAAACCCTGCGGGACCTTTTCTATGGCCTTCAACGGATATCTGTCAGGCCTTATTATTTGTTTCAATGTGATCCGGTAAAAGGTACGGATCATTTTCGCACCGAAGTACGGTCAGGAATAAAAATCATGGAGAAAATATGGGGAAATATATCAGGGCTTTGTGTGCCGCAATATGTCTCTGATATCCCGGGGGGCAAGGGAAAATGTCCTCTTTATCCCGGGTCTCCTTTTCGCGCAATGGCTCGTGAGACAGGCGAATATATTTTTGACAGGACAGGAGAAGTGAATTAGTAAGTCCATGAGTTAGACTGAAAGGAGAGAAGATGTTACATGTATAGTGCAAGTGATTTGAAAAAAGGTTTGCGGATCAAGATGGACAATGAGCCTTATATCGTTACCGAGTTCAACTTTGTCAAACCCGGAAAGGGCCAGGCTCTATACAGGTCTAAATTACGCAATATGATTACGGGAGCACAGTTTGAACGGACATTCCGTTCCGCGGATACTTTCGAACCGGCAGATCTCCAGCAGAAAAAAATGCAGTATCTGTATCGGGAACAGGGGAAGTACTGCTTCATGGATAGCGAAAGTTATGAACAGGTCTTTCTCACTGAAGATCAAGTCGGGGAGGCGAAAAATTTCCTTATTGATAACCTGGAGGCAGAAATCCTCTTTTTCGAGGATAGACCTCTTGAAGTGAGCCTGCCGAATTTTGTTGATCTTGTCGTCATACGAGCTGACCCATGGGCCAAGGGTGATTCGGTATCAGGCAAGACTAAGCCAGTAACCCTGCAAACAGGTTATCAGATTCATGTTCCTCCTTTTGTTGAAGAAGGTGAGAAGATCAGAGTCGATACACGAAGCGGCGAATATCTTACAAGGGTCAAGGATTGAAACTCCTATGGAAGACGACGGGAGACTGGCAAAGAAGCGGGAAACTTTATGGAAACGTGCCAGGATGATCCGTGCGATCCGAGATTTTTTCACGAGCAGGGATTATTTGGAGGTGGAGACTCCCTATCTGATTCCGGCACTGATTCCAGAAACCCATATTGATGCCATTTCGTGTGGCGATTGGTTTTTGCACACATCTCCCGAGCTTCATATGAAGCGACTTCTTGCGGCGGGTTATCCAAGGATATTTCAAATCTGCAAGTGTTTCCGTGACGGCGAACGAGGTTCATGCCATCTCCCTGAGTTTACCATGCTGGAATGGTATTGCCGGGGCATGGACTATCGCAAGCTCATGAAAGAATGTGAGGAACTGATTGTCTCTGTGGCCGGTGATCTCGGTTGCGGGGATGTAATTAACTACCAGGGCAGGGCAATAGGGTTGCAAAGACCGTGGGAGAGTATATCTGTAAGAGAGGCTTTTGCCTGCTATGCACCGATGTCAATGGATAAAGCTGTAACGGAAAATTGCTTCGATGAGATCATGGTCTCCTCTATCGAACCTCGCTTGGGGCTCACGCAGCCCACCTTCATCTATGATTATCCGGTTTCTGGGTCAGCCCTGGCAAAGGAAAAGAAAGATGATTTCGCATTGGCCGAACGCTTTGAGTTGTACATGGGAGGAAAAGAGATAGCCAACGCATGTTCTGAGCTTACAGATTCGAAAGAACATCATAGACGATTTCTGAATGTGAACAAATATCGTCACTCTATAGGTAAATCGATTTACCCTATATCGGAGCGTTTTCTGCAGGATATTTCTGCCATACCAGAGGCGGCCGGTATTGCCCTCGGTGTAGATAGATTGGCCATGATTTTTTGTGATTCATCTGCCATCGATTGCGTTGTAGCCTTTGCACCGGAATTTTTGTAATGATTCTTGCCAGTCAGCTTTTTTGGTTTGGAGATTTTCAGAAATTTATTCTGCCGTTGAATGCTCGTTATCCTAAATCTATTGACAAGGCCATTTTTTTCCATTACACGTAATGACCCGTAGCAAGTCGCAGATTCAGGTAATAAAGCAAATAAGTGATTCAGGAGTGAAAAAGTGAAAGAGATTTCTTCTGTTGCCGCTGTTGGTCTTGGAGGACATTTTCATGGCAGTATTCTCAAGATGATTCTTGATGCAGGACTGATGGTTCAGCTTGTCCTGCTGTTGCTCCTTGTCTTTTCTGTTGTGTCGTGGGCTATTATTTTGATGAAATACAGGAGCATTAAAAAAGTAAAAAGGGAAAATAATATGTTTTTGGATACCTATATGAACAGCAATAAGCTCTCCGATATTTTCCCCGAAGCGAAAAAATACAAACATTCAACCATGGCTGAGGTGTTTCAGGCCGGCTATACGGAACTGGTGAAGATAACCAAGGTCATAAAGGGGTCGTCATCTCCCAAGGAATCCGATGAATTGACTCCGCTTCAACTGGAGATGAAGGGTATCGATAATGTTGAAAGGGCCCTGAACAGAGCATGCAGCTCTGAAGCAACAAGACTTGAAAGTACACTCAGTTTCCTGGCTACAACAGGGAGTGCATCGCCATTTATTGGACTATTCGGAACAGTCTGGGGTATTATGGATACATTCAGGGGCATAGGCGCAAGAGGCTCGGCAACCCTTGCTGTTGTGGCGCCGGGCATTTCAGAGGCACTTATTGCCACTGCCGCCGGTCTTGCTGCTGCAATACCTGCTGTCATTTTCTACAACTATTATCTCAATGTTGTGAAGAACATGGCCATGGAAATGGATAACTTCGCTTCTGAAATACTAAATATCATTGAAAGAAATTATGTGAGAAAATAGAATTCCTTATGAGGCCCGGAAGAAAAAGAAATAGCGGCAGCAAGCTGTTGGCCGAAATCAACGTCACGCCTCTGGTTGACGTCGTTCTGGTCTTGCTGATAATTTTCATGGTGACAGCTCCCATGCTTCAGATGGGCATCGACGTCAACCTTCCGCGGGTTAAATCGAAGAGTATCGATGTGACAGAGGAAAAACTTGTGCTGACGATTAACAGTGCGAAAGAGATATTTATAAACAAGAATAAGGTCCCTGTTACTGGTCTCAGTGCAAAGCTGGAAAACATCTTTGCCAACAGGATCGATAGAGAGGTTTTTATGCGGGCTGACAAGAATGTTCCCTATGGGTTTGTCGTGGAAGTGATGTCCGAGGTCAGAAAAGCCGGTGTCGATAGACTGGGGATGATCACGGAGGCGCCCGAGGAATCAAGGTGACATTCAGCAGGATGATACAGGATGCAAAAGGAGCAAGATGACAATGATATCAGCTTGAACAGTATGGTCATTGTATCGCTGTTAATCCATGCTGTATTGCTGTCTATCATTTTCTTTGCGCCATCTCTTCCCTCTCCAAGATGGACCTTCGGTCCCGTCTATTCCGTTAATCTCGTAAGTCTGTCTGAAGTTTTCCAGGAAAGGAAAGCGCAATCGGCAATTTCGAGAGAAATCAATCAAACGATTTCCGGTGAGCATCCGTCCATCTTGAAAAAGAGAGCCGATACCGTCCCTGCTGTCCCCATCAAGAGGCTGGAGTCTCAAAGAAAGCAGACTGGCAGTGTTGATAGAGCAATCGAGGATATCAGGAGGAAGGTGAATACGGGAGTGAGCCCGCCCGGCTCTTCGAGCCAGATGGATAATGCTGAATCCAACGCAAGGATGAACGTCTATTACAACCTAATCTGGTCCAGGATCAAGGGAAAATGGACGCTGCCTCAGGTAATATTACCAAGGGAGAATATTGAGGCTATTGTCCAGGCGAAGATACTGAAGAACGGTACAGTTATAGATTTGAGTTTTGAGAAACGCTCAGGCAATCGATATTTCGATGAGTCCGCCATGAAGGCCATGAAGAAGGCAAGTCCTCTTCCTCCTCTGCCAGACTCGGTTAGAGAGAACAGCATCGATGTGGGCATCAGGTTCCATTCGCTGGAATTCAGATAGAAGGGGAACATCATTTAGTGAAAGGTCTATGATGCCAGTCATGAATAACTGCAAGACGAGATGCAGACGTTTTATAAAATTAGTTGTGTTCATGGCAGTCACGCTATCCGCTTTCTGCCCGCCTCATAGCGCCTTGGGTAAGGTCTACATTGACATCGATTCTCCCGCCTTCCAAAAATTTCCCATCGCCATTGTCGATTTCAGGAAAATAAGTCAACAGAGCAATCAGACAGAGCTGTCAAGCTGGTTTTCAGATACCCTGGCGAAGTATTTGGAGATGACGGGATTCTTTAACATCATCAGCAAGAAGGCCTTTCTTGAAGATCAAAAACAGGCGGGCTTAGCCGTGGAAAGTATCAGGTTTGCCGACTGGGCTGTCATTGGTGCTGAATACCTGGTGAAGGGGGCTTTCCAGTCCAATGGCAGGGATCTCACTTCCGAATTCCATCTTTTCGATGTAATAAAAGGAGAGGTCGTTACCGCAAAACAGTACACCGGAAAAATAGAAGACAAGAACGAGATGGTGCGCAAATTTGCAGGCGAGATTCTTTCTGCCCTGACAGGGGATGAAGGCGTATTTGGCACTAAGATCGCTTTTGTACTAAAGAAGGGACAAAATTCAGATATCTACACGATTAATTTTGATGGGACTGATTTTTCCCGAGTTACGAACTTCCAGTCATTAACTCTATCGCCACGCTGGTCTCCCGACGGAAAATATATTTCCTTTACATCCTATAGGAATGGGAATCCTGATCTCTACGTGAAGGCATTAAACGGCACAAAGGTTGAGAAGATTGCAAATTTTGATGGCATTAATCTGGCTGGCTCCTGGTCCAGAGATGGAAGGAAGCTCTTGCTGACTCTGAGCAAGGATGGCAACGAAGAGATATATGCGATGGATCTCAGCAGCAGAAATCTTGAACGTCTCACCCATAATTTTGCCATTGATGTTTCGCCCGCCTGGTCGCCCGATAATAAAAAAATTGCTTTTGTTTCAAACCGTTCCGGTTCACCGCAAATATTTACGATGGATGCAGATGGAGGCGACGTGAAAAGACTTACCTATGACGGAAGTTATAATACAACTCCCTCCTGGTCACCGAAGGGCAACAGAATAGCATATGAAGGCCTGGCGAATGGGCGTTTCCAGATATTTTCTGCAAATGAGGATGGCAGCAGCCCTTTGCAGCTCACCTTTGACAACGTTGACCATGAATCCCCCTCCTGGTCCCCAGATGGCAGGTACCTGGTCTTCGGTACGAGGGGCAACGGCAAGCACAGAATTTGCGTGATGAATGCTAACGGGTTAAACGTGAGAGTGCTTTATGAGAATGTGGGCGGCTGCATGAGCCCATCCTGGTCGCCAAGAATAAAATGATCTTCCGACTTTATGACCTATTACCATGTGCATAGGATTGCCATATCCGACAATCCGCCGTAATGATTTGAAAAAGCTTCTGAAATGACAGGCGGGATGGATACTAAACAAATTGTACAGGGTGCAGAAAACAGAAATTGACATTTTTGTGGTTGACCTTTAGGATGGATTGTGGTTTAGAAGACTTCAAATCGGCAAGTAACCAATTTTTTTAAACCAACCAAGAGAGGAGAGAACACAATGAAAAGGAGCCTTGCAATACTAGGGATTATCGGGTTGATAGTGTGCCTTTCATTTATGGTTATGACAGGATGCGCAAAAAAATCCGCAGTAAAAGATCAGGCAGTTTCAGCTGAAGAAAAGGCTGCTGCGGATAGGGCGGCGGCCAAGGCGGAAGCGGATACAAAGGCACGGGCCGATCAAGAAGCCCGCTTGGCTGCTGAACAGAGGGCGAAAGAAGAGGCGGAAGCGAGGGTAGCCCCGCAGGCGGAGGCTGCTGCGGTAAAAGAAGAAATGACATTTAAGGATGTACTTTTTGAATACGATAAATTCAGTCTCAAACCCGAAAGCAGGGACATTCTCAAACAGCTTGCAGAATGGCTGACCAATAATAGAAATAACAGTGTTCTCATTGAAGGCAACTGTGATGAAAGAGGAACGACTGAATATAACCTTGCCCTTGGAGAAAGACGTGCCAAGGAGGCCATGAAATACCTCGTTGAACTTGGGGTTGATGGCAAGAGAATAAAAACGATCAGTTATGGCAAAGAAAGACCCTTGGATCCCGGAAATACTGAAGAAGCTTGGGCAAAAAACAGAAGAGATCACTTTGTCGTCACATCCAAGTAGCAGGGTTATGATGGGGAGGTGTAACGCTTGAACAGAATCATATCCTTGCTTATACTCGCATCGCTAATCTGCACCGTAGGTTGTGCAACGACCAAAGATCTGCAGCGCGTTCATGGGGATTTTGATAGGCAAGTCTCGGCTTTAAAAGAGGAAGATGCAGGTATCCGAAAAGATATTGCGAAGATTAAAGAGACGCAAGCGTCTTTACAAAAGAACCAGGCAGAAATGCGTGCAGACGTCACTGAACTGAGAGATGGTATCCAAAGTTTGAGAGGTATAACTGAAGGATTAAAAAAAGATATAGCGGCATTAAGGGAAAAACTTGATAATGTATCTTTAAAAATAAATTTTATAGAAAACTTTCTTGAAATTGGAAAGAGAGAAAACCACTCAGAGGGTGATAAGGCGGGAAAGACCGCTGCGAAAAATGCCATAAAAGGGAAAACTGACAAGGAATCGGCATATGCATTGGCCTATGAAACTTTTAAGGAAGGAAAGTATGAAAAAGCCAGGGGGGAGTTTCAGAATTTTCTGAAGCAATACCCTGACTCGGAATATTCTGATAATGCCCAATTCTGGATAGGGGAAAGTTTTTATTTTGAGAATAAATATGAAAAGGCCATACTCGAATATGAGAAAGTGGTCAAAAACTATCCCAAGGGCAGTAAGGTTCCATACGCCCTGTTGAAACAGGGGCTTTCTTTCTTGAATCTCGGCGACAAATCGAGTGCGAGACTGATTCTGCAGCAGATAATAAAAGAATATCCCAACACCAACCAGGCAAGAATAGCTAGGGCAAAACTGGTAGAAATTAAGTAAAGGAACACCCCTTCTTGTCATATCTATTTCATCGATCCATGGAAATAGGTATGACTCCGGGAGGGGGTTTGAGATCAAAGATCGTCGCATCAATTCCCTTCGCCGGCCCGATATCAACATAACGGATGACGATATCGGGCTTATCATTATCTCCATATGCAATCGTAACGTTCTGTGGCAGGGTCATATTTTCTATGCGGTCCCGCCCCATGAATCGGGCGCTGAACAATCGGGAGTTGTTGCCTGCAAATAAATCGACTCTGACGAGGTGATCATCCTCCGGATCTACCCAGAGAGATTGAATTTTTCTGTTTTCAGAAAGGATATCAACTCTGTAGAGGCTCCCATCGGAAGAACCGTCTAAGGTAATGGTTTTTCCTCTTATTTCGGGATGCATGCCCAGCAGGATAGACGTCATATCTTCTATCCCTAGCACTGTCGCAGCAATAGGAATAAAATGCGCCAGATTTCTGGTCGTTGCCTTCCCTATATAGAATTTTCCATTCTGTGGCACAAAAACTTTCAGGACATTCTCGTGGACGGTCAAGAAGAGATCTGCTGGACCTATGACAGGTATTGATTCTAATCTCAATGAGGACGGCTTCTTCAGCACTAAAGCCGCCTTCAGTGGATACCGGCCCTCAGGAGTATTAACTTCTATACGCGCAATGGCTTTAACACCATCTTTGAATTGATTGTCTGAGTCAATCTTTTCCAGAACAACGAGGGGAGAGGAGAAGCTCTGTTTCGAGCCTCCGCCGATTTTCTGTGTTTTGGTGATGGCACATGCCGAAAAAATGAGGAAGAATGACATGATGAAAAAAAATGACGGCAATCTTTTCCGCATCAGGGCTTTTTCCCTTTGATGAGTTCACCCAGCTTTTTTTGCAGATCGCCATTGGCAGGGTTTAATTTCAATGCCTGTCTGTATATTTCAACGGCCTCACTTACCCTGCCTGCCTTTGTATAGGCGTCTCCCAAGTGTTCAGCGATAGTTGCATCAGTAGGCAGGCCATCCGAAGCCTCTTTAAGATATTTTATGGCCAGATCCATTCTCTTTTGTCTGAAATATACCCAGCCGAGGCTGTCAATCATGTAGACATTCCCGGGCTTCAACGTGAGGGCCTTCTTGATCATCTTTTCAGCTTCATCAAGACGGATGCCCCTGTCCGCAAACGTATAACCTATGAAGTTGAGCGCGTCTGCATTCTCCGGGTCGATTTTTAGAACTGACTCCATTTCATTTATACTCTCGTGAAAGCGGTTTGTCTTTTCATAGAGGACGCCGAGACTATAATGAAGGTCGATGCTCTGCGGCAATGCAGAAAGGCCTTCCTTTAATATTCCCTCGGCAGGTGATAATTTCTTGTCCTCCTCATATAGGGAGGAGAGATAAACATAGAGCCCCGGCATATCTCTATTATTACGAATGGCTCTTTTCATTGATTCTATGGCCTCAGCAATCTTACCCTCCCTTTTCAGGATGATTCCCATATTAATCTGCGCGTTTCCGTAAAGTTCTGAATCCAGGGGGATCATTTTAAATCCTTCAATCGCCTTGCCGTGGATCTTCTTCTCTTCATACGTTGAGGCGAGCAAATATCTGGCCCTGTGGTCATTCGGATTTCCATCCAGTAAAATGGCAAACTCGCCAATAGCATCATCAAGCCTGCCCTTTTCGAGATAAAGGAGACCGAGATCCAGTCGCGCTTCCCTATTGACATTATCGAAATCCAGAATTCGCTTGAATTCTCTCTCTGCATCGTCTAATTTGTGCTCCCTGAGAAAAATTTCTCCCAGTTTTATTCTTACGTTTGTGCCTGGCGGATAGAGATCAACAAAACTTCTATACAATTTTACCGCCTGATCGGCCTTCTTTTCCTTTTCGTAGAGGAGTCCTAAATCGATCAACGCCGGTTCAAAAGTGGGTTTTATGGCCAGAGCCTTCTTGAAGCTTTGTTCAGCTTCCTCATAGCGTTTCATATCCGTTAATATCTTTGCCAGATAGTAGTTACCGGTGAGATGGTCAGGACTGGTTCTGATTAGATCTTGGAAAGTTTTCAAGGCCTTCTTGTAGTTCTTGGTTTCCGCATAGATGGTGCCTAAGTATATGCGGGAAAATGTATTCGTCGGATCCAGCTCAATTACCTTTTCATATTCTCCTACGGCGTCCTTATAATCCTTCCTGTTCAGGTACAGTCCGCCCAAGAGAAGATGGGCGTTTACATTATTCGGATGTTCAGTGAGATATTTCTTGCTGAGAGTGATGGCCTCTTGTATCTCGCCTCGTTCAATATATAGGGATATAAGTTCTGTCTTGAGGTAGGAGGATTGAGGGTCGAAGCTCAGGGCCTTTTCATATTCCTTTATGGCTCTGTCAAGGTTGTCATCAAGGATATGCATCACGCCGAGGGAATAATGATACGTCGAGTCGAATGACGGTCGCTCCGTGCTCTCCGAGATGTCCGAAATCCTGCCTTGCACCGGCGAAGATGCACACCCGGTAAAACAGCATAAGATTAAGATAAGAAGATATTTGTTGTACAAATAATTTCGCATATTAATGAATTCGTATCATCTTAATTGTCTCTAAAAAATCCACATCTGCAAGGAAACAACTGCCGGTCTTTTTTGGAGATCATTGAACGAGTGCGGATACAGGAACGATATCGATGCCGCGAGCTTTTAAAACCGGTATTGCCTCCTTGAGAGCCTGAATAGTTTTCAGGTGGGGATGTCCTATCAGTACCACCGCTTCTGATTTATGGTCAAATTCCCTGTCGATCCGGGTTGTCAAGTTTCGAAAAATCGTCATGTAGTCATGGTCATTATCAATAAATATTTTTCTTGAGACACATTGAAGTCCCAGCTTTCTAGCAATTTCCGGACCCTTGGACAGCGGTGTCGTCCGGCTGTCGACAAAAAAAAGATTCCTTTTCTTAAGTTCCCTAAATACAATATTAAGTTTTGCTTCATCCTCCATGAACTTCGATCCCATATGATTGTTTACGCCTGATAGATAGGGAATTGCATCGAGATCTTTGTCAACCTCCCTCTTGATTTGCCGATCACTCATGCTCATAAGAAGAGCTCCCTTCCCCGGGTTTTCATCCGGGAAGGTATGAGGTTCCATTGGGAGATGGAGAAGGATTTCTCTTTTCGCCCTGTGCAAAATATTTGCCGCATCGACTGAATGTGCATAGTAAGGAAGAATGGCAAAGGTTAGGGAGGCATCAATCTTAAGAAGTTCATAGAGCGGTGAAAGATCATAACCAATGTCGTCTATGAGAATAGCGACCCTTTTTCTCGCCTGGCTAATCTTATCTTTAGGGGCGGTGCTATCTGTCCCGTATTTCTCCTGTAAGTCTTCCATCGGAGCATTGCTTTGCTCACTTCTTGGGGTATGTTTTGGCTCTTTTACCTCCTGGTTCCCGGCATGGTAAAGGTATAGCGCCATGACAGAAATGATTACTGCTGAGATTATGACAAATGCCGTCCAGCCCCCTTTTCGCCTCATGATCATTATTAACTTCCGCAGGGTCACACTCCAAGTCAGCCCTTCAGATTCTTTTTCATTATATCCCAGCTTTTTATAATATCCAAGGCGCTCTTTAGCTGATTATCCTGCATTAAATTGTCTTGCTCTTTCTTTGCACCTTCATCTTTCTTTGTATCATTTTCTTTTTTCGGCTCTATGTGACCCTTGAGGTCTCGTTCCCTGATGAAATCATCCGTCATTTCTTTGTCCTCAGAAGGTCTGATATATTTTACAATGATATCCGGTTTTATTCCCTCGGCCTGGATCGATCGCCCACTCGGCGTATAGTATTTCGCCGTGGTCAGTTTCAGGGCAGACCCATCTTCAAGCGGGATAACAGTCTGTACCGATCCTTTCCCGAAGGTCTGGGTGCCCAGTACCAATGCCCTCCCGTTGTCTTGCAGTGCACCTGACACAATCTCAGCAGCGCTGGCCGTTCCCTCATTAACCATGACAATGATAGGACACATCGGCTCATCACCGTCGTCTTTCGCGACCGATTTCGTTTCCATGTTTTTTGTTCTTCCCTTAGTTGTGACAATGACTCCCGATTTCAGGAAAACATCGGCGACTGCCACCGCTTGATTTAGTAAGCCACCGGGGTTATTCCTGAAGTCCAAGATAATACCTTCAAGAACACCATTTTTCGCTTTAATATCCCTTAGTACTTTCTTCAAATCATCCGCTGTTCTTTCCTGGAATGAAGACACCCGGATATAACCGATGTGATCATCGTAGATCTTCGATTTGACGCTTCTTATCTTGATGATGCTGCGGGTTATCACAAAATCCTTTGGCTTGGTCATATCCTCCCGCATAATGGTAACAGTAACCTTGGAGTCTTTTGGCCCCCGCAGTTTCTTGACTGCCTCCATTATAGTAATGTCCTTCGTTGATTTCCCGTCAATCTGTATAATATGGTCGCCCGCTTTAATGCCTGCATTGTAGGCCGGAGTGTCCTCAACAGGCGAAACAACCGTCAGGACATCTTTCTTTATAGTAATTTCAATACCGATGCCGCCAAAACTCCCGCGTGTTTCGACCTCCAGATCTTTGTACATTTCGACGGTCATATAGGTACTGTGGGGATCCAGGGACTTCATCATTCCATTAATGGCCCCCTCTAAGAGTTTTTTTGAATCCACATCCTCGACGTAGTTCTTCTGCACCATGTCGAGCACTTCATTGAAAGTCTTGAGATTCTTGTATATACTCCTTTCCAGTGCAGCAGATACTTGAGAATCTCCCTGAAGACCAAGCAGGAGAAAGCAGGCAAGCAGGCACAGAGACAAAAGCGTTTTCTTGGGCAAAAAGTTTTTCATTCAATCCTCCACTGCTGACATTGATTCAGTCCGCATCAGATAATTATTAAAGTCACGATAACACTATTCTTATTCATTTTTCCATAACTTTTTAAAATACCCCGTAAAAGTGGATGCATGATGAGCCTTTCAAGATGACGGGTCTCATAGCGGAGGCTTCTTACGAAAAGCAAGAGATATAGGTGCCCGGAACACTGAACCGCGCCGCCTTTGCAAAAAAAAGAACGATTGAGTCGCCCGGCATCATCTATGGATAGAGATCGTGTCCACGCACAATTCGTTCTCAAGACCCTGTGCACCCCTCTGATGTGCTCTTGTGAAGCTGTCCTTTATTTTATCCGGGTCACTGTTAGTGCTGAGGTTATTGAGGCTGTGGCTTTAAAAATATCGTGGTTCAATCAAGTGGGGCTGCTCTGGGGACTTTCTGCTGATATGAATTTGACGCTGCCATTTATGATTCCGCCTTCATCAATAACTAAGTTGCGGCATCTGATATTACCTCTTACATCCGCCGATTTCAAAAGTGTAAGAGTGCCTTTGACTTCAATGTCCCCTTCGAAATATCCCGCTATGGTCAGGGAAGTTGCGCTTATCTTCGCTGTTACATTGCTATCTTTTTCCGTGAAAACAGTTTCAGCAAGGAGCGTCCCTTCTATGATTCCTTCGACAATCAGGTGCCCTCTGAAATGCAGATTCCCTTCAATTTTGCAATCCCTGTTTACTATAGAAATATTATTGTTTCTTGCGTTCACCTTCAGGTGTTCCCCTCATTTTCTCTCGTCAGGTTTTCAAATTGAAAATCTCTCTTAATACAAGTTTGCCGTCGTCTGAAAAGACAAATATTGAGGCGGAATCATAAACATGTTGTATGGAGATGTCCTTCGCTATAACTTTATGTCTAGTGATGGAAAAGGGATCGCCATCCCTGAAATTCTGCGGGACTCCATTGGACAGATTAGTTTGGGGATCAGCGAGCCAACGTTCTGCCCCCGAACCATCTGATTTTAGAATGAGGAAGATATACCCCGACGCCGGGGCATTTTTCGAGGTCTTGTTTTTAAGGAGAAACGAATAGCGAAATAATTTTCTTGAAAGGTCGCAGTTTGCCTCGAAATTTTCTATAGACAAGTTGTAAGATTGTGTAACGGCGATTACCGTTGCCGCATCGGCTGACACCGCGTTCTTTCCTGTATCGAGGGGTTTAGTGTGAGTTCCAATATTAGCTGTGAGCTCTTCTTTAAAACCCCCCATCCGGTTGTGGAGGAGAACTGCGGCGAAGGAGATAATACATAGGCCAATGACTGTCACCAGGCAGACTGTTAAGAATCTCATCGGAAGCTTAAAGGAACACAGTCGCCTCTCGTCTTGGATTATAATGATGGTAAACTTCTTTTGTCTCTTGTCTACGTGCATTTAAGAGATGTTTCACGAAGAAATTCTTCTAAGTCCGCCTGCCGGGAATCAATCTTCTTTTTTACGGTATCCAGTTCCCTCTTCTTACGGAAAATTGAACCATCTTGGTCGCCAAAAACGAGATTTTAAGATATCAGTCAATTATCTGATATATTTATCACAGCATATTTATAATGACTTACATAAAAGTTGTCAAGGCAAAATACTGACGGCAAAATACTGATGAGGATCATTTGTCACCGAAATCTTTTCGTCATCCGGCAGTACTCTAAGACAACCTCATCAGTCTGCCACAGTAAAGACGCAACAAAAAATCATTGATTACGCCGGTGAAATCCTGTATGAGCAAACTAACGGAAATCTCTCCTGGAGGTAACAAGGAAAAAGGAACAAGGATGAGAAGATTAGTAAGTTTCTGTGGCAGAAAATTCTGCGTCTCTATTATTATTTTCGTGTTTTTCTATATGAGTGCCGTGGCAAAAAATATGGGTGACTCAGGCCAGCCTTTGTGGTCGCTCACCCCCGTGCTTGCCCAGTCTCGTCCGAGTGAGGCCGTAGCTCCCAGAGAAGAGACCAATGTTCCATCTGTGCGGGAGAGCAATCTCATGCATAATTGCCCCAAGGTAAACCCCCGGCTCTGCCGGGGGACTCCCAGAGTTTGACAATTCCGGGAGCATGAAGTTAACACGCGCTTATCATGCAAGATGCCTTTGTCATTTCGGGCCCTCCTTGTCATTTCGACTGAAAGGAGAAATCTTTTCTCCTTCTCACCCCCTTTATAAAAGGGGGGCGGGGGGATTTTATTCCACTATAAGAAATCCCCTGTAGCCCCCTTTGTCAAAGGGGGCGAAAAGCAAGGACTGTGCATCTGGATTCCCGCTCAAGAACACTGCGGGAATGACAGGTGTTACAAGAACCTTGACGATGATGTTTTTTGGTTTTCGCTCGCGATCAGGCCCCTTCGAGGGGCCAGCAAGCGTAAAGCCTCCGGCTTTGCCGGAGGATATTTATCCTTGTCCGCAGTTACGTTCCTATAAAAATGTCTAATTCTTCAAACTGCTATGCCCCTGTATCTTCTCGATACGGCGCTTCATTTCTTTGTAGATCACCGAACAACTGATCCGAGCACCGTGTGATCGTTTACCGTATATTTATCTGCAACATCCGGTATCAGTTCTCTGTTATGAATAACGCTAAATTTCAAGACCCTCCATCACACGCAATTTAGCGTTTGTCAGGGGAGACATCATTATCGTGCTTCAGAAGGATTTTTATTCTTTCAATAAGTTCCTGGTATAAGGGACCTGCCGTTTGAGTGAACCGCTGTATCGTTTTCCACCGAATATCCAGATAATCGTGTGCCAGAATTTTTCTCAGGGAAACCCATTGCGCGATTGCATCACCGAACTCTTCGCTGAAATAGGGCATAGAACCGAGCGCTCGCAATGCCTCCCGGTACGTAGAAGGGATTTCGCGATTCTCTACGACGAGCAGCACCTTCGCAATATCAAGCGAGCAATTGACGATGTTCTCAATCCAGCGTTCAAGATTCCTGCGAAGGTCCCTGTCCTGCTGATAGGGCTTCCATAAAACATTTGAGAACTTCGGGAAATCGGAAAGTTCAGTCTCCAGGAAGTCAACATACCGTATTAGCCGTTCGCGATCTTCAGGCCGAAGTTTCATGAATATACCCCTGTTTGATTGTCCAAAAACTTTCCACCCACTCCCGATAATCCGCCGCCTCGCCGGAAACCCTCAGTAGAAAATCCAGATATAACCTCCGGTCTTTGATGACAATGGGAATTCCTTGTAAGGCGCTTGCGGCAATGGTAGGTGCAGCGTCATTCAATACGACGAGGTCCACTTCCCGCCCCGTCATTCTTTCCATGTCAGCCCATATGTCCTGTATATGCTTTGAAAATAAGTCTTCCGCCTCCCCTTCAGGATTTTGCTCGACACGTTTTATGTACACCGCCACATCCACGTCCGAGTCATCCCCTGCATGCCCCTTCGCCCATGATCCGAACACAAAGGCCATTAGAACCCGGTCGTCGCTGTTAAAATATTCAATTGTGGGGGTCAGGTCTTGCATTGTCATAGATTCTCTTCCTTTTCAGCTATCATATTTGATCCTGCTTAAGCATAGACGAGGCGGCGTCCCTTCGGTTCGGGAACGGGGTTAATCAGGGACAGCCACTGATTATTATGCTTTCTATTAATGGGTGACTGTCCCCAATTCCCTGTATTCTTGTACTATAGCACAGGTGGAGCTAACCGACTACCCCCCCTTTTTGATAAATTTCAAACAAACCGGAGCTATTTATAATCAGGTATCAAAGCCTCGAAAATGAACAAAAGTTAAACCAGAATTGTACAAGCCTTTCTTGATATAGCTCCGCCCCCTCAATTACAAAATGAGTGGGATGTTTTAATTGACAAACAACCTTCATCTTGCCGACACGCCTTATTGTAAATTTTTACTGATGATCACCAAAAGGTGAATGCTTTCTTGAAAGTCAGGATTTGTTTACGGATACTCTGAGAATGGTCATCACGACAACGATCGAACCTCACGAGCTTGAATCGCTGATGGAGACGGAATTGGAAGAACATCATGAAGAATCATTGATACCTTCAAAGAGTATGGCTAATACTGCAGACGCCCTCCCCGGGTTGGGTATTGTGGCCGCCGTATTAGGAGTCGTCCTAACCATGGGGAAGATAGGCGAGCCGCCCGAGGTTCTGGGACACAGCATTGGAGCGGCACTGGCAGGCACATTCCTGGGCGTTCTGATGTGCTATGGTTTTGTGGGACCTATGTCAAAAAACCTGGAATATATTGCCCAGGACGAATTCCAATATCTGAACGTTCTGAAAATCGCCCTCAAGGCCTTTGTCAGCAATAACGCGGCACCCCTGGTCGCCATCGAACTCGGCAGAAGGGCAATTCCGGCGAAGCAGAGGCCCGACTTCATAGAGGTTGAGGAAGCTGTCAGGCAGGTTAGGAAATAATGGCTGAAAGATTAAGGCCCATAATCGTCATTAAAAAGATAAAGAAACATGCGGAACATCACGGAGGACAGTGGAAGGTTGCCTATGCGGACTTCATTACGGCCCTGATGGCTTTTTTTCTGTTGCTATGGTTGTTGGCCATGGTTGCTCCTGAAAAGAGAATAGCATTGTCACAGTATTTCAAAGAATTCAGCGTCTTCAAGGAACAGGGTGAGAAAGTTACAAAAGGAGGGATTGGCATTCTTGAATTCAAGGGCGGCGCTCGAGCGCCTGGCAATGCACCGGGGAAAAGGGAAGTCATGTCTCCTGAAAAATTAAAGACAAAAATCAAGGCCGCTGTTGAGACAAACCTGAAGACACTGAAGGATCAAGTTCTTGTTGACGTACATGAGGGATCTGTCAGGATACAGATTGTTGACAACGAGGGGAGCCAGATGTTTCTTCTGGGTAGCGCAAAGCCCAGTGACAAAGCTCTGGAAATACTTTCTCTCGTATCTGAGACGATAAAAGAGACACCGAACAAAATTGTCGTTGAGGGGCATACTGATGCGCTGCCTTATAGGGGCGGTGAAACGACCAACTGGGAGCTTTCTACTGCCAGGGCGTCGGCGGCGAGGCGGGTTCTTGAAAACGACGGAATAACAGCGGACAGGATCGCCAAAGTAGTAGGATTTGCGGATAATGATTTGTTGATCAAGCTTTACCCTAATGATCCTCGAAACAGAAGGATAAGCATCATCCTTCTGCCTATGCAGTATAAGAATGCCTCGGATTTATTTAATCGCTGAAGGTAGAACCAATTCGTTTAACTGCTGATTCCCGATGCGTTCTTGAAAAAATTTAGGGTTCATCCGGTTCATGCGTACTTCCTTGTTTTTCAAATTCAGCCTATCCATACAACCTTTCAACTGGCAATAGTTATCATCACTCCATCTCTTGCAGTCGTTTTCTCTTGATACACAATCGCCATTTTCATATACTCGGCTCATTAAAAAAACTGACATCTTATCAAACAAATCTCAGATCATAGGACAATGGTAATTGGGAGACCACAATGCCAATCCCGATATCTGATAGGTTATTCATCGATTACCTTCGGTGTAAGTACAAAGCATATCTCAAGTTCTCAGGGAAGAGCGGTGTTAAAAGCGACTTTGAGATATATCAAGATGATAAACACGCAGAATATCGCCAACGAGCAAGAGAGTTAAGAGCTGAACGCAATGCAGAACCATTCATTCTAACCGGTACATTCAAATATGTTAAAAAGCAGAACCTTTTTATTGCCATCATAGCTCGAACCAGTACCGCATTCTCTATTTCTTTCAGATGTTTGATCAGATTGTGTTGGTGCATGCATTTTCCAAAAAAACGCGGCAACTGAAAAAGAAGGATATTGACTTAGCGGAAAAGCGCATGGAAGACTGGATGCGGAGGTTTCCTGCGGGAGGTGCAATATGAAAAAAGGCAAAGTTCGGACATTCCAAAGCAGGTTACGGGAAAATATCAAAAATCCCGAGTTCAAAGCGTATTACCAAGAAGAGAGGCAAGCTCTAAAGCTGGCTAATGAAGATTGCGGAACTGCTTGAGAAGAAGGGCTTATCGCAACAGCAACTGGCAAAGCTTATGGGAACCAGCCAGCAGGCGATTTCGAGGATCGAGAGCGGCGAGTATGAGGGCTTCACACTCAAGACCTTGGAAAAGATCGCCGAAGCAACTGGGATGCGGGTTAAAATCGAGTTCGTTGCGGCATAGTCTGTCAGCTGTCGATTAAACCTTTCCATGCCTTTATCTCCCGCTGGTTGTCGCCTGCGCACCGAGACCCCCGGATACTCGTTCTCTTGGGTTATGGGATGTTATTCCATATATGTGTGGCATACAATGTCGGAACGTGATCAACGATGTTCTCCGGGATTAAATGGGCAAACCCGTGCCGTATCCTACCCGGTGAATTGGCAATGTATGATACTTCGCCGTGAATTGAGTCGGTTATCCGTTCTCGGCGGCTTGAGTTGTCATGAACGATCCCATTACTGTCTATATGTTTCAGCTCTCCTACATGCTGATACCAGTCAAGGGGCGGCCAATGGGTGACGATATCGTTATTATTGACGAACCGGTAGGCGCTGATGTGAAAGTATTTTACAAAATCAATATTCCCCACGCAGGGTGAGCCGAATGTATACAGACCCTGAATTTTTCCATCATACCTGTCGGCGGCGAGAGTGGCAAGAGCGGCGCCAAGGCTGTGTCCTGTGAACCATAAAGTCCGGTTCGGGGTATCTTTACTCTTGATATATTCGACAAGTCCTTTTTTCTCCCATACTTCGTCAAGTGCACTTTTAAATCCCCGATGAACCTTTCCGCCCTGGCCCGACTCCGTGAGCATGATGTCGGCATCAGTTTTGACATCGGCAATGATATTGTCGATGTTGAAACCGGATTCGCCCGGGCGTCTGCGGATTTCAGTCCCCCTGAATACGATTATGGCGAAATCGTCGTTATTCGCTACAAAACACTGGGTACTGTCTCCCGTAAAGAATTTTACATCAGTGAGACCCGCCTTTTGAAACACGGGGCAGACGAAATCTTCCTCAGCATACGCTAACGTTGATGCTTCGATGAGCCACCATGCATTTACCATGTCAAACGCGGTTGCCTGGTGTCGAAACGGGTAGATATCAGCACCCTCAAAATAAGGATAATCCGGAAATGGTGGAGCGATGGCATCCAAGGTTATCTCCGGGAGAATTTTTGCAGGATCTCGTTTTATGGGGTTACTCATATTCACTCCTTTCATAGCGCTTAAAATTGAATGTCTGGCTAAAAATTGTTCATAGCCTGTTTGGTTCCGGCTTGAGGGGATTGCCCTCAGAGTCCAACGAACCCCTCTCTAATTACGGGCTTCGCTGGATAGGACTTGAGCCGGACATAATGTCGTCCGGCATTTGCATCTTCCTCAGTCTCCACATAGGTGCAACCGTACTCGCTCCCATCCACCCATGAGCCGCAGTTGGCATAGATGTAGCTCCAAGGTTCATCGTCCGGGTGCTTAGCCTTGTCTGCCTGGGGGTTCAGGTCGCGCTGGTCAAAGACAGGGATATGCGTGTGCCCGAAGATGACGATATTTACATTGGAACCAAAATGATCGAAATAGGCCAGGGATGCCGCTGAGGAGAGATTGTCAAGGTCGCCGACCGTGGCCGCCGGAAGATTGATGTTTCCCGGCGTATTTGTCCAGTTTTGGATGAGATTACTAAAGCGCTTTCCAATTGCGTCCACGGTCATTGTATCCGGGAAGCCGGGAACCGCATTTAGTTTGATGATATCGCCCGGCTTCAGGCCGGCATCCTGAGCAATGGCTTTTAACATGTCCTCTACAAAATCCGGATGCTTCATGAAATCCCTGAGGAACTGGACAAGGATGGCATAGTAATCTTCCGTTGTTCCGGTCTGTAATACTTTGTAGGCAACAATGCGGGAGATAAAGTATCCGAGCGGGAGAAATGTGTCCTTAGCTGTCCACATGTCGGGCGCGTTGAAAAGGCAGTAGCGGTTCCCGTGCTCAGCCGCCAGAGTCCCCACGGCGTAGATCCCCCACGGCGCTGCGCCGTTGCAAAAGAACCGGATACCGGGAAAAGTTGTTTCCATAAACTTTTTAACTGTCAGTATTCCGCCGGCGTCCATGCCCATGTCGTGATTGCCGGGCACGTATGCAAGTTTGACATCGGGGGTTGCCGCCAGTGCCTTGAGTTTGTCGATAACCGGTTTGTTGGCGGGGTTGGAAGAGATTTTGGCGAAGGATGTGAGGGGATCGTAATTGGCGGGCAGGACCCACGTATCGAAGAGATCGCCCAGTATCACCACCTCCTTCACGTCGGGAGCTTTTAGCTGATCATCCAGAAATTGTGCCAGCACAGGTATATTGTCCTTGAACCAACCGTAAGGATGGGGAGCGCTCATGCTCTTGTCGTCTCCCATGTGAATGTCGCTGATGAAAATTCGCTTGGTTCTGGTTCCCATGACTTTTCCCCCTTTTGTTTTTATAGCTGTTCCAGTGTCCAACTAACGTTCAAGGTTTTGTGTTGTGATGCTCCTCTTAATATGGCGTCGCTTTTAGTACTGATAATTTAATGTGTATACAATACCAAATTATATCATAAAGAATGCGGGGTAAAAGCAAAAGATATCTCCCTTCTGTCGATATGACACCTTAATAATGAAATGATGTACTAAGGAGAACGGCGAGTTTCGATATTATTGGTCAAGGGCTGCTTGCACTGTCCTTTTTTGTCTTCGATTGTGGGAGAAAAGAAATTATTTATCTTCATTGACATAGACAATTCAATCATATATGATGCGCCTGCTTTGGAGAAAACAGGCGTGGAAGAGCGTATCAGTTTGCGCAAGCAAGGCAATTTAGATATATCAGAGGTAAGTAATGGGAAGTGTCGTAAAGAAAAGAAAGAAGAAAATAAGTAAACACAAATACAAGAAGCGTTTGAAGTCTAACAGGCATAAAAACAAATAAGGGACTTATTAAGATGTGCTATAGAGACCCCATCAGCAAAGGAGGTCCATGGTACTATTTCCACTCCCCGTAAGATATCGGGGAGAGAAAAGTCTTTTGTTGTATGACGCAAGCGGTAGGTAGAAGGAGGTTAGTCAGTTAGGCTGGCCTTTTTTTTTGCCTTTATGGAAAGACTCAGTCTTCGTACTATTGTCATTTCGAAGGAGCACCGCGACTGAGAAATCTGTGGTGCGGAAAAATAAGATTTCTCACTGCGTTCGAAATGACACCTTAATAATGAAATAATATACTAAGTTTGAGCTGCCTATTTTATGGTTGGCATTGCCAAAATGTACGATTAAAAGATATAATAGCCTGCATAATTGGGCGGCGTATTTCCTGGAAGGTGAAATGCAGACGCTCAATGCATTTTTTTATGAGGTCAGATAAATGAGCATAGCCCGCGAAATGATGAACAATAATAAAAAGAGATTTGCACTGTTTTTGGTTTTTGCTCTTCTGATAGCCTGTGTGGCAGGCGTTTATTATTACCGCGAGTACAGAAAGAAGTATGTTACCACAGATGACGCCTTTGTTACGGGCAGGATTCATGTCATCGCATCGAAGGTTCCCGGTACAGTGAGGGCCGTCTATGCCCAAGACAATCAGTTTGTAAAGAAGGATGATGTCCTCCTTGAGATCGACGACAGAGACTATGATGTCAGGGTTAGAGAGGCTGAATCGGCGCGGAATGCGGAGCATGCAAAACTCGAAGAGGTTTCAACGAAGGTGGACGTGACAAAGAAGCAGTTGTTGGAATTGCAATTCAGCGTGAAGTCAGCGCGGGCAAATCTGAAGCTCCAGGAGGCAAATCTCAAGCAGGCGGAATTGGATTACAAACGGGCTCAGGCGCTTCGCGCGAAAGAGGTGGTGCCGGAGGAACGACTGGAAAAAGCGAAGACGAATTTTGACGTTGCTACGGCACAGGTTGAAGCGTCGAGAGAGCAGCTAAAACAGATTGAGGCTACCCTGGAAACACAAAAGGCCATCATACAGCAGACAGGGTCGGCTTTTAAATCCCAGAATTCTGTGCTGAAACAGAGGGAAGAGACCCGTAGAGCGGAGGATTTGAAGAAGAGTTATACAAAAATATATGCGCCTTCGGATGGATACATCACGAGAAAGTCCGTGGAAACCGGCAACCAGATCCAGTCAGGACAACCGCTGATGGCTGTTGTTCCCCTCAATGATATCTGGGTAATTGCAAATTACAAGGAAACGCAGATCGAGAATGTGAAGCCCGGTCAAAAGGCGAAGATCAGAGTCGATACATATCCGGACCGGGATTTTGAGGGCACGGTGCAGAGCATCATGGCCGGAACCGGCTCTATTTTTTCCCTGTTTCCGCCTGAGAATGCAACAGGGAATTATGTGAAAGTTGTCCAGCGGGTGCCGATAAAGATTGTCCTCAATGAGGGGGCGGATCCCAACCATATTCTCAGGGTCGGCATGTCTGTCGTACCTACGATCATCACGAAGGAATAGCTTCCTGGTGGATTCACATGTAAACAAGTGGATGGTTGCCCTAACCGTGATGCTTCCCACGCTCATGGTTATTATGGATACGTCGGTTGTCAACGTTTCTCTGGATCATATTCGCGGCAGCCTTTCCGCCGGCATCGATGAATCCACGTGGTCTATCACATCTTATCTTGCGGCCAACGCCATTGTTATCCCCATAACCGGTTGGCTCAGCAGGCTATTAGGCAGGAAACGCCTTCTCATCCTTTCCGTTACGCTTTTTACCTTGAGTTCGCTGCTGTGCGGTCTCGCCTGGAGTATACAAAGCCTCGTGGTCTTCCGGATTCTCCAGGGTCTTTCCGGCGGTTCCCTTCAACCCATATCCCAGTCCATACTTCTGGAAACCTTTCCGCCGTCGCAGCATGGTACGGCAATGGCCATTTACGGAGTAGGCATCATGTTCGGGCCGATCATCGGGCCCTTTCTGGGAGGATGGATCACCGACAACTGGTCCTGGAACTGGATCTTCTTCATAAATATCCCAGCGGGCATCATCTCTATTTTGATGTCAGTGCTCTTTATTGTGGATCCCGCGTACATACGGGACGCAAAGATGAAGATCGATTACTGGGGCCTGGTATTTCTCAGTGTCGGAATCGGCTGCCTCCAGATCATATTAGATAAGGGGCAGAGGGAGGATTGGTTTTCTTCAGACTTCATTATGTGGCTATGCGTTGCATCCGTAATATCGCTCGTCATTTTTGTAATTGTGGAAATGTTTGTCAAGAATCCCATTGTTGATCTGGGGATATTGAAGAACTTTTCCTTCAGTCTGGGAAATATCATCATATTTTTTGTTTTTGTTAATCTCTTTGGGAGTATTGTCCTTCTGCCGATGTACTTGCAGAGTCTGATGGGCTATACGGCAACCCTCGCCGGCCTTGTGCTCGCGCCCGGAGGAGTTGCGACTCTTGTGGTCATGCCCATTGTCGGGCTGCTTATAACCAGGATAAATTCTAAGGGTATTGTTATCGCCGGTATCGTTGTGACTGCCTACTCGACATATCTGATGTCCATGTTCAACAGGCTGGCGGACTTCAACACAATTTTGTGGCCAAGGATTATTATGGGTATTGGCGTGGGGTTAATAATAATCCCGCTTACCACGCTTACCCTTTCCCGCATGAAAAAAGAGGAAATGGGAAATGCCACATCAATCTTTAATCTGGTGAGAAATATCGGGGGGAGCTTTGGTGTTGCTATTTCCACAACGATCCTGACACGGAGGGCCCAATTCCATCAGTCCCGCCTTATCGACCATCTTGCTCCATTTGATATGCCATATGCCCTGGGCAGCAGTCGGGCATCAGATGCCCTGCAACAGAGGGGCATGGAACCGGCCAATTCCTTTCAGGGAGGCCTTGCCGCGATATACGATCAGGTCATCAGGGAAGCATCCATGATGTCCTTTAACGACGTCTTCTATCTCCTGTCAGTCATGCTGGTTCTAACTGTGCCCCTGGTCTTTTTTATGCGACGTTTCTACCATGACGCATCGGATGATAAAAATCATTAAAGGCATTGTCGTCTTGACGAAAAAAGGAAAGGACGCTGGATGAGCAAGGTCTGAAGGACGCCCTCTTGCGCTTCAAGCCGCAGGGCAGCGCTTCAAATCAGGCCCCGCTGCTAAAGACTCGTGCCGAAGGCAAGGGATTTCTTATCAAAGCTGAAGCGCATATTCGCATGGACGAGCTCATTGCGGTTCTCAATGAAAGGATGATAAACAAGGAGACATTCATCCGGCGAAATACGAATCTGGGGAAGGAGAGGAAGCACCCTCCGCTTATCCGTAACGATATCGGCTATGGTGATTATGATGCTTTCTGCCACTTCGCTGAGCGGGAGAGTAACCGGATAGAGGGACGCATTCGGGAGCGAATCGCCTGTATTTTCTCGGGGCTGAGAAATCGTCATCTGCCGAGCCCACCTGAGAAACATGGCAGGGTTAATTTTGAAAGCCGGGCTCCAGAAATAAAGAGGCGTCTCCTCGAAGGCCGGAGTAATTGCCTTGGGGAGGTTTCCTATGTGGATGAGGTCCGCATAGGTATCGAGTTTGATGCCTTCTATCCGGGCTTTAATTCTCCAGAATGGCAGGTAGTGTGATATTTCACCCGGACCTTCCATTACCGCAAAATCCACCTTTTTAAATTCCTTGCCCTCGCATCCCCAGGCAGAGTTGCAATTTTTGCATATGAGTATGAATGCCTGTTTCTCACCCTGGAGATCCCATCCGCACTGCGGGCACAGAGTAGATATGAATGCTATGTGCCAGCTCTGTGGCTTGCTTGAAGCGAGCATGCCCTCCACACCTTCTGTCTTTAGGGTGCATACGGGCCGCTTGAGAAGAGCGTCGCACAGGTTATTGTTCTCCAGGTACATGGGGGAATAAATCAAACTGGTCGTTTCTCCGACAAAGACGTTGTGAAAGATGGAAGAAGCGGGCGGCTCTGCAATGCCGAATTGTTTTTCAAGTACCTGTGGGATGGATACGGCAGCGTTTTTCAGGACATCATGAACAGGCAGCTCTGGATCAATGAACCGGCCTTCGATTTCCGGAGATACAAATTTCAGCTTTAATACCTGCGGCCTGAGACCTAACGATGGAGGGATGCCCCACGATTTTAGAGCCAGAATATTGCTGTCAACAAAACGCTGAGACACGCCGCTTTCCTGCATGGAATAAGAGAGTCCTTTCATACGCCAGTAAGGGACATAGATCGTTTCCCGGGGAGCCGGATTTGGCGGCGGTATGAAGTACGTGAAGTGGCCTTCCGTAGAGAGGTATAGTTTCGTCCGGCAGTAGGTGCATAAAAGGAGGCGATCCGCCTCATCAAGCGTCACGGGGGCCCCGCACTGAGGGCAGTTATGTTCAATCTGCCAGTTGCCAGTGGAATTCATAGTTATCCAAGAGATCGGGTGAATCTTTATGAAACTATACAATGCTCTTCCATGTTTTGCAATGTGACGATTTGTCGCATCTCGCTACCGCCCATTACTTCTGAGGGTCATTTTTGCCATGCTCGCCCAAAGGACATTTTTTAGCTATGCGGCGAACTCATGATAGTTGACTGAAGTCCTCAAATCGTCAACCTCGACGATGATGCAGTCTTTCAACTCGTAACCACTGATGTTATTTCCTCGACAATTATGATATGTATAACTCGCTCTGGGATGGTCTATCGAAAGAAGCGGCCTTCCGATCCCGTTGCGGATGATGATGCCGTCCGGGAAGGACTTGACGAAATACATAAAGGGGGGAATGACGTCATGACGGAAAGCTCCAAGAACCAACTCTACTACGGGGACAACCTGGACATTCTCCGACGCTACGTGAAGAACGAGGCGGTTGACCTCGTTTATCTTGACCCGCCTTTCAACTCCAACGCAAATTACAACGTCCTGTTCGCAGAAAAAAACGGGAGCCAAGCGGCAAGCCAGATTCAGGCTTTCACGGATACATGGACATGGAATCAGGAGTCCGAATCCATCTTCGCGGAGATCGTGACGGCGGGAGGGCGTGTGGCAGATTGCCTTCAGGCGTTTCGGACCTTCTTGGGCGAATGCGATATGCTGGCCTATCTGGTAATGATGGCCCCGCGTCTTGTAGAACTCCGGCGCGTCATGAAGCCGACCGCGAGCATATACCTTCACTGCGACCCGACGGCCAGCCATTATCTGAAGATGCTTATGGACGCCGTGTTCGAGCCGGGGAACTTCGGCAACGAAATTATCTGGCAGCGGACGAATGCGAAGGGGTTAGCCTTCACCCGCTTTGCCAGAAATCACGATGTGATTTTACGATTCACGAAAAGCGCAAAAGCATCATGGAACCCATCCTATACGGAACATGATCCTGAGTATCTGACGAAGTTCTATCGCTTCACAGAACCGGACACCGGAAGACGTTATCGCCTTGCCGATCTTACTAATCCGAATAAAAACAGGCCAAACCTAACATACGAGTTTCTCGGTGTGACCCGCGTCTGGCGGTGGACGAAGGATCGGATGCAGAAAGCCTATGAGAGCGGTTTTGTTGTTCAAAGCAGACCGGGCAGCGTTCCCGCGTTGAAGCGGTACCTTGATGAACAAGAAGGGAATCCTGTCGGAGATGTGTGGATTGATATTCGTCCGGTGCAAGCTCAGGCTGATGAGCGACTCGGCTATCCGACCCAAAAACCTGTTGCTCTACTGGAGCGGATTATCAATGCGAGTAGTAACCCCGGCGACGTTGTCCTTGACCCGTTTTGCGGCTGTGGTACCACAATTGCTGCCGCGCAAGCGTTGGGCCGTCCGTGGATCGGGATAGACATCACGCACCTTGCGATAACGCTCATCAAGCAACGCCTGAAGGATTCCTTTGGTATCGAAAACGCTGTTCCTGCCACACCGTCGGGGAAAGGCGAAACTGCGAAAGCAGCGGAACCGCCAGTGGAATATGGAGGGGCGACAAAGCGGTCGTTCCATGTTGTGGGCGAGCCTACGAGCGTGCCGGACGCCGCGGCGCTGGCGGCCTCGGACCCGTATCAATTCCAATGGTGGGCGCTTGGCCTTGTGGGGGCGCGGCCCGTCGAGCAAAAAAAAGGGGCGGACAAGGGTATTGATGGAAGGATCATCTTCCAGGGGGATAAGAAGGGCAGCTTTGAAAACGTAATCCTGTCGGTGAAAGCCGGCAAAACCGGCTCCGCGCACGTCCGTGATCTGAAGGGGGTTCTGGAACGGGAAAAGGCGGCGATCGGGGTTCTTATCTCGATGCAGGCACCCACTTCCTCCATGAAAACGGAAGCAGTTACAGCGGGTTTCTATGAGTCCGCTTTATGGAGGCGGAAGTATCCGAAGCTTCAACTTTTCACCGTGGAAGAACTGCTGACCGGGAAGAAGGTTGAAATGCCTCCGATCCGGCAAGTGGGGGCAACGTTCAAGAAGGCTCCGAAGGTGACAAAGCAACAAGGTGAGCAACAGGAATTGCAAGTCTGACTGCGGTTCTAAGAGGTCATCATTGACTCTTTCAATCCGTCGTCTTCAATTCAGCCGCGCATCTGATGCTGAAAAATTGTAGATGGAGACAGCTTGCGGGTCTTCCTTGAAAGAGAGCATCGGGCAATATTGGTAGACATCCATCCTTTCGAATAGAAATCGTTGATGTAATTCCATCAAAAAATATGATATGCGTGATTGTAATCTGAGCGTCAAGTTCTCTGTGGCTTGATTGAGGAATCAAAGGAACTGTTCAGGGCAGTGGATCCCGATGCTATTTTTGAGCGTCTTTTTCTCTCCTGGAGAAAGTTTCCCTTGCCTCCAGAGAAAAAACGGAAATGGATTAATGAGGGCAACAATAGATGAAGTGCCCTAAATGCCAGTTTGAAAATAGAGAAGGGGCAAAATTCTGTAAAGATTGTGGCCACAAAATAGAGGTCACATGTTCTCAGTGTGGAGTTGTAATTCTGACTGACAGTAAATTTTGCGATAGCTGTGGTCAGAGATTGGAAGAAATCGAACAAAAGGGAAAGACAATTCCTCCGCCAGACAGCGAGCGCAAGCATGTGACAGTGTTGTTCTCCGACATGTCTGGCTACACCGCCATGACGGAGAAGCTTGACGCTGAGGAAGTCAAAGAAATCATGGGGAAGATCTTCGGGGAGATATCTAAGGTGGTCTCCAGATACGATGGCTTCATCGAGAAATTCATCGGTGATGCCGTCATGGCATTATTCGGTGTTCCCACCGCCCATGAAGATGATCCGGTAAGGGCGATCAAAGCCGCCGGAGATATCCATGGCGTCGTTAAATCCCTGAGTCAGCAGTACGAAGAGAAGATCGGGAAACCGCTGGCAATGCATACGGGGGTCTGCACCGGTTTGGTTGTAACAGGTGACGTCAATTTGGAAAAGGGGACCCACGGAGTATTGGGAGATACGATCAACGTGGCTTTTCGGCTCTCCTCCCTGGCAAAGCCAGGCGAAATTATTGTTGACACTGACACCTATCGCCAAGCGGCGGGACATTTCAATTTTGATGCTCTGGAGCCGGCCACTGTGAGCGGCAGGACAGAACCTGTAAGGACTTTCAGGGTTGTATCATCTAAGGAAAAACCCACCAAGACTCGCCGCCTGTCCGGCATGAGGTCGGAACTTATAGGGCGTAAGGTGGAGATGGCTCAATTACAGGAAGCCATATACAATCTGAAGCAGGGAAAAGGGGCCGTATTCTCCATCGTCGGCGAAGCAGGCACAGGGAAAAGCAGGCTCATCGAAGAGTTCAAGGCTGCATTAAATCTCAAGGAGATTCGGTGGAGGGAGGGACATTGTTACCCCTATAGCCAGAACATCCCCTACTTTCCCTTCATCAATCTCCTGAGTCGGGCTTGGCAGATTCGCGAGGGTGACTCGGCCGATATGGTCAGACAAAAGGTCGAAGCCGGGGCGAACGATCTGATCGGAGACCGGAAAGACCTGATTCCCTATGTGGGAAGCCTTTATTCCCTCAACTACGCGGAGATCGAAGGCGTCAGCCCTGATTTTTGGAAAGCTCGTCTCCATGAAGCGGTACGGAAAATTTTTTCGGCCGTCCTTCCACGCATAGGTACGACGGTCATCTGCGTTGAGGATCTGCATTGGGCCGATCCGTCCTTTGTAGAACTATTGCGTCACGTCCTGGCTGATTTCAGGTTTCCGGCGCTCGTCCTGTGTACCTACAGGCCTTCGTTCAGTCTCTTCACCGTCCATCAGGTGAACGGTCTGGGTAATTTGTACCAGGAGATCAGACTCTACGATCTCTCCGGTTCTGAAGCGCAGAATATGGTGGAATCGCTTCTTAAGACAGAGAGCATTCCCTCGGAACTCATGCGATTCATCCAGGCAAAAGTGGAGAGGAACCCCTTCCACCTGGAAGAAGTCGTAAATTCGCTTATCGAATCCGGCACACTTATCCGTGATGAAAGCGGCTGGAATCTTGCCATGCCTCTCCAGGAAGCGGATATACCCCCCACCATTCAGGGAATCATAACAGCGAGACTTGACCGGTTGGACGAAAAAGCAAAAAGGATCCTTCAGGAATCATCAGTTATCGGTCGCGCCTTTCTCTATGAGATCCTTGGAAGAATCACCAAACTAACAGAGCCTATCGACAGGCCTCTCAGCGGTCTGGAGCGCCAGGACTTAATCAGGATCAGGTCGCTGCAGCCGGACATGGAATATATCTTCAAGCATGCCCTGACGCAGGAAGTGGTTTACAGCGGCATTCTCAAGAAAGAACGCCGAGTTATCCACGAGCGTATCGGCCGTATTATGGAAGAGCTTTTTCATGACCGTCTCCCCGAGTTCTATGAAACATTGGCCTTTCATTTCAGACGGGGCACATCTATCCTGAAAGCCGTCGACTACCTGATGAAGGCCGCGGAGAAAAACCTGAAAAGATATACACTGGACGAATCCCATCAGTACTATAAAGAGGCATTTGAGCTACTCATAAACAAGCCGGACAAATCGAAAGAAGAGAAGGTGCTTCTTCTTGATCTTATCCTCAAATGGGCTGTTGTCTATCATCATCGTGCAGTTTATAACGAATTGGAAGATTTCTTGAAGGCTCATGAGGGTTTCGCCAAATCTCTCGATGATAAGGCAAGGCTGGGGATGTTATATGTTAGACTGGGCGGTGCGATGGAATACAGGGATAAGCTCAAAGAGGCCTATGAGTATTCGTACAAGGGCCTTAAGCTCGGTGAAGAAAGTGGAGATCAAAATGTCATCGGTTATGCCTTGGCCTTTTTAACTTTTGCATGTGCAGACCTCGGGCGGTTGGATGAAGCCATCGCTTTTGGAAAGAGGGTGCAGGAAATGGATTTGTATGTATCCGATTCAGAGCTCTTCCGCATATCGTCAACTGCATTGGGCATGGCGTACTTTGCAAGAGGAGAAGCAAGGAAAGCGAAGGATCTGGGGAAAACTTTTATTGAATACGGTCAAAGGTCCTTCTATGTGGGTTGTATAGCCGATGGGTACCTTGTTCTCGTATGGGGCCATATAGCAGCAGGGGATTTCTCCGCTGCTATTCAATGTGCCCTGGAAGCCATTCGCGATGTTGCTCTGGAACCTGCGGCCTCCCTGGCCATAAAAGTGATGCTCGGGTACGCCTACGTTGCGAATGAACAATACCAGGAGGCCGATGACGTTGTTCAGGAAATAATGAAATTTAACGAGACTTATGGCTATGAAAAAATAGGTACGGTGGCCCAGGGATTTTACAGTGTCGCCACGATCATCAAAGGTAATCTCCAAAAGGGAATAGAATTGATGGAAGAAGTGCGGGAGGTACTTCTCAGGCATGACAGCAAATATCGCATAATTCACAGCTATTATCTGCTTGGCAGGGTCTATTCGCAGATCGCCATGGGTGGAGGAAAAAAAGATTTATCCTTCATAGGGAAGAATATAGGCTTTCTCATAAGAAACGCCCCCTTTGCCTCTCAAAGGGCGGAGGAGAATTTCCAAAAGGCCATAGAGGTAGCAAGAGAGATCGGGGCCAAGGGCATGCTCGGTCAATGTTATCTCGACTTGGGGCAACTATACAAGGTCAAGAAGAAAACCGACCAGGCGAGGAAATACATCACCGATGCAGTGGAGATTTTTAAAGAGTGCGAGGCAGATGTCTTTTTGAAACAGGCCAGGGAGGCGCTGGCATCTCTGGGATGAAAATTTCCGTCGCACACGAAAAAGGCATATCAAATACGTGCGTGGCAAAACAGCTTGACAGATCAAATGCTTGGTGTTAGAAACGCCTTATGAAAGAAATCATTTCACGCAATGAAATAAAATACATCAAGAGACGAATCGCTCCGAAAATCAGGGAGATCGTGGAGAAATTCCCTGTTGTCGTCATTACCGGGGCAAGGCAGGTGGGCAAGAGTACCTTGCTGAAGAACGAATTCCAGGATTTTACTTACCTTACGATGGATGATTTTACCCTGAGGGAAAAGGCACGCCTCGATCCCCATTCTCTCTGGAAAGACAGCGAACGAGTTGTGATTGACGAGGCGCAGAAGCTGCCGCAAATTTTCGACGCGATTAAGATGGCGGTAGACGTTTCCAACCGCCGCCGGAAATTCATTCTCTCGGGATCATCCAATCTCTTGCTCATGAAAAAGGTCACGGAAACGCTCGCCGGACGAGCGCTTTATTTTGAGCTTTATCCCATGACCTTCGGTGAGGAAAATGGTTTTTTGGCCGCGGAACACTTCCTGAAATTATGGGACAGGGATTACGATCAGGCGGAACAAACGGTTGGCGGGCATGATCCCTTACCCCTGATGCTTCGTGGGTTCATGCCGCCGCTTCTGGGCGTAACGGAAGAGCGTGATGTTCTGTACTGGCTGGAAGGGTATGTGAGAACATATCTGGAGAGGGACCTGCGGGAGTTGACACAGGTGGAATCCCTGGTTGACTTCAGGAAGGTCATGCAGGGACTTGCGCTGCGCACGGGCCATACGTTGAATCAAGCCGACATTGCCCGCATGAGCGGCGCCAGCCACGCGACAACGCACCGTTATATAAAGATACTTGAGATATCCAACATAATTCAAAGGATACCGGCTTACGCCGTCAACAGAAATAAGCGCCTCGTAAAATCTCCGAAAATTTTTTATGTCGATCCGGCCATCAGCATCTTTCTTGCCGGTTATCACAACGCAGAGTCTCTGATGAAGAGCAGGGAACTGGGGCATTTTTTTGAGACACTGGTGTATCTTCATGTTCGAGCGCTTTGTGAACTCGTCACCCCTAAGGCAGGTCTCTATTACTGGCGTACCGTATCCGGGAGAGAAGTTGATCTGGTGATCGAACGCGGCCGGCGGCTTCTCGCAATAGAGATAAAACATACCTCCAATCCTACGGCGTACGACATCAAAAACCTTCTGGAATTCATGAACGAGTATCCGGAAACCATCAGGGGCGTGCTGGTGCATGGTGGTGACAGCATAAAATGGCTGCATTCTAAAGTCATTGCCGTGCCGTGGTGGTGGCTGGATATATAACACACTGCATTTAGTGGGGACTGACCATGAAGTGCCCAAAGTGCCAGACTTGAAAATCCTGATACAAGAAAGTTTTGCCGGGAATGCGAGGCCGATGTGTTTCTGAAACAGGCGAGAAAGGCTTTGGCAGCGTTGAGTTAAATATTTGAAAAAAAGTTATTGATTGAAGTTTTAGTGATATTGTAATAATCTAAAAATCATAAATAAATTGGATATTTTTCATGACGAGGGATGAGAAGGTCAAGTACTGGATAGAATCCGCAAAAAACAACTGGGTAGTTGCAGGCCATCTTTTTGAGAAGAGAGACTATCCCTATGCTCTTTTCTTTGGGCATTTAACTGTCGAGAAACTGTTAAAAGCACTCTTTCAAAAAAGTCTAACGAATCACCACCGTTTACGCACAGCCTGACCTATCTCGTTGAGAAGGTGGGATTAACGCCAACCGCTGAACAACTGGAATTGTTAGAAATAATAACGGATTTCAATCTTGAGGTTCGATACCCGGATGAGAAATTTTCATTCTATAAGAAATGTACAGATCAATTTTCTAAAACGTATATGCAAAAAATTGAGGAAATAAGGAAATGGTTGCTTCAGCAGATTCAATAATAGACATAGTAAAGAGATATATTGAAGAACTGAGAAAACACAATATCCCGGTTCGAGAAGCGATCCTGTTTGGATCTTATGTCAGAGGGACGGTCAAGGAGGAAAGCGATATTGATGTTGCTGTTGTCTCCGAGGCATTTACCGGTGACAGATTTGAAGACAGGCGCAAAATAGTGCCTTTACGGAGAAAGATTGACAACAGGATTGAGCCAATGCCTTTCAATCTGGAAATCTTTTCCCGCGGCGGCATCCTTATTGATGAGATAAAAAAGACAGGGGTGTGGATTGCTATCTGAAAGGATTCTCATTTTTTCCTATCTTGAAATTTATAACATTGTTTGAAGCGGCCATCTTAAATTTTCAATCACGACGAAGCAAGTTCCTTTAGACATCTACCAGTGAGGCACAACCATGAAGTGCCTAACATGCCAAGCTAAGAATCACGACACAAGAAAATTCTTCCGGCAATGCGAGGCGGATATGTTCCTGAAATAGGCCCGTGAGGCGTTGGCACCTTTGCACTAATATTTTTTCAAGGTGCATTAATGCCTTGATGTTTAAAGGATGCTAAGATATATTTAACAAAGATATTTGTATTGTGTGATCGCAAATCATTAATCTCATCTCTCACATGGAGGCAGGGGATGCATAAGATAACAGCTTACATCGAAAAAGATCATGAAACAGGCTTATATGTAGGACTTGTTCCAGGAATTCCTGGCGCCCATACGCAAGCCGCGACTTTGGATGAGCTTCAAACAAATCTCAAAGAAGTTATTGAATTGTGTCTTTCGGAAATGGCTTCGGACGCCAAGGAGCAATTGCCCGAGTTTGTTGGGGTTCAGCAGATTGAGGTTTCTGCGTGAGCAAACTGCAGATCATTGACGCTGCAACCATGGAGCGTCTGTTGTTTAGATTGTGATTTAAGAGTATACGGCAAAAAGGAAGTCATGTCTTTTACAGGCATGAAGATGGAAGGACAACAACTGTTCCACACCATAAAGGACGGATGCTGGCGCGACCCCTGATAAGAGAGATTTTAAGAGAGATGGAGATACATATTGATGAGTACTACGAGTTGTTGAAGAAATTATGAATAAACGTGGAACAAACTATCACACTGCCTAATTCTCACCTTAACAGATAATGATCTTGCACATTGTGAGGTCCTGATCTCCGCTCTTGATCAACTCGAGCCATTCGGTTTACTCAGGGTAAGCTCCGCGAGAAATCCTTGTCCCGAGCAAGGGGAGGGATCTTAAAGATTCCTCACATTCGTTCGGAATGACATTTTTCCCTATTACGACAGTCTCTCGGGCGATATGACATCTTAATAATGAAATGATGTATTCAGGGAGCAACATGCAAAAGATATCGGTTCTTCCTTCAGGAGGTGGAGCATAGTGATATTCGGGTTGATAAGAAATATCTTTGAAGAAATATCTTCCGCACCGAAAAAAGTACAGCATCTCTCTGTCCTCGTCCTGCTTATAGGGTTGCACAGTTTGTTTTTGGGGATTTTCATTTTCTTTTTTACGGAACTCTTCTACGATTTGTTTTTCTTAGCAGAAATAGATAATTTTTTCTTTGTCCGGCAGGCGGGGCTGTTCCTTTTCTGCCTCGGCCTCTTTAATCTTGCTATCATCGTGGAAATGAAGAGGTACTATTACTTCGTCAAGGTTATAATAGCCACAAAGGCCTTGGCCTTTTTGTTTCTTATCTCCCACGCGCACTTCGCTGCGTGGCCTCCCATCATATACGCTGCGGCCGTGGGCGATGGTCTCATGGCCGTGGTTCTGATCTTTTTTTACCGCCGGGCCGGCTTCATAACTGAAAAAGGTTAAGATCACGAAGGAAGGTGTGTCCTTTAAGATTGAAGCAGGGTAGACGCTTCGACTGCAGTTCCCTAAAAGACAAACAGAAATATCAGTGACGTGAGAGAGAGAATCAAGAGGTGCCCTCTGTAGATTATTTTAGGCAGTGAATATTTGGCGGCTATGGACTTCAACATGAAAAGAGAAAGGATAGCGCCTGACAAGGTGATCAAAGGAATAAGCGCCTTCAGCGTCCCCAGGTTCGGCGTAACTCTTTCAGCGGGGATGACGCCGCCGAGACCTGCCATATCAATCAGCCACGGAAGCAGGTTGTGCCCGTTGTAAACGAGTTCATGGAAATAGATGTTCAGAAATCCTGCGAAGGCGAGAAAAAGGTAGACGTGCCCGACGTGAACAAAATGCTCGCGCCATACTTTGTCTCTTGGAAATCCCGAAGCCACTAAAGCCAGGACTGTGAACAATGTGAGAATAAGGCAGGGAAGCACGGCATCCCTTATAAATGTTCCCGCCCCGTGGAAGAAGACGGGATATTCCGTCGCGTACCTGTCGAGAGTTATTAAGGAAGGCAGCTTTACGGCAAGAACAGAGCCGACGATCAGGATTGTAAACATGGCGCCCGGCACTTCCCATTTTTCTCTCGCCATCATTTCTTGCCAGGGAAGACGAGCGTCGATGCGTACGGATTTATGGGTACAGCTCTTCAGGCAGGAGAGGCAGAGGACACAGTCTTTGGTTGCCTTGGCGGCTGACGGATGGATGCCCATGGGACAGTTTTTGTCTTTCACACAATCCTGTGTAGTGCACTGACTCGAACAGACATTGCTGTTGCTTCCCAACTCCACCAGGGAAAGGGCGGCAAAATGACCGACCACTCTCCCGAGGGGACAGATGTGCTTGCACCAGGAGCGCCTGCCGAAGAGAGACGTGGTGATGACGGCGCCGCCGAGTATCGTGAGGAGAAGGCCGCTGGTCGCCCGCGCTTCGGTGAACATGTGGCTTGCATGTTCCATCAGGAATATGACGACGAAGCCGGCAATCCCAATCCATATACCATGTCGGATCAGAAATGCGGGGATCGCCAGGAATGTTGTCCGATTGAAATTAATACCATTGGCAATCACCGGCAAGGGACAGTATCCGCACCAGCTCCGCGCACTCACGGCGATGGAGAAGATTAAAAAAGGCCACCATACGGACCAGACGACAAGATTTGCCAGGTTGTTCTTTTCCGGCCCCAGGAGTGTGTAGAAGATTATGCCTATCATGAACGGGACGGTAAGGAACTGGAGACCCGAGGGAACGAAGCGATGATGGACAAGAGTATCGAGGAAGGGGATTCTCAGGAGGTTTATTTTTCCGGTGGTGGAAAAGGCTGGGAAATTAACAAAAATCTGCCGGTCCGTGATTTGCTTGCTATCGGTGATGGCAACAGCCCGCTCAATTACCTGATGCAGCTCATCGATGTTCAGAGGCCAATCGTGATCGACCAGGGCGTTTAACGCATCGTTGGAAAACCTCTTGACATTTTTGTTGAACTTTCTGTTGAACCCTCTAAGAAGGCTTTCAGCTATAAGCGGAATGTCCTTTTTTCTATCCCGCAGCGGCTTCAATCGGACGACCGCGCTGCTCAAGAGAGTAAGTAATTCCGGGATGAGGCCTGCCTCCGGCCCTTGAATCAGGTCATTTCTCGTAGTTGCAATGATACGTACCCTACTCGTGAGGCTATCGGTTTCGCCTTTCCTCGTGAATCTGCTCTGCGTTATATATTGCGCCAGCAGTCTCTGAATCCTGGGAGCGAGATTCTCAACGTTTTCCAGAATCAGAGTTCCGCCGTCGGCAATCTCCATGTAGCCCTGACGAATTCCACTGGCATAGCTGGCAACTCCGGGCCCGTGTCCGAACAGGGCCGACTCCTGAGCGATTTCGAGGTGCACTTCGTCCCTTGTTGCGAGGCGGCCTTCCGGGCCTTCGCGCTGTATCGGCGGCGGATTGTCGCACTCCAGGTGAAGGAGCGGCCGGGCTGTGTCCCCGTTGTGATAATGTATCAGCCTTGCCGCCAGAAACCTGCCACTGCCTATTTCTCCGAGAATCAAAACATTCGCGTCGCTCTTTGCCAGCTCTGCGATTGTCCCATTTATATCTTTGACCCACTTGGTGTTTCCGAGAAATTGGCTGACGTCCGAAGGCGGGGGCACGCTGAGGAGACTGGCAATAACATCCTTGCTCTCAACATCTTTAACCTGCTGAAGGATGTCCTTTTTCACCAGCCGTTGCGCCAGCAGGCGGAAGAAGGCGCTATTCAATTCCTGATAACGCTTTCTCAACTCATCAAAAATGTCACGACTCAACTCGATTACGCGCACATCCGTAATTGCTTTGACGTTGGCAGTGCGCGGTTCACCGGTCAGAAGGGCGATCTCTCCAAAGATATCTCCCTCCGTCATGGTTGAAAGGGTATATTCAACACCCTCATCATTGGTCGAGGTGGCCGCCGCTGATCCGCTCAAGATCATAAACAAAGAGTGGCCCGGATCGCCGCGATAGATGATGGTTGTATTTGCAGGGAAGGTGTTGCTAATCAGGCGCGGTGTAATAGCGGCAAGGGTTTCCGTTGGGAAATCCTTGAAAAGAGTGAATTTGCGGATGTCTTCTACGGTAATCATTGCGCTCCAGGAAGAGCTCCACTTACCTCAAAGATGCTTCTTCACCAAAAGATGAGACACTGGAAGTGTCGGTTATATTCGTTCCCCGCACTGATTACAGAACATGGATTTTGGCAGGTTTTCAGTGCCGCACTTTGGACATTTGAGGGACTGAGGTTTCTGTTCTATGGCGTGGCCGCACTGCACGCAAAATTTCGCATTGGGAGGAAGATTCTTGCCGCACTGTGAACATTGCTGAAAGACAACGATCTGGTGTCCGCAGTGGGGGCAGAATTTGGCGTCTTTAGAAACATTTTGCTGGCAGTCGGGACAGTTGAAAGTTTTCGGCGTCGAGGTCTGCGGGGTCGGTGAGCTCTTAAATGCCTCGGCGAACATGGCCGGCATCATGAAGCCCATGCCCATGCCGAATCCGGCGCCCGCCTGTCCCTGTGATTGGGACGCTGTTTCCATGGCCATGGCCGCCTTCATTTTCAAGAGTTTATTGAGGTCATCAAAAATCCCGAGACGGCTCTTGTCGTCTATGGCCTTTTGGACTTCCGGAGGCGGTGTGATCGAATTGATATAGAGCTGGGACAGGCCCAGACCAAAGTGAGAAAAATCTTCCTCGAGGGCCTTTTTCAGGCCAAGAGCGAGCTCATCGTACTTTGCAGGAAGGTTAAAGATGGTATCGATATGATTTCCCATGAAGTCGTTGAACCGGGAAACGATTACACGGTTAAGGTATTCTTCAATGGCATCAGCGGTAAAGACTCTCTGGGTTCCGACAAGGCTATTTATTAGGAGAATAGGCTGAAGAACCTGGATGTTAAAAACTCCAAAGGCCCTGAGACGGATGAGACCAAGCTCTGAATCTCTGAAGGCTACAGGATCACGTGTCCCCCATTTCAGATTGGGGAAGACTTTCATATTGACGAAGTAAACTTCTGCCCGAAGCGGGCTGGTCATTCCCCAGGGCAGGCTGAGTACCTTTGTCAAAATGGGAATATTGGCTGTTTTCAGTGTGTGTCTGCCGGCGCCGAAGGCGTCGTAGGCCTTGCCGTTATAAAAAAAGACCGCGGCCTGGCTTTCCCGAACGGTCATCTGGGCGCCGTACTTGATTTCGCCGGACCCTCCTTCGGGGATTCTGTGAACCAGCTCTTTTCCCTGCTCATCAAACCATTCGATAACTTCCAAAAATATTAAATTGTTGGTTCCCATATATTTAGTCCTTTAAGAGTTTTTCTTATCTTGCCAGTATGTTTCCTAATCTTTATTTAAAGCCTCTCATGACAAGCTGATGAGGCCTGCTTTCAATTCGCAGTATGATAGGCAAGGGCGGATGGGATGTCAAGAACAAATGATTTATAAAACTGGGTTTGATATTTACGGGGGAATATTGTAAACATTGGCCATGAAACGCAAAGAAGAGGACTATGCCGAGGCTTATCAAGGGAAGGCGCTCATTGCCGATCCTATATACCAGTATGCCTCTTTCACTGTGCCAACAGCCGATTTCCCGGATGAGAAAACGGAAAAAGACTTGATCGACTCTCCCTGGGTTCAAAGGCTGCGGAGGATTTATCAGCTTCAGTCCGCGCGCTGGGTGTATCCGGCGGCCGAGCATAGCCGATTTCAACACTGCCTCGGGACCATGCATGTGGCGGGCGAGTTCGGGAGATTTCTCTATCCGAGTCTGAAAAAGGTGTGCAAAGATGCCCCTTCGCTAAACTATGTCGAGGAACTCCTCCGGGTTGCGGGACTGTTGCATGATGTGGGGCATGGCCCTTACGGGCATTTTTTTGATGACCACTTTCTCAGCCAGTATGACATTACCCATGAGGACATCGGGAAAGCGATTATCACGAAGAAGTTGGGAAAAATCATTCGTCAGATCAGGAGAAGTCCTAATGGCGCTTTTGCCGGCGGAGAACGCCTTGATCCGAATCACGTGGCGATACTAGTCAAGATGCCGGAAGGGTATGACGTCAAGATGCCAAGGTGGCTGCAGCTATTGAGGCAGCTCTTTTCGGGCATTTACACCGTGGATAATCTTGACTATGTCCAGAGGGATGCCTACATGACGGGATTCTCACTCGATATTGTGGATATTACGAGACTTCGCTTTTATACTTTTTTTACGAAAGACGGCCTTACCCTTCATCAGGCGGGCATCTCAGCCCTCAGCCGCTTCATAAATGCAAGGTTGAATCTCTATACCAATGTTTATTTCCACAGGACAACAAGAGCTCTGGACCTGCACCTGCAGGAGATATTCAGGGACACGATGCGCATAATCTTTCCGTGGAATCCATTGGAAGCGCTGGACGAGTATCTGAACTGCGATGAATGGCATCTGTACAATACCGTTTTGGGCTGGCTCAGGGAAAAGGATCGAAAGAAAATGAGACTGAGTCAGGAATGGGCGAAGCTTTATGAGAGAGAAGTAAAATGGAAGATGTCTTTTTCCACGGAGATATCCATTGACCAGATTCAGAAGGGTACACGGTTTGCACATGCCGCTGATTATGAAAGGCAGCTCAGAAGATTTCTTCCTCAGAAACTAAAAGGCATTTCATTTCGCGTCGATTTGGCAACCCAGGATCCGCGCCCCATTAACCCCATGGCAGAGACGGAAAAGAGGGTTAATATCTTCAACCCGACAACGGGTATGACGTCCCCGGAGCCACTGAAAGATATCTACCGCTTCATACCGGCCCGGATCGTCCATCTGCGGGTCTTTGCTCTTTCCCACGATAATGATGCAGAGATTTCCGAGGCCGCCGAAAAGATGCTCAGCGCCCTGGAGGGGACTGACAAGACGAATATATGAACCACTTGTGACAACTTCTCTTAAATTAAGAGTGCCGCCAATTTGACCGAGAGACTGTCTGATAATGTCGTTGCGAGGGAGTGGAACGACCGAAGCAATCTCAGCGGGTATGGAAATGAAATAGATTGCCACGCTCCCTTTGGTCGCTCGCAATGACAAATTCAAGATAATCACAGATGGCAAATGACGAGACCACAGACCTTACCCTGTTCGTGAAGACGTCTGGCGAGGATATCGCCAGATGGAACCGGCAGAAGATTGTTGATGCCCTGATTCGTGAGACGAATGTCGATGTCGATACGGCAGAGGCAATCAGCAGGGATGTTGAAAAACAGATTATTTCATCCGGCATCGGGTTGCTTACTACACCCCTGATCAGGGAGCTGGTGGACGCAAAACTCATCGAGAGAGGTCTTGAACAGGCAAGGAAGATGCACGCCCTTCTGGGATTTCCCCTTTATGATGTGAGACAGTTGATTCTTCTGCAGAATAAAGAAAACGCCAATATACCACACAGTCCGGAAGGCACGAACCTGATCCTTGCCGAAGGCATAAAGAAGGAATATTCACTTTATGAAGTCTTTTCTCAAGAAGTCGGGGATGCGCACGTTATGGGCGATATCCACCTTCATTCTCTGGGGTACATCGACAGGCCTTACAGTTCCTTTCAGTCTCTTGAATATATAAAAAAATTCGGTTTGAATCTTCCTCATTCTCTTACAGTTGCCAAGCCGGCCAAGCATGCAGAGGTACTCCTCGCCCATATGGTCAGGTTTGGCGCCATTCTGCAGGGGCATTTTGCCGGTGTCATCGGCTGGGATGCCGTTAATTTTTCCTTTGCGCCCTATCTCACTGGGATGAGTGAAAAGGAAGTAAGGCAATTCGCCCAGATGCTCATTTATGAATTCTCCCAGCTAACATCGGCCAGGGGCGGGCAGGCCATGTTTACTGACATACACCTCTACTGGGACGTTCCGGAACATCTTCGCAATGTTGCGATTATAGGCCCGGGAGGAGAATTGACGGCCAGTAATTACGAAGATTTCACCGCTGATGCCAGGAGATTTGCCTGGGCCATTTTCGAAGTCTTTATGAAGGGAGACGGTACGGGGAAGCCTTTCATATTTCCCAGGCCCCTTGTTCATATTACTGGAACTTTTTTTCAAACACCGGGTCATGAAGACTTTCTGAAACATATCTGTGATGTGGCCGTTGAAAAGGGGAACACCTGCTTCCTTTTCGATCGCGAAGAGGTGATAAAGGCTTACTCGTGCTGTCTTCCGGCTGCCGCGGGAAAGGGCAATCTGTCTCTCGAAGCGCGGATGCCCTGGCGGATGAGATGTCCGGCTTTACAGAACGTGACACTGAACCTTCCCAGGCTGGGTTACAAAGCCCTGGGGGATGAAAGCAGATTATTGTCTATGCTCTCGGCTATTATGGAAGTGGCAGCAAAAGCCCATGTAGAGAAGAAGGATTTTATTGAGAAACTACTCTCCTACGGTGATGAAGGACCTCTCTCTATGCTCGCCATGAAAAAAGATGGCTACCCGTATCTGAGGATGGATCAGGCATGTTTTCTCATCGGCATTGTGGGGCTCAATGAGCTTGTCCAGATTCATACGGGAAGCCAGTTGCATGAATCGGAAGAGGCCCTGATGTTTGGTTTGAAACTGATAGGCCATATGAAGGATGAGGCCGAAAAACTCAGCCAGAAATATAGCTTGAATTTTATTCTGGAACAAACGCCTGCGGAGACGACAGCCTACCGTTTTGCACGGCTCGATCTGCGATATTATTCTCCCAAGTCGGGTCACCATGTGAGAGGTGATATTTCGAAAGGGGAGGTGTATTATACAAATTCAACCCACCTTAGTGCATCTGCCTCCGTGGATCCTGTAGAACGTGTAAGACAGGAAGGTCGCTTTCATCCTTTTATAAGGGGAGGAGGCGTTACGCAGTTGTGGCTCGGTGATGTTCGGCCTTCGAGTGAGGAACTTGCCGGGTTTATCACCAGGGCATTTAGAGATACTGAGAACGACCAGGTTCTCTTCTGTCCTGAATTCACCACCTGTAGAGAATGCGGCCAGACATTCAGGTGTCTCAAAGACGAGTGTCAATTCTGCGGTTCTAAGGATGTTGAAGGGATAGCGAGAATAACACAGTATTTCAGCAGGATATCCGGCTGGAATAGAGGTAAACTGGCTGAACTTAGAAACAGGAAGAGGCACGATGGGGTCATTTGACTCCACATGCCTCTAAGTATGCCTCATACCATATGATTTGCACGTCTTAGGACTCGCATTTTTGCGCGGCCGTCTGTTTATCAATCCTGTTTAAGACTTTTTTAGTAGATCATCAATGCCCTGCCCTTGACATGGGATAGACCGATAAATATATTATTGCAGAAAATTGGACGTTTTAAACGCAAGACCGGGTAGTTGAAATGGAAGATCATATCATAAAGATATTTAAGGAAAGCAGTAATCTGACGGATGTTTTCGTTGGAGAAAATCTTGACGGTATTGTCAGTGTTATTGAGGTAATTACGGCGGCATTGAAAGCAGGAAACAAAATACTGCTGTTTGGAAACGGCGGCTCCGCCGCGGATGCCCAGCATCTGGCAGCAGAATTTGTGAACCGCTTCGTTATAGAACGTCCACCGCTTCCGGCAATCTCTTTGAGTACCGACACGTCCGTAATTACGAGCATCGGTAATGACTATGACTTTTCTGAGATATTCAGCAAGCAGATCAGGGCGATAGGTCAGGCAGGTGACGTGGCATGGGGCATAAGCACGAGCGGTTCCTCCCCAAACATCATAAAAGCCATGGAAGTGGCGAAGAAGATAGGGATGGTCACGATCGGTCTCACTGGTAAAGATGGCGGCGAGATAGCTAAGATGGTGGACTATTCCCTCAATGTTTCTTCAAACAGCACACCGCGTGTGCAGGAGGTCCACATTACCGTGGGACATGTGATCTGTGAGATGATTGATTATAAACTCTTTCAGAAACCGGACGCGAAATAAAGGCGGGTGCTCTGCGCCGGGCATGAGATGATTTAAATGGATGAATCCACCGTATGGGCCAGAAGACGAAGAAAGAAGTTATAAAAGAAACACCGGATGTTTTGGAAAAGGATGGGGAACAAAAGACCTCCGGTGAAGAGGATATAATGTTAAAGCTTCAGGAAAAGGAAAAGGAGGCAGCCGATAACTACGACAAATATGTTCGTGCGGTTGCGGAACTTGAAAATTACAGAAAACGCGCAGTCAGGGAGAAGGCTGATTCGATAAAATATGGCAATGAAAATATTATTAAGGATATCTTGCCCCTGGTAGACAGCATGGACAGAGCATTACAGCATGCCGACAGCTATGGCTATTCCGATTCGTTTAAAAAGGGATTGAAGCTCCTCCAGGATCAGCTCCTGGGTTGCCTCGGAAAACACGGCGTCCAGCAAATCGAGTGTGGTGATAAAACTTTTGATCCTAATATCCATGAAGCCGTATTTCAGGTTGATACTGGTGCCCACGATGATAACAAAGTCGTCGAGGAACTGGAAAAAGGGTATCGTCTGCATGAGAGGCTGTTGAGACCGGCCAAAGTGTCTATTTTTAAACGACCGAAGAAAGAAGATAGCAAGGAATAAGAAAAGGGGAAATTAGATATTAAGGAGGATTATTAGACATGGGAAAGATTATAGGGATTGATTTAGGGACGACAAATTCATGTGTCGCTATTATGGAAGGAGGAGATCCCGTTGTAATAGCAAATCAGGAAGGAAGCAGGACCACGCCTTCCATGGTGGCGTTTACGGATAGCGGTGAGAGGCTGGTCGGTCAGGTTGCCAAGCGGCAGGCTGTAACCAATCCGGAAAATACTGTTTATGCCATAAAGAGACTCATCGGGAGAAAGTTTTCCTCCAAAGAGGTTCAGTACGATAAGAAGGTCTGTCCTTACAGGATCACGGAGGCACCCAATGGTGATGGCCAGGTAACCATAAAGGGACGGAACTACAGCCCGGCGGAAATATCAGCTTTTGTTCTTATGAAGATGAAACAGACGGCCGAGGATTACCTTGGAGAGAAGATAACCGATGCCGTTATCACGACTCCTGCTTATTTTAATGACTCTCAGAGACAGGCTACGAAAGACGCAGGAAGAGTTGCCGGATTGAATGTTCTTAGAATCATCAATGAACCTACAGCGGCAGCACTTGCCTACGGTCTTGATAAGAAAAGAGATGAAAAGATTGCCGTGTTCGACCTCGGCGGTGGGACGTTTGATATTTCCATTCTTGAGTTAGGAGAGGGTGTTTTTGAAGTCAAATCAACGAACGGAGATACCCATTTAGGTGGTGAAGACTTTGACCAGCGACTGATTGAATATATTGCCACGGAATTCAAGAATGATTACGGTATTGATCTCCGTAATGACAGGATGGCCCTCCAGAGGATCAAGGAAGCGGCAGAGAAGGCGAAGATGGAACTTTCCACTGTTATGGAAACAGATATAAACCTTCCCTTCATAACTGCTGATGCGTCAGGGCCTAAACATTTGACAATGAAATTGACGAGGGCAAAACTGGAATCTCTGGTTGAGGACCTGATTGAAAAAACAGTCGAGCCATGCAGAACCGCGCTTAAGGACGCAAATCTGACACCAAAAGACATCGATGAGGTCATTCTCGTTGGCGGTATGACCCGTATGCCCATGGTTCAGCAGAAGGTTAAAGAGATATTTGGGAAGGAACCCCATAAGGGGGTGAACCCCGACGAGGTAGTTGCTATTGGTGCTGCCATCCAGGCGGGTGTTCTCGCCGGTGATGTTAAGGACGTCCTCCTTTTGGATGTGACACCTCTGTCTCTCGGAATTGAGACGCTGGGTGGCGTGATGACGAAGCTGATCGAGAAGAATACAACTATTCCTACCCGGAAGAGCCAGATCTTTTCGACAGCAGCGGATAATCAGCCTGCCGTTAGCATTCACGTCCTGCAGGGTGAGAGGTCTATGGCGCCTGACAACAGAACCTTGGGAAGATTTGAACTGGTGGGAATACCGTCCGCGCCGAGAGGTATGCCGCAGATTGAGGTGACCTTTGATATCGATGCCAATGGCATAGTTCATGTGTCGGCTAAAGACCTTGGGACAGGCAAAGAGCAGAGCATCAAGATTACTGCATCAAGCGGTTTGACTGAAGCAGAGATACAAAAACTGGTCAGAGAAGCGGAAGCTCATGGAGAGGAAGATAAGAAGAAGAGGGAACTTATAGAGGCCAGAAATCAGGCAGATTCCATGGCATACAGCGCAGAGAAGAATGTCAAAGAATTCGGGGACAAGATAGATGCCGCAGAAAAGGCACGCATCGAAGATGCCATTGCCAGAGTAAGGAAGGCCATTGAAGGGGATGACATTAATGCCATCAAGAGCGCCCAGGAAGAACTGACCAATGCATCACACAAACTTGCTGAGGCCATGTATGCAAAGGCTTCGGCCTCACAGGCAGGGGCTGGCGCAGGCGCAGGGGCGCATGGAGGCCCATCCGGGGAACAGCCGGGTGCCGGCAAGAAGGATGAGGATGTGGTCGACGCTGACTTTGAAGACGTGAAATAATTCACTGTGGTTCTCCATGCCCGGGATTCATCACCATGGATTCCCGGGCATTTTTTTGTCGACGGACGATCTCCTTTCATATAGAATATACTAAAGTCCCGAATCACCTTTGGCTACTATATGGGAGAAAAAGTTCGTTTAAAAAGACTCTTGATATTGTCCGCAGTCGTGATGCTCTTTGTATGGGATGCCGGCGCGGTCTTTCCCGCGGGGGCAGGAGCCAAGGGAACTGTAGTTGCCAAACCGGTCGACCGTACAGCTTTTATTCTGAAGTCAATAACTTTATAAAATAGTTATGGGAGAAGTTTTATGAGGTTTCTTCTTACAAATGATGACGGCATATATGCAAGGGGGCTGGGCGCCCTGTATCAGGAGCTTTCCAAGGACGCCGATTGCCTGATCGTAGCGCCTGAGGTTGAACAGAGCGCGGTGGGACATGCGATCACGATTTTCCGACCCCTCATGGTACGGGCCGTAAAAAAAGAAGGCAGCTTTGTCGGATACGCCGTGAAAGGGACACCGGCGGATTGCGTCAAGATCGGGATCAAAGAATTATCAGACAAACCGGTTGACCTGGTTGTATCGGGAATCAACTTGGGCGCCAACGTGGGGACCAATGTGATCTATTCGGGAACCGTGTCGGCAGCGACCGAGGGGATCATCATGGGAATTCCGTCCATGGCTATTTCTTTGGACACTCACAGAAATGCCGATTTTTCATTCGCTGCCCGATTTGCCCGAAAGATGGCGGCATTCATGTTAGAAGACAATACCATAAAAAACGTCGCCATGAATATAAATATCCCGGCCATTCCCGAAGAGGAGATCAGGGGGGTTGTGGTGGCAAAGCAGGGCAGGGCGCGCCCGATAGAAAGTTTTGAAAAAAGGGTGGATCCAAGAGAAAACATCTATTACTGGCTGGCCGGAGAGACGAAACTTTCCGATGAGGAAGAGGTGGATTCCGATGCCTGCGCTCTTCGCCATCGCATGATTTCCATAACACCCATCTATTATGATTTAACCCGGCATGACGTCCTGGCGGCGTTGAGCGAAAAGATCAAACAGAAGTTCTGATTGTATCGGGGTCAGGTCTTGTATTTTAGCGCTTTCCGGTTATCGCGTGAGTAAAACGGGGATTGTGCTCTTGCGGATTACAGATGAAGTGGTGCTGCCGAGAATCAGTTCCCTCAGCCTGTTGTGGCCGTAGGCCCCCATGACCATTAATTCGACGGAACCTTCCCTGATGAATTTGATTATCTCACGGTCCTCTTTGCCCCGGAGAATGATGATGGCGCTGTCGATCTTTAAGGGTTCGAGAAAGTCCTCTATCTTTTTTGTAAGGTTTGCGCCCAGGTGATGATTATCTGTGATGATAATGACAGTGAGAGGCCAGGAGGTCTGTTCGGATAATTCTGCCGCAAGCTTCAAGGCCTTGTCTGCCGGCGCACTGCCGTCGTAGGCCAGGCCCATGCTCTCGATCTCCTGGAAGGTCGCCGGTGTCACCACGACGGGCTTCCCGGAATTCCGCACGACTGATTCCGCAACAGAGCCCAGGATACTGCCTCCGCCTGAGTGGAAATGTTCACCTCTCTGGGCTATGAGGATCCAGTCGGCATTACCGCCCTCTTCAATAATCATTTGATCGATGACGCCGACGGCTTTCTTTATCTCAGGATGCAATCCTGCCTGTTCGCACCTTGTCTTGAAGGCCTGTAAAACAGTCTCTGCCCTTTCATCAAAACCGCCCTGCAATACCGGGAGAAATTCCTGGTAAGGCGGAAGGCCGACAGAACCTGAAATATCGGTAAATACTGGCCCCTGCATCAATCTGATATCAACCACATGGAGACCGATCAATTGCGCGTTAAGGCGCGTGGCTATATATATGCCGTATTCAATGGCAGTCTTTCCGTAATCGGAACCATCTGTCGGGATCAGGATCTTTTCTGCGATCATTTACCCTTCTGCTCCTTCTCGAAGTTCGCCAGGTTCCTGAAGAGATCATCGACCATTTTTTCGTTCCCTCTCAAATTGTCCTCATCCTCGAATGTGGTGGGTTCTTCTTCCTGGCTGTTTTCCCGATTTGCCGCATCATCTATGTCGAAAGATAGAAACTTTCCTTCCGGCTTTCCATTCTTGAATGTTGCCTTTTCTCTGGTCCTGCCGTTTTTATAATAGGCAATGTATTCCCCGTCCCGTTTATCATTTACGAAGCGCCCCTTTTCTTTGACCTGACCATTCTTGTAATAACATATGTAGTCGCTATCAAGCTTGCCGTCTTTGTAATTTTCTATTTCTCTCGTCTGGCCTGTTGTAAAAAAAAGCGTGTATCTCCCGTCTAATTTACCGTCTTTGTAATTCTCCCTCTCTCTGATCTGGCCGTTCTCATGATAAGAGACATATTCTCCATGCGGCTTGTCATTTTTGAATGTACATTTTTCCCTGATCTGACCGTCCCTATAATAGGAAACGGCATCACCATCTCTCCCGCCGTTAAGGAAGTAAAGATGGGCCATGACCTTCCCGTTGCCATAATAGGAGGTGTATTCGCCTTCATACTTTCCATTGAGGGTGAACTTCTTCTCCCTTATCTGGCCTTTTTCATCGCAGGATACTTCTTCTTTGATTTTTTCCTTGGAAGACAACATACGCAGCCCTTCTGTGAGAGAATCGTTATTTTCGGTTGCAGTTCTTATAGCACTACATGTTACCTTAATGTCTTAAAGGCATTTCTGTCAAGCACACTTATGTTTGCGTCCCTGCGTTTTCCTCTGGCGTCAGACATTTTCCAGCTTTCTCCCTTTTGTGGCGACATCCTCCAGGGTTGTGCGATCCAGTATCCTCATGCGTGAACCTTCTGATCTAATTAATCCCTGCCTGCCCATTTTGCCGAGGATTCGGGACAGCGTTTCCGGGATCGTACCTAAGATAGAGGCCAGTTGCCCTTTCGATATATCGAGATCGAATTCGTCTTTGTTGGATGATCTTTTGCTCGCGTAGAGAAGATAAGCTGCCAGGCGCCCGGGTACTTCCTTCAAGGAAAGATCCTCAATCAGTGCCGCGAATCTTCGAAGGCGCCACGATAACAGGGCCAGCATGTTCAGAGACAGCGACGGGTCTTTTTTAATGAGCTCGATAAATGAGTTCCTGGGGAAGAATAGGAGTGAAGAATTGATATGGGACTCCGCGTATGCTGGATATTCCTGGCCGGTAAAAACGGGCACCTCTCCAAAGACCTCTCCAGTCCCCATCATGTGGAGGATCTGCTCTTTCCCTTCCGGTGAAAGTTTGAATATCTTCACGCGGCCGGAAATGATCGCATAAAACCCCACGCCTTCATCACCTTCCGAGAAGATTGTCTGGCCTTTCTTGTAAGAACGGCTTGCAGAGATTCTGGCCAGCGCTTCATGCTGTCCTCTTGATAGACCTTTGAAAAGGGGGATGGCGACAATATGATCAAGCAGATTCACGGGAATTCTCCTTACAAACTTACCGGCCTTTTCTTGCTTGCGACTTTTTTAGATCTGGGTTCATTATAATGTAATAAATTGTTGCCCAAAAGGAAAAAATAGAAAATAAAGTTAAAAAAATTGACTTTTGTCAATGCGTAAAGAAATGAAGACGAATATATTAAGGGAAACTTAGCGAGAACCCGAAAATGTGTTCGGCAACAGTATTGGAAGATGGAGGGACAATTTATGAAGGCAAAAAGAAAGATCATCCAGATTGATGAGAAGAAATGTGACGGCTGCGGGCTATGCGTTCCTGCCTGCGCCGAGGGCGCTATTCAGGTCATGGATGGCAAGGCTAAATTAGTGGCGGAGATATATTGCGATGGCTTGGGGGCCTGTCTTGGTGAGTGTCCCAGGGACGCCCTTAAAATTATTGAACGTGAGGCGGATGAGTTTGACGAGGCGGCCGTGGAAGAGCACATGAAATCTCAAGAAACAGGGCCGGTTCCGGAAGCGCCTACCATGGCCTGCGGATGCCCGTCATCGCAAATCGTGAGTTTTGCATCTCTGCAGCCAAGCCGAGACACAAGCAAACCAATTGCGCAGAAAGGTATCGCTTCGGCTCTGTCCCACTGGCCGGTTCAGATCCGGCTCGTACCGCCGACTGCCTCATTTCTAAAGAATGCGGACCTTCTGGTTGTAGCGGATTGTACCCCTGTTGCCTATCCGCGGCTCCACGATGATTTTATGAAAGGCAGAGTAGTTCTCATGGGCTGCCCGAAATTCGATGAAACAGATATGTACGTGCATAGATTTGCGCAGATATTTAAGGAGGCAGATATCAGGAGCATAACTGTGCTCGTCATGGAAGTGCCATGCTGTCAGGGACTTCCCGAAATTATCAGGGAGGGCATGAATATGGCTGGCAAAAATATCCCCCTGGAGAAAGTGGTCATCGGAAGAACCGGCGAGGTTTTGAAAAGAGAATTTCTCAAAGGGTGAAATGTCTTATCGCTCTTTCTCTTTTGAGTCCCGCAATCTCTTATAGGCAAATACCTTTTCAAAGAGGCAGGGGCGTATTCCTACACATGGCTTTTTCATAGTCAGCCTCCGGCGTTCAGTGAAAAGAGAGTGTGATAACTAGGTATTCGTCTTTCATATCAGATTCTTGATTAATCAATTATCAAAGAGTGGCTGCACCCTGTCAACATGAAAATCATTCTAACTTTCATCGCTATTGACAAAGAGACCACCTTTTTTATAAGATATTCAATACGTATTTGAATTTAGGAGGCGCAACAATGTTGATTAAAAGAGCCATCGGGATTATTTCAGTGATCACTGCCATTGCCTTTGTCCTGGGATGTGCAAGCTATGAATCGAAGGTAGTGCCTTTCAAAATGCCTGCCGCTTATCCCAATGCAAAGGAGGTCGCAGGAGCGACTATCGCTGCTCAAGCATACGGAGACAAGAAAGAAGCAGAGGACGCTTTCGGATTTGATATAATTGGTGCAGGTTTGCTTCCTGTCAGAGTCATTTTCGATAACAAAGGGAAGCACCCGATTGATATTGTAGCCAATCAAACGTTCCTGGTGGATGCAGATAACAACCTCTGGCCGGTGCTCGAGGAAAGGATGGCCTACGATCGCATACAGAAGAAAACGGAATTCGGAAAGGTAGCGCCGGAGGGAGGCAAGTACGGAGTGCTTGGCGGCATCGCCGGCGGTGTCATAGGCGCGGCAATCGGAATTGTATCGGGCCACAATGTCGCTGATGCGGCAATGAAAGGGGCGGCTTTGGGCGCGGCAGGAGGGATCACCGGGGGCGGTTTAAAGGGGATGAGTGATGGCGATGTTCAGGCACAAATCAGATCGGACCTGGAAAAGAGGTCCCTCGAACGTCGTTCCGTCATGCCTGGCGACATTGCCCAGGGCTTCATATTCTTCCCGGGCGAGTCGAAAAAGGCCGTCGAGCTGCGATTGCAGATCAAAGAGGCTGATACGGGAAAAAGCTATCCCCTCATCATGAAATTTTAGACTCTTCAATGGTGTGGTCATGATAATCCTCCCCTCTATTCGGGGGGAGATGGGAGAATGCTTTTCGAGATAGGAAACGAATACATCTCTCAGAGCCGTTCCGTACATGATATTCTTCCCTTCCTTGAATGGGGAAAATGCATCTCCGCCGGTGGCAAGGAAATCGATTGTCGTTACTGTATAAGTCTTTTCAGGATCTAAAGATCGTCTTCCTATATATACTTCCCGAACCCTGGAGCCCGCCGGTTCAGATATATCATGTCTTATTTCCATACCCGACACCTGCAGGATTCCATGCTCCAGCTTCGCGTTCTGCTCCAGGATTTTCAGGATCTGTTTCCCTGTGAGTTTCATGGTGACAAGGATGTTATCGAATGGCAGAAGGGTGAAGACCTGCTCCAGGGTAATTCTCCCTTTGGGGATATTGTTCCTTATAGCGCCACTGTTGATGAAGGCTATATCCGTGCCTGTCTTCTTCCGCATGGTGTCACATATGAAATTTCCTATGTTTGATTCGCGCTGGTGATACCTTACCAGGGGAACGGAAGTCTCACCGACAATTTCGCTGTATTCCTTTTCTATCCGGCCGTAGTAAGCGTGAATGATCCTTGCCAACTCCTTATCATATGGCCTGTCCTTGCCGGCCATAACTTTTTCAAGCTCGTTCTCTTCCGTATGCCCGATGATCCTGCCAGTGACGGGATCGATCTTGAGTTTCAAGACGCCCAGATATAATCCGTAGGCGCCTGCCTGGACGATAATTGTGTTCCCTACAACCACGGGATTCTCCAATGCCGTGTGGCTGTGTCCTCCAACAATAACATGGATGCCGGGAATACTTTGAGCCAGGTCTTTATCGGCGTCTAATCCCAGGTGGGAAAGAACGATGATGATCACGGCTCCTTCGTCCTTTGCCTTTTTTATGAACCGGGGAAGGACGTCTTCGGGCCTGTCAACGGTCATGTGTTTAAAGCGGCCAGGTGTTGTAATGCGGGGAACTTCAGGCGTGGTAATGCCTATAATTGCAATTTTCACGTTCTTTCTCATGACGATGACATACGGTTTAACCCCCGGGAGATATCTGTCCCGGTTATCTTTTATATTTGCGGAGAGATAAGGAAATCCGGAATAAGCGGTTAGATGCTGGAGAACATCCATTCCCCAATCGAATTCGTGATTCCCGATGGCCATGGCATCGAACTTCAGATAGTTCATCACATCTGCCACGGATCGGCCTTTGAAGAGATTGGAAACGGGTGTACCCTGGAACATGTCCCCGGCGGAAAGCAGCAAGATGCCGTCAGGATTTTTTGACCGTTCTTCCTGGATCATACGGGCCAGATAGGCGGTGCCTCCGACCATCGGCCTTTCACCTGAAGTTCCTTCAATGTAAGGCAGAATGCGCCCATGTGTATCGTTGACATGGAGGATCGTTAAATCAACAGTCGCAGATTCTTTTGCGAGAAGGGCCGGTGGAAAAGAAAAGATGAGAAGGGAAAGAAGAATAATTATCCTGGACATTTTTTTCATAAGTACGCCTCTGAAATTTTGGGGTCCGGCTTCACCCGAATCATATTTAGAGCCTCATCCAGGAAAATAAAAGAATTGTCTCTAACATACCCGGCCCGCCATGATGTCGCAAGCCCTAAAGTAACGGTTTTTTTTGTGAAGTTACCATCAATGTAATATTGAAAGTATAAAAGTAATAATAAGTAATAATTTGTAATTTTTTATTTTGCAATGTTGCTGTCATTGTGTATACTGCCAGTCTACGCTAAATGAAAATCTGCATGAGAAAAATGTATTCATTCCGCCAGGAAAAATGGGTAATCATTATTAGAAAGCCCTGTGGGATACTTTTCCTGGCTGCTTTTTCAAAACGCAAGATAGATTAACAAAACCTTATTTGTGCTGTCATCAAGTTGTAATACTCTGAGCGTATGCTGACCGTAAAAGATAAATGATTGTTTCACAAATCATGCCCGGAAAGATCATTTAACAAAAGGAAAGGAGGAAAAAATGAGAAAGGTTTGAATAGGTTTAGTATCAATATGATGTTCAATCTTTTCATCAAGGGGGAGATATGTCAGAGGAAGTGATGAACACGAAGGAGGTGGCCCGCTATCTCGATATTCATGAAAAACAGGTATACGGACTGATTAAATCCGGAAGGATTCCTGCGACCAGGGTCACGGGGAAGTGGATCTTCCCCAAGAGATTAATTGATGAATGGATTGAAACGAATGCGAAGCAGGGGGTCAAAGAGGCAAGACAGAAGAGCATGCGGATAGAAGGGGGACTCCTGGCATCGGGAAGTAACGATCCCCTCCTCGACATGCTGCAAACTTATATAAAAAAGCGTCATCCTGATTTTTATATCTTTTCTGCAAATACAGGCAGTACAGAAGGACTCAAGGCCCTTAATATGGGTTTCACTGATATCGCCTGGTCCCACTTGCTTGACGCAAAAAGCGGCCAGTACAACATTCCTTATCTGTCTGCCTACCTGCCTAATATAAAAGCTGTAGTAGTCAATCTCTTCCACAGAGAATTGGGATTGATCGCGGCTCATGGCAACCCTTTGCATATTAGCGGATTCGCCGATCTCGCGAAAAAAGGGGTGAAAATTGTGAACCGGCAGAAGGGATCCGGAACACGGGTTCTTCTTGATTACCATATGGACGATCTGGGCATTTCCGCCCGTGATATCTCCGGCTATGCTACGGAGGTCTTTACGCATTTCGAAGTTGGTCTTGCTGTTCTGTCAAAGGAAGCCGACATAGGCATAGCCACGGCTGCAGTAGCTAAACTCCTGGGTCTTTCTTTTGTTCCCATTACGCGCGAGAACTTCGATATGATCCTTGATCAATCAACCTTTTTTACCAGAGGTGTCCAGGACTTTATTGAAGTTCTCAAGTCAAGGGATTTTCGGAAGCGCGTTGACAAACTGGGCGGTTACGACTTTAAGGACTCAGGAAAAGTTTTGTATTCAACGACATGATTTGCTGAGGGGGATATGCCTATGAAAAAGCAATTTCAAATGACAAAGTGGTTGGTGGGTATCTTGTTCTGCCTGACCGTGGTTTTCTCGCAATCGTCCATGGCGCAAAGCGGAAAGTTTATCCTGATGGCCAGCACGATCGGGCCTATTGATGCGGGTATTGTAAATGTCCTGGAGGATCAATTCGAGAAGGAGACGGGAATCCGTGTGCGGCATGTGGGTGCTGGGACAGGGGCAGCCATGAAGATCGCAGAGAAAGGGAATGTCGACCTGGTTATGGTGCATGCAAAATCCCTCGAAGAGAAATTCATCAGGGATGGTTTCGGAACCGAGAGAATTCCCCTGATGTACAACGATTTTGTCATCGTCGGTCCTGCAAAGGACCCGGCAGGCATTAAGGGTTTGAATGCCGCAACGGAGGCCCTCAGAAAAATTTCTGAGACAGGCGCTGCATTCATAAGCCGTGGCGACGGATCGGGCACCCATGTGGCGGAAATGGAACTCTGGGCGAAAGCAGGGCTCAAGCCGTCCGGCGCCTGGTATAAGATCTATGAAAAGGGAGCGGAGGGAAATGTCCCGACCCTCCGCTACACGGACCAGCAGCAGTCTTATACAGTGATAGACAGGGCGACCTATCTCTCCATGGGGAATCAAATCAAACTTGTCATTCTCGTCGAAAAGGATGAGGCGTTGCTGAATCATATTTCTCTTATACCGGTTAATGCGAAGAAATTTCCGAGGGTGAACGAGAAAGACGTCCAAACCTTTGTCGCATGGCTCACCTCACTGGAGAAAGGTCAGAAGATCATCTGTGAATTCGGCAAAGACAAGTTCGGCGCCCCTTTGTTTTTCCCTAATTCAAAAGAGTGGGTGAAAGCGCAGGGGAAAAAATAGCCGTAAAATTCGTATGAATGTAATGCTGTTTATCAGGAGGTAAAATGATGAAAAAACTTAATCGCACTGGCTCGATTGCATTGACAATGTCCGTCATGTTCGTTGTATTCTGTGCCTTGCCCGCAATTGCTGCGCAGCCTCAGCACAAAAATATTATTCTTGCAACAACCACGAGCACCCAGGACTCTGGCCTTCTGGACGTCCTTTTGCCTATTTTTGAGAAAAAGACAGGCTATTTTGTCAAGACGATCGCCGTGGGCTCCGGCCAGGCTATGGCCATGGGTCAGAAGGGGGAGGCGGATGTGCTCCTTGTCCATTCGCCGGAGGCGGAGAAGAAGTTCATGGCGGAGGGCTATGGTGTCAACAGAAGGCTCGTCATGCATAACGATTATATTATTGCAGGACCGAAGACAGACCCGGCGGGGATCAAGGGGTCAAAATCGTCTGTTGAGGCCTTCAGGAAGATTGCTTCGGCCAATGCCGTCTTTATGTCACGAGGAGACAATTCGGGAACCCATTCCAAAGAAAAGTCCATCTGGAAGGCTGCCGGGATAAACCCGGAAGGACAGAAGTGGTACCAGCAGACAGGCCTCGGGATGGGACAGACGCTGAGTGTCGCTGCCGAGAAAAAAACATATACCCTTGCCGACCGGGGAACATATCTGGCTTTGAAGAAAAACCTCGGCCTCGATATCATGGCGGAAGGGGATGCCGTCCTTCTCAATATCTACCATGTCATCGACGTTAATCCCGTCAAGTGGCCCAAGGTGAATAGTGGCGGTGCAAAGGCGTTTGCCGATTTCATGGTTTCCAGGCAGGCTCAGGACATTATCAGAAAATTCGGCGTGGAGAAATACGGCTCGCCTTTGTTCTTCCCCGATGCCGGTAAGAAGGAAGAGGCGTTAGGCAAGTAATATCAAATTTTTGTTTTATGATGTATCGTAATGAAGGGATTTGCCCGGCGCCGGTTCAAGCAGCCGGGTGTCATTTCGAAGGAACATAGTGACTGAGAAATCTCCAGCAACTCAAAAAAGATTTCTCCCGGTGGTCGAAATGACATGATGTGAGTTTTCTCTATAGGGCAATAGTTAATGGACATAATTATCGAAGGAATAAAGCAGGCCTTTATTCTTCTGTTCACTCTCGATCCTGAAGTTATAGGTATTACCTGGCTTTCCCTTAAGGTATCGGGGATAGCGACGTTTATCAGCCTGCTAATAGGGGTATCCGTGGGAACCTTGGTCGCCCTGACGCAGTTTCCCGGGCGGAGGATCGTCGTAAGCCTGATCAATACTGGCATGGGCCTGCCACCGGTGGTGGTAGGTCTCTTTGTTACCGTTTTCCTCTGGCGAAACGGGCCCCTGGGTTTTCTGGAGATACTCTACACGCCGACAGCTATAATAATTGCACAGGCCGTCATTGCTACACCTATTGTCATGGGCATCAGCCTCGCCGCAATACAGCAACTTCCGGCTAATCTCAGATTGCAGATTCTGGCTCTCGGTGCAACGCGCCTTCAGATGGTGTGGATTCTTGTCAAGGAGGCTCGCCTCCCGCTCCTGGCGGCCATCATGGCAGGGTTCGGCGGCGTTATCTCTGAAGTGGGAGCTTCCATCATGGTCGGTGGAAATATTAAGGGATACACACGCGTCCTGACGACGGCAACGGTTATGGAAACAGGCAAAGGCAATTTTGATATCGCCATGGCCCTCGGCATTATCCTGCTGCTGCTCGCCTTTTTCATCAATGCCGTCCTGACGCAGATCCAGCAGAGAGAAAGGCCGCGATGAACTCCGGGAAGTCAATACTGGAAGTGAAAAATCTCCAGGTCAAGAGGGGTGGGGTATCCGTTCTGGACATTCCCTATCTTGGGGTTCCCGAGGGGAAAGTGCTTTGCCTTATCGGGCCGAACGGTGCGGGAAAGTCCTCGTTGCTTTTGGCATTATCGTGTCTCTTGAAATCATTTCAAGGCGAGATTATCTTCAGAGGGCGAAGGGTAGGTTCAAATCATACTGTATTTGACTATCGAAGGAATCTTGCCATGGTATTCCAGGAACCTCTCCTCTTTGATACAACGGTCTTTGAGAATGTGGCAGCGGGTTTGAAAATCAGAGGGATGAGGCAGGATCAGATCACGCTCTTAGTGGAAGAATATCTGGAGCGATTTGGCATCAGTCACCTCGTTGCTCGGTCCGCGAAGAAACTCTCCGGCGGGGAAGCGCAGCGGACGAGCCTTGCCCGGGCCTTTGCCATAAGGCCTCAGATCATTTTCCTGGATGAACCCTTTTCGTTCCTCGACCCGCCGACCCGTGAATCCCTGATGGGAGACCTGGAGTTGATTCTTCGTGAGACAAGAACGACAGGTATTATGGCAACCCACGACCAGATGGAGGCCCTGAGGTTATCGGATCAGATCGCCGTGATGAATGAGGGAAAGATCGTACAGATAGGGTCTCCCGTGGAGGTGATGAACCATCCTGTGGATGAATTTGTCGCTTCCTTTGTCGGCACGGAGACAATCCTGACGGGGAAAATTATAAGAAGGAATGCAGGAACCTTTTCAGTGTCCGTTGCAGGCAGGGATATTGAAGCCGTGGGCGATGCAAGCCCCGGGGAGTCTGTGATTCTCTGCATCCGCCCGGAGAATGTGACTGTGTCGACTGGTTCCTCGAAGGAAATTACCAGTGCCCGAAATGTATTCTCAAGTGTGGTAAAAAGGATTATCCCTTCCGGCGCCTTCTATAAAATAGAACTTGATTGTGGTTTCCCCCTGGTTACCTACGTGACAAATCATGCCCGCGAAGACCTGTCTATGCACGAGGGCATGGATCTTACGGCGTCCTTCAAGGCGACAGCCATTCACGTCATAAGAAAAAAATTATTGCCAAGCCCTGAGGAGTGATGTGTGATATAATCCATATATGTGAAAGGAGGTTATCATGGAATTCCAGGTGCTCTTAAAGAATAGACGATCCATTCGGGATTTTCAGGAGAAAGAGGTTTCACTGGGTACAGTCACAGACATCATCAGGGAATCCTGTCTTGCCCCGAGTTCGGGCAATGGCCAGCCCTGGCAGTTTGTTGTTATTAACCGGAAGGAGACCATGAAAAGGCTTTCCGATGAGAGTAAGAAAAATCTCCTTTCCGATATTGCCCGGAATCCTGACTCTCCCGCCAAGAAGTACGAAGACATTCTGCGAAACGAAGAATTCAACGTGTTCTATAATGCTCCCTGCCTGGTTTATGTGATTGGTCCCCAAGACCATCGCCTGCTTGACGTGGACTGTTCCCTTTTTGCCTGCTACTTCATGCTTGCTGCCGCAGCGCGTGGTTTGGGAACCTGCTGGATAGGCTTGGGAACAAACGTAAGAAATCCGGAGCTCATGCGGGAAATAGGCATACCTGAGGACTGCAGGATAGTGGCCCCCATAATCATCGGGTATCCAACAAGTATACCGGAGCCTTCTGAGAGGAACAAACCAAGGATACTTAAGGTTGTTTCCTGACGTTTCCGTTGATCGCACGAAGGGATGAATGATTTGCCGTGCATGAAGGCCGCTGGCCTATTTCCGCTCCCCGGGCTATCCTTGAATAAGAAATGCCCGCGCCTCAGCGACTGGTTTGCCAGGAATTATTCTTCTGTCTTGACCTTGATAAGGATGCTTCTACAGCATTCAGCGTTCGTGATCTCGAAACGGTAAGGTCTTTCCACAATCTGATACTGGCCGTTCGATTCAACCTCCAGACTGTCCTTTGTCAAGCCTCCCTCCTTGGGAATAAACATCGTTCGCCCGATGGGAACGACACCTTCCTTCAATAGTGCCATAATAAACTCCTGAATTAAGATTATTAGTTAAGGTTCAAATGCTGATTCAAACAACTGCGCGTTCCGTATCAGCTATTTCAGGCGCTCCCTGGACAACAGGTTATCTCAGGGTTTATAGTGCACCTTTAACATTAAAGCTGTTCCGCCGAGTCTCTTGTCGAGTGTCCAAAGCGGCGTTTCGCTCAAAACGGCAGAAGCAAGAACATTTATATCAATATAACCCAAGCCCCTTCCTATCAGTTTGTTGGCTTCAATAAAATACATTGCTTCATCATGCGTCACTGACTGTACCCTGGGTAGTGCATTCAGCAATGACAAGATTTCATCTCTGTTTTTGAGATTGCCGCAAGCGAGTTCACCAATCACAAAAGGATGGCACGCAACTTCCCCCTCATTCAACAGTTTCTCAAGATCAGTATTCCCTGCCCTTAAATGGGACACCCATACCGATGTGTCAACCAAAATCATTTGTTCCTGCCTTAAATCCTGCGGCGAGGAATCGCCTTTAGTTTCTTCTCGCTTCCCCCGAGTTTTGCGAGTCTCCTGCTGCTCTCCCTTGCGATCAAGGCCTCAAGCCCAAGATTGACTAATGATGTTTTTTCCTTAATTCCTGTCAACTGACACGCCTTATTGATGAGGTCATCCTGAATATTCAATGTCGTTCTCATACTGAGCTCCTTTTATATGTACTATCATATGTATCAGTATGCACATAAAGGACATATTTAGCAAGGTGTGTTTATCTGAGATAACGCGGAATTCAGCCGCTGGCTTTGCTAGTCGGCTGTATGGCCTTGTTGGCTGATATTATTTTCTTTCACCATAGAATATTGCTTCCAGGGTTCCATCTATGTCTTTATGAAGGCTGGTTGTGCCTAAAAGCATAAACGGGCCTCCTCTGTACCAATGGCTCGATATGTCGGATTCAATTAACTCACTTCTGCTGTCGATTACTCTTACACGCAACAGGACTTCGTTCTTTGTCTGCCAAAGAATTGGTGAGAGGTAAAGCATTAAATTAGGCCCTGCCTCCTCAATCCTAATAACGACTGCCTTTTCAGCGCCCATAGGCCGAGCATCCGAAACGACTTCGCTATCAGAACAGAGCGTTATTGATTTGCCCCCGATATTTCTTGCAATTTTAATAGTACTGAAGCAATCACTCTTGGAGAAAAACATATTGATCCTTTCATCGAGTAACTTCTCCCTGAGTCCAACTTCCTTTTGATTTAGACGCCATGCAGTGTCCCAATAGACTACAATTTTGGCTTGATGAAATTCGTTCTTGCAGAATGGCGGATTCATACCCCGAGAATGGTGCGACACTTGGATCGAACTACAACCTAGTAAAAGAAACACTATTACAATCGATATTGTTACTAGTCTGTTGAAGGATATCATTCTTCTGTTGCCTAGTTTTCCAGCTAACAACGGGCATCAGCGGGAGCCGGGTTTATCGGCGATTGGCTGCACCGCTTGGTTCTACTGCTGTCTTTTCGTTCTTCTGCTCTTACCATAGAGAGTCGCCGCATAGTGGTGGTTTGAGTCAAATAGAAAGATTTCGCGGAATCGATGCTCGACACCGCTATCCTTGACCTTCTGAATTGCATACTCCCATTCATCTTCAAAGAAAAGCGTGTCCAAGAAACACTGGATTATCAACGTCGTGTCAGCGGGATACTTTATCTTGGTTTTTGCCTTTATTCTTTCCAGTATTTTTTGCGCCAGGTCTTCCGATAGCTCTTCGTTAGTATAGACGTAAGGTTCTGATATGTATTTTCTAGTGTGTGGGTCTTTTTGTATTCCTTTTACCCCGAACACATGACCGTTTTTGTTCGAGATGCTTCGTGCAATATGGTCGTTTTCGTGGACGGCAGTTGTAACCTCAACGTATTGACTCTTTGGCGACAAATGGAGGTCTACAAGGGCACCAGTGGACAGAAGACGGGCATCGTAGCTCTGCGTACCATCCTTCCATCGCACTTTCATTTGCCTGCCATGGCTATATCGCGCCTGAACGTATCGAGCGATTGGAAGCAACTCTTCTACAAGCTTCTTCTCCAACTTGCCCTTTCTGAGACGTAGTCTTTCCACTCCGTTCGAACTTCTCCTAACCTGTTCAAAAAGGCCATACGCCTTCTTGCAGAAGTCCAAGCCATTTATCAAATGGTTGTCAAAATCAGCCAGAGTAGAATTCACGTTCTTTCATTTATCATCAGTAGAACAATTAATATACCAACTTGGCTTTGATAAAAAATCTGTCAGATATTAACTTATTTCAACAAAAATTGAAAAGCAAATAATAATGGAAATCAATATGGTATGGGCTTTATGCTTCTGGTATATTGTGTTAACAAGAATAAAAAAGCAAGAGGGTAGGGAGATAAACTGGAAATTCGGCGTACATATTAATGTTTGACATCGGGGTCTTTTTTTACCTATAATACATGTTCTGGATCGGATAGCATCATACAACACCCCTCAATTTCCCAAGGAGAGGGGAAGTATTGTAATAGATGAGTTATAGTCTCGTCGGTTAGGCAGTAGGGGGATAAGGCTTAAAGAGCGTCCATTATGGGGATAGGTAATTTAGATACGGGTAGGATAGGCATTATCGGGCCGGGCAGGCTCGGCACGTCCCTCGCGTATAAGTTCGGCAGGGATAATAAAAGGGTAACCCTCTATTATCATGACACTGACGTATGCCGTGCAATCAACAGGGATCACCTTAATCCCAAACACCTGACCAAGGAGCTTGCGCGCAGACTCGGCGGCATGGATAATGTGCCCAGGTTATCTCCCACGGTCTATGCAACGAATGACCTGGAGCGTGTCGTTGATGATAACGATTTCATTTTTCTGACTATTACCATGAACAGGCTTCCGGAGTTCCTGGATTACCTGAAGCCGATGCTTGAAAAGAAAGCGGGACACACGTGTCTTGTCACTCCGATCAAGGGTCTCATTTCCGATGAGATCACAAAGGAACTGATCACGCCATCGCAATTGATTAATAATAATCTGTTCAACTTGAAGGACAAGTATGAGGTGGTGTGTATCGGCGGCCCCTTCTTTGATATGGATATCATGCTGGGGCATCCCGTGTGCGTTACCGTGGCAGGGAAGAAAAGCATCGCGAAAATAATAAGGGATGAGATCATCAGGTTCAACCGCAGAGAATTCACTTCTTTCTATAATTTTGATATTGTCGGGGTAGAGGCGTGTGGCGCTCTTAAAAACATTGTGGCAAACATCATGGGAGTCGTACATTCTTTAGATCTTGGCGATTCAATCCCAGGCACCATATTTGCCAGGTCTGGCGTCGAGATACGATCGCTGGCGAAATTGCTGGGCGGCGGTTTCCAGGCGTTTCACAGCCAGGCGGGTGTCGGGGATATGTATATAACCCTCTCGTCCGTCGCCAGCAAGAATTACCGGTACGGAAAATTCTATTACGAATTATATACGGGTAATCCCATTGAAACGAATATCAAGGTGCTTGAGAAGATCGACGGAACACCGGAAGGGCCGAATACCATAAGAAACGTTAATAAATATCTGGAAAAGAAAAATATGTACAGCCCGCTTTTTCACTGTGCCTATAAGATATTTAATGAAGTGGGGCATAAGAAGGATATCAAGGAGCAGATCATTCAGGCGTGCCAGTTCGACAGGAGGACGAGAGAGTATATCGGGCCCGTATCGAGGGTGCTGTACAAATTATTTCCAAACTCATGGTATCGAAGGCATAAAGGATTGCTGTCGAATCTGGAAGTATGACCGAAAGTGTCGCGGGACTTGATATCAAAGAATGACAGGAACAGGGCTTGGCAAAGCTCTCAATAAATACCAGAGGAGAACATGATATGGAACAGGTCAAGGTAGTATTGAACGACAACGAGATACCGAAGCAATGGTACAACATCCAGGCTGACATGCCGACTCCCATGAAGCCCCCCCTTCATCCGGGGACGGGGAAACCTGTTGGCCCTGACGATCTGGCCCCTGTCTTTCCCATGAATCTCATAGAACAGGAAGTCAGCCAACAACGCTGGATCGACATTCCCGAAGCTGTCCTGGAGAAATATCTTATATGGCGACCGACGCCACTATGCCGGGCCTTTAATTTTGAAAAGCTCCTCGGCGCTCCTGTCAAAATATACTACAAAAATGAAGGCGTCAGCCCTGCCGGTTCCCATAAGCCCAATACCGCCATTCCCCAAGCCTATTATAACAAGATTTTTGGTATTAAGCGGCTTGCCACCGAAACCGGGGCTGGGCAATGGGGAAGCGCACTGGCCATGGCATGCAAAATATTCGATCTTGAATGCAGGGTGTTCATGGTGAGGGTCAGCTACGAGCAGAAGCCTTACCGTCGCATGATGATGAATGCCTGGGGCGCCGAATGCATCCCCAGTCCGAGTACCATGACGAACGCGGGAAAGCAGGTGCTGGCGGAGCACCCCGATTCGCCGGGCAGCCTGGGCATTGCCATCAGTGAAGCCATCGAAGATGCCGTCACCCATAAAGGCTCGCGCTATTCCCTGGGGAGCGTGTTGAATCACGTCCTTTTACACCAGACCATCATAGGCCTGGAGGCGCAGAAGCAGATCGAAAAGATAGGCGTATATCCCGATGTCGTGATAGGCTGTGCAGGTGGAGGAAGCAATTTTGCAGGTATAGCGCTTCCGTTCGTAAGAGATAAGATTCATGGCAAGAAAGTCCAGATCATCGCCGCGGAACCGACATCCTGCCCGACCATGACAAAAGGACCATTTGCCTATGACTTCGGTGACCTTGCCAAAATGACGCCGCTCCTTCCCATGCATACCTTAGGGCACGATTTTGTGCCAGCGCCCATTCATGCGGGAGGATTGCGCTATCACGGCATGGCCCCCATCGTCAGCCACCTCGTCAATGAAAAACTGGTCGAGGCGAGGGCATATAATCAGATGGAGACCTTTGACGCGGGCGTGAAGTGGGCCCGGACCGAGTGTTTTATACCAGCGCCGGAAACGAATCACGCCATCGCCGCTGTGGTGGATGTGGCCATGAAGGCGAAAGAAGAAGGCAAGGAGAAGGTCATCCTCTTCGATTGGAGCGGGCACGGTCTGGTTGATCTTGCCGCTTATGACGCCTATTTATCGGGGAAGCTTGAGGCCTATGAGTTGCCGGATGAAGAGATCCGGAGGGCATTGAAGGCCATTGAGGGACTACCGAAACCCTAAATAAATCAGCCTTTCTTAAACCCTTAAGCCGTCAGGGGAAAAACAAGATTCCCCTTGACGGCTTATTTGTTTTTAGACATGGTATGAGACACGTCTGAAATGGCATTATTAATGCAGCGAGCTGATATCGTGGATAAGTATGACCAATTAGAACTCCGGTGTTCACGGCTTGGGGGTGAAGTCAAATTCTCATACTGCCAGAAGGAAGGCGGGGATCTGCCATGTCTTCGCATCATCAGTTGCTGGTATCCTTTCTTCCCAGTTGAACAACATCTGAAGGAAACCATGACAGCAGAGTCATGGAATTCCTTTGTCGGTCAGATGCCTAAAGACAAAATCACAACCCTTATCGAACTTGTCGAGGCAGCGAAAAAGCGTGCACAAATCAAAGATGAGTGATTATTATGGATCTCTTTGATCAGAAAAATACCGACATCGACCTCAGTCCCCTGGCAGATAAGATGCGTCCCCGGGCTCTTGACGAATTCGTAGGGCAGTCACACCTCTTGGGCTCAGGCAGCCTGCTTCGGCGCGCCATTGAAGAAGACAGGCTTTTTTCGATGATCTTCTGGGGACCGCCCGGCTCCGGAAAGACCACCCTGGCCCGCGTCATTGCCCATGAAACAAAATGCCATTTTGTGAGTTTCTCTGCCGTTCTTTCGGGCGTTAAAGAGATCAGGGCTGTTGTTGATGAGGCGCAATCTCAATGGCGTTACCACCGCAAGAAGACGATCCTCTTTGTAGATGAAATCCACAGATTCAACAAGGCACAGCAGGACGCTTTTTTGCCCCATGTCGAAAAAGGCCTTATCACTCTCATTGGTGCGACTACGGAGAATCCCTCTTTTGAAGTGATTTCGCCGCTCCTGTCCAGGACGCGGGTCATGCTGCTGAAGCCTTATTCCAAGGAAGAACTGGCGGTTATTATCAACCGGGCCATGCATGACAAAGAAAAAGGCCTTGGAAACCTTACTCTTGAGATAGAGCCGGATGCCATTGAACATATCATCTGGTCTGCCGACGGAGACGCGCGCATGGCCTTAAACAGCCTGGAGGCAGCAGCGTCTCTCCTGAGGAATGAGGAGATAGGTGCAAGAAAAATTACCCGCTCTGTTGTGGAGGAAGCCCTCCAGAAGAAGGCGTTGCAGTATGACAAGGGAGGTGAGGAACACTACAATCTCATCTCGGCGTTTCACAAGAGCCTTCGCGGCAGCGACCCTGATGCCGCACTTTACTGGCTGGGCCGCATGCTTGCAGCCGGAGAAGACCCCCTTTACATTGCCAGGCGTATGGTGAGATTCGCTTCCGAGGATGTTGGCAACGCCGACCCGGCGGCCCTGGGAATCACGGTTTCGGCCATGCAGGCATTTCATTTTATCGGTCTCCCCGAAGGGGAACTCGCCCTAGCCCAGGCCGCCGTTTACCTTGCGACTGCTTCCAAGAGCAATTCACTTTATGTCGCTTACGGCATGGTTAAAGAAAGGATAAGTGAAACCGGCACCCTCGCTGTGCCTCTCCATATAAGGAATGCCCCGACACGTTTAATGAAAGATATTGGTTATGGCAAGGGCTATCAGTATGCCCATGACTTTGAGGATGCCTATGTTCCCCAGGACTATCTGCCAGACAAGCTTAAGGGAGAGGTTTATTACAGCCCTACAACAAGGGGACATGAGAAGGTCATCAAAGATGGAATCGAGAAGTGGCGAAAGCTGCGAGAATCGACCAATGAACGAGGTAAAAAAAAAGGGGAGACTTGATGTCTCCCCGAGGTCAGGAGGAGTGAAGGTGTTTACCTTCTTAGTTTGGATTTTACTATCGGCCAATCATGCCCGTTTATTAACCGATAATTAACTTTTGTAATGCTTTCAGAATGCATATGTTATGCCACAATTCGGTCAATGTATGTAAGTTATTTATATTACAGCGCTAATGGAAGTATGTCTGAGGCAAATGGCATGTCCGCAGGAGGAAAGAGAAGGGCAATAAATGTCGATGCAGGATGACGGCAAATGTTTATAATATTAGTAAAAACAAATAGTTAAGTGATGAACGTCAATTGTTTTTGGGATCGACATAATTGTCGGATTTTTTACTCGATCCTGCAATTCTCTTCAGGGGAAAGAATTCGTTGACTTTTCATGCTGATTAAATATGATGGCATGCATTGTAGCGGATAGTAGAAATGCCGCATCCCTTCAGTGAATTCGGTAGCGAGCGCAAACACCTTCGCTTGCTGTGGAGAGCTTCAATACGAATCGGGGGATTTCGAGATAAAGAAGAATATAAACAAGGATTTGCACAGGCATTAGTAGATGAAGACGCAGAATAAAATCATATGGCAGCACCGCGCTCCCGACTATGGCAGACGTTTTTTACAGCCCATCGCCGTTACGATTGTCTCCATCGTTTTCATCGGGCTTATTCTGATCATGGGGATTATGGACATCCGGCGAAGCGACGGGAGCCTCATGGGTTTCATGGAGAGCCAGGGCCTGGCCATAATTGGGGTTGTTGAGAGGCTTGCCCAGGAAAACCTCAATGCCCAGATTCAGGCGTATCAGAAGGATAGCGGCGGTACCTTTCCTCCTCCTGGTGATGAGGCCTTATTGCCGCAGAAGTCACTAAGAGCTGCTCTTGTTGATATGGGACGCGAAATTGACAATCAATGGAAGGCAGATCACCTCAGCGATGAATATTTAAGAAAATTTGCTGAAGAGAAGGGTCTATGGTTTGTGGCCGTTTTGGATAGAAGAGGAAAGGTCGTCTACCAGAGCAGGGCTCTGCACGCGGACCTCATCGGTGGAGATGATTCCAGGATATTAGGGAGGAATGCCATTACTATTGATCTTTTCTCACGACTCGGCAAGGACAAGAAGATCGGGTTTGTTGCATTGCGGCGCACGGATGGCAGCGGGACGGTCATTATCGCTCTGGATCCTGACGGGCAGAGATATTGGGGCATTAAGGTATCCATAGAAAAAGCCCTGGAAAGATTGGGGCAGGGACAGGGTTTGGTCTATATTAAGATCATGGATCAGCGCGACATGATCCTGGGCAGTTTGGGGCAGGCGCCTGATAAAGAGGAACAAGGTAAGATGCGTATCGATGAAATCCTTGCAGGCACAAGAAAATTTGAAAGCCGGAAGATTGTTTCCCATGACAAGAAACTCCTGGAAATGGCTGCCCCCATATACTTATTAGGCAAGGTGGCTGGGGTCGCGAGGCTTGGACTTGATCGCGAGGGTACGGATGAAATCCTTGCCGAGAACAAGCGTAATATGATCTTCTTTATGTCCTCTGTGATCTTGATTTCGCTCTTGGCCATGTGGATACTCTATCACAATCAGAACAGGCATCTGGCAGGGATTGTTGAGATGGAAAGGCAGCTTGAGAAAGCCGAGAGGTTATCTGCCCTTGGGCAGCTTGCCGCAGGTGTTGCTCACGAGATTCGTAATCCTCTTAATGCCATAAGTATGGCCAGTCAGAGACTGAAGCGGGAGTTTATGCCGGCCGATGAGGACAAGATCAAGGAGTTCCAAACACTGGCCGGTGTTATTCGTGATGAAATCAGACGTTTGGATGGAATTATTGAAGAGTTTCTGACATTTTCAAAGAGCCGACGTTTGGAGCTGCACGAATATCCTGTGGCTGAGGTTCTTCAAAAGATTGTCAATCTCATCCGGGAGGAAGCAACCTTAAAAGGAATTACCCTGGAAACCCGGTACAAGGATAACCCTGCAATCATTCCCATGGACGTGGATAAACTCCAGCAGGCCATTCTTAATCTTGTGAAGAATGCCATGGAATCCATTTCTGGTGAGGGCACCGTCCGTATTCTTGTTGATTCGAGTGGGAAAAACCGGGTCGTCATAAAAATTTCCGACAATGGATGCGGCATGACCTCTGAAGAGGTGGAGCGAATTTTTAATCCTGAATATACAACGAAGGAAAAGGGTTTGGGTCTCGGACTTCCCCTGGCACATGAGATTATTCGTGGCCACGGTGGAGAAATTCGTGTTTTGAGCCAGCCGGGTTCGGGGACGACTTTCGATATCATACTGCCTGCGGGAAAAGCGGCAGAGAAGAATGGAATAGTCTAAAGGAATTCAGGCATGAAGAAGTTAAACATACTCGTAGTCGAGGATGGCCAGTCTCAGCGAGAAATGCTCCGCGATTTTCTCGTGACAGAAGGGCATACAGTAGCGGAGGCTGAAAACGGAGATACCGCCATCCAGTCTGTTTTAAAGGGTCATTTTGACATGATCCTCCTGGATTACAAGATGCCAGGCATGGATGGCATGCAGGTGCTCAAAGAGGTGAAGAAAATCAATCCGGAAATCGACGTGATTATTATTACTGCATACGGAACGATAGAAACGGCAGTGGAGGCCATGAAGGCAGGTGCCATAGATTATATTACAAAACCTGTTGAATTTGATGAGCTCTTAATCCATGTGGATAAAGTATCAGAGCGGCGCACCCTGATTAGGGAAAATGAGATTCTCCGTCAGAAACTTAAGGAGAAGGGCGTCACCATGGACAAGATCATTTATCAGAGCCTGAAAATGAATGTCCTGATCAACACGGCAAACAGGATCGCAGTGAGCCGCGCCACTGTTCTTATCAAGGGAGAAAGCGGCACAGGCAAGGAATTGCTGGCCAGATTAATCCACAATCTCAGTCCCCGTTCGGCCAGACCAATCATTACGGTAAACTGCGGCGCACTTTCGGAAAGCCTCCTGGAAAGTGAGCTGTTCGGCCATGAGAAAGGAGCCTTTACGGGCGCATCGGTCAAAAGGATTGGCAGGTTTGAGGAAGCCGATGGGGGGACTCTGTTCCTGGATGAGATTGGCGATATTTCCTCTTCCGTCCAGGTGAAACTTCTTCGCTTCCTTCAGGAACGCGAATTACAGCGTGTAGGCGGCAATCAGACCATCCACTCTGATGTGAGGATTATCAGTGCAACGAATCGCGACCTGGAATCCAAGGTCAAAGAGGGGACATTCAGGGAAGATCTTTTCTACAGGTTGAACGTGGTTGTTGTGGACATGCCCCCTCTCAGAGAGAGGAAGGAAGACGTGCCCCTGCTCATCGATCACTTCCTGAAACTCTTCGCCGCGGAGAATGGCAAGAACGTGACAGGCATAACCAGCGAGGCCAGGGACCTGCTTTTGAAATACGATTATCCGGGCAACGTCCGGGAACTGGAAAATATCATCGAACGGGCTGTCGTGATATCTCGAAATTCGGTCATCTCCATAGATGATCTTCCATTCGACGAAGAGAGGATCTACCCGGAATACACGGGGAAAAAAGGAGAGGGCTTGCTACGGGGATCGATTGAAGAAATGGAACGCAAATTGATTCTCGAGGCCATGGAGAAGTCAGGTGATCATCAGACGAAGGCCGCTGAAATCCTCGGCATCAGCGAACGCATGCTGCGATACAAACTTAAAAAATACGGCCTAAAAGAATGATGATTTTGCAAAAAGTCATCCGCCCGGTCATTGCGGGGTGCGAAATACCGTGGCAATCTTTCTAATATTGTAAGATAGAGATTGCTTCGCGGCATTTATCCTCAACATACGCGAAAGATTCGCAATCACCTTTTCTTGAATTCTCAGGAATTCTTCAAAGAGTATATTTCACCAGAGATTGTCTTAATCCGCGTTTGATATGGGCATACGTCCTGCGATCTTTTTTGGCCAGCGACGTTGCCATCTCCATTGACTTATCGAAAAGTGTTTCCCCTGGGTAGACAGCCGAGACAATCTTCATGGTCAGCGCCTCCTTACCACCTATGCGCTTCCCCGTGAGCACGAGTTCATTTAGTGCGTAGTGGTCAGGCAGCAATCGAAGGATATCATACATGACCGGGCTGAAGAGAATCTTGATGTCTACTTCGGGAAAACAAAAGAAGCCCCTGTCTTCCCTCATCAGGCGGAAATCCAGCGTCGTTGCGAGAATGGCACCGCCTGCATAGACATGTCCGGTTAGACACCCCACCGTAGGCATGGGGAGCAGGGAAAATCTCAGAAATAATTCGTCAAGAAGCTCTACGAATTTCGGAAAATAATCGTGCGGCTGTTTGAGGAGCCATTCCAGATTGATACCATTACACCAGAATTTCTGATCGCTACTCGTCAAAATCAAGGCAGAGTTTTCTGCGGAGGCTTCGAGTTTATCCAGTATGTCATGATACTCACCAACCACATCTTCAGTGAGGGTATTAGCCCCGGCACCGTTGGTCAGCGTCAGGACATAAACGGCTCCTTCTTTGGATAGTTCCATAGTAGGCATACATCAGCTCCTTCGTGCGTTTTCATAACTGCCATTTCCCGTATCCATTATTTAAACCTGCCGCTCCCTTAATCATTCAGCTTCTATTTTTTTTCGTCTTCCTGTTTCTGTTTCGGCTGCTCACGCTTTTTCTGTTTTCTCCTTTTCTCCTCCATTTCTCTTTTTTTCCTCAATTGCTCCTTTTGCTTCAATTTATCTTCAGGTCTCTGCTTTTGAACCAGCTGTCTGTCCTTCCTCAATTGATCGTCACGTTCCTTCAATCGTCTGTCTGCTGGTTTATCAATCAGTCGCTGCTTCTCTCTGTCCTGTCTTCCCTTAAGGCGATCATCAACGTCCTTCTTTTCTCTATCTTTTAGCTGCACTCTCTCGCCATAGCTTCTGAGAATAATCTCCTTATCGGGTATTTTAGCGGGCCTGGTCTCCTGCAGTTTCTTATAAACAATATTCCTGTTATAAAGGATCGTTCTATTTTGGGGGTTCAGGGCAACGGCCTTATCCAGGTCCTTCATCGCACTGTCATACCTTCCAAGCTGAACATACACAGCCCCGCGATTGCTGTAAGACTTGGCATTATTGGGTCTTAGAACAACAACCATGTCATATGCCCTCAGAGCTTCCGGATAATTGCCTGAGAACGTTAAGTACTGCCCCCTTTCAAACCAATCCGTGGCCACAAGCTTGTTAACTGCTTCTTTATACTCTTCCCGCTTCTCTTTACTCGCTTCGGCCGCCGCCAGTTCCTGCCGCAAAGCATCGATCTGTCTGAGTGCTTGTGACGCCTCGTCCCTCGCCTCTGAAAGATCTTTAACCAGCTGCTGATTGTTCCGCAGTTTTTCTATCGAGGAGGCAACGTCGTCGGGATCAGCAGTTATCTTTGCCTTAAGCCAATATTCTCTTCCATCCCAGTTCTCTTCCAGAATAGTTGTTTGGACAATGCCTGCCGTCAGAGTTGTTATTTCATCTTTGGCAATCTGGTAATTTCTGACGACCGTAACGCTTTCCACATACGTGCCCAGTTCCTCCAGGAGGAGTCTCTTCACCTGCTCAAGGGCAATGGCACGGCATGATATCTTGCTGTCTATTTCGCCGGCTTCGTACGTGTATTCACGGATAAAGGTCTTCGTTTCTGCATGCAAGATGGCAGCGGCAAAGAATAGCGAGAAGCAGGTTAAATATAAAATGATCTTTTTCACTTCAGAATGGCACCTGGAAATAAAGCCCTTCTTTCTCTCATAAGGGGGACCTTGATCAAGAAAATGTTCATGCAGTTTGAGAATTGATAAAATTTTCTTTTGGGTGGGGAAAGTATAGGGGAGGCGGCAATGCAAGTCAATATAATTTGACTGCGAAGTACAGTGGGCAAAGGTGGATTTTATGGAGAACTGTTTAGTTCGTATCAGACCCGTTCGCCAGCCTTGCGAAGCAGGAGTTCCCAGTCCTCATTGACCATTTCCTGGATCTGATCAAGATCTTTGTCGGAAAGATGCCGGAACCGTCCCTGAAGCTTGAAATACTCCCTCACGAGATATTCCTTGGGTTTATAATTGATGGTGTAATGAATGCCGTTTTCCACTTCGTAGAGGGGAAAGATATTCGTCTGCACGGCCATGCGGGCGATCTTGACGGACATCTCCGAGGGGATGCGCCATCCCGTGGGACAGCTCGCATAAATATGGATGAATCGGGAACCCTTCATTTCTTTGGCTTTCCGGACCTTGCGGACAAGATCCTCGGGAAAGGCGATATTTGCAGTGGCGGCGTATGGGATGCGGTGTGCCACCAGCGCCTCAACGATGTTCTTTTTCCGCATTTTTTTCCATTCCCGGCCGGGCGTGGTCGTCGTCCAGGCGCCGTAAGGGGTTGATGAACTGCGCTGCACGCCTGTATTCATGTATGCCTCGTTGTCGTAGCATACATAGATGAAGTCCTCATTCCGCTCTACAGCGCCGCTGAGGGCCTGAAAACCGATATCGAAGGTGCCGCCATCACCCGCCCAGGTAACGACGGTGGTCTCCGAATCCCCTTTCACGTCGAGGGCGGCCCGGACACCGCTTGCAACGGCTCCCCCGGTTTCGAAAGCGGAGTGAATGACAGGAACCTTCAGGGCTGACTGCGGATAAGAACCGGCGATAATGGACCAGCAGCATGCGGGCAGCACCACGATGATCTTGTCCCCGAGTGCCTTCAGCGTGAACCGCATGGCGATGGCGGCACCGCATCCGGGGCAGCCGACATGTCCCGAGTACATATACTCATTATCTTTTGCATCTAATTGCATGAATCACCCCTTAAACTCCCATCCACACGCTTTCCTTTTCCGGAAATGCTGTATCCCTGGTTTTCCAGTATATTTCTTCCAGCAGTTCCATCGTTATATCGAGACCGCCGATTCCCGCGATATAGCCGAAAATCGGGGGATGTCCGGGAGTGTTGCATAATGCGGCGCGCAGCTCCTGAGCAAAGATGCCGCTGGCCCCGAAGGAAAAGTTCCTGTCGATGACAGCGATTTTTTTCGCCCGGGAAGTGGCTTCCCTAACCATGGCGGCCGGGAAGGGACGGAATAACTTCATTTTCAGGATACCGACCTTTTCCCCCCTGTTCCGTAAACTCCTAAGTACCAGGCGGCACGTACTGGTGGCCGTTCCTGAGGTCACAAGTATGATTTCTGCGTCGTTACAGCAGATGGTCTCCACGGGATCATAGCGGCGCTGGAATATCCCGTAAAATTCTTCCTGGATTTCGCGGAGGCAAACCAAGGCCTCCTCCATGGCCATGGCGATGTTATGGCGCATTTTCATGTAGGCGCCTGGCGGTACAAGCTGCCCGAAGGAGCAGGGATTTTCTGTATCCGCTTGAAATCGGGGCTCGTACGGGGGAAGAAAACGGTCAACATCCTCTTCTGACGGCACATCGACAGGTTCGTAGGTGTGGGAGAGGTAAAAGGCATCGAGAACCACCATCACGGGCAGATACACACGCTCCGCCAGCCGATACGCCTGGAGCACTGAATCTAAAACCTCCTGACCATCTTCGCAGTAGAGTTGTATCCATCCAGTGTCGCGCTGGGCAAGGCTGTCCGTCTGATCAGTCCAGATGTTCCAGCCAGGGGCAAGAGCGCGGTTTACTTCGGCCATGACGATGGGAAGCCGTGCACCCGATGTCCAGTGCAGGAGTTCGTGCATCAGGGCAAGTCCCTGTGATGATGTGGCTGTGAACGTCCGCACTCCGCAGCTCTGTGCCCCGATTAGCGCTGCCAGGGCGGAATGTTCGCTTTCCACGCGCAGGAAACGCGCATCCATAGTCCCGCCGGCACAGTATTCCGAGAGAATCTCCACGATATGGGTCTGGGGGGTAATGGGATATGCCGAGATCACCTTAGCCCTCGCCAGACGCACCGCCTCGGCGACAGCATGGCTCCCTTCAATGACCCGTTTCATATATCTTCCTCCCTGAGGGTCATGGCGTTACGCGGGCACTCCACAACGCAGAGTCCGCACCCCTTGCAGTAGTCGTAGTTGATGTGGCGCTCGTCGTTATTCTTTTCCCGGATAACTGCAATATCAGGGCAGAACATGTAGCAGTTATCGCACTGATTGCAGATTCCGCAATTGAAGCAGCGGTCGGCCTCCCTAATGGCCAGATTGGTCGAGATTTTGAGATCGATTTCCTCGAAGGATGTTCGACGCTCCTCTCTTAAGAGGCGCGGCTGAGTAATCCTCGGCTGGAACTGGAAATGATCGGCATTGATTTCTTCATAGCTCACAACATGGGTATTTCTGAGGCGGCGGTTTCCTCCCATGTACATTTCCATGGAAAGCGATGGTCCCTGTCCCACCCGGCATGCTGTGAGTTTCGGCACGATGGCCTCAATACCGCCGTGAAAGAGAATATCCAGGGCCATCGCCGCCTGTTTCCCGGAAGCGACGGCATGGGCGACACCCTTTGTTTCATTTGTAAGATCTCCTCCGAAAACTAATGCGGGTCCTCTATCCGGACAAAACAGAAGGGTATGCGAGAGCGCCAGGGATATCTTGGTCTTATCGGGGGGATTGAACCAGTCTTCGGCGGGTTCAGCGCCGGTCGCCTTAAAGACGCGCTCAACCCGGAGTTCACGAGTTTTCCCTTCAGCCGGCAGAATGTTAGCCCGACCGCGGCTGTCTTCTCCGGAGATTTTCATATCCTGCAATGTTAATGTGCATTGTGTGCCTTCTGCTGTTATTCTTACCGGTGTGACCAGTTCTATGAGTTCCACGCCCTCCTCGAGGACCATCTGCACCTCTTCCTCAAAGGCCGGCATATCGCGCTTCCGGCGTCTGTATAAAATGACGGCCTTTCCGCCGATGCGGATGATGCTCCTCGCCACGTCGATTGCCGTGTTTCCCCCACCGATGACGGCAGAGACACCACTGAGGGGAATCGTGTCACCCTGGCGAAGCTGCCTGAGGAACTGGAGTCCATCTTCGATTGCGCTCATTTCCTCACCGGGAACGCCCAGCTTTGCAGTGCGGGAATGTCCGCAGCCCATGAAGACGGCATCATAACGCTCTGCGGCATCCCGCAGGAATTCCCTTCCAAGCATTTGTCCTGTCAGGATACGAACATTCTGTGATTCGATGCGGGCTATATCACTCCTAAGTGTTGGCAGGGGAAGGCGGTAGATGGGTATTCCCCAGCGCAATACCCCGCCTGGCTCCGGCATGGCCTCAAAGACATCGCACGAATATCCCAAGAGCGCGAGAAAATACGAGGCTGAGAGACCTGCAGGCCCCGCGCCCACTATTGCTATCCTCTGTTTCTTGGCCGTGAGTCGAGGGAGGATGGGCTTCAGGTCATAACGGCTGGCGGTCTCTGCAAGAAAGCGCTCTATGGCGTGAATGGCTATGGCTTCGTCGAACTCCCTGCGGTTGCACACCCCCTCGCAGGGATGAGGACAAACACGCCCACAGACGCCAGGGAAGGGGTTTTCCCTGAGAATCATCTCCCAGGCCTCTTTGAATGATCCCTGGGCGCTCAGCATTTCGATACGGGCGATGTCTTCGCCTGCAGGACAGGCCGCACTGCACGGAGACGTTTTCTCGTCGAACTGAGGCCGCAGAAAGCGCCATGAACCGGTTTTGTTGCTTTCCGTGGACTGAGAGGAATGGGGTACCAAGAGCGGAATGGCGTTGGCTATTTCAATCATACTTCATTCCCTGATGGGTTTTCAAGGGTCTTTGTGCCAGGAGGTTCAACGGATTCTACCAATCCCAGAAGCTGCACCTCCCTGTAAGCATCTTCTGCAGCGGATATGTTTTGCGTGTACATGTCGGGGAGTTCTTCCCGGATAACCTCGCGAATCGCATCTAAGGGGAGCATACCTATCATACGTGCAAATGCCCCAATCATGGATGTGTTAACAATGGGATGAGTCCGCGTTCCCAGTTGGTTTCTTGAGGCGATCCGGCTTGCATCAACAAAGGCCAGCCGGTAGCCGATAAACGGTCTTCGCTCGGTGGGGGCAGCGGAGCTGTTGATCAGCACCCAACCGCCGGGCTTGAGTCCCCGTGTGACGTTAACGCCATGGAGAAGAGTCTGATCCTGGACCACTACGTGATCAGGGTAATATACATTTGTCCTCAGCAAAATCTTATCTTTGTTGAGACGGACATAGGCCTCCACAGGGGCTCCCCGCCTCTCTACACCGAAGAAAGGAAAACTTTGCACCTGATAGCCGGCCCGGAAGAAGGCCTTGGCCAGCAGGATTGTTGCAACTACGGTTCCCTGGCCGCCGCGCCCGTGAAAGCGGATTTCAAGCATAGTCGTCTGTCCACCTGGTTATACCTTGCTCCATACCACCGCTATTGCCCTGGCCGGCTTTCCGTCCAGAGATCGGAAACCGTGATTGATGTCCGATTCAAAGTAGATTGTGTCGCCCGGCTCAAGTCTTTCCACACGGTCGTCGGTCCGGAATTCCAGTCTCCCTTCGAGGACAAATATGAATTCTTCGCCTTCGTGGTTTGTAAAAACCATCTCTCCCGTATCCACGGGTTGAAACTCTACCAGAAGAGGTTCCATATGCTTGTCTGCTTTGTGTGTTTCAAGGGATTCGTAAATATAATCGACCTCGCCTTCATGGTGATGGTGGGGACGGCGCCTTATCTTGACTCGTTCCCCGCTGCGGGTCACGGATATTTTCATATCAGCGGTTTCCTCTTCGAAAAATGAGGCCATGCCCACATTGAATGCCTTGGCCAATTTCAGGAGTGTCGCCACAGGGGGCACTACATCGCCATTTTCAATCTCGTCCAGAATAGTTTTGGCAATACCGGTCTTCGCTGCTAGGTCCTGAAGCGTGATCTGTTTCTTGTGCCGGAGTTCTTTTACGGCACGTCCGATTTTCAGTCCCTCGCCGGACCTATCCATATCTTTATTTCTTGCCATTTTTGCACCTCGGCGGAAGTCATTTACGATGAAAACATCTGTTTGAAAAGAAAGTTTAGGGCTGCTGTTTCTTACAGGTGGAATTGTAAGACGGATAAGATTGTAAGTCAAGAACAAGGATCAGAACAAGGATCAAATGAATGCCCGAGGGAAATTAATTGCCAAAAGAGTAGATTTGAGCAGTATGCGCCGGCTCTTCTTTGCCGGCAGTCGATGCCTTATTGCGCCCGGCGCGCTTCGCAGCGTAAAGGGCGTCGTCGGCTGCCTGGAGAACTGCCTCTCCCGTCGCGCCATGCTCCGGAAAGCTGGCAACTCCCAGGGAAAGTGTGATGCTGTCAAGCGGCTTGCCGTTATAGTAAATCTCCAGATCCTGCACGAGGTTTCTTAATGTTTCGGCGCGTTTTTCGGTGATATCCATAGGGGTCCCCGGTAATATCAGGGTAAATTCCTCCCCGCCATATCGGCAGGCGACATCTTCTTTGCGAATATTGCTTTGTAGGAATTTCCCCAGGTCACGCAGCACTAAGTCACCCGCCTCATGGCCGAAAGTATTATTGAATCTTCGGAAGTGATCCAGGTCTATCATTATAATTGCCCTTGGGTAAACCCCCGGCTCTGCCGGGGGACTCCCGGAGTTTGACATTTCCGGGAGTATGTTTTTAAGAAATTGTTTCTGCTACTCAAATAGGATGCCATCGTCATGACAAAAAACTTTTGAGAATGTAGCAACTATGCAAAATATAGGATTTTGACTTTAATCGATTGCGGTCAGGCCCCTTTGAGGGGCCAGCAATCGTAATACCTCCGGCTCTGCCGGAGGATACTTATTTTAAAGATCAAGAATCTGGGAAAGAGTTATCCCCGAGCGCAAAAAGGATCGCTTGAAGTATGGGTGTTTTTTTAGGTCAACGGGTCAGACGGTCAATCAAACGGAGCGATAAATGCCAGAACCCACATCAGCCAGTTACATAATACTGATTGTCGGGATAATGATCATATCGGGAGCATTGGGCGGTATGGTAAGCGCTCTCTTGAGCGCGAGAGACGATCAGCCATTCTTGAGTTTAATTATCAAACATACCTTGATAGGTATGGTCACGGCATTGATGGTCCCGTTGTTACTCAACCTGCTGTCCAGCGATTTGCTCGATTCTGGATAGACCAGACCTCTGAAACCGCTTACCCTAAGCGGTTTGTGTATTTTTTTTGCGGTGTTTTCTGCCAGATTTCTTGAGCGTATCTATGGAAGCCGATTAAAGGGTGAGGGGCAGTATGGTCAGGAAGTTCATAAAAACAGCGATCAGCCTGACAGAAAAGAAGAACACACAGTCAAAGCAATTCACGTAAGCAGCCCTGACAAGGCAAGAACGACGGAAAACCAGTCGAAAATCCTGCGGGCTCTGGCAGGTGCCGAAGATGCAAAACTGCCTCTGGCAGATCTAATGAGAAATACAGAAATATCGCAAAAGGACTTTGATGAGACCCTTTCTCTGCTGATGGCCAAGGGGGCAGTCGCGCAGGTGTTAAGCGGCGGCAATAAGCTTCAACTTGTCTTGACGGCACGGGGAAGGCAACAATTGAATAAAGCGTCCGCCAATTGACATCAAGCAGTTCGTATCAAATTTCCCGTCATGCGTGCGTAGCTCAAAGAACTACCTTATTTACAGCCACTTCTTCCTTCTGAAATAGATTAGCATGGAAATGGCAATAGCCAGCATTATGCCCCAGATAAAGAAATACCCCCAGTGCCATTCAAGCTCCGGCATATGCTTGAAATTCATGCCGTATACGCCGGCTAAAAATGTCAGCGGCATAAATATAGTGGCGATAATGGTCAACACTTTCATAATTTCATTCATTCTGTTACTGATGCTTGAGAGGTATACGTCAAGTATGCCGGAAAGCATATCCCGGAAGGTCTCTATGGTATCTATCACCTGGATCGTATGATCGTAAATATCTTTCAGGTATACGTCCGTAGATTCCTGAACCAGTTGACAGCCTGTACGTTCAAGACTGCTGATGGTCTCCCGCAGGGGCCAGACCGATTTCCTCAAAAAAATCATTTCTCGTTTCAGGTGTTGAATGGCCTGAAGTGTTTCTGCCGAGGGGCTCTTGACGAGTGATTCCTCGAGGATCTCAATTCGTTCACCTATTTGTTCGAGAATAGTAAAATAATTGTCAACTATCGAATCGATGAGGGCATACGCGAGGTAATCTGCTCCCGATTTTCTCAGCCGTCCTTTACCGGCGCGGATTCTCTCACGGATGGATCTGAATAGATCTGTTTCTCTTTCCTGGAAGGATATGACAAAACTCCGGCCAAGTATGATACTTATCTGTTCTGAATGGATCTCGGTTGCTTGGTTGTCGCTGCTGTGGAAAGCTTTGAGAACGATATAGACGTATTCGCAGAAATCCTCCATTTTGGGGCGCTGGTCGGAATTGAGGATATCTTCCAGGGTGAGAGGATGTAAGCCGAAGATAGTTCCCAGTTCTTCGAGTGTCTGCACATCATGAATGCCGTTGATATGTATCCACGTGACTGTTGGACGATCCTTGAAGTGCCCGCATTCACTCGCCGTGCTTAATTCCTTCTCTTCGATATTCGCTTCGTCGTAGTTGACAACGGTTATTTTTGTTCTTTCGGTTAATCGTTCTCCGATATGAACGAGAGACCCTGGGGAAAGACCGGTCTTTCTCGATCTTTTCTTGAGCCATCTGGACATTATCATCAGCTCCTTGTCTTGATTACTACTTTTACGGATGGCTCCCTTCTGCCTTCGAATTGAACCTCCGGGGGTACAATCAGCCTTGGTGCAAATGTAGTTGTTGAAGTTAATGTCCTCAAGTCAATCGGCGCCGTCCGTATCCTTATTTTGGTGTGAAGCAGCTTGCCCGGCACCAGAACCGCAATTGATGGCGGTGTCACTGTGATCTTCTGGATGGCAATTCCTGGGGGCGGCGCATTTTCAGTTACAACCTCAACAGGAGCGGAAACATGGACAAACCGTGACGCAATGACAGTGATGCGGCCGGGCTTGATCCCCACTATGGTTAGGTTTGAAGGTGCATCTATCATGTCCTTCGTGAGTACCATATCCTGTCTGCCTTCCTGGATCTGTGACAGATTCAAGGATATCTTGAGGGCATCTATGTTCAGAATCTGAAAGGCCTGCGGGGGACCAACAACCATTATCTTGGCTTCAGAAATTTTCGGCTCTTCAATTACCCATTCAGGAGACATGTTCAGGTATTCAACAGGTATGGTAAAATCCTTCTGGATTGATTCCCTCTGGTATCCGAAAATCATCCAGAGGATACAGGCAAGGAGAACGGCGATGACCTTTTCCTTCGTATTTTCCTTTAACCATCGTGAAAGAGGCCCCGGCTTCTTTACGGGTGCTTTGCTTGTATAATAAGTCACCAGGTCACCTTTGAGGGCCGACGCGCTTACTTCCTTGATCCGTTCACCTTCGGCAATGCAGATGGTTCCCCTTTCCTCCGAAACAACTATGCAAATGGCATCCGATCGTTCAGAGAGGCCAAGGGCAGCCGTATGGCGAAGACCAAGATTCCTGTAACGACTGGCATTCGGCGAGAGGGGCAGATGACATCCAAAACGAGTTACTATGTCTCCATCAATAACAACGGCGCCGTCATGGCCTACGGAATGAGGATCAAAAATGCTCTCCAGCAGCGGCTCGCTGAGAGTGCCATTCAGTTCCACACCACCACTAAGGTGTCTGTCAAGAGGATCGTTTCCCTGGATAACAATCAGGGCGCCGATATGTTTTCGGGCAAGATCCGCTACAGTCTGGGCTATGATTTCAGATGTCTGTCCATGGGGTGTCGTCCTTTGAATCTTTTTTCTGATTATTCCCAGGATGGCAAGGCGTTCAAAGAATCGCCGGAGATCTTCCTGAAATATAACAACAAGAACGAAAAGAAGGATGGCAAAAAATCCCTGCAGAACAACTGTCGTAAGGTATAGCTGGAAAAATTTGGCAATGACGTAGATAAATCCCAGGAGACTGATGCCGATGAAAACAAAACGTGAGGCCCTGTCTTTAATCCATATCAGGAGTATGGAAATAGCGATCGCTATGATCGCAATGTCAAGGATGTCCTGAATCCGCAGGCTCTGCAGCATTGACCAGGCGCTATCTATCATAATCTCTTATCTTTCGTTTCAGAAGAATCAGCTGTCTGCTTCTTGACTTTGCTAAATAAAACACGGTGATGTAATTTTTGCAATAGGCAATATTGTGGTCTCACTTTTTTCTTGACAATGGTCTCTGCTTATGGTTTTATTGACGCAAGAACTATTAATGAGCGTGGTGGACATAATGAACAAAAACGGGTTGATCAAAGGTTATTACTACTGGAGCTACTATTTCCTATTGGTCTGCCTGTTGCTCAGGAGGAATTAGCGCCAGCTAAGTGAGACATAAGAGCCATGGGTAGACTGAAGGAATCTGCCCATGGCTTTTTTATTTTTGTGAGGCCATGGGAAGAGGTGTTTCCATGGCTTTTTTAATTAATTTTGAAAGGGGAGAATCGTGATTATTGTGATGAAAAAAGGTGCGACGGAAGGACAGATTGAGAACGTTATCGGTTGGATAGAATCCGTGGGATACAATGCTCATCCTTCCAGGGGAGTGGAACGAACTATTATAGGTGCAGTCGGCGACGAACGGGGCAAGGCCTACCTGATGTTTGCAGAATCAATCTCTGGGGTGGAAAAGGTAGTATCCATTCTTAGACCGTATAAGCTGGCGAGTCGGGAGTCCCGGGAAGAGGATACTGTCATCTCGGTAGGAGGGGTAGAGATCGGCGGTCCACACTTCGTAGTCATGGCCGGCCCTTGCTCCGTGGAAAGTGAAGAACAGATGATGGAAAGCGCCTATATTGTGAAGAAGGGAGGCGCACAATTCCTCAGAGGCGGCGCGTTCAAGCCAAGGACATCCCCTTACAGCTTCCAGGGTATGGAAGAAGAGGGCCTCAAGTTATTGGCAAAGGCCAGGGAAAAAACAGGCTTGCCTGTTGTTACGGAAGTCATGAATACGGCAGATGTCGATCTCGTTGAGGCTTATGCTGATATAATGCAGGTCGGAGCGCGTAATATCCAGAACTTCCCCCTCCTTAAAAAAGTTGGCCAGTCAAAGAAACCGGTTCTCTTGAAACGGGGAATGATGACCACAATTGAGGAACTGCTGATGTCAGCGGAATATATCCTCTCTTCCGGAAACGATCAGGTCATTCTTTGCGAGAGGGGCATTCGCACCTTTGAGACTGCCACCCGCAATACACTGGACATTAGCGCGGTTCCGGTCTTGAAAGAATTAACCCATCTTCCCGTCATTGTTGATCCCAGTCATGCATCGGGCAACTGGAAATATGTCATTCCTTTGAGCAGGGCAGCCTTGGCCGTGGGAGCGGACGGGCTCCTTGTTGAGGTTCATCCTGAGCCCGAGAAGGCAGTTTCCGACGGCGGTCAATCTCTCAAGCCGGAAAAATTCTACCAGTTGATGGAAGAAATAAAGAATCTGGAGGGTGTTATGAAGAAAAAGAAACAGGTGCTTCGATGAAGAAGATAAAGGTCAATCTGGATAAAAAAGTAGCCTCCTCCTATGAGATATGCATCGGATATGACGTTCTGGATCGGATAGGGCTGCTCATTGTGAAAAATATGCCGGCCCTTCATTACATTATCATTACTGATGTCAACGTCTCAGCCATCTATGGAGGGCTGCTTCTGGATAGATTGAAGGGGATGGCGCTCCCGGCGGATATGATCGAATTTCCGGCAGGAGAGGATGCAAAAAGCATCGGCACGACCATAGCCGTCGTCGAGAGACTGTTAAGACTTGGCGCTGACAGAAAATCGGCTCTCATCGCCCTGGGAGGTGGAGTCGTTGGTGACGTGACGGGTTTCATCGCGTCCACGTTCATGAGGTCTGTTCCCTATATCCAGATTCCCACAACCCTCATGGCCCAGGTGGACAGCAGTATCGGTGGAAAGACTGCCATCGACCTTCCGGAAGGGAAAAACCTCCTCGGGACATTTTACCAACCCAGGGGAGTGTACATCGACGTGAAGTTTCTGGATACACTTCCCGAAGATGAGATAAGCAGCGGCCTCGCGGAGGTGATCAAGTACGGCATAATCGATGATGTGGAGTTCTTTAATTTTCTGGAGCGAAATATTGAGGCAATCAAAGATAGGGATCGGGATGTTCTTGTGGAGATGATTGAGAATTCGTGCAGGATAAAAAAGGGTATCGTAGAGATAGACGAAAAGGAGCTGGGGCTTCGCCGTGTACTCAACTTCGGTCATACCATAGGCCACGCCATCGAAGCGGAGTCCAATTATACTATCTCTCATGGGGCCGCCGTTTCCCTGGGTATGCTCGCTGCCGCAAGGATATCAGAGAGGTTGTATGATCTTCCCGAAGGGGATCGGGAGAGGATTGAACATCTGTTGGAAAGCGCGGGACTTTCCTGCCGTATTCCGCAAACTATGACAACGGATGGCATTATAACAAGGTTAAGGGCGGACAAGAAGAAAGAGGGTGATACGATTCATTTCGTCCTGCTTAAGAAGATGGGAATGCCTTTCATAAATGGGGGCGTTCCTGAATCGGTTCTGCGCGAAACGGTGGAGGGAATGAAAAAATGAGATTGTCATCACTTGATCGCCTCCGGCGTGATCTCAAGGAAACGGACGGCAAGATCGTAAAGCTGCTGAATGAGAGGGCCCTGCTATCCATGAAAATAGGAAGGGACAAGGCAAAAAAGGGATTGGATGTATTTGACGCCTCGCAGGAAGCGAAACTTTTTGAATACCTGGCAGAGGTGAACGAAGGGGCGCTGCCGGAGAAATACCTGAAGGCCATATTCAGGGAGATCATTTCCGCTTCCAGGGCCTTGCAGAAACCCATCACTGTGGCCTTTCTGGGACCGCATGCGACATTCAGCCATCTTGCTGCAGAGTCCTATTTCGGCACAAGTACCGGCTTTATCCCTCAGGCAAGTATCTTTCATGTCTTTGACGAAGTTGAGAAAGGGAAGGTGCAATGGGGGGTTGTCCCCGTGGAAAATTCTCTCGAAGGTTCTATCAACTTGACCCTCGATCGATTGATATTGACACCCCTTAAGATTCGGGCGGAGATTTTTCTCAGGATCAGCCACTGCCTGCTTGCGCCAGGGAAGAGCATGGACGGGATAAAGCGGGTCTATTCGGTTCCCCAGGTAATGGCGCAGTGCCAGGGATGGCTGCGCACCAATCTCCCTCGATGTGCGCTTGCTGAGGCAGAAAGCACTGCTGCGGCAGCCCGGATTGTCCGGAAGGACAACAACGGCGCCGCCATAGGAAGTCGCCTCGCTGCCGCCACTTACGGTCTGAATATACTTTCAGAAGGGATCGAAGATAATCCATCGAATACGACGCGATTTCTGGTCATAGGAGAAGGTGAAAGCAAGATGACGGAAAGCGATAAGACGTCGATCCTCTTCGGGACCCGCCATGTGCCGGGCGCCCTGTATCATGCGCTGGAACCATTTGTTCTGCGACGGATTAACCTGATGAAGATCGAATCGTATCCCCTCAAAGAGCGGTTATGGGAGTATCTCTTCTTTGTTGATTTTTCCGGTCACGTAGATGATCCCGAAATCAGGAGATGTATGAAAGCCGTAAGGGGGAAGACGAATTTCTTGAAGATCCTCGGATCATATCCCAGGGGCGAGGAACCACGATGATCTGTATTCCCATCACAGGAAACACACAGGAAGAAGCTCTGCTCCAGATAGAAATGAGCCTGTCGCGCGCTCATGTGTTAGAGTTAAGAATGGATCTGATAAGTGGAGACTTAAGAACGTTAATGGAGAGGTGCAGATCATATCCAATTCCTGTCAAGATATTGGTCACAAACAGGGGGAGGGAATCTTCATCGTCTGAGGACATTTCAGGAGAGGGAAGGAGGATTGCCGCGCTGAAAGAGGCTGTCCGTCTTGGCGCGGATTATGTGGACGTTGAACTCTATACACCCGAGGCTTTGCGGAAAGATTTGCTTGACACGGCGAGTGCCCATGGCAACCGGACCAGGGTGATTATTTCGCATCATGATTTCAGCAAGACGCCGTCATTCAAAACATTGAAGAAGATTTTTTATGAATGCATGGAAAGCGGCGCCAGTGTTGCTAAAATAGTCACTCTTGCAAAAAGGCCGGAGGATAACTTTACGGTTCTCAGCCTGATCCCTTACGCCCGTGATAGAAAGAATGATATCATCGCCTTCTGTATGGGAGAGCAGGGAAGGGAAAGCAGGATAATGGCGCCCCTCCTTGGCTCTTATCTCAGCTTCGCCTCGCTTGCGGAGGGGCTGGCCTCAGCGCCTGGTCAGCTTACCGTCGGTGAGATGGAGGAGGTCATGAATCTCGCCGGTCGTGGTGTTCACAGGGAGGGCAAATTATCCGTGCCCCCGAATGCGAAGATTTTTGGACTCTTGGGAAATCCTGTCAAACAGAGTCTCTCGCCCTTGATGCACGATGCGGCCCTCAATAAGATGAAAATCGCAGCGAAGTATTTGCCGTTCTGCATCCAGGATATTGGCTCTGCCGTAAGGGGCATGAAAGGGATTGGCATCAGCGGCGTAAGCGTAACCGTACCTTTTAAGGTTGCCGTCATGGAACATCTCGATGAAGCAGATGATGACGCGCGGAAGATCGGAGCTGTAAATACCATCGTCAATAACAACGGCAGATTGAAGGGCTTCAATACGGACTGGATCGGTCTTGTTCAAGCCATCAGCGAAGTTACAGATATCAAGGGGAAGGTGTTCGCCATTCTGGGAGCCGGCGGAACTGCGAGGGCCGCTCTCTTCGGCGTAGAGAGAGAAGGCGGTATCCCCGTTATCGTCAATAGAAATGTCGCAAGGGGGGAGAACCTGGCGAAGGAGTGGGGATGCTCTTTTTACCCTCTTTCCGAGTTGGGTAGGGTCAGGGCGGATTGTCTGATCAATACAACACCCGTGGGCATGATACCGAATATAGATGAATCACCCGTCAGCGACGCGGTCTTCGCTAACTACCGATGGGTCATGGATGTTATCTATAATCCTCTCAAAACAAGACTGATGCGGGATGCTGAAAAGGCAGGGTGCATAACTGTACCGGGCCTCGGCATGTTCGTTCATCAGGGGGCCGAACAGATCAGACTCTGGACGGGGCAGGAAGCCCCGAGAGAGTTTATGAAACAGGTCGTGATGGAGCGCCTTTTATATGGAAATTAAGCCGGTTCGTCACTTGAATGCAACTGTCGGGGTTCCCGGTTCCAAGAGTTACACCCAGAGGTCCCTTGTTGTTGCCTGCCTGGCGGAGGGTAAATCTATGCTCAGCAATGCGCTCATTTCGGAGGATACAAGATATCTTGTGGAGGCATTGCGTTTCCTTGGCAATGAAATTGTTATCTCAGGCAGTGATATTGCAATCACCGGAACAGGCGGTAATATCCATAATCCCGGACGGGTGATCTTGCTGGGGAACAATGGGACAGCACTGCGGTTCCTGACGACACTGGCCTCCCTGGGAAAGGGTGAGTATATTCTGGACGGCAGCAGCCGTCTTCGCGAAAGGCCGCTCCTGCCGCTTCTGGATGCCCTGAAAATCCTGGGAGTTCAATTTCAAAGCAGGGACGGCTATCCTCCGGTCAAGATCGATGCAAAGGGTTTAAAAGGTGGCAGCGTTGCCTTTGCAGATGTGGAGAGCAGCCAATATATCTCTTCCCTGCTCATCGGCGCTCCTTACGCCGAAGGTGATATAGAAATTGCGCTCACAGGGAAGACAGTTTCCCAGCCCTACATAGATATGACTATGGACGTCATGGGGCGCTTTGGTGCGGAAGTGATCACGAGAGGAAAAAAATTATTCAACGTAAGAAGCGGGCGGCATTACAGGGGACAGAGGTACATCATTGAGGGAGATGCATCGAGCGCCTCCTATTTTTTCCTGGCTGCCGCTTTATGCCGCGGACGGGTCAAGGTCGTAAACATGAACCCGGCGAGTCTTCAGGGAGACATCAATATCCTGGGTATAATGGAAAGTTTAGGATGTTCTGTAGTCCGTGGCGATGCGTGGGTCGAGGTTACTGGTGGGCCGTTACGTGAAGGGGACGTCCTTTTCGATATGGGAAACATGCCTGACATGGTGCCCACTCTGGCGGTTCTTGCCGCATTCAGACAGGGACAAACGATTATCACAAATGTTTCACATCTGCGCGTTAAGGAAAGTGACCGCATAGCGGCACTGGTAAATGAATTGAAAAGAATCGGCGTTGCTGCAAAGGAAACAGTCGACGGTCTTATCATTGCCGGAGGAAAACCGCATGGCGCCCATATTGAGACATATAACGATCACCGGATTGCCATGAGTTTTGCCATCGCAGGACTCGCCGTACCCGGTATCAGAATAGGGGACAGACATTGTGTGGGAAAATCCTTTCCCGGATTCTGGGATGAACTCTCAAGATTGTATGAGGATTAAGTGCACGTTATATTGATTGGATACCGCGGAACGGGTAAATCGGCCGTGGGGAAAAGGCTTGCTGATAAGCTAAAGATGCCATTTTATGATACTGATGAGCTTGTCGAGCAAGGGGCAGGGAGGTCGATCCGGGACATGGTTGCAGAAAAAGGCTGGGCATATTTCCGGAAGAGAGAGGGTGAGATTATCCGGAAACTGGCGCTTCTGCAAAGAGGCGTTATAGCAACCGGCGGCGGGGCAGTCATGGATGAGGGCAATTGCGACATTCTTAAAAAGCATGGTTTATTGATCTGGCTTAGGGCTGACGTGAAGACGATGGTTGAAAGAATGAGGGACGATGCGACAAGCAAAGAAAGGAGGCCTTCCCTTTTGCATGATGATACCTTTCGGGAGACAGAAGATGTCATCAAGCAACGGCTGCCGGTATACAGGGGGCTGGCAGATTTTTCGCTGGACACAAAAGGTAAAAACATAGATGAAATAGTCAACGCTGTCTGTGAATTTCTGAACGGAACAGGCAGATTTGTCAGGAAGGAGTCAACATGTCAGGAAATTCCATAGGCGTCATCTTTAAAGTAACAACCTGGGGTGAATCACATGGTCCCGCAACTGGTGCAGTTGTGGAAGGATGTCCTCCCGGCATCGACCTTGCGGAAGAAGACATTCAGAAATGGCTGAATAGAAGAAGACCGGGCAGGATCGCATCAAGCTCGCCCCGTAAGGAAGACGATGTCGTTAAAATACTATCGGGAACTTTTCAGGGGAAGACCACGGGCACGCCCATTTCTCTCTCCATAGAGAACACGAACGTTGACAGCAGCGCCTATGAAGACATCAAGGACATCTTCAGACCGGGACACGGTGATTTTACCTATTTCAAAAAGTACGGGATCCGCGATTACCGGGGCGGCGGACGTGCCTCTGGCCGGGAAACGGCAGCCCGCGTGGCCGCCGGAGCAGTTGCGCAAAAAATTATTTCGCGGGTGGGTGTGGAAGTCATTGCCTATACAACGGCGCTGGGAGGTATTGTCATAGATCGAAAGAAGTATGCAGCCAAGACCATCTCTCACGAAGACATAGCCATAAATCAGTTGCTGTGCCCCGATGCGGACGCTGCAAGGGTTATGGAGGAGAAACTGGAGGAGGCGAGGCGCTCCGGCGATTCCCTCGGTGGCATTGTTGAAATCATTGTGAGAGGATGCCCTCCGGGCCTGGGAGAACCGGTGTTTGACAAGATGGATGCCGACCTTGCGAAGGCCCTCATGAGCATCGGGACGGTAAAGGGAGTGGAGATAGGAGCCGGCTTCAAGGTTGCCGAAATGACGGGGTCTCAGGCAAATGATCCCATGACACCGGGTGGTTTTCTTTCCAATCACGCCGGCGGCATACTGGCCGGCATCACGACAGGGCAGGACATCGTTTTGCGCGTGGTGGCGAAGCCTATCCCTTCCATAGCGAAAGTTCAGCAGACGATCAACGTCCGGGGAAATCGAGCGGAAGTGTCGATCAAGGGGAGGCACGACGTATCTGCAATACCCCGGATAATCCCTGTGTGCGAGGCCATGGTGACAATTGTGTTGGCAGATCATTTATTGAGGCAGAAGACGATTTGAAGATGACTAAGATAGGCATCATAGGTGGTACCCGCGGCATGGGCAATTGGTTTGCCCGCTTCCTCGAGAAGGAGGGACACGCCGTCCGTGTGTTCGGAAGGAATGTGAGTGAAGCGAATATTGCCGAAATGGCTGATACATGTCAGGTGGTAGTCGTGAGTGTCCCCATGGGAGCAACCGGCGAGGTTATTGCGAAGGTTGGTCCCCATATGCGCAAGGCCTCTCTTCTTATGGATCTCACTTCTCTGAAACGGGATTCCGTTAAGACAATGTTGGAAACATCTGTTTCCGAGGTGATCGGGTGCCATCCTCTCTTCGGCCCCCGTATTAACTCCATCGCAGGGCAAAACGTTGTCCTCTGTCCTGCAAGGGCCAGAAAGTGGCTTTCCTGGCTCACGGATATTTTTGAGAAGAAGGGTGCCTTTGTACTTGCAGCGCCGCCGGAGAAGCATGACCAAATGATGGCCATCGTCCAGGGACTCAATCATTTCAATACAATCATGATGGGTCTGGTTTTGAGCAAGGCAGGGGTGAGCCTGTCAGAGTTAATGAAGTTTGCCACACCGGGCTTCCGGGCGAAGATGGAAATCATGGAAAGGGTATTTTGTCAAAATCCCGGGCTCTACGCTGACATCTTAACGATGAATCCTGATATTCATCGGCATATCGAGGCATACGAACAAGACGTAGCTCAACTGAAAAAACTAATATGTCAGGGAAATAGCGCAGGTATTGCGGATGTGATTGAGAAGCACGCCTCTTTCTTTGAAGTCATCTGAGCATGACGCGAAAAATCAGGATTCACCCGCGGAGTTCTTCTGGACAAAGCTATCACGGAATGCACTTGATATCTTCGCTTCCTTCATGTAGCTCACAGCCTCTTCCATGGTCGAAAAATTCCCGATCAATATCCTGTGCCAAATTCCCCGTCCCCGGATATGGACCGTCTCCATACGAACATCGGGCAGCTTCTTTTTCATATCGTCCACAAATCCCGCTGCCGCGTCTTTCTTGTTTTCAGGAAAGGCCTTTATCTGAATGGCGTATTTCAGTTCACTTCGAGTGTTTGACGGTGCAGCCGCGGCCGGTGATTCCGAAGGTGCGGTTTTGGTTTGATTAGTCTCGGGAGGTAATACCGCCGCTGGTTGAGCAATCTGTTTTTCCGGAACAGCGTCTTTCACCTCCGCCGGAATAGGGGGCCGCAACCATTCGGCTCCATCAAAATATGCTGCTTCTCCCGTGAGCCTGTTAATCCTGAGCGGATATACCTTCCCTTCAAAACTTAGTGCATCATAATGGTAAAACACGGGCCAGTAAAAAATAGTAATCAGGCCAAGAATAAGAGCAGGCAACAATGCGAAAACGATGCGGGAAGATCGAAATCTGCGCCCTTCTGTCCTCTGCAAGGGCCATTTCCCCGCCCCGGTATGAAGCCTCGGCTCTTCAGTCACCATCGCTTCAGTTTTCAATTGTTGCGGAGCATAAGAGACCTCCTCCGATTGATCGCGGCTTGAGACCTTCCGATACAGGGAGTCCAATTCCTCTTCGAGTTCAAGCTCTTTCGGGTCCCCTTTTTCCATTATATGCCTTTTGTATCCCGGGAGCGCCCCGCATGCCCAGCCTGTCGCCGGCGAAAAAAGGGCGCATCATCCAATAAACATCTTCTTTGACGGGCAGCCTGTAAGTCCAAAGTTTTGCAAATGCACTCTATAAAACTATTTTCCTTCTCCTACGTGTTTGATAAAACCATTGACGACGACGGTCTCATCAATCTGCAGATACCGTGCATATGATTTCAGGAAACCTTTCAGATACACAGCAGGCGGGAAAAGCTCCAGGTTGTCCTCTTCTATCGCCCGAAGCATGCCTATTTGCACTTTTGTAATATCCGCAATTTCCTCAAGAGGAATTTCCAATTCCGTTCTTATCTTGTAGAGGTCCGCCCCCGTCAGTATATCCTGTGCCAGTATTTTTTGTATCAGTTGGTTTTGCGAGACACGTTCCTTCAGTTCCTCAAGCTTTCTGGCAGGTTCAAACATATCAAAATGGATTTTCTTGAAATCATATATGGGAATCGGTTCTTTCATTTTGTTGCTGTATTGCAATCCGTTATCCATTAATCCGAGTTCAATGAGCCTGCGATCATACTGTGTCCTGGATTCAAGGTCAATCAGGGCCAGATATGCCTTTTCCAAAAGGGAAAGTATCTCTTGTCGTTCCTCCTTTGAAAAAAAAGAATAACTCACAATGGATTCGTCCTGATAAAGTTCAAAGACCCTTTTATAAGCGCGCCGTATCTCCAACGGCGATGCATCAGGAAGGATTTCCAGGAGTTCATAGTAATTCTGTTCGCGGAACGGTTTCATTTTACCTTGCACGATCCTCTATAAATTTTTAATCAACGGCATTTTGTAGGATTGGTTCTGCTTCATTTATTGACAGTAGATTCTTGTGGCAATTCCTGAGATCATGGGTAGTCTGAGTATAGGGGTAGAGATCGAGAAAGGGAATCTTTTTGCAGACGGCATTATGGACGCGGTCGTCAAAGCTGATGTTTCCGACAAAATGCATCTTCAGGGCGAGGTGTCTTTGGATAACTTTGCAGATCAGTGCCCCGATATTCGGGTTATCCTGCTTTCTTAACTGATTGAGCACCAGCTTAAAATTGAAAGCCCGCAGTTCATTTTCCAGGATTTCACCCTTTTCGGGGTCCAGTTCCTTCATGATATAGAGTAGAATATCCGGGTTGCTTACAGTGGCCCTGCCGTCCCGCTCTTGGGCTTCCTCGGCTAATACCCGGAAATCACGATTGTTAAGGACCTGGCGGATTTTACGAAAATAAACAGAACGAATTAGCCGGTAAATATTTTCTATGGAAGTCGGTTCGGGCGTTGTCACAAAGATGCCCGAGTTAGAGATCATAAAAAAATCGATGGTGTTAAAAGAAGTTCCCGCGCCGAGATCCAGCAGAATATACTCATAAGAGAGCTTGGAAATGTTTCGTATGATCTTTAATTTCTGCTCGTGGGCAAGATTGGCGATGTCCAGATTATTCATGGCGCCGCTGATGAGATAGAGGTTTGGAACAGGCGTGGGTTCGACGGTTTCTTCAAGGGTGCCCACCTTCTTGTTTACGAAATCCGAGATACTTTTTTCAGGAAGAGGAAGACCGATAATGGTGTGGAGATTGGCTGCCCCGAGGTCAACATCAACCAGAAGGGTCTTATACCCTCCCTTCGCAAGCAGAATACCGAGATTGCCGGCAATGAAACTTTTGCCGGAGCCTCCCTTCCCACCTCCGATGGACCATATGTTCGGCATAGCTTTTCTCAGCAATTTTCGTCAGATGGCTGAAGTATAAGAGAAAGAATATTATATGTCAAGAGCGAGTCACTGCTCAAAATGGATTTTTCCAATCTCCAGGAGCCGGGAGATCACAGTTATACCATGACAGTTTCGGTGTTTTCCCCCCTTCCATTTTATCGCGCGTGCAAATGCTGCTTTGGACCTGCAGGACATTTGATGTGTCTGGTTTGCGCCTTTTAGCCCCACAGGGAGGAGTGTAATATCAGTCCCTGGCCGGCAACAAGAAAAAATAATACTTGATTAAAATAAATTCTTCAATTAGTTATAAATGTTATGCATAGATACCTTTGCAAATCTGTGCTTCATGTCATTGTGAAGCAGGCCGAAAGCCCCAAGCGACGCTCTGTGCAAAGACTTTTTCACGGGGCGAAGGAGGGGATACGAAGGGCGGAGGTTTTCAAAGTCATTGCGTAATGCTGCTGTATGCGGAATTTGCATGTAAATTGGGGAAACGGAGATTAACTGGTGATCAAAATTGATTTTGAAAAGGGGAACGGACTTGTCCCTGTTATAGTTCAGGACGCTGACACAGGAGAGGTTCTCATGCTCGCCTACATGAATCGGGATGCCTGGCTGAAAACGCACCAGACGGGCAAGGCGACGTACTGGAGCAGGTCGAGAAATGAGCTGTGGGTCAAAGGTGAGACATCCGGGCATATCCAGATTGTCGAAGAGATTTTAGTTGACTGTGATTCTGATACGGTTCTTCTGAAGGTCCGGCAAGCAGGTGGCGCCGCGTGCCATACGGGCTACAGATCATGCTTTTTCACAAGGGTCGTTAATGGAAAGACGGAGGTTATCGGGGAACGAATATTCAAACCGGAGGATGTCTATAAATGAAAAAATTGAAACTGGGAATACCAAAAGGAAGCCTGGAGGCCAAGACTGTTGACCTCTTTAAAATGGCTGGCTGGCGCATTACATATGATGAGAGGAGTTATTTCCCGGAAATAGATGACGAAGAGCTCTCCTGCACCCTTGTGAGGGCACAGGAGATGTCAAGATATATTGAGGATGGAACTCTGGATCTGGGGTTGACTGGTAAGGACTGGATCATCGAAAATGAATCGAATGTTGTCGAGGTGCAGGATCTGATTTATTCGAAGGTATCGGCAAGGCAGGCACGGTGGGTTCTGGTAGTCAGAGAAGATTCTCCTGTGCGGGTCATCGAGGACATGGAAGGGAAAAAAATCTCGACGGAACTGGTAAAATTCACAGAAAGGTATTTCAGGGAGAGGAAGATCAATGTTCATGTCGAGTTTTCCTGGGGCGCGACGGAGGCGAAATGCGTTGAAGGCCTCGTGGATGCTATCGTGGAGGTAACCGAAACGGGAACGACGATTAAGGCTAACAAGTTGAGGATTGTGCATGAACTGATGAAGACCAACACAAAACTGATTGCCAGTCCCGCCGCCTGGGAGGACCCCTGGAAGCGCAAGAAGATAGAACAGATAAGGACGTTGCTCAATGGTTCATTGCTGGCCATGGGGAAGGTGGGTTTGAAGCTGAATGTATCCAAGGCGAATCTTGGGCGAGTTGTCCTCCTCCTGCCTGCTCTGAAAGCGCCCACCATATCCGGGCTGTACTCGAATGACTGGTATGCTGTTGAAACAATAGTGGATGGAAATGTTGTGAGGGATTTGATACCCCTGCTTAAGGAAGCTGGGGCCGAAGGCATAATTGAATATACATTGAATAAGGTCGTCTGAAAGGTGCAACAGTTATGGCACGGAAGGCTGAAATTTACAGGAAAACGACGGAAACGGAAGTATCCATGGAGCTTGATCTCGATGGTACGGGGGAAGGGAAGATATCCACGACTGTAGCGTTTATAGATCACATGCTCAGCCTATTTGCCCGGCACGGCCTCGTGGATCTCATCATAAAGAGCCATGGTGATACGCAAGTTGATGATCATCATTTAGTTGAGGACATCGGTATTTGCCTCGGCGATGCCGTGAAGAAAGCCCTTGGTGATAAAAAGGGGATACAGCGTTACGGATCAGCCATGATTCCCATGGATGAGAGTTTATGCAGTCTGGTCATGGATATATCAGGAAGACCCTATCTGATTTATAACGTGGAATTCAAGAGCAAAAAAAGCGACAAGTTCGACTACTCTCTGTTAAGGGAATTTTTTAAGTCTTTTTCAGATCATAGCGGAATAACCTTGCATATCAACCTTCTTTATGGTAAGAATAATCACCATATAGCCGAGGCGATTTTCAAAGCCTTGGCCCTTGCCTTGAGAAAAGCAGTGACCATTCACGGCCGCATAGAAGGCATCTTATCCACTAAGGGAAGTTTGTGATCAGCATTCTCCGAAGAGGAGGTGGTAACATCCACAGAGATTCGTTCAGCATTTCAGATCGGTTTGCCCAGTTCCTCCTTTTATTTTTCATTCTTTGCGCAGTTTGCGGCTGCCAGCGCGCGAGCGGCGTATCTACTACTCTTAAAGATGACGGGAATGTTGTCTTTAAACGTATCGCCGTCGTCCCTTTCCAGTCGATCCGCCAGGAAGATGCAGACATTACGACAGCGCGATGTCCCGTGTGTGGACTGGTGTTCAGGACAGAAAGATATGCCAAGGGTTCAGAGGCTGTTGTCGAAGGCATATTTCTTGATCGTCTCAAGGATGAGAAGGCGTTTGCTCTTATCCCGCCGGATAGGGTGGGAGGCGTTTACGAAGGGGTCACGGGACAACTTTTCAAAGCGGATCTCCTGGATGTCTTAAAAAAAGTTGGCGCTGAATTGGAGGCGGATGGAATCATATTAGGTTACGTGTACCGCTTCCGGGAAAGGAAAGGATTCTCCCTATCCGTTGAAAAGCCGGCATCCGTGGCCTTTGAAATCCATCTGATCAGGGTGAGCGATGGCGCCATCGTCTGGAGAGGCATCTTCGATAAGACACAAGCCTCACTCATGGAGAATCTTCTACAAATAGGTTCTTTTTTAAAAGAGGGTGGGAAATGGGTCACCGCCAAAGAGTTGTCTGCCGAGGGTATGGATGAGGTTTTGAAGGATTTTCCCGGAGTTCGGCACGATTGACAGAGCCTTATGGATAATCACGTCTGGTACCCTGGTTGGGTATTTTTCATGAGCGGGAAGTTTAATAGATTCGGGTTGGGAGTCGGCAAGTGATCATTATACCGGCGATCGATTTGAAAGATGGCCGGTGTGTGCGGCTTGCGCAGGGAGATTTCAGCCGTGTGACCGTATATTCTGATGACCCTGTCGGTATAGCCAGGAAGTGGCAGGAGAACGGGGCAGAGCGTATCCACGTGGTTGATCTTGATGGTTCGCGGAGCGGTTCACCAAAAAATGCGGATGTGATCCGGGGTATCGTCGAAGAAGTCGGATTACCAATCGAGGTCGGCGGTGGCATAAGAGACATGAAGACCATTGAGGCCTACATAGGAATGGGCGTAAACTGGGTGATCCTGGGCACGATGGCTCTGAGAGACAAGGGTTTCGTCAGGGAGGCGTGTGAAGCCTATAAAGGCGAAATTATCCTCGGCATCGATGCGAATGATGGGATGGCAGCAATACAGGGGTGGACAGAACAGACTTCAGAATCTGCTGTTGATATAGCAAAAGGTTATGAAGGCTACGGACTGGCTGCAATTGTCTACACTGACATCAAGAGGGATGGCATGGAAACGGGCGTCAATATAGAGGCTACCAGAAATCTCGCCCGGTCAGTTGATATACCGGTAATAGCTTCAGGCGGCGTTTCAAGTGTTGAAGATATCCGAAGACTCCGTGAAATAGAAAAGTTCGGCGTTGTGGGTGTTATTATCGGTAGAGCCCTGTATTCAGGCGCCGTTTCGCTTAAGGAAGCCATAAGCCTGTCAAAGTATTGATATCTGTGACAACGCATTTTTGATGATTCCGCAAAATGGTAAGAAAAGTCAGCTCCCTAATAAAGCGGGTTTCAATGCGCCCTGATCCCAAGAAGGGGAGGATACAGCGGAACTAACGTTTTTTGACTTTTTGCTGAATCTTCATTCTTAAAGTCCCGCCGTTCAGGCGTGGAGGTTCACTTCAAAGAGAAAGGATGGCGTCATGGAAGATTGCATTTTTTGCAAGATAGCAAATGGCACGATACCGAGCAAAAAAGTTTACGAAGACGCAGAGACAGTGGCCTTTGATGACATCCATCCTATGGCTCCTGTTCACGTTATCATAATTCCCAAAAAGCATATCCCGACCATGCTGGATGTGGCGAAAGCAGATATGAGCTCCATCGGTTCCCTGTTCACCGCTGCCCAGGAGGTGGCACGCATCAAAGGCATAAATGAAAGAGGATTTCGAGTCGTCATAAACTGCAATAAAGAAGGGGGGCAGGTCATTTTTCACCTGCACATGCATGTTTTGGGAGGAAAAAAACTGAAGGACGGGCTGGCCTGATTGAAGACGGCTTGACAAACAGCCAATGTGATATAAATTACTAAGGTTTAAGGTTATATGGGTGGCATAATGAATATTGATGAGAAAGTTAACGGTGAGATGGTCCTCGCCACGAAGGCAAAGGATCAGGTAAGGCTGTCTGCCATACGGATGGTGAAGGCAGCTATGCATAACAGGGAAATAGACCTGAAGAGGAAATTAAATGAAGTGGAATTCCTGCAGCTCTTGTCATCCATGGTGAAGCAGAGAAAAGACTCGATCGACCAGTTTAGAAAAGGCGGAAGAGAGGATCTGGTCGACAAGGAGGAGGCGGAACTGAAGGTTATACAGGCATTCATGCCAGAGCAGATATCGGAAGAAGATGTAGCTCGCGAAATTGACACTGCAGTCAAAGAAGTCGGCGCAATGAGTATCAAAGATATGGGGAAGGTAATGAAGGTCCTCATGCCGAGATTAACTGGTAAGGCAGACGGGAAGATGGTTGGCGAGAAGGTTAAGGAAAAATTATCATCTTAATTGCATATATTTCATAAATTTAGGAAGACCTCTGCGCAGAGGGTTCATCCTGAAGCAAGTATCCCCCCTCCCTCTTCATTACAGGGGGATAAGGGGATGAATTCATATCAGTCATCGAGAAAATTGAAGATAGATGAACTACCCGGCAAGGAAGAAATTATTCTGCATTGCGCCCTTTCTCCAGCCGCACGGGCAGGCCTATTGGAAGCGCTCCCGGCCTATGATTTGCCGCTCAGAACTTCTTGTAAAAAGATTCGATAATCTTAGCCACTTTTTTGGATTAATCGACGTCTGCGTTTTAGTCCCGAAAGGATAGAGGGGCAAGGCAGTGAAAGGACATATTGCTCCGGATAAGATAGAGGAGGTAAAGAGAAGGGCGGATATTGTTGATCTGGTTTCAGAATATGTCACGCTCAAAAAAGGAGGGAAAAACTTTCTCGGACTCTGCCCCTTTCACAAGGAGAAGACAGCTTCCTTTACGGTGAATCGAGACAAGCAGATATTCTACTGTTTTGGATGCGGTGAGGGAGGCAATGTTCTGACATTTCTGATGAAAATGAGTGACATGTCCTTTCCAGAAGCGGTAAGGCATCTGGCGGGTAAGACGGGGGTCATCATTCCTGAGAGGATTTTGACCCGCCAAGAAAAGGAGTCATCCAGCGTCAGGAGCGAAGTCAGCCGTGTCAACAAGATGGCAGCGGCGTATTTCTCCGAGAACCTATTTTCGCAGGCGGGAAAAGAGGCGCGAGACTACCTGAGAAAAAGGGGGATACAGGATGACGTAATCAAGGAATTCGGCCTTGGATACGCCCTCGATGGATGGAGGCATCTGAGGGATTATTTCGAAAAGGCGGGCATCTCCTTGAAACTTGTTGAACAGTCAGGACTGGTCATTCCAAAGGCAAACGGGGGCGGGTCTTTTTACGACCGGTTCAGGGGGCGATTAATTTTCCCCATAGAGGACGTCGTCGGCAGTGTCATTGCCTTCGGCGGCAGGATTATAGGGAGCGGCGAACCAAAGTATCTGAATACTTCCGAATCGCCCGTATATATCAAGGGAAGGAATCTCTATGGCCTCAACCGCACGAAAGAAGACATCCGCAAGAAAGGTTATGCCATCATCGTTGAAGGATATTTTGACTTAATCACCCTGTGGGCTTCCGGCATCAGGAATGTTATCGCCACACTCGGGACCGCTCTGACGCGAGATCATGTCGATCTAATTCGGCGGTATACTTCGCACGTTGTGGCGGTGTTTGATCCTGACGAAGCCGGGAAAAAGGCTCTGACGAGGAGCATAGAACTGTTTCTTGCCGGGAATATGCATGCAAAGGGCGTTGTACTTCCGGATGGCCATGACCCTGATCAATATTTGAGGACACATGGAAAAGAATCCTTCATGGAAATCATCGATGACGCCGAGTCCCTGGTCGATTACTATATTGAGAATGTTATCGGGAGAGTAGCGACTTTTGAGGAAAAGAAAGACGCCCTTAGGGAAGCCGTGTCGTTTATTATCCATATTGATAATACAAGAGAGAGGGATCTGTTCATAAAAAGGGTATCGGAGAAAATAGGTTTAGATCAGCAGCTTCTGACAAAAGAGGTCAATCTTGCCTTGAAGACGCCTGCCGGAAAGCGGGCAGATGTCTCAAGAGAACCGGATACAAGTATCGACACGGTGGAGTTGAGTATTATCCATATCATGCTGGAATACCCTTCAGTGGTTCCTGAAATTGTCAAGAAAAATATCTTTGATTGCTTTATGAGCGCGAATTTAAAATCGCTTGCCGTAAAGCTGGTGGATTCTTATGCAAAGGAAGGATCAGAGGGTTTTGATGCATCGCAGTTCGTACAGGGAATTGATAACGAGTTTATAAGGAAGAAACTTCTTAGAATGATGATCGATGAGAATCCTTATGATGAAAAGGTCATTGATCGCGTGACTGCGGATGCGATGAAACAGGTTAAACGGAAGTGGTACAAGGAAAGATGCCGGGTCTTGAAAACGAAAATTAAAAAGGCCGAGGAAAACGATAATCACGAGCTGTGGGCAAAGCTCTTGGAAGAGCTGCAAAGATTGCAGAGCGAAGAAAAAAAGTCGTTGTGAAAACAACGTGTTTAAATTTATTTTTTGAATAAAGCGCCGGGAGAAACCAATATGGGAAAAGAAATGGAATCGGAAGAATTTAAGAAGTTAATATCATTGGGCGAATCGAAAGGTTTCTTGACCTATGATGATGTTAACGATTTGCTGCCATCCGACGTCATATCTTCGGACCAGATAGATGATATCATCATGCTCTTTGGTGAGAAAAATATAGACATCATCGATACTGACAAAGGCGAAAAGCTGGTTGTGAAAAGGGTTGCTGATGAAAAGGCGGAAGTCAAAGGGGAAGACATTCTTGACCTCATGGCTACCGTGGGAAAGACCGGCGATCCTGTCAAGATGTACCTTCGCGAAATGGGGCTTGTATCCTTACTCTCCAGGGAAGGAGAAGTTGAGATAGCAAAAAAGATCGAAGAGGGAGAGAAGGAGGTCATGGATTCCATCTTTGGTGTAACAGCCCTGGTGAAGGATGTCGTGAATATCGGTAAGAAAATCAAAAGCGGTGACATCCGCATAAAGAGCGTAGTAGGCAATCTTGACGATGAAGACGGCTTTGTTGAAGAGGATATGCATAAGGAAAGGGTAGTGAAACTGATTGACAGGATAACTGCCTTGGACAGGAAAAATGACACCCTTAAACGGAAGCTTAAACTCAAAAGCCTGCGCAAGAAAGAGAGAATCGCTGCCGAGGATGAACTTGAAAAAAATATCAGGAGCATCATTCGTCTATGCAGAAAAGTCAAGTTCAGCAAGAGACAGATAGAAAGAATGGCCTCGAAGCTGAAAGGCTATGTGACGGCAGGAAAAAAGGCAGAAAATGACCTCCGCAGGTGTAAAGAAACAACAGGATTGTCCCTCACTGAGATGGAGAAGGCATGGAAACGGGTAAAAAAGCTGCCTGCCGGTCGCGTAATCGATAAAGAAACAAGAGTATCAATTCAGAAGTTGAAAGAATGCGAAGTCCTCGTAGGGGCAGCGAAAAAGACAACAACTGCAATCGCGCAGGAAATAGCCATCTCTTTGTCTGATTTAAAAAAGATTGTTACTGTCATCGAGAGAGGAGAGAGAAAGGCCGAGAGAGCCAAGAGAAAACTGGTTGAAGCAAACCTGCGCCTGGTTGTAAGCATAGCCAAAAAGTATACAAGTCGGGGATTGCAATTTCTGGATCTTATCCAGGAGGGGAATATTGGTCTGATGAAAGCAGTTGATAAATTTGAATATCAACGAGGATATAAATTTTCCACTTATGCTACATGGTGGATCAGGCAGGCGATAACAAGAGCGATTGCCGATCAGGCAAGAACCATAAGAATTCCCGTTCATATGATTGAGACGATAAACAAGCTGATTCGCACGTCTCGTTACCTGGTACAGGAATTGGGCAGAGAACCAAATCCTGAGGAAATTGCAAATAAGATGGAGTATCCTTTGGAAAAGGTGAGAAAAGTTTTGAAAATCGCCAAAGAACCCATATCTCTCGAGACACCCATAGGTGAGGAAGAGGATAGTCACCTTGGTGATTTTATAGTTGATAAAAAAATTATGTCGCCTTCAGAAGCCACGATAAGCATGAATCTCGCGGAACAAACAAGAAAGATATTGTCAACATTAACACCGCGGGAAGAAAAAGTGCTGAGGATGCGTTTTGGAATCAGCGAAAGGAGCGATTACTCGTCGGAGAGGGAAAAGAGTCACTTGGAGATTAACAGGGAGCGGAACAAACAGTCAGAGGCAAATACGGTCAGAAAATTGAGAAACCCGTCCAGGAGGAAGGTATTCAAACCGGCAGAGAAATAAATATTGACAAGCATTAAGCAAGAAGTATAGATAACCAAGTTACAACTGAGGCGAAATCTTACATAAGAAGCAATGACGGGCCCATAGCTCAATTGGAAGAGCCACCGGCTCATAACCGGTAGGTCCCTGGTTCGAACCCAGGTGGGCCCACCACAATAATTCAAAGGCCAGGGGGTTGCAATTTTATATCACGTATAGGGCATATCATTATATGCATTGCCGCATCTGTTGTGAGAGTAACGTTTGTATGTGTTTAAGAAAGATATCAGCAGGCATTTCAATAAAGTATCAGGGGAGAAATATCCTGAAGAATCAAATGCACCACATGTTGGTGCATTTTTTTTTGCACCGAAGACAAGATTTTTACTTCAAGAATGCGTTAATGGATACGGTGCCCCGTTTGATAAATGAAGATGAAAGGGGATTCTTTTGAAAGAACAGTTATCATACTTAATTGAGCTCCAGAAATTCGATTTGATCATAGGCAGGATAATCTTCAAAAAAAGCGAACTGCCTGAAAAAATTGTGCAGATGGATGAAGGATTCGCGGTCGTTTCGAAAAGTGTGGAGGAAGGCAAGAAGAAGTTTGAGGAATTGAATAAGCTGCAGGGTGAGAAGGAAGACAAGTTAAAAAAAGGCGCCGACACCCTGAAAAAGACGAAAGATCGCCTTTTGGAGGTAAAGACAAACAAGGAATATCAGGCAATGTTGAAGGAAATTGAGACCGTAGAGAACAAGAACAGCGAGATTGAAGATGAAATTATTTCCGGTTTGGACCAGATTGATAATATGAGGGCCGAGGTGAGGGCAAAAGAGAAAGACTTTGAGACTCGCAGGTCGCAGTATGAAAAGGAAAAGGAAAAGATAGAGAAAGAGCTCAGTCAGCTTGATCGCGATCTTCAGGACGCGGAGAAAAAAACCGACGCTCTCAGGAAACAGATTCGTGACGAACTTCTCAAAAGATATGAAACAATCAAAGGCAGAAGAAATGGCGTGGCCGTGGCATTGGTCTGGAAGGAAGTCTGCGGCGGCTGCCATATGAATATACCTCCTCAGATGTATATTGAACTGCAAAGGTCCTCGGAACTCCTAACCTGTCCGAACTGCAACCGCATCGTCTACTGGTATAATCAGAGTGAAAAAGATGCTTAGTCCGGTTGTGAATCTTTACACAGATGGGGCATGCAGGGGTAATCCGGGGCAGGGCGGTGCAGGAGCTGTCCTGGTGGATGAAAGAGGAGAAATCGTAGCGACTGTGAGACGCTCATTAGGACTTTGCACAAATAATATCGCCGAGTACAGGGCACTCATTCTTGGTTTAGAGGAGGCCTTAAAGAAGCGATACGGGCGGCTGAACATCTTTCTCGATTCGGAGCTCCTGGTTAATCAGATAAAGGGTTCATATAAAGTGAAAAATGAAAATCTGAAAATCCTGATGCTCGAGGTGAGAAAATTACTGTCGTATTTTGACAGTTATAAAGTAGAGCATATCGATAGAAGTCAAAATCACATGGCTGATAAATTGGCCAATGAAGCAATAGATGAAGCAATCTGATCGCTCCTTCCAATCAGATTCCCAGCTTCTAAGTTCTAAATGACCCCCTCACATTCCCGCCCCCGATAAGGATATTCGAGGACAGGCTCCAGCAATAATCCATCCCGCTGCCATTTCTTCTTGCCCCCTTTGACAAAGGGGGCTACAGGGGATTTCTGATAGTGGAATAAAATCCCCCCGACCCCCTTTCATAAAGGGGCTGAGAAGGAGAAAAGACAAGGAGGAGTCGAAATGACAAAAAAGAGAATTACTACACAGTCTCTACTCCTCGGAATGACGAATAGAGGAGTTATGCAAAGGTTTTATTATAACTTCTCTTTTGCGTTGAAATTGACTATAATGAAAAAAAGGTGTTGGAGCAGATCAGATGATCGCTGGCCCGGTCTTCCGGGCTGGAGGAAAGTCCGAGCTCCGCAGGGCAGGATGGTCGCTAACGGCGACTGGGGGTGACCCTAAGGAAAGTGCCACAGAAAATATACCGCCTGTCGTTGACAGGTAAGGGTGAAAAGGCGAGGTAAGAGCTCACCAGTTTTCCGGGTGACCGGGAAAGCTTGGTAAACCCCATCCGGAGCAAGACCAAATAGGAGAACATTAAAAGTGGCCCGCTTGTCGTTCTCGGGTAGTGTCGCTTGAGGCAGCAGGCAACTGTTGTCCCAGATTAATGATCATCACCGCCTTCCTGGCGACAGAGAGGCGGGACAGAACTCGGCTTACGATCTGGTCCGGCACCGATTAAATACCATTTTTTGAAGAAGGAGTTGCCGTGGGAAGGTACCACGAGTGAGTCGAGGGGTCTTTAGAATTAACAATCTGCGCATCGCAGTACACGAAGCCGATTTTCAATTCATTGCAGGTCTAATTTTAGTTTCATCCGGTTGATGCATACTTCCTGTAATATTATTTTTCTGATTCAGGTAATACATTCAATATTTCAATTAGAATTCGCTAATAAATATTGTGGTTCATTCATAGTTGATGTATGAAATTACATCAATTTGTAAGAGGGGTGCCACTATGATTAAATCTTCTCTTTTACGAATCAACCTAATTTTCATTCTAATTGGTTTATTTATTCCCAATCTTGTATCTGCTGAATCAAAAACCTTCATCAAAGAATACATATTTCAGGCAGGTGATGAAGACAGTAAAAACTCCAGCAGGGTCATTGCTCTACGGGAAGTCAAAAGGCTTCTGTTGGAAGAACTGGGCACATATCTGGAAAGTGAAACTCAAGTTAAAAAGTTTCAGCTTACGAAAGATACAATTACTGCACTTACGGCGGGAATCGTCCAGACGGAAATCGTGGAAGAAAAATGGGATGGTTATAAATATTACCTCAGAGCGCATATTACCACTGACCTTGCCGATGTAATAAAGTCCATTGATGCACTGAGGAAAGACAAAGAAAAGTCAAAGGAACTTGAAAAAACACGTAAGTGGGTTGATGAACTCCTACAGGAAAATGAGAATCTGAAGAAAGAACTTTCTACAAAGATTAATAATAGAGAAGAGGTGAAAGGAAGATACACCCAGAACGTCAATCTACTAAGCGCCATAGAATGGTTTGAAAAGGGGAAATCATTCACTTTTGCTGGTTATTATGACGGTGCAATTGATGCTTATAGCAAGACGATCGAACTAAATCCCGGATATGCAGAGGCTTATAATAATCGAGGCTGGACCTATGTAAAACTTAACAAACTCAGCCAGGCGATAAAAGACTATGATAAACTTATTGAGATAGACCCAGTCGTTAAAACTGATTTTTTCTATTACAAAGAGGACAAGAAGCTTATGAGTTTCACAGCATCTGACTACCAAAATTACTCCGAAGCCATTGAAAAATCTATGGTAGAATCTGTAAAATTGGATTCTATTGGTGCAATATCGTTTGTGTGTCGTGGCCTCTTGTATGAAAGGTTTGGAAATTGGCAGATGGCAATCAAGAACTATGACGAAGCCATTGAACTGGAACCGAACGATGAGAACATCTATAGACGTCGAGGAAGAAGTTATAGGAGCAGGGGTAAGTATGAGCAGGCGATAAAGGATTATGACAAGGCAATTAAATTGAATCCTGAACTGGTAGCAGCATACATAGAACGGGGCATTATTCATATGAATAGTAAAAATTACAAGCAGGCGATAGAGGATTACGACAAGGCAATCAAGTTAGACCCGCAAAATGCTTGGGTATATTTAGCACGGGGCTTTTCATATCATTCCCTCGGCAAAGACAATAAAGCAATTGAGGAATATAAAATAGCTTCAAAACTGGGGAACAAAGCATCTCAAGATTTTCTTAGAAACAACGGGATAAGCTGGTAATTCTCCCTCATCCTTGTAAGATTATGGTGAAGACAAGATCAGGAAATTGAATGGGTAGTTCAAACAATCCTTACGTTATAAGTGATACGCCACCAAAGTTACGGAAGTCTGTAGTAGCATTTGTTGACATTCTTGGTTATAAGAAGCTTGTAGAAAAAGGCTATAAAAACCGCAACGCTGAGACCATTCTGAGAAAGTTACATCTTGCATTGAAAGAATCCCACGAGCACGTTGATCCTAAATATGCCAATGTTTATTACAAAGTTGGGGAACCGGATTTTTCCGCATTTAGCGCATTTACGGACAATATTGTTATCGGTTACCCGATTTCTTTTTTTGGACAGGAGGAGCTGGATCGGGTATTCCGTGAGCTATCACGATTTCAAATGAGGCTTGCGATAGATGGCTTCTTCGTGCGAGGTGGGATTTCGATGGGTCCCTTGTTCATGGACGACATTCTGGTATATGGTCGGGCCTTGCTTGAAGCCATAGAAGCGGAGAGAAGTTTTGCCATAGATCCACGAATTATTCTTGCAAAATCTGCCAAGGAGGCAGTTGATCGCGCGTTAAAATTCTATCCCCTCAAAGATGAAGAGACTCCGCATGTTCAGTATATTTGTAAAGATGCTGAGGGACGCTATTACGTGGACTACCTGCGGGCTGTCGTTTCAACGGAAGGGTATTTCTCCAAGAAAAGAGATTTGAGTAAACATAAAGCAAAAATTGAAAGTGAACTTAAAAAGAATCAAGAGGATGCACAAATATGGAGCAAATATATGTGGGTCGCCGGATATCACAATGAATTCTGCGACTCGTGTGGTGATTGTCAACATCTCAAGATCGACATTTGCAATTTTAGAGTTCCAATTCGCCGCTCAATTATGGGTGAAACATAACAATTAACGGCACTGAATCGTTGAAAAAGCCAGCTCTCGGTGATCAACACATTACTGTCTTTCGATTCATAATCCTCAATTATTATGAATACCAACCATTGCGTATTTGTAGGTGTTGTCAGTCGAGGATCACTTCAACAGATTATCAAATCAAAAGTACGCATGAACCGGATGAACGTAATTTCGATTCGCCACTTAATCACATGATACGTTATATACTTTTTTTAATTTTAATCCTGGGCGGAGCTGGTACTGGTCTTGCCTATAATACCAACCAGGCCATGGAAGAGGCAGACGCATTTTTGAGAAACGGTCAGTACCTTGAGGCGGTGGGGGCCTATCAGGATATCTCAGACGTCTCTCCCGATCCGGAGATGAAGGCGAAAGCAACGCTCAGGATAGGTGATATTTACAGCTACTTTCTGAACAATAACGAGAGGGCTCTGGAAAAATATGGCGTCGTCATAAAGAAATACGAAAGCAGCATGCATGCGGCAAACGCTCATTTCAACTCCGGAATGATTCTTTATGAAAAGAACAAGTACAAAGAGGCGCTCTATGAATTCAAGATATACCTGAAAAAATACCCACGGGGGGACCGGAGAGATACGGCGGAGTTCATGGCGGAGTTCATGATAGAAACTTGTTCGCGACCGCCTCCTGCCATGAAGGAAAAAAAGCCGTCCTTTACGAAAGCGAAAGCGGAGAATGTCAGGGTTCTCTTGGTGACAGGTATCCAGGCCATCCGAGTGGATTCGACCTCCGAATTTGAAGTGCACGATGGCTATGGAAAAGACATTTCCGGCAAGGTCCGAAAGGCCGCCCTGTCTATCTCAGGAGGCAATATAAGGCTCGATGGCAAAAGCCTTTCCCATGACCGGTTGGTTATCGTGCCGTTGGAGGGTCAATGGTTGAATTTGAACGGCACGCCATACAGGGGCGAGCTTAGGATAGCGAAGAGCGCCAGGGGTGATATGGATGTGATTAATATTCTGGACGTGGAGGCCTATCTTTATGGTGTCGTCCCGAAAGAGATGTCTCCCCAATGGCCGCTGGAGGCCCTCAAGGCCCAGGCGATTGCCGCAAGAACGTATGTGCTTTACCAGAAGGAAAAAAGCAAGGACAAGGATTATGACGTAATTGCTACTACAGCATCCCAGGTTTATGGCGGAGCAGGGGCAGAAGCGGCCAAGTCCAACCAGGGCGTGGATGAGACAAGAGGGATGGTGCTCCTCTATGACGGTCAACTGGCCCTTACGTATTTTCATGCAAATAGCGGGGGCATGACGGAAGAGGCAAGACGTGTGTGGAGTGCGGATGTTCCGTATCTGAAGGCGGTTCGTGATGATTACAGCGCAAAGGCCCCGGGCTGTTTGTGGAAGCTCTCCCTGAATATCGATAAGATCAGGACAGCCCTCAATAAGAAGGGACTGGATGTCGGACGAATTGAGAGATTGATGCCTGTTGATATTAGCCCCTCCGGCCGGATAACGAAGATCAGGATATTCCATGGCGGTAAGGAAAACATGCTCTCCGGCAATGACTTCAGGTTGAAGATTGATCCCACCCAGGTCAAGAGCACCCTTTTTACGATGATCACTGAAGGAAATGAAATCCATCTTGAGGGGAAGGGATATGGCCACGGTGTCGGTATGAGTCAGTGGGGCGCTTACATCATGGCTCGCGAAGGATTTTCATACGGCGATATACTGAGACATTACTATTACGGTGTAGAGCTCAGGTAGCCCGTCAGTCCCGCCAAATCAGCATCCACATCGGCGTATACTACTGGCTGATTTCTGAATATATTTATTCTATGGCCTCTATGATATTGCCTGACTGTGTGATTGGTCTCCCAATATATGCAATGTATATCGGCACTTTTGATTATTATCTTTAGTCTTAGACCTTATAATACTCCCTGTACCATTCTATAAAGCGTCTTACACCGTCTTCTACGGATGTCGCCGGTTTGAAGGAGACGTCTTTCATGAGATCGTCAATATCAGCAAATGTTCTCGGCACATCCCCCGGCTGCATGGGAAGCAGATTCATGGTTGCCTTCTTGCCTAATACTTTCTCAATTATATTTATGAAGTCAAGGAGCTCCACGGGCATATTATTTCCGATGTTATAAATCTTGTATGGCGCAAAGCTGGTAGCGGGGTCTGGTTTGTCACCCTGCCATTTGGCGTCCGGTTCCGGAATCCTGCCAGTTACTCTAAAGACGCCTTCTGCGATGTCATCGATATAGGTAAAGTCTCTCTGCATCTTGCCCGCGTTATAAACATCGATCGGCCTGTCTTCCAGAATGGCCTTTGTAAAAAGAAACAGGGCCATATCCGGTCTTCCCCAGGGGCCGTAAACGGTAAAGAACCGGAGCCCCGTGCAGGGAAGCTTGTAGAGACTCGCATACGCATGCGCCATCAGTTCATTGGCCTTCTTTGTGGCTGCATAAAGGCTCACGGGATGATCGACATTGTGATGAACGGAAAACGGCATCTGTGTATTGGCCCCATAAACTGAGCTTGACGAGGCGAAGACTAAATGTTCGCACTTCTGATGCCGGCACCCTTCGAGTATATTCAAAAAACCGGCAAGATTGCTCTCCAGATATGCATGGGGGTTTAGCAGGGAGTATCTGACTCCCGCCTGCGCCGCCATGTGGACGACAATCGCGGGCGCCTCTCTTTTGAAAAGAGACGACATGTTCTCTCTCTCCGCAATATCCATCTTGATAAAATGGAAATGATCGTTGTCCTGAAGGAGCCTGAGACGCGCCTTCTTCAGATTGACATCATAATAGTCATTCAAATTGTCCACACCGATCACAGAATGGCCGGCCATGAGGAAACGTCTCGTCAGATGGAATCCGATAAATCCGGCGGCGCCGGTGACAAGGATCTTTTTCATCTTCCTATCCTTTGAATTTTCCAATTTTTGATAATCATGCTTTATGATGCCTTTCCCGTCATGATCTCTTTGCAAGATTTCTAATCGTTTTTTCACAGGCATGGAGGGTTTTCTCTATGTCTTTATCTCCGTGAGCGAAAGAGAGGAAAGCAGCCTCAAACTGCGAAGGCGCAAAGTATATTTTATTTGATATCATCTCCCTGAAATAACGGGCATAGAGCGATGTGTCGCTTTTTGCTGCGGAGGTAAAATCGAAGACGTCATCTTCTGTAAAAAATAATGTAAACATGGAGCCCCATCGGTTGATACGGACGGGAATTGTTTTCTGATCAAAGATCTTCTGCAATTCCTCACACAGGAGGGCAGTCCGGCGGTCCAGTCTTAAGTAAGCTTCGGCGCTCTTTCTTAGAATATTAAGCGTAGCCAGTCCCGCTGACATGGCAAGAGGATTACCTGAAAGTGTGCCTGCCTGATAAACCGGACCTGATGGGGCCAGTTTCTCCATTATTGCCTTCTTGCCCCCGAATGCCCCGACGGGAAGGCCTCCGCCGATGATCTTTCCCAGACACGTTAAGTCCGGTTCTATTCCGGCGAGGTTCTGGAATCCGCCATAGGTTGCCCTGAAGCCTGTAATGACCTCATCAAAGATAAGGAGTATTTTGTGTCTCCGGGTAATGTCTCTGAGGGTCTCCAGAAATCCTTTGCGAGGCAGAACAACACCCATGTTCCCCGCCACCGGTTCAACGATGACGCACGCCAGATCATCTTTATGGAGATAAACTGCGGAGATGGCAGCCTCAATATCATTGAAGGGGAGGGTGATCGTAAGTTCGGCAAGCCTTCGAGGAACACCGGGACTCCCCGGGATACCCAGAGTCGCCACACCGGAGCCGGCCTTTACCAGCAATGAATCGGCGTGGCCGTGATAACATCCCTCAAATTTGATTATTTTTTCCCGTCCCGTATACCCGCGGGCGAGCCTGATGGCGGTCATGGCGGCTTCCGTTCCGGAACTTACCATCCTCACCATGTCAATAGACGGAAAGGCATCAACGATCAGTTTTGCCATTTCCACTTCCAGTTCTGTAGGGGCGCCATAACTGGTTCCTTTTTCTGCCGCCTTTTGAATGGCGCGAACGACTTCAGGATGGCTGTGCCCCAGGATCATGGGTCCCCAGGAAGATACGTAATCTACATATTCCCTTCCTTCGACATCGTAGATCCTGGAACCGGAAGCCCTCTCGATAAAAATTGGCGTTGAATCAACAGACCTGAAGGCCCTGACGGGGCTGTTCACCCCTCCGGGTATGTATTTGCTCGCCTTTCTAAAGAGAGATTTGGAAGATTTATTGGGCATCTGTGAAATACTCCATGCTGCTTTTTTTATACTCTTCCTCGCTGGTGAGGACTTTAAAGTCTTTGATCCCCGTCTTTCGCGAGAGTTTCTGAATTACACTTTCCTGGTTACCCTCCCGGAAATGAACCATCGTGAAGACGTTGTACTTCCCCGCGAAAGGCGGGGTTCTTTCGTAGCAGTGTGTTACCTCTTTGAATGATGCCAGGGTCTTGCCGGCAAATTCAATTCTTTCCTGTGGCACGGCCCAGATGACCATGGCATTGTGCGAAAAGCCTGCTTTCTGATGTCTCAGGATGGCTCCAAACTTCCGGATCACGCCCTTTGTCATGAGGCCGCGGACGGTTGCAAGAACTTCTTCTTCGGAAGTTCCTAACTTCTCTGCAATGTCTTTGAAGGGTCTTTTTTCGAGGTCGATGTCTTGCTGAATGAGTCTCGAAATTTTCTTTTCCGTTTCCGTTAGCATGGCTTTTATCTTGTACCAGTATTCTGCGCTTTATTCCAGAGGCAAGGAAGTCTTCGACCTGAGAGTCTTCTTTTCCGCCTGCATATGTTTGAGCTTCAGCGTCTTTTCCTTGGCCCGCCTTGAGCGGCGGCGCTTCTGCCGTCTTATCTTTTCGGCTTGCTGCCTTTCCGCCTCGACCGCTCCCAGCTTAATCCTTTCGATCTTGTCCAGAAGCAATCGCCTTGCCGTAAAGCGGTTCAAAGCCTGAGATCGCGACTGCTGGCATTTAACGGAGAGCCCCGATGGCATGTGCACAAGATGGACACAGGACGACGTTTTGTTTACCTTCTGCCCGCCGGGGCCTGATGACCGGACAAATGTTTCCTTTAAATCACCTTCGGAAACTCCGAGACGCTCCATGCGCTCACTTAAGCCCTTTTCCTTTTCCGGGGAGACACTAAAGAGGCTCATAGGCTATATTAAATGCATAATTCAACCACATCACCGTCCTGAAGGACGTAATCACGCTGCACCATCTGACCATCGCGAACCGATTTGCCCCAGGCCTTGGCGTATTTCAATTTATTCACGAAGTCGTTATGAACTTTGCCTGCCAGATCCGCCAGGGTGCTTCCCAGGGGGACTATAAACGGTGATTTCTTATCCGCCTCCTTGCCGGGAGGTTTGGTGTAAATTCGGATAATTCCCGAAAGTTCATAAAGTTTATCCAGGAACACCATGACGTTGTGTCCCGTGCGGGTCGAAACACCGATGCAGGGTAATTTGATGCCCGAGAGTTCCAAAAAGATGTTCAGGGTTTCTTTATCTTTAGGACTGTCCATCTTATTAACGACAACAAGCGTTTTCTTGATCCTGGGCGGTTTTCTTAAATCCGTAGGAATCGTGCATGCCTCGGAATAAATGCGGAATGAATGGAGGATATGAAGGGCATCTTCCAACTGCTGCATCGGGTCGGCGGTGAGATCAAGCAGAATGACCAATATATCAGCGCGGCGTATCAGATCGGCAAAGGCGGGTTCCATATAATCTTTCGTGAGGGGAGGGGTATCGATAAGCTGGAACTGGATGTTTTCATACTGTGCCATTCCCGGCGTCGGTTTATGTGTGGTGTGGGGAAAGGCTGCTACCTCCGGGGAAGCATTAGTTATCAATTTGACGAGGGAGGACTTACCCGTATTCGGAGGACCGATAATAACGGTCTGGGCCGGCCCTTCCTTCTCAATGTCATAGGCCGTCTTCTGCCTGGAAACACCTTTCTTCTTCTGGGCCTGGTCTTTGAATTTTGAGATACGTTCACGCAGCATTGCCTTGAGCTTGTCTGTGCCCTTGTGTTTGGGCATGATGGCAAGCATCTCTTCCAATGCCTCGACTTTGTCTTCCGGTGTCTTTGCTTCCCGGAATCTCTGTTCCGCTTCAAAATACTGCGGGGGCAGATTGGCTGGCATGACCTTTTATCTCCTTCGAATCCGCTGCAACTGTGAACAAGTCTTTTCGTACTAAACTACGAAAGTCAAGTTGAATTTATTAAAAATCATGATATTCTAAATAGAAAAAAGGATTCAAGGATTCCAGGGTTCAAGTGGTGGAGAATTTATTCTCTGCATTTCACTCGAATCCTCGACCCCTTGAATCCTGTTATGTCCATAATACCGAGGTAGGTATATGTTCAGCGCCCATCTGATCAATGATCCCTTCGGCGACCCGGGGGTATATATAAAATTCAAGTATAAGCGCAGAGCGCTTCTTTTCGATCTGGGTGATCTTCACAATCTGAGCCCGAGAAAACTTCTTAAGATCACGCATATCTTCGTTTCTCATACCCACATGGATCACTTCATAGGATTTGATTATCTGCTCCGGGTATGTTTGGGCCGCGACTGCCATATCTCCATCTTCGGCCCTCCCGGCTTCCACCGTCAGATAGAAAATAAGATCAATGCCTATACCTGGAATCTTGTCGAAAACTACACGAATGATTTTGCCCTCCATGTTACGGAAGTGCATCCGGAGCATAAGTTAAGCAGAACGTACCACTGCCGGAAAGCCTTTGAACCTGAAATCCAGGATGCGAATGAAAACTTTTCCGGCATCCTCGTCGAGAATAGCTCCTTTGCCGTCAAAGGGGAATTCCTCGATCATAAAATTCCATGTCTGGCATACAGATTTGAAGAAAAGAGCCGCGTCAATATAAAGAAAAATGCCTTGCTGGAAATGGGACTACCAGTAGGCGCTTGGCTGATGGACTTAAAAGACCGGATTCTTCGCGGTGACCCCGATGATACGCCTGTGCGCGTGTGGCAGAAAGAAGGTAAACAGGAAGGGGGAGAAAGGTTCATTCCTTTGGGCGAATTAAAAGCGACAATCGTGAAAATGACGCCGGGTCAGAAGATCGCCTATATTACGGACGCTGTCTATAATGAAGATAATGCCCGAAAGATTGTCGAATTGGCTTATGGTTCCGACTTGATGTTCATAGAAGCGATGTTCCTTCACGAAGATGCGGATAAAGCCGCCGAGAAGCATCACTTGACCGCGCGCCAGGCAGGTTTATTGGCACGCAGGGCGGGGGCGAAGAGGATTTCACTCTTCCATTTTTCGCCGAAATATAAAGGGGCCGGGGATCTTCTGGTCGAGGAAGCAATGGGGGCATTTAACGGTCGGGAGTCATAGGGGTATCTGCGGCTGCACTTAAGAAGCGGGAATCCGATTTCTTGTTAAGTCCTTCCTGTAATCCACAAATCATCAATATCGATGAAGATGCAGGACTTCAACTCGTAATAGCCATGTTATTTCCTCGATAGTTATGATATGGATGAGAGAAATATTTATGAAGACCTGAAGGGGAGGACGAAGAATGTCATACCCATCAATTGACCAGCTCCAGAAGGTTCTTACCGAAAAGGTGTTCCACTATGCCAAAGACTCCAAGAAGGCTGCTGGGCGTGCGCTCGGCACTCTTGTCGAGATCATCACATTCTACGCCCTAAAATCATGGGGGCTTGAAAGAAACATTGCGATAGAGAAACCGCTACCAGAATTTGGAAACGACGATATCACGCACAATGTTGAGTATAGCCTTCATCCATCAACCACTCTGATGACGGCGGAGTTCAGGCGGGATGAACTCCCCATCACAGCAAAGAAGATCGCTAAGAATGAGCAGCTTGCCCAATTTAAAATCTCTGCGGACTCTATGAAGTCGCGCGAATTGTTGAGCAATGGTTTGATTCTACGGAACTCATGCACGATCTGTGACCTTGGCGAAAATTTCATCAATGCGTACCTCGACCAACTCGGAAAGGACAGAGGACAGTATTCGGTTGTGAGACTTCTACGTCGCCCATTCGCGATCTTCGAGTGTAAGCGGGTAGGGGTCGAAGAAGGAATGCGAAAAGGGCCACAGACGATTGAAAAGGCAAAGCAAGGAGCCTATGTTGCTCGAATGGTGTCCGCGTTGCAGAAGGTCAGGTTGACTAATGGCAGTATGGGCGGCCTGATTCAGAAGCGTGACGGATCGTTCCGACATGGTGACTACTACGAGTTGATGGCTGAAATCATAGCATCTGACGATCCAGAACTTCTTTCGCACTTTATTCTAACTGTCGGGGTCGTCAGCAATCACGGCAATTGGTTCACGTCCGAGAATCATAACAAGGAACTGAAGGTTCTGGCTCAATCCTACGATTGGCTTCTTTTCTTGACTGATGCTGGCATTGCCCAGTTCATTGACGAACTGTTGTTTAATCCCGCAAAAGAACTGAAGGCAGCCAAAAAGTCATTTCAGGCGAGTTACACAGGGGAGAAGGGAGTCAATCAGTTCACAAAGGTTCAAATTTCCCTTGCGGCTGATTCCGCTCTCCAAACCTATTTCAAGTCACACATGGAGATAATCGAAGGTTGGTTCAATATCATCGCCCCAGCGGGGAAACGGCTTGCTGTTCTCAAAGATGAACTTGACACTTTGAAACGAAAGAACTGGCAGGAGATACACTCATGACGGCGGGAAGGACAGTTAATTCGCAGAGCGTTGACTGGTGTACACCTCCTAAGTATGTTGACGCAGTGAGAAGAGTCTTTGGCGGTAAAATATTTCTTGACCCATGCTCGAATGAGTGGTCCGTTGTACATGCTGAGATAGAATACCGCCTACCAAAGAAAGATGGACTCAAGGAATCATGGAATTATCCTACAATCTATGTGAATCCACCTTATGGTTCTGACAAAGAGAATAGAACGACAATAAAACACTGGCTTTATAGGTGTGCCCATGCCCACAAGAATTATGGATCGGAAGTTCTTGCTTTAGTGCCCGTTGCAACTAACACCGGCCATTGGAAGGAATATGTGTGGGGACGGGCAACCGCTGTATGCTTTTTGTACGATACGAGACTCCGTTTTCTAGTTGAGGGTAAGGACGAAGGTAAGGGTGCACCAATGTCATGCGCCATGATCTATTGGAACAAGGATATCGATACATTCCGTGATGTGTTCATCGAATATGGGGCGGTTGTTGATCTCAGGCCGTTACAGGGAAAAGTGATAGGTGAAAAAAGGAAACTGCGTCAGCCAAAATTATTCGATGAAATATAAGGCTAACAAATCGTTAAAGTAGACGGCAAAAGAGGCCGCGGCTTAACTCCAACGTTATCATTTCTTTTTCTTGGTAATCATTTTATCTCTTAGCGCATCCAAGCGTAAACATTAGTAGGTGAAGTATCGATTGCTATTTGGTTGATTCTTAAGCCGCATAAGGCAGCTCTGTCCTGTTCTGCAATGACAGCATATGAAGCTCAAAGAAAGTTTCCGGCCAGTCTCGGCAGGCTTCCTGCTTAGATCCTTTTTATCTGGAAGCCCTCGAGCTTAATGGCTACCGAACGCTGGAGAAGCTCGAAGGATATGACGAAGAGTTCTTTGCTATAGTCTGTGCTGACAACTACTCCTTCAATGCCAGCGAAAGGTCCATCAGTGATCATGGCCGGTTCTCCGACCTTTGGGTACTGGATTTGGTGAACTTCCACTTTTGACTGGATTATTCGCTGGATGGCTTCTATCTTGGCATCAGGAACCGCTATCGGTTCGGCCCCTTTCGGGTTTCCGAGTATCCGGACGACGCCAAAGGTTTTGAGAACATTCAACTTCGTCTGGTTGTCCAGGGAGAAAAGCTCCACGAAAAGGTAACCCGGGAACATGGGGATTTCGATCTTCTTTCGCCTGTCCTTCCGGCGGCTCCACATCTCTATCTTGGGTAGAAAGACATGGATCGATTTCTGGACGAGGCCTATATACACCCGGTCTTCATGGCGGCTCCGAGTATGAACAGCGTACCAAGGCATAATGGATTCCTAAACCAATCTCTTGTTTCATCGTCTCCCGTTTGGGGTTTTTTCATATACAATAATCACGACATTTTTTCAATGGTGAAATCGTGCTGAAACTGAGAATCACAGGTATTACACTTTCCCTTGGCGAGGGAGAAGAAATATTGAAAGATAAAGTTGCATCGATTCTTCATATTCCGGATGAAGATATTACGTCTATCACCGTGGTCAGAAAATCAATCGATGCAAGAAGAAGAAAACCGCCTCGCTTCATTTATTCTGTGGATGTCTCCGTGCCGGATGGCGTCGACTTAACCGGTAAAGAGGGTGTAAAGATAGAGGTGCTGCGGGAGGACAAAAAACCGCTCCGTCTGCCGGTAAAGACAAGGACAGGCAAAAGACCCGTCATTGTTGGATGTGGACCCGCCGGCATCTTCGCAGCCCTCACCCTGGCGGAGAGGGGAATTCCTGTACTTCTCCTCGAAAGGGGGAAAAGCGCCCCCGAGCGTATAGCCGATGTCCAGGCTTTCTGGGAGAAGGGGATCATAAATACGGAGAGTCATGTTCATTTCGGGGAAGGCGGGGCGGGCACATTTTCTGACGGGAAGCTCACGAGCCGTCTTAAGAACCCATTTACGGCATGGATTAAGACAAGGCTTGTCGATGCAGGCGCTCCATCCGAGATTCTGACTGATGCAAAGCCGCACGTAGGGACCGACAGGCTGCGGGAAGTGGTGATCAATCTCAGGAAGAGACTTATAGAACTGGGCTGTGAAGTTCGTTTCGAAGCTAAGGTTACAGATTTTTTGATTCACCGCCGGAGGCTGGAGGGAGTTGTTGTCAGAGGCAGTGAAGAGATAAAAACGGATCACCTGATTCTTGCTGCCGGTCAGAGCGCGGAAGACACGTATGGCAGGTTGCACGAACTGGGTGTGCATCTGGAGCCAAAGCCCTTTGCCATCGGCTTCCGGGTAGAACATCCCCAGGAATTAATCGATGCAATCCAGTACGGCAAGTGGCGCGGGCATCCGGACCTGCCGCCTGCGGACTATTTTCTTACGGCCAACCTCCCTCAGATGAAGCGGTCCGTCTATACGTTTTGCATCTGCCCCGGCGGATCAGTTATCGGTTGCAGTTCTGAGGAAAGGACAATTGTCACCAATGGCATGAGCCGCTACCAGAGAGGAAGTCCGTATGCCAACAGCGCTGTCGTAGTTGCCGTCCAGCGCGAGGATTTCGAGGATACCGCACGCCATCCCCTTTCGGGCTTTGTTTTTCGGAGGCAATGGGAAGAGAAGGCCTTTGTCCTGGGTGGAGAAAATTATTTCGCCCCCGCGCAGGGCTTGGTGGATTTTATGAAAGACTCTGAGGGGACGGCTGTCAATAGAACGAGCTTTGCCCCCGGAGTGAAGCCTGCAATGTTGCGTGATGCCCTGCCTCTATTTGCTGTTGAGGCATTGAAGCAGGGAATCACGGAGTTTGAGAGGAAGATGCGGGGATTCATCACAGAGGAGGCGACGCTGATCGGCGTTGAAACCAGGACATCGTCGCCGGTGAGGATATTGAGAGGCGCAGACAGTCAGAGTGTCAATGTGGCCGGGCTCTATCCCTGCGGCGAAGGCGCCGGGTATGCAGGTGGAATCATCAGCTCCGCCCTGGATGGAATCAAGGCTGCAGAGAAGATTGCCCCTTGAAGACATTCATTACTTTCCCCTTTTTCAAAGGGGGGATAGTGTCATAATAGCGAAAAATGTCAAACAGAAGAAAGTCCGAGTAAAAAGCGGCATGATGGGCCATGACCGATGCGACGATGTCGGTGTTATGGAGCAGGCGTGTAGCAGCAAGATGGACGAGTCTGTAAAGATGCATCGTGAGATCGATGGTGCTGTGGTCAATTTCCTCGGCCACGCCCAGCGAAAATATTTCGCACAACTGCCGCCCGGCCGTCCTTAAGACTGCAAGCTGCTCGGGGAAAATAATATCTGCAGGCAGCCCCAGTCGCGAATCGGGAACAATGCTGATTGTCCCCACCGCCTGTCCGGCATTCACGGCGAGGAAAGTCACTGTGTGGGGATGCAGATGATGGATAGTGCACCACAATTCGCTCTGCCGGTTCGGCCCCAAAGCGTATCCCTCGCCGAGGTAGATGTCATGGACGAGCTTAAATGCCTTCTCGCGCAAGGGCTGCGTGTTTGCGACAACGACGCTCCAGCCATTCTTTGGTCCGAACCGGTATTCATTCTCTTCAATTAATTTGCCGGCCAAGGCACTTTCTCCTAACGTCTTACCAGCGCCCACGTTCTTCTTAAAGCATCAGGGGAGGTCCAGAGGAAGGTTCTCCCCTTTTTCATTTCCAATCTCCGGAAGCCGGATCTGGCGACATGCCTTTTCTAGATGTATATCAGGAACGTTTCAATGGCAGTTTGCCAATGGCTTTATCGAGAAGGCGCGCAATATCCCGCTCCAGTTGATCTAACCAATTCATGAGTTCTTTGGCTTCATCCGTCAAATGCATACCGTGTTTAACGCTGTCCATCTCCACAAGCTTCATCCCCAGCCTCTCTTCAGATGCCTTAATCCTGCCCCATGCGGCCCTGTAAGACATTTTCAGTTTTTTTGCCGCCGCGTTCAGACTGTGGCATTCTTCAATGGCTTTGAGGAGCCCGTCCCGACCGGGCCCAAATATTACACGACCATCACGCTCCAGCCATAATTTGTGTTTGATTTCCAAAGATTTATCTCCATGCGCGCGAAAAGAAATAGAACAGACAGACCATATAGTTAGCATGACAGAAAGTGCAGTAGCAAGCCATTTATCATTCTGATATGTCATTAATGAGATAACAATCTGAAATCACTATAGTATTGGGGAAAAGGGATTGACAATAAGTCCTAAACGGATTAGATACATATACAAGATGAGCAGTTTATATTAGCGGTACTAAAAGCAGTTATAATCAGCACACTCCCACAGATAATCATGTTTAGTTTTTGTATCTTGTATCGAGCCAACTTAAAAACAGGGGATAGTTTATGAAAAGAACTGCGTTCACAATTACGCTTTTTGTTGTCTTAAGTTTTATTTTTTCAGGAATGCTCCTCGCTCAGGCCAAAAATGGAGGTGCTATTTCTGCGACGGCGGCTTCTGTATGGGATTACTTGAAGAAGGAAGGATATGCAAAGAATTGGAAGATATGGCCGGGAACGAAGAGTATTTACCAAGGACCGGAACCTCACGGGGACTTCCTGACAACATATGTCAATGACACAGCTTTGAAGTCCATCAGGGGTAAGAAGGGCAAGTTGTCTGATGGGGCAATAATTGTGCAAGACAACTTTTCGAACGACAAGAAACTGAAATTTATTTCTGTCATGTACAAGCTCAAAGGCTACAACGCGAAGGACGGGGACTGGTTCTGGGCGCAGTACAAGCCTGACGGAAGAGTTGAAGCAGCAGGGAAGGTTGACGAGTGCATAAAATGCCATGTGGCCCAGAAAAGAAATGATTACATATACACGAGCATACTTAAATAGACTGACTGAAAATCTTAAACGGCCTAAACAAGTTGGTCCTGTTGCGCGGCGCGGGAATCTTTTCCCAGCGCCACTCAACTTGTGCCGAGCGAATACTTTTGGATTCAGAAATTGATGGACGAAATCTTTGTGAGGGTCACCTGGTTTGAGACACGAGGGGCATTCGCCAAATGCCATGTGGTGTATTGCTCAGCGTAAGTATTTTCCGCCGACATGCCATCAACGGGGACAATGACCTTGATCCCTCTCAACGCCGCACCGCTGGCCGTATAGATGACGGCGCCGTGCGCCGCAGTTCCCGTGACGATCACTGTCTTTACACCTTTTTCCCTGATGATCTTCTCCAGATCGGTTCCCATGAACTTGTCCGGTCCTGATGTCACAACCGGTTCATCTGCCGCAGGTGTCAGTTCTTTTGCAATATCGCTCACGGCAGCACCGGCAGTGAGGCTGAAGATAACCTTTGCGCCACGAGCACGGGCTTTCTTGAGCAGGCCGGCTACTGCAGGTAAGGAGCTGATGCAACGGGGACGGGTATTGGCGTTGCAGATTTGCTTATTGAAATCGAGCAGCAATAGCGCGGTTGTGGCCGGATCAAGCGTCACCATTTTCAGCTCCGGTGCCCGTGGTGCTTTCACGTTGTCCCAATCATCAACGATGGATTGGGCAAAAAGATGCCCCGGCATCAGTATCAAAATGAATAGGACAGCCCAGTATAAAACAACGGCCCGTTTTAGAAATCTTCTATGGATTGTTTTCATCTTATACCCCTATTGTCTTGGGTTGAGGAGAGTTATATAGGACCGGTTCTTCCGATATACAGGTTGATATTTGTTTTCTCCCTTTACCGCCTGGTTTCCCAGCGGTGCCACAGCATTTCGACCATGTATCCTTATGTCCCCAGCCCCTCACAGAATAGTTCATGAATATCATTTTTCCTAGGAAATAACATCATCAATTCATACTTGCATTAAACAGAGCTTCATTAGTTAGCATTGCAAACACGGCCCTGATGAGCTTGTGCGCTGTAGCCAGCACAGCCATTTTGTAGGGCAGACCATCATGACTGGTGATTTATGGGAGAAGAGGGTTGCTCTCGCCATGATCCTTGGCGTCTGTCCCATATTTCTCCTTCGGTTTCCGCAGATCACCGACGCCGCTCTCCTCTCCTTCATCTCTACAAGGGAAGAAGACTTGAAGCCTCTGCAAGAGCGCCTTTCCTCCGCCATCGCTTCTCTCTTTAGCCCCGAGACTATGTCGTAATTCTCTTTCTTGCCATTTCGCCCCTCCACATGTCACTCCCACTCCCACCAATGTCATTCCCGCGGAGGCGGGAATCCAATCCACCTTCGTTCAGAGTTATGACATTTCCTCTTATTATGTACGCCCCCTTTGACAAAGGGGGCAACGGGGGATTTCCCGGCAGGGTAGTTTCTTAGAAGAGATAGTTAGGTCGCGTGCCAATCTGACGAAGTCGCTATGACACATCTTATAATGCAAGAAATCCTTTTTGTGGAACGTAGCTGACGGTATCGGGCATGCTGGTTATAATTCATGGTGTTTGCTTTTTAGACTGAAATGTTGTCTTGGAGGATCAAACATGAAAATCAAGACAACAGGAAGCAAGATAGCACGAAATTTGACAATTGCCGTCAGGTCAAGTTTCGTTTAGGATCATTAAGAAGAATCAGAATAAATTATTGTCTGTTATTCTCAGTTGTCATAAGGCGGACTTGAGTTGACAGTCAGGTAGAAAAGGTGGTCAGATATCTCTTGAATGTCGACACCCGAATCTATTCCCGCCGTTTTTTCCTCAATTCAGGAAGCATAATTTTCTCAAGGTAGAGCCTCTGGCTTTCAAACGTGTCCGGGTCTTCCGTGGGGGTAAATTTGATCATCGCTCCAAAAGAGATGTTGACTCTGGCGAAGGGTTTGGGAATGAAAAAGTTATCCCAACTATTGAAATACCAGGCCCTGTCAGCAGAGGTATAAACGGGTATGATGACAGCATCTGCGGCGTGGGCCAGTTGAATCACCCCGGCCTTCACCTGTCCTGCCGGTCCCCGTGGGCCGTCAACGACATGGGCGGCAAGCCTATATTGTCTTAAACGATCGACCATCTTTCTTAAGGCTTCCTTGCCGCCCTTCGAAGAAGATCCGCGCACTGCATGCCAGCCGCTTCTTTCGGCTACGCCGGCTATGAGTTCGCCATCAGTGCTCTTGCTGATCATGAGAGATGGTTTGAAGTCTCTATAATTCTGGAAATGGCGGATCGCTGAAAAAAAATGCTGGTGCCAGGCGCATAAGAGAACCCTTCCACCATTATATAGAAAGTCAATCCATTCTTTTTCATTCTCGACTTTGATTCTGAAGGTCGAGCTATAGAGACGAATAAACCGGTACAGGAATGAATGAAACAGGTTCGTTCTTATGATATTTTTAAATCTAAATCCCACGTGATCTCTCCCTGGGCTTACAGCCGAATGTATTATAGGGGGTCAGGTCTTTCTTTTTAGCGTTCTCTGGAATTGGCGATCAGCCTGCTCACAGAGGTGTAATGCAGGCCGATATGATGAGCAAGATCAAAGACCTGCCCCCTATATTATTAGTGCCATTGGCGCGGATAGATGTCCCCGTAGAGAATTGTCATTCTCATAGCTCTTTCAACCGCTCACCAATCGTTTTCCGAGTTCCTCAGCTTCCTTCATTAACGATTTATTATTTGCGATCTCTCCGGCATCCATAGCGCTTCCGTAAACCATCCCGACGATACATGCCTCAACATATCCATATGCATCCTGAAAAGTTCGGAGAGCATTTACACAGCCGGATTTAAACGGGTCAGAATCTCCATAGGTCATGGCTATTGCGATCCGTTTATCCGCAAATGCTTCCTTGGCATGAGGCAGCAAAGCAAAAGAACGATCCATCCATAGTTTCGTCTGCGCCGACATAGTAAACCAGTAAACAGGACTCGCAATTACCCACGCATCCGATTCCCGCAACTTCTTGTAGACAGTCTGCATGTCGTCATTGATAGAGCATCCTTTGCTGTTTGGTTTCTGGCATGCGTAGCATGATTTGCACGGCGCGATTTTCATCCCGTGGATATAGAGGGTCTCCACACTTGCGCCAACGGACTTTGCTCCTTTGGCAATCCTTTCCGCCAATATAGCGCTATTGCCTTTCTTCCTGGGGCTGCCTAATAAAACGAGTACTTTCTTCACAGCGTTCTTTTTGGTCATCTTACACCTCCATTCTAGCGAACGACAGTTCATTTCCCCCCATCTCAGGCATGATCATGTCCAATATCACCAGATCGATTTTGCTCACGCTCCAATCCTGCATAGATAATTATTGCCAGAGCAGGGAGCACGAAAAATATCATAGCACAAAAAACTGCACCGCATCGCTATTTCCACTTTTTAAATGAGGCAGGCGGTGTGCTGTTAAGGGGTGTTTAGTCCTGGGGCAGCGGGGGCGTCTGCGGCCGGTGCAGTCTGCGGTGACGCCTTGGTGGTCCCGATGTTTCCCAGTTTCACCATGGCTTCCAGACGTTCCCTGGTATTGGGGTGCGAATCGAGCAGACCACCACCTGTGGCTCCTGACGACTTTAGGAGGAAGCGAAAACTGTAGGCCATGGTCCCCGCCGGATCAGGGTCGTTGGACTTAGACAGGATCTCAACAGCTTTGTTATCCGCATCGGTTTCCTGGGAACGCGAGTAGGCAGGAAGAGCAAGCATGCCCGTCACTAACACGGCACTCGAAGCAATCAGACCTCCCACCCCGGGGATAAAAGACAAAGCAGTACGGGTCAGCTGTTCTGCGGCGATCGCTGTCTTTCTCTTGTCTGCGTGACCCAAAACCTCATGGCCTATCTCGTGGGCCGATACCCCGCGAATGAGTCTCTCGTCGCCTGTGTTAATCAAGCCCATGGTAAACCCGAACTTGCACTCCCCCAGAGACATGGCGTTTAGTTTCTGAGAGTCGATAAAGAAGACCTGGCAATGGCCCGGGGAACGGCCGGCGCTCCGCAGGAGAGGCACAATCTGTTCGGCGACTTTCTTGTGGGCGGGATTCTGCCAATCCGGTTTGACGACCTTTGTCTGGGCTGCTGTCTGAGCCGCACAGCCCACAAGGGACGAGATGCAGAGATATAATACCAACTGGCGACAGGCTGCTAATGTCATCGCTCATTTCTCCTCTTTCTCCTGACACTTTTGTTGATATGCGAGCCTCATTGGCGCCGCGTCTTTCTCTCTACAAGCAATAAAGCAGAATGGTTATTGTACAGGCATCTTTCTATTTGAAAGCATGTGAAGCCCCCTTACGATGCAGCGGATTACTCCATATATCCTTTTTCAGGCATCAGACTATGGTGAGTCAGAATGGCGCCTGTCGCCTGGATGACATCATGGGGAATGCGAATTTTTTCATGGAGCATGGGTTCTTCTATTGTATTTGCCGAAGGCCCGAAGGCAAAAAAATGATCGATAGCCTTATTGGCGTTGGTGAAGGGATTGCCATAAGGCAGCGGTTGCACCAGAGCAAAGACCTCACTTACAACAGTGGTCAGCCTTTCTGATATCTCCCGGGCTTTTCCCTGATCGTTCTTTTCAAGACTTTCGATGAGAGATGAAAGATTTTGAGAAAAGCAGTTAGCCGTACTGAGAAGAAACCCAGTGTAGTAACCACCTGTGCCTGTGAGCCATTGCGCATAGCTGCCCTCAGCGCCCCTGACGAGAAAGACGCCGCCCTTGTAGACATCGGAAGTTGCAATGTTGTCCTGACCGCTTGAGTCCTTGAAGAAAACCAGGTTGGAATATTTCTGCACGAGCCTTTCAAAGGTTTCGGGCGCCACTTCATTTCCGGTCACCTGGGGAAGTTGATACAGTGCTGTAGGCATTCCCATATCAAGGATAGCGGAAAGACCGGCTTCGATTTCAGGCTGTGTAAACGACTTTCCCCGGGGTGGGCAGACAGTGAAACCGCAAACATGATTGGCTTGCAGGATTTGGCCGGCATCCTCTTTTCCCGTCGGATTTTCTTGAAGCATCTTAATCATGCTTGAGATCGTCCGCTTCATGGTTTCAACATCAGCTTTCAGGACACCGAGGAGGAGACTGATCTCGTGCGTCCGGGCCTGTTGTATCGCGAAGTCCGCGACTTCTAATGTTTCATCTTCCGTCAGTTCCCAGCCATCACCGGTCGATCCGGGAATGAGAAATCCTTTTACCCACGGGACTACATGGTTGAAATGGACATGCATCCGGTCAATGTCGATTGTGCCATCGCTCCTGTAGTGTGTGAGGAGAGGGCACCACAATCTGGGGATGTCGGAAGAAAATAGTTCAGTGATTAACACCTGGCGCTTCCCTGCAACATCGTTCATGGAGTATCCTTTCAGAGTCTAAATAATCTTGACAGACATAGGCCATTTATCACAGTTCTCAATCGACAGGCAATAGGCGATTGGGGGTCGACGGAGCAGATTCTTGTGAACATCCTTGATAATGCCGTCAAGTTTACGCCAAGTGGTGGAAAGATTTCCATTTCTGCGCAAGATGATAGTGGCTTTGTCGTCGTGAAGGTAACCGACACGGGCATTGGTATA